>Ga0207644_10001803_pt1 | contig 13901 bp, 11 predicted proteins | sample KBSS73metaG_FD_184326 | JGI IMG/M metagenome (GOLD analysis project Ga0207644, IMG submission 184326) | Switchgrass rhizosphere microbial communities from Kellogg Biological Station, Michigan, USA - KBS S7-3 metaG (SPAdes) (version 2) | ecosystem: Host-associated > Plants > Roots > Rhizosphere... | reverse complement strand
CTGCTGCTGGACCTGCGCGGGAAGCCTCGAGATCGCCTGCTGGATCTTGTTCTGGACCTGGACCTGGGCAATGTCGGGATCGATGCCCTTTTCGAACACCGAGGTGATGTTGACCTGGCCGCGAGCTGTCGACGACGACGAGAAATAGAGCAGCCCGTCAATGCCGGTGAGCTGGCGCTCGAGTACCTGGGTGACGCTGCTTTCGAGTGTTGCAGCCGACGCGCCGGGGTAGCTCGCGCGGACGTTGATCTGGGTCGGCGCAACGTCGGGATATTGCGCAACCGGAAGCTGGAGTATCGCGCCGATGCCCATCAGCATGATGATGATCGCGATCACCCAGGCAAAGATTGGGCGATCGATGAAAATCTTCGACATCGATTAGCGGCTCTGGCCTTGGCTCTTGTTCGCCGCGGCCGGGCGGGCGTCGATCCGCTGCGGCGCGCTCGCCGGGACCGGCTTGATCGGTGCGCCATCCTTGAGGTTGTTGGTACCCTGCGTGATCACCTTTTCGCCCGGCGCCAGCCCGCCGGTTACCACCCAGTAGGTGCCGAGCGTACGATCGGCCTGCACAGTCCGCTGAACCGCGCGATTGCCCGGCCCGACCACGAACAAGGTTGCGTTGCCCTGCGGGTCGCGGGTGATCGCGGCCTGCGGCACGAGGATCGCCGAAGTCTGCACGGCCTGGGCGAACTGCGCGGTCACGAACATTCCCGGGAGCAGGATCGACTGGGGATTTGGGAAGCGGGCGCGGATCGTTACCGAGCCGGTGCTTTGATCGACGATCACCTCGCTGAACTCGACCGTTCCGGTGTAGCCGTAGAAGGACCCGTCCGGCAGCTTGAGCCGGACCTGGGCCGAGCTTGGGACCGCACCGACCTGCGACAGCGCCTGACGCAAGTTCAGAAGATCGGCCGCGGATTCCTGGATATCGACATAGACGGGGTCGAGCCGCGTGATGGTGGCAAGCGGGTCCGCCTGGTTGGTGGTTACCAACGCTCCTTCCGTCACGCTGGAGAGGCCGATCCGCCCCGTGATCGGCGCCGGCACTCGCGTGAAGCGCATGTTGACCTGGGCAGCCCTGAGCGCAGCGCTGTTCTGCGCTACAGCCGCATCTGCCTGCCGCGCCTGGGCAACGGCATCGGTGTAATCCTGCTTGGAGATGGCTTCCATTTTCGCAAGCGGAGCGTAGCGCGATGCCCTGGTCCGAGCGGCGACAGCGCTTGCCCTAGCGCTTTGAAGATTGGCGGCAGCCTGCGCCTGCTGAGCGGCGTACACGCTCGGGTCGATCTGGTAGAGGGTCTGGCCCTGCCGGACGATCGACCCCTCACGGAACAGCCGGCGCAGCACGATGCCTGAAACCTGCGGCCGAACCTCGGAAACCTGGAAGGCGGCGACACGGCCGGGAAGCTCCTGCTGGAGGGGAGCTCTGCCGAGCTGTACAACGACGAAGCCGACGTTTGCCGGACCGCGCTGGCCGCCCCGTCCACCGGGTCCATCCTGCGGATCGCTGGACGCGTTTCCACAGCCCGCAAGCAGCAGCACGGACGCGGTCAGGGCTCCAGCCCGGCGGCTCAACGAAGGATAGGGTATCACGGACGGGCGCAATTTCGATTGTTGGCCAAGATTGCAAGGCCTGGCGGCGGTGGGGCCGGCAAGATGAACATCAGCGTAACGCCCGATGACATGAAGGGCCGGCCCATAGCGGCGGGAATGTCGCAGAAGCAGGAGCTGTGTCAAGTATTGTCCTACAATATTCGTCACAACGGTTGCGAGATCTTATCCGACGTTCGACAAACGAACATCGCTCATCGACGAGGGACGCGCATTTGGGTTCGCCGAGGGCGGGCCGTCTTCGGCGCATGCGACCAGAATGAACGAGCATCGCCTGTATTCGAACCACGGACGAGGTTAGAAACATGCCGGTGAAACTCCACCGCAAATATGTCGAGAAACCCTGGGGCCGGCTGGTCCTCCCGACAATCTTCGACGAGCCCCACGATGGGCGGATTGGCGAGGTATGGTTCACCAACGGCACGCAGCTGCCGCTTCTCGCCAAATATATTTTCACAAGCGAGCGGCTATCGATCCAGGTGCATCCGAACGACGAGCAGGCGAGAGCGCGCGGGCTTGGCGCGGGCAAGAGCGAGTGCTGGTACATCCTCGAGGCCGAACCTGACGCGACGCTTGGATTGGGCTTCAGGCGGGAGCTTCTGCCCCACGAGCTGAGGCGCGCGGCGCTGGACGGCTCGATCGAGGAATTGATGAACTGGCGTCCCGTCAGTGCCGGGGACTTTTACTTCGTGCCCGCGGGCACTGTCCATGCGATCGGGGCCGGGATCACGCTGCTCGAGTTCCAGCAGAATTCCGACGTCACCTATCGGCTTTACGATTACGGGCGCCCGCGCGAGCTTCATCTTGATGACGCCGTCGCGGTCGCACGGACGCATCCCTATCCCGACGATCTCGCGCGGCACCTTCTTGGTAATGAAGAGCAGATCCTGGTCGATGGTCCTCACTTCACCCTTGTCCACACGTCCAGGGACCTGCTTACCGATCGTCGCCGCTGGGTCGTGCCGCTCGAGGGGGTCGTGGGAATGGACGGCGAGTTCGCGCGCCCTGGCGACTGCCTTCTTGCCGATGCCGGCCGCGCACTCGCTTGTGAATCGGCTAGGATGCTGATCGGCGCTACTGCCGAAAGAATGTCAGCCTAACCTCTTCGTCGCGCGATATCTGTGAACGTCCGGCCCAGTCCAGAACACCCACGAGCAATGCCGCTTTCACATCCGCCGCGCGGCCAATATGGGCCTCCCATGCCCGCAACATTCGATTCTGACGACCAACGCGCCCACGAGACCAGCGGCTCGGGCGCAACTCCCGCCCTTCGAACTTACCTCAACCCGATCCTCGATCACGACTTCCCCGATCCCGCGGTCATCCTCGCGCCAGACGGCTATTATTACGCCTACGGAACGCAGACCCTTCGCGATGGCCGATGGATCAACATCCAGGTCGCCCGGTCGCCCGACCTTGTTCACTGGGAAGAGATTGGGGATGCTCTTCCTGAAAAGCCGGTCTGGGCGCAGTCGACGCAGGACTTCTGGGCGCCGAGCGTCATCTTCGATGGCACGACCTACTTCATGTATTACTCGGCGACGCACGACGCCTGCCACGATCCCGAACGCGGGCACTGCCTCGCAATCGCCACGGCAAGCTCCCCGGCCGGCCCGTTCGTCGACATGGGCATGCCCCTGCTGCTGGGCGTGGGCTTCGAATATATCGATCCGATGGCCTACGACGATCCCGTCACGGGCAAGCATCTGCTCTACTGGGGTTCGGGCTTCCAGCCGATCAAGGTCCAGGAGTTGGCCGCAGACCGCACGTCCTTCGCTGCGGGCAGCGAGCCGGTCAACCTTGTCTGGCCAAACTCGAAGGGCGCTTTTCCCCGACTGGTGGAGGCGGCCTGGGTGATCCGCCACGACGATTTCTATTACCTCTTCTACTCGGGCGACAATTGCTGCGGTCCTGATGCCGAATATGGCGTGATGGTCGCTCGATCGACGAGCGCGACCGGACCGTTCGAAACGCTCGAGGAAGCACGCGGCGTTCCGCACAGCCTGATGCTATTCAAGAGCGAGCGCTGGCTGGCTCCGGGTCACAATTGCATCATCGACGACCGGGCCGGGCAGACCTGGATTATCTATCACGCGATCGACGTTGACCGCCCTCGCCAGCGGCAGGAGGACGAGATCAACAGCCGCCGAATCCTCATGATCGACCGCATCAATTGGAAGGACGGCTGGCCTCACGTCGGAACGCCCTCGTACGGACCGCAGCCAGCTCCAATCACCTGATGCGCTGGGATGCGCTTGCCTGAACAACAGCTGCCCCCGCGGGTTATGAGCTTACGGCTGATCTGCCGCGGCAGCTTGAAAAGGGCAGACGATGCATGGAGACGTGCCCGCGTCAGGTGACGCGATCTTTCCAACCTTCTTCATGGCGGGGTTCGAATGTTCGACCTTCGTCTGGAAGGACGGGAGGCGCAAGGATTACATTTCAGCGACCGGGCACGATCGCCATCTGAAGGCTGATCTCGCGGCAGCGATGGACCTTGGCATCGGCGCGGTCCGCGAGGCGATCCGGTGGCCAAGCGTCGACCTTGGTGACGGCCAGTATGATTGGTCGAGCGTGAAGGCTGTCCAGGATGGGGCGACAAGCTGCAAGATCACGCCAATCTGGGACCTTTGCCATTACGGTTTTCCCGATAATTGCGATCCTTTCTCGCGCGAATGCCGCGAGCGCTTCGTCCGCTATTGCCGGGCGGCAGCCGAGTTTGTCACCAGCACCGCCGATCCGCCCTATTTCTTCACCCCCATCAACGAGATCACTTTCTTCTCGGCAGCGGCAAGCGACCTTGGCTGGATGTATCCGTTCGCCAAGGGCCGGGAGAAGGAGCTTAAACGCGCGCTCGCGCACATGGCCATCGAAGGCGCCAAGGCGATACGCGATGTCGAACGCAATGCGCGGATGGTGCACGTCGATCCGATCGTCCATGCCGTTGCGCCGCCCGATCGTCCCGATCTTGCTGACGAAGCGCTCGACGAGGAGCATCGCGAGGCCGTCGAAGCCTGGGACATGCTTTGCGGCCGGGTTGCGCCCGAGCTCGGCGGATCTCCGGAGATCCTCGATATCGTCGGCGTCAATGTCTACCACTACAGCCAGGTCCAGCTCGACGCCGACAAGAAAAGGGAAATCCTTGGGCCGCGCGATCCGCGTCGCAAGCCTTTGAGCGAGCTACTGAAGTTCGCATGGGACCGCTACCGCCGCCCGATCATCATCGGCGAGACAAGCGGCTTTCAGGAGAACCGCGCGGAGTGGCTGCGCATGACCATGGAAGAGTCGCTAAAGGCAATCAACGCGGGCGTCGATCTTCACGGGGTCTGTCTTTATCCCTTCGTCGACGTTCCCGACTGGTGGACCCAGAAATGGGCCAAGATCGGCATCTATGATGTCGCCGACAAAGACACGTTCGAGCGGGTGCCGTGCAACGCCTATATCGAGGAGCTGCGCCGCTGGCAGAAGCTGCTCGACCAGCCCGAAAATGTCGAGCCTGACGGCTACGGCAGCCGCTGGGGCCGGGTGCAGCTCGCCGAAGTGCGCAGATATGCGTCGCAATGGGCGGCAAAGCCAGGCAGTTGGCAGGAGGTTGATGCCTGACCCTTGCTCTCAAACTTCAGGAATGCTTGCGGCCAGTTGCGGCGACGCGAAGCCGGTCGGACCTTGTTTCCCCGACCTGCTGGAGATCAAAGCGCATCCTCTGGCGCTCCAGCTCCTCGAGCAATGGTTCGTAGACGTGCCGCGTGCCCTCGGACACGATCGAGGACAGCAGGCCCACGTGACAGTGCCGCGAATTATCCCATCCGGGATAGGCGGTGATCGGGTAGAGGCAGATGCCCTCGACGCGAGCGCCGCGGCCTTGCGCAGATCGCACCTCGTCGCAGACATAATGTAGCCAGGCGGGCCGCCCCGAGCCTTCTGCCCCGGTTTCCGAAATGAAAAGGGGTTTCCCGTAGCGCTCGGAAACCTCGAGCAGCATGTCGGCGAGAGGCCGGTATTCGTGGTGCCCCATGGGGATGGTCGGACCGTTCAGATACCATTGGTTGTGGGGGTAGAAGTTGAGGCCGATCACGTCCGCGAGCGACGGGTCGCCGCCAAGTTCCGGCTCGGCCCGGCCGGTGATCCAGTCATAAGCCTCGAACTGTCCCTGCCGATACTTTTCGGCCGCCCTGACCTCGGGGCGGCGGTGGCTGCGCGGAGCGACGTGGACCAGTGGCTCGGCCCAGGAGATGAAGGCGTTCGGCCAGCGGTCCTTGATCGCTCTTGCAGCGGCGATGCCGGTTCTTGCAAGCTGACGCTTGAACCACCCGACCTGCCTCGGACCGACGCGCGGGAAATATTCGACCTCGACCGCCCACGACATGAAATTGATCTCGTTCAGAGGGCATACGAGCGGCGGTCGCCTGCTGATCGACTGCTGGACCTCGACGGCTGCAAGCGCGAATTGCGTGAAGCGATCGGCAAAGTCGGGCGCGCTCTGGTCGACGTGATCGGGAGATCCGTAGTGGAATAGGTCCCAGATGATCTGGACGCCTGCCTCCTCGGCTGCCTCGAGGGCCGGCATCCAGCTCGACCAGTCATATTTGCCTGGGACGGTCTCGATGAGATGCCATCGAAGTCCATCCCGAAGCGTTCGCAGTCCAAGCTGCGCGCAAAGATCATAATCCTGGCGGATATGCCGGTCGTGACCGGTCGCCCGAATGAGATCGAGACGAACGCCGTCCTTGCGACGATGTGACGAGCACTCGAAGCCCGCCTGGAAAAAGCTGTCGAACATCATGGCTTACCCGCCCGGCGCCAACGGTCGGTCGCTGTTGGCGTTCCCCGACGGATATACTGACAAGTCCCGATACTTGGCCTCGCCTGCTGCCGATAGGCTCCATGGTTGAAGAGGAGCATGGCTCCTTGTGGGCTCAATGGGGCACGCCCGGCGCGGGCGGAGTGAGGAAGCAAGGTCGTGACTGCTGAAGGCAAGATCGACCCCATGCACCAGTTCACGATTGAGCGCATCGCGCCGCTCCATCTTGGCCCTTACGACATCAGCTTCACGACGAGTGCGGCCTGGATGCTGCTCGCACTGGCGCTGATCTTTGCGTTCATGGCGCTCGGCCTCAAACGCGAGCTGGTTCCCGGCCGCTGGCAGGTTGCCGTCGAGGGCCTCACGAATTTCATCGACGACATGGTAAAGGTGAACATCGGCCCGGAAGGGCAGAAGTTCGTTCCTTATATTTTCGCCTTGTTCACGTTCATCCTGGTCTCGAACCTCGCCGGACTGCTGCCACTGGCGATCATCCCCGGCTGGCATCCATTCACGACCACGAGCCAGTTCAGCATTACCGGCGTCCTCGCCGTGTTGAGTTTCTCGATCGTGCTGATTGTCGGCTTCTGGCGCCATGGGCTGCGCTTCTTCTCGCTCTTCGTGCCGCACGGCACTCCCTTGCTGATGATCCCGCTCATCGCGCCGATCGAGTTCATTTCCTTCATGGTGCGGCCGTTCAGCCTCGGTCTCCGGCTCTTCGTCGCGATGATCGCCGGCCACATCCTCATGGAAGTGTTCGGCAGCTTCATCGTCAGCGGGTTCAACGGCGGGCTGATGGGCTGGGGCATCGGCATTCTGAGCTTCTTCTTCATCATGTTCGTCGTCGCGCTCGAACTCTTGATGTGCGTCATCCAGGCTTACGTTTTCGCGCTCCTCACCACGCTGTACCTCGGCGATGCGGTGAACCTGCACTGATGCCCCAGATCACGCAACTCGCCGAAGTGTTCGCCTCGCAGCTGTTCTGGCTGGCGGTTGTCTTCGGCCTCATCTTCTTCGGGATCGGCCGCGGGATGCTGCCGAAGATCCGCTCTACTGTCGTAGCGCGGGACCGGCAGGTTACGGACGACCTGGAGAAAGCAAGGGCAGCCCGCGCAACCGCCGAGCAGACCGAGGCAGAATGGCGCGAGCGGATGGACCATGCCAGGACTGAAGCTTCACGCATCGCGCAGCAGGCAAAGCAGGCAAGCGCGCATGAAGCCGAGGCGCGCGTCAAGGAAGCGCTTCAGCAGATCGACGCGAGGATCGAGCAGGCGCGCTCGCGCATTCGGGCAGCCGTTGCAGCGGCGCGCGCCGAAATGGAGCTCGTCGCGGCAGAAGCAGCGCAGCAGATGGTGGCGCAATTGACCGGGCTGAAGGTGGACAAAGAGGAGGCTTCGAGCGCAGTAAAGGCCGAGATCGCGCATGCGGACGGCAACGAGCAGATCGAGCCTTCGAAGCGCGGGCGCGCCGCAGCAGGAGGGGGATAACCAATGCCTGACCGGATCTTTGGCGACCGCGAAAAAGCGATGGAAGCCAATTACTTCCGAAATGAGGACGAAAGGCTTCTCGCAAAGCTTCGTGAAGGCGCAAATCTGGATGAGGTCGCGCAGGCCGTCCGCGACAAGCTGCAAGTCGACAGTCCCGACCTTCTGCAGCGGGTGCGAGCGCTCGGCATTACCGCGGATACGGCCTCGGCGTTCCTGCTTGCTCCGTTGGTCCAGGTCGCCTGGGGAGGTGGCACGGTCACTCGCGAGGAGCGCGAAACCGTGCTCAACCTAGCACGCGAGCGCGGCGTTGAAGACGGTTCAGGATCGCAGTCGCAATTGGTGACCTGGCTCGACAAGCGCCCCGACGATGAACTCTTCGAAACATCGATCGAAGTGATCAAGCACGGCCTCGCGGTGCTTCCTCATTACGAGCAGGAGGAACGTGTCCGCCGCATCGTCGAGGCCTGCCACGAGGTCGCCAAGGCTTCCGGAAGCAAGATTTCCTGGGTGCTCGGCCTGTTCGACGGCATCAATAGCTCGGAGGCGTCGATACTCGATACCATCACCAAGGCGCTGAAGCTCGCGAACAACGCGCCGCGAACGGCGACCTAGGCGGCGTCGAGCCCCGCCTCGCTGAAAATGGAAATCGCTTTCGCGACTGCCTCTCGCGTCGGCGACTGAGTTTCGGCCAGCTGGTAATTAAGGCCCAGCCGCTCCCACTTGTATCGCCCCAGCTGATGGAACGGCAGGATCTCGACGCGCTCGATCACGCCGAGCGATGCGCCGAAGTTGGCGAGCGCCTCCATCTCTTCCGGGATGTCCGTGAGCCCGGGCACTAGGACATAGCGCAGCCACATCGGACGTCTCAGTGCAGCCAGTCGATTGGCAAATTCGAGGACGTCCTCGTTATGCATGCCCCCGGTGACCAGTTCGTGCTGGCCGCGAGTGAAAGCCTTCATGTCGAGGATCACGAGGTCGATATTGCGGATCTCGTCATCGCTGAGATGTTCGCCATAATAGCCGTTGGTCTCGATCGCGGTGTGAACTCCCATCTTCTTGACCGCCGAAAACAGCCGCGCGGCAAAACGGTCCTGCATCAGCGGCTCGCCGCCGGAGAGCGTGAAGCCGCCCTTCATTGCGATCAGGCCGTTTGCGTACTTCTGAACCTCCTCGATCGCGCGATTGAGCGGGACGGGAATGCCGTTCTTCAGCGTCCAGGTATCGGGATTATGACAAAACTGGCAGCGGAACATGCAGGAGGTTGTCCATGCGACCAGGCGAAGCCCCGGTCCGTCCACGGCTGATCCGGTCGTGAAGGAATGGAGGAAGCCAAGGTCGCCAGTTTTGAGGGCACTTCTGACGTCCGTCTCGGGTACCCCCTCGCCGAGATGTATCCGCATTTCGAAGGGAGACTTCGCCTCCAGCGAGACGGTTTCCGGCGCCGGTGCAGGCGCCGATACGGTTTCCATCGTCATTCTCCGTGGAACGTCCGGTTAATTACGTCCATTTGCTGCTCTCGAGTTAGCCGCACGAAGTTCACGGCGTACCCCGAGACCCGGATGGTGAGACTTGGATACTTCTCCGGGTGATCCATTGCGTCGAGCAGCGTCTCGCGGTTCAGCACGTTGATGTTCATGTGATAGCCGGTGACCCCGAAGAAGCGATCGAGGATCGAGGTCAGGTTGGTGATCCGGTCCTCCTCGCGGTTGCCGAGGCCCGATGGCACCAGCGTGGTCGTCAACGAGATGCCGTCGGCGGCGTCACGATAGGGGATCTTGGCGACCGATGCGGCGGAGGCCTGGATGCCGTGACTGTCGCGACCGTGCATCGGGTTCGCGCCCGGCGCGAACGGCTCGCCCTTGCGGCGTCCGTCGGGAGTGTTGCCGGTGGCCTTCCCGTAAACGACGTTCGACGTGATGGTCAGCACCGACTGCGTGTGCACCGCGTTCCTGTAGGTCGGATATTTGCGCAGCTTGTGCATGAAGGTGGTGACGAGCCACGCGGCGAGGTGATCGACGCGATTGTCGTTGTTGCCGAACTTTGGAAAATCGCCTTCCGTTTCATAGTCGACGATGAGGCCGGTATCGTCGCGGATGACCTTCACCTTGGCAAACCTCATCGCGGAGAGGCTGTCGGCGACGACCGACATTCCCGCGATTCCGAAGGCCATGGTTCTAAGCGGCGCATAATCGTGAAGCGCCATTTCGATACGCTCGTAGGCATATTTGTCGTGCATGTAGTGAATGGCGTTCATTGCGCTGACGTAGACGCCGGCGAGCCAGTCCATCATTGCCTCGAACCGTTCGAGCACGTCCTCGAAGTCGAGATATTCGCCCTGCACGGGATCCGTGCGCGGCGCGACCTGGTCGCCACTGACCTCGTCGCGACCGCCATTGATCGAGTAGAGGAGGCACTTGGCGAGATTTGCCCGGGCACCAAAGAACTGCATCTGCTTGCCGACGGCCATCGGTGACACGCAACAGGCAATCGCCCCGTCGTCACCCCAAGCCATGCGCATGATCTCGTCGCTCTCGAACTGGATCGAGCTCGTGTCGATCGCGACCTTCGCCGAGAAGCGACGGAACGGCTCGGGCAGCTGCGGCGAGTACCAGATGGTGAGGTTGGGCTCGGGCGCTGGACCAAGATTGTAGAGGGTCTGCAGGAAGCGGAAGCTGGTCTTGGTGACCAGCGGCCGCCCGTCGTCACCCATGCCGGCGATGGATTCGGTGACCCAGGTCGGGTCACCGGCGAAGAGCTCGTCATATTCGGGCGTGCGGAGGAAGCGGACGATCCGCAGCTTGATCACGAAATCGTCGACAATTTCCTGCGCCTGCTCCTCGGTAATGAAGCCCATCGCGAGATCGCGTTCGAAATAGGTGTCGAGGAAGGTCGACACGCGGCCAAGCGACATCGCCGCACCATTCTGTTCCTTCACGCTCGCGAGATAGGCGAAATACAACCACTGGACGGCCTCCTTCGCGCTCGTGGCGGGGCCGGAAATGTCGAAGCCGTATTTGGCGGCCATCGACTTGAGTTCACCAAGGGCCCGGATTTGTTCGGACAATTCTTCGCGGTCGCGCAGGATCTCGTCGGTTGACCATTGCTGGTCGAGCGCAGCCCTCTCCTCCTTCTTGCGCGACACCAGCCGATCGACGCCATAGAGGGCGACGCGGCGATAATCGCCGATGATCCGCCCGCGCCCGTAGGCATCGGGCAGGCCCGTCAGGACGTGCGAGCTACGGCACTTCCTGACATCTGAGGTGTAGGCATCGAATACGCCCTCGTTGTGGGTCTTTCGATACTTGCTGAAAGTCTCGACGACGGTCGGATCGGGTTTGTATCCAAAGGCTTCCAGGGAATTCGTCACCATCCTGAGGCCGCCGTTGGGCATGATGGCGCGCTTCAGGGGCGCGTCGGTCTGAAGGCCGACGATCACCTCATTGTCCTTGTCGATATAACCAGGCCCGTGCGCGGTGATCGAGCTTGGAATTTGCGATACGTCGAGCACGCCCTTCCTGCGCTCCTCGACGAACAGGTCCGTCAGCTTCTTCCAGATGGCGGTCGTCCGCTTCGTCGGACCGGAGAGGAAGGATTCATCGCCGTAATAAGGCGAGTAATTCTGCTGGATGAACTCGCGGACGTCGATCTCCTTCGTCCACAGGCCCTTCTCGAAGTCCGGGCGCGACCGGCTTGTCGTCGTGGTTTTCGGCTCAAGGACGGTCGTCGACATGCGGGGCCTCCATTTCGAACTTAGTGGGTCGCGAGCTTGGGCGATGGCGATGTGGATCGGGCGGGTCCCCCGGGTCCCGTTTCACGAAGGACCAGCGCGAGGAGGATGGCGAGGGCCACGCCGACGAGCAGAGGCGCGAAGGTCGCCTGATAATGCCCAAGGTCGCGCTCGCCCCCCTGGCTCGCCTCGATCAGTCTCGACGCGAAGATTGGCCCGAGGATCGCCGTCAAAGCGAAGTTGAGGAAGTTGATGACACCCGTTGCCGTGCCGGCATGTTCCGGCCGGTTCGCTTCCTTGATGACGGTATAGGGGATCATCGCCGCGCCCGACGCGATTCCGGTGAGCAGCCCCAGCGTGTACGGCGGGAAGGTGCCGGCGGGCAGGAACAGGATGAGCGCGAGGCAGCCAAGCAGCACAAGTCCCGCGCCGACGATGACCGGCTTGCGACGACCGATCCTGTCGGTGAGCCAGCCAAGCAGCGGGCAGCCGATGATCCATCCGAACGGGACGGACGCGGACCGCAAAACCGCAACGGAATAGGGAAGATCGTGCGCTTCCTGGAGGTAGCGCACGCCCCAGACCATGTCGAAGATCGTGGTCGGGATGAAAAACAAGCCCGCGATCAGTCCGCACAGGATCGACTGGGGGTTCATGAATACGGTTCCCATCGCCCGGATCGCGGGGCCAAGTCCTGCCGCGCGCTTGCCGGGCGAGGCCTGCGGGCGCGGGATCAGCAGGAACAGGAGGAATGCAATCGGCAGGCCGATGAAGCCCATCGCGAGCCAGAAGCTGTTCCAGCTCACGCCGCCCGCAATCATCGGGCCGACGACGAACTGGCCCGCGGAGCCGCCGGCCATGCCGAACATCTGCGTTGCTCCGATGAGTGTCGCTGCTCGCGATGCCGGCATGTAGGCGCTGACGAGATAAACCGCGCCGATCAGGGCAAAGACTCCGCCGGCGCCCTGCATGAACCGGCCGATGCTTCCGAGCGTCGGGTCGGCAGTCGAGAAAAGGATCGAGCCAATTGCGACTGTCGCCGCGCCGAGCGGCACGACCTTGCGCGGTCCGAGCTGGTCCATGCAGACGCCGGCGACGAGGCTGAACGGCGCGTAACCCCAGTAGAACAGGCCAACGAGCGATGCGACGCCTACGGCGGTGAGGCCGAATGCCTCCGAGAGTTCCGGCACCATCACGGCCGGCGCCGAACGCATCGAATATTGATAGAAATAGAAGACGGCAGTCAGCAGCCAGGCCGCAACGACAATCCGAGTCGATGCAGCCTTATCAGACTGCTGAGGCGTCCCGGTCACAGCAGCAAGCCGTCAGCAAAGCACCAGGGCCTGGGCAAGACCGGCCTCGGACGTTTCCTTGTATTTCGGATTCATGTCCTTGGCCGTCTGTGCAAGCGCGGTGATGACAGTGTCGAGATCGACCCGCCGGTTGTCGGCGATTTCGTTGCTGGCGATGAGATAGCCCGTCCACGATTTCACCGCGCCGAATGCACAGCGTTCGATGCAGGGTATCTGCACGAACCCGGCGACCGGATCGCACGTCATTCCAAGGTGGTGCTCCAGCGCCGCTCCTGCACCGTTGGCAGCAATCGCCGGGGCGGCGTCATGTGCCTGCGCAATGGCTGCCGCGCCCATGGCCGATGCGACGCCGATCTCGGCCTGGCATCCTCCCTCGGCCGCCGACAGGGTCGCATTGTGTTTGCAAAGATAGCCGACGATCGCGCCCGCAAGGAGCGCCTCGCGCTGCTTCTGGTCGGATTTCTTCGCGCCTTCCGGCCCCAGCGAGTAGATGATTGCCGGCATGACGCCCGCGGAGCCCCCGGTCGGGGCAGTGATGACGAGGTGCCCGCGCGCATTCTCCTCGGAACCGGCAAGAGCAGCCGCGGAAACGAGGCCAATGCCCCGGCGCGCCGGCTCCTGGATCGCCATCGCATTCTTGTAGACGTCGCCGGCCTTGGTCTTCAGTTTGATCGGTCCGGGCAAGGTTGCGGTCGGGGCGTTGAGGCCCGTCTTCACGGTAGCGCGCATTGCGCCGAGCACCTTGTCGAGGATCGCGTCGACCTGCGCCTTGTCGCGACCCGCGATCGCCAGCTCGTTCGCATAAGCGAGTTGCGCGAGGGAGATGTTGTCGCGCTTCAGATGGGCGAGGACCTCGGCCATCGTAGAATAGGGATATTTCGGCGGGTTCTTCTTGGGAGGCTCCATGCCTTTCCACTCGATGAAGCCGCCGCCCACGGAATAATATTCCTGCTCAAGCAGCG
>Ga0207644_10001800_pt1 | contig 13904 bp, 10 predicted proteins | sample KBSS73metaG_FD_184326 | JGI IMG/M metagenome (GOLD analysis project Ga0207644, IMG submission 184326) | Switchgrass rhizosphere microbial communities from Kellogg Biological Station, Michigan, USA - KBS S7-3 metaG (SPAdes) (version 2) | ecosystem: Host-associated > Plants > Roots > Rhizosphere... | reverse complement strand
GCTCTGCGGCTCGAAGTCCCGCCTGATCGGGCCGAACTGCCCGGGCGTGATGACCGCCGGCCAATGCAAGATCGGCATCATGCCGGGCAGCATCTTCCAGCCCGGCAAGGTCGGGATCGTGTCGCGCTCGGGGACGCTCACCTACGAGGCGGTGTTCCAGACCACGAACGAAGGCCTGGGGCAGACCACCGCAGTCGGGGTCGGCGGCGATCCGGTGAAAGGCACCGACTTCGTCGAAATCCTGCAGATGTTTCTCGCCGACAAGAAGACCGAGGCGATCGTCATGATCGGCGAGATCGGCGGCTCGTCCGAAGAGGACGGCGCCCAGTTCCTCAAGGACGAGGCCAAGCGCGGCCGCAAGAAGCCGGTCGTCGGCTTCATTGCCGGCCGCACCGCCCCGCCCGGCCGGCGCATGGGCCACGCCGGGGCGATCATCGCCGGCGGTAAGGGCGACGCTGAATCGAAGATCGCCGCCATGGAAGCGGCCGGTATCGTGATCTCGCCCTCGCCGGCACGGGTGGGCCGCACGCTCGCTGAAGCCCTGCGATCTTGATTCATTTCTTGTGTCTTTTCGCTGCCGTATCCCGGTATTAAATACGGGGTCGGACGGTGCCCGCCGCCGGGGTGGGTTTATTCGATCGTGACCGTCTAGGTGCTCCTAGATCGCGTTTTTGTTCCACCCCAGGCCCTAAGTACCGGCCAGTCGCCCAGGAATCCCTCATGTCCCGCCAGGACGCGAACGCCGCATTCGCCCGCACCTCCTTTCTGTACGGCAGCAATGCCCGGTACATCGAAGACCTGTATGCCCGCTATGAGGCCGACCCCGCCGCTGTCGATGCCGAATGGCGGTTGTTCTTCCAGAGCCTGAAGGACGACGCCCGCGACGTCGCAGAAAGCGCCCGTGGTCCGTCCTGGGCGCGGCCGGACTGGCCGCCGGCCGCTGGCGGCGAATTCGCTCAGGCGGCGGAGGAGTGGGCCGAGGCGCGCCAGACGCTCGGCGGCAAGGTGAAGGCGAAGGCGAAGGCGCAGACGAAGGGCGTCGAACTTTCCGCCGCTGACGTCGAACGCGCCACGCGCGACTCGATTCGCGCCCTCATGCTGATACGCGCTTATCGGGCCCGCGGCCATTTCCACGCCAACCTCGATCCGCTCGGCCTGACGCCGCCGCACAACCAAGAGGAACTTGATCCGCGCACCTACGGTTTCACCGAGGCCGATCTCGATCGCCCGATCTTTCTCGACAAGGTCCTGGGCCTCGAATTCGGCACGCTGCGCGAGATCATCGCCATCCTGCGCCGCACCTACTGCCAGACCTTGGGGGTCGAATTTCTGCACATCTCCGACGGCGCGCAGAAGGGGTGGATTCAGGAGCGCATCGAGGGGCCCGACAAGGAGATCACCTTCACCCGCGAAGGCAAGCGCGCCATCCTCAACAAGCTCGTCGAAGCCGAAGGCTTCGAGAAATTCTGCGACCTCAAATTCACCGGCACCAAACGCTTCGGGCTCGATGGCGCCGAGTCGACGATCCCGGCGCTCGAGCAGATCATCAAGCGCGGCGGCGCGCTCGGCGTGCGCGAAATCGTCATCGGCATGCCGCACCGCGGGCGGCTCAACGTGCTGGCGCAGGTCATGGCCAAGCCGCATCGCGCCATTTTCCACGAGTTCAAAGGCGGCTCGGCGACCCCGAACGAGGTCGAAGGCTCAGGCGACGTGAAATATCACCTCGGCGCCTCGTCGGACCGCGAGTTCGACAACAACACCGTGCATCTGTCGCTCACCGCCAATCCTTCGCACCTGGAAATCGTCGACCCGGTGGTACTCGGCAAGGTGCGTGCCAAGCAGGACCAGCATCATTGTTCGCCCGAAGACCGCACCTGCGTGATGCCGCTGCTCATCCACGGCGACGCCGCGTTCGCGGGCCAGGGCGTGGTTGCGGAGTGCTTCGGGCTGTCCGGGTTGCGCGGCCACCGCACCGGGGGTTCGCTGCATTTCATCGTCAACAATCAGATCGGCTTCACCACCAACCCGCGCTACGCGCGCTCCTCGCCTTATCCCTCCGACGTCGCCAAGATGATCGAGGCGCCGATCTTTCACGTCAACGGCGACGATCCGGAAGCAGTCGTGTTCGCCGCCAAGGTCGGGACCGAGTTCAGGCAGAAATTTCAGAAGCCGGTCGTGATCGACATGTTCTGTTACCGCCGTCACGGCCACAACGAAGGCGACGAACCCTCGTTCACGCAGCCGCTGATGTACAAGGCCATCGCCCACCACCCCGGCACTTTGGAAATCTACGCCAAGAAGCTCGTCGCCGAGGGCGTCGTCACCGACGGCGAAGTCGAGAAGATGAAGGCCGACTTGCGCGCCCGCCTCGACGCCGAGCTTGAAGCGGCGCAGAACTACCGCGCCAACAAGGCCGACTGGCTCGACGGCCGCTGGGCCGGCTTCAAAAGCGCCGCCGACAGCGAAGATCCGCGCCGGGGCCGCACCGGCGTCGAGATCGCAACCCTCAAGGACATCGGCCGCAAGATCACGACGCTCGCGCCCGATTTCCATCTGCACCGCACGCTGCAGCGTTTCCTGGACAACCGGCGCAAGTCGATCGAATCGGGGGAAAACATCGACTGGGCGACCGCCGAGGCGCTGGCTTTCTGCTCGCTGCTGCTCGAAGGCCATCGGGTGCGGCTGTCCGGCCAGGACAGCGAGCGCGGCACCTTTTCGCAGCGCCACGCCGTGCTGTTCGATCAGGAGACCGAGAAGCGCTACACGCCATTCAATCATCTCGCCGACGGACAAGCGCGTTTCGAGGTCATCAACTCGATGCTGTCGGAGGAAGCGGTGCTCGGCTTCGAGTACGGCTATTCGCTTGCCGAGCCCAATGCGCTCACCATGTGGGAGGCGCAGTTCGGCGATTTCGCCAACGGCGCGCAGGTCGTCTTCGATCAGTTCATTTCCTCCGGCGAGCGCAAATGGCTGCGCATGTCGGGCCTGGTGTGCCTGTTGCCGCATGGCTACGAGGGGCAGGGGCCGGAGCATTCCTCGGCGCGTCTCGAGCGCTTTCTGCAGATGTGCGCCGAGGACAACATGCAGGTTGCCAATTGCACGACGCCGGCGAACTACTTTCACATCCTGCGCCGGCAGCTCAGGCGCGACTTCCGCAAGCCGCTCGTGCTGATGACGCCGAAATCGCTGCTGCGCCACAAGCGCGCCGTGTCGCGGCTCGACGAGATGGGACCGGAGACGACGTTCCACCGGCTGCTGTGGGACGACGCGCAGATGGCGGCTTCCCACGCTGCAGGAGAGGGTAGGCAGGACGCAATCAAGCTTGCGGCCGATGACAAGATCCGCCGCGTCGTTCTCTGCTCCGGCAAGGTCTATTTCGATCTCTACGACGAGCGCGAGAAGCGCGGTGTCGACGACATCTATCTGCTGCGCATCGAGCAGCTCTATCCGTTCCCGACCAAGGCGCTGATGATGGAGTTGACGCGTTTCAAGCAGGCGGAAATCGTCTGGTGTCAGGAAGAGCCGCGCAACATGGGCGGATGGGTCTTCGTCGACATCTTCCTCGAGTGGGTGCTCAACCAGATCGGCGCCAAGCACCGCCGCGCCCGCTATGCCGGCCGGCCGGCGTCCGCCTCCACCGCGGTGGGACAGATGTCGCTGCATCTCGGGCAGCTCAAGCGGCTGCTTGACGAGGCGCTGGGCTAGTGGACGGCGGCGGACGGACGACAGATGACAGATCGGGAACTTCTGCTCCGTTCTCTGTCGTCGCTCTGCCGCCGCCTCCGCGAATGAGGAACTAGACCATGGCTGAGATACGCGTGCCCACGCTCGGCGAGTCGGTGACCGAAGCGACGATCGGCAAGTGGTTCAAGAAGGCCGGCGATGTCGTGGCCGTCGACGAGCCGGTGGTGGAGCTCGAGACCGACAAGGTCACGATCGAAGTGCCGTCGCCTGCAGCAGGGGTGCTCGCCGATGTTGCCGTGAAGGAGGGCGACACGGTCCCCGTCGGTGCGCTCCTCGGCGCCATCAAGGAAGGCGCCGGTGCCGTACCGGCCGGCCGGCCGGATCAGAAGACCGAGCGGGCGAAAGCGGTCGATGCCGGTCCGGAACAGCCGCAGCTCAAGGAAGATCGCCCGCCGGCGGAATCGCCGGCGCGCGCGGCGCTGCCGAAGACGGTCACCGCCAAGGTCGCGGGTGCCGACACGCCGCTTGCGCCGTCGGTGCGCAAGCTCGCCGCCGAGACCGGCATGGACGTGTCGACCGTTCCCGGCACCGGCAAGGACGGCCGGGTGACCAAGGGTGACATGCTCGCCGCCATCGAGCGCGCGGCGGCGCAGCCGACGCCGGTCGCCCAGCCGGCCGCGGCCATCCAGGCGCGTGCGCCGTCGCCGCCCGACGACGCGGCGCGCGAGGAGCGCGTGCGCATGACGCGGCTGCGTCAGACTATCGCCCGCCGCCTGAAGGACGCGCAGAACACCGCCGCGATGCTGACGACCTTCAACGAGGTCGATATGACCGAGGTGATGGCGCTGCGCACGCGCTACCGCGAACTGTTCGAGCGCAAACACGGCGTGAAGCTCGGCTTCATGGGCTTCTTCGTGCGCGCCTGCGTGCAGGCGCTCAAGGAAATCCCCGCCGTCAACGCCGAGATCGACGGCACCGACATCATCTACAAGAACTACTATCATATCGGCATCGCCGTCGGCACCGAGCGCGGTCTCATCGTGCCGGTGGTGCGCGACTGCGACCTGAAATCGTTGGCCGAGATCGAGAAGACGATCGCCGATTTCGGCCGCCGCGCCCGCGACGGCACGCTCAAGATCGAGGAGCTCCAAGGCGGCACCTTCACCATCACCAATGGCGGCATCTATGGCTCGCTGATGTCGACGCCGATCCTCAACGCGCCGCAATCGGGCATCCTCGGCATGCACAAGATCCAGGAGCGGCCGATGGTGGTTGCCGGCAAGATCGAGCCGCGGCCGATGATGTATCTCGCGCTGTCCTACGACCACCGCCTTGTCGACGGCCGCGAGGCGGTGACCTTCCTGGTGCGGGTGAAGGAGTGCCTGGAGGAGCCCGCAAGATTGGTGCTGGATTTGTGAGGCTCGCGCCATGCCCTACGACGTCATCGTCATCGGCACCGGCCCTGGCGGCTATGTCTGCGCCATCCGCGCGGCGCAGCTTGGGTTGAAGACGGCGGTGGTCGAGAAGAATGCCACGTTCGGCGGCACCTGCCTCAACGTCGGCTGCATTCCCTCCAAGGCGATGCTGCATGCCTCCGAGCTCTACGAGGAGGCCGGCCACAACTTTGCGCAGATGGGCATCAAGGTCGGCAAGCCGAGCGTCGACCTTGCCGCATTGCTCAAATACAAGGACCAGAACGTCGACGCCAACGTGAAGGGGGTCGAGTTCTTGTTCAAGAAGAACAAGATCGAAGCCTTTCGCGGCTCGGGGCGCATCCTGGCGCCGGGCAAGGTCGAGGTGAAAGCGGCGGACGGCAAGACGCAGACCTTGGAGACGAAGAACATCGTCATCGCCACCGGCTCGGACGTCGCCCGTCTCAACGGCATCGACATCGACGAGAAGCGCATCGTGTCGTCGACGGGCGCGCTCGAACTCGGCAAGGTCCCGCAGAAGCTCCTCGTCGTCGGCGCCGGCATCATCGGGATGGAGCTCGGCTCGGTGTGGCGACGCCTTGGCGCGCAGGTGACGATCGTCGAATTCCTCGATCACATCCTGCCCGGGATCGACGGCGAAGTGGCGCGGCAATTCCATCGTCTGCAGCAGAAGCAGGGCATCGCGTTCAAGCTCTCGTCGAAGGTCACCGCGGTCGACGCTTCCGGCAGGGTGCTGAAGGTGAAAGTCGACCCTGCGGCCGGCGGCGGTGCGGCGGAGACGATCGAGGCCGACGTCGTGTTGGTGGCGATCGGTCGCGTGCCCTATACCGCGGATCTCGGCCTCGAAAGCGTCGGCGTGAACAAGGACAATCGCGGCCGCGTCATCGTCGATGCGCATTTGCGCACCAACATAGGCGGCATCTATGCCATCGGCGACGCCGTTGCCGGCCCGATGCTGGCGCACAAGGCCGAGGAGGAAGGCGTCGCCGCCGCCGAAACGATTGCCGGGCAGGCCGGCCACGTGAACTACGACGTCATTCCCAACGTCGTCTACACCCGCCCCGAGATCGCCTCGGTCGGCGAGACCGAGGAAGAGCTGAAAGCTGCCGGCATCGCCTATCAGGTCGGCAAATTCCCCTTCTCAGCCAACGCTCGCGCCCGCGCCAATCTGGCGACCGACGGTTTCGTGAAAATCCTCGCCGACGCCAAGACCGACCGCGTGCTCGGCGTGCATATCCTCGGGCCCGACGCCGAAACCATGATCGCGGAAGCCGCAATCGCCATGGAGTTCGGTGCCGCCGCCGAGGACATCGCGCGCACCTGCCACGCCCATCCGACCTTGAGCGAAGCGGTCAAAGAGGCGGCACTCGCCGTCGGCAAACGCGCGATCAATCTTTGAGAATCGTTGCGAGCCTACGGGTCTCGCTCGACGACAGCTCCGCGAAGCGGTCAAACAGTGCGGCAGAGCTTGATTGCTTCGTCGCTGCGCGCCTCGCAATGACGCGGGCGCAGCCGCCGCGGTCACTCAACGACGATCTTGACCTCGCTGCCCGACTTCAGCCGGTCTCCCGGCTCGAGCCCGTTGAGCACACGGAAGCGCTCGACGGGCCGGTCGGCGACCGCCATCCGGTTCGCAAGCTTCTCCACCGTATCGCTGGGCGCGACGGTCACCACCTGCAGGCGCAGCGGCTTGGCGTCCTCGATCTCGGCGAGGCTCATGCGGCGGAAGGTACCGATCGATTCGCGGAAGGTGCGGTCGGTGTCGGGACTGCGGTGCTTGGCGGCGAAGATGAAGCGATAGACATCGCTGCCGAAGCGAATGGCGTACAGCCGGAAGTCCCATTGATCGCCTTTGGCGGCGGCGGTGGCGCCGGGAAAGCCGTTGATGGTGATCTCCTCGACGGTGGCGGCATCGATGTGCTCGATCCAGCCGGAGGTCAGATATTCGGCAAGCTTCTGTTCGGCGGGCACGCGCACGACATCGAGCCGCAGCGCCTGGCCGCCGCCATGCTTAACCCCGAGCACGGCCTGCGCCGTGTTGTCGAGACTGAAGCCTTCGGGGGCGGTGAAGGTGAAGCCGAGCCGCGGGTGCAGGAAACGGCGGCCGCGCACGAAGCCTTCGCTCGGGTCCTCGCCAAACACGATACCGTCGATGCCGGCGAGATAGGCGACCTTGTCGCGCCCGCTGCCAGTCGGCGCGTTGAACTGCCGCGCGTTGGCGAGCGCATTGCTGATCCGCTCCGGTGTTGCCGGATGGGAGGAAAGGAAATCGGGCGCGCGCGGATTGATGGGGGCGCCGCTCTGCTGCGGCTTGAGCTCGGAATTGTGCTCCATCGACGTGAGGAATCGCACCGCACCATAGGGGTCGTAGCCGGCGCGCGCGGCCACCCCGATGCCGATGGCGTCGGCCTCGAATTCCTGAGCGCGCGAGAAGCCGGCGAGCGCGAGCTTCGACTTGGCAAGCGCGAGCGCCCCGACTTCCGGATCGCTGATGACGTCGGTGACGACACGGTTGACCAACGCTGCCTGGCGCGCCTGCTCTTCGCGAATGGCGGCGTGGCGCGCGAGCACGTGACCCATCTCGTGGGCGAGCACGGAAGCGAGCTCGGACTCGTCGTTGGCGAGCGCAACGAGACCGCGGGTCACGTAAAGCTGGCCGGTGGGCAACGCGAAGGCGTTGATCGACTGCGAATTAAGCATCGTTACCTTGTAACGCACGTCGGGCCGCTCCGACGCGGTCACCAGGCGGTCGACCGTCTGCTCGAGCATGCTTTGCAGCCGCGGGTCGTTGTAGACGCCGCCATAGGCGGCGAGGATGCGCTGATGCTCGCGCAGCGTCGCCGGCGACATCTCGGCTTCGGCCGGCTTGATCGTCGGTGGCGGCAGCGACGCCTGTGTTTCGACGGGCGGCGCGGCAACCGTGCAGGCTGCAAGCATGAGCGCTGCCGCGACCAAAGCCGCGGCAGCAAGCCCGCGGCTTGCATTCCCCGTTGGTGTCAGTTCAGCCACCGCCTCACCGTGCGTCACGCCGCGCTCGCGCGCGGTAGTCATTCGCGGTCAATAAGCTCGATCTGTTCCGGCCGCGTCGCCTCGATCCAAGGCCCGCCGCGCTGCTCGATCCATCCGCGCACCCGGACGCGCCGCCCCGCGAGCCGTTTGGGCTCAAGGCCTGCCGCCGCAAAGCTACGCTCGTTCCGCTTCAGAATCGTAACAGTGAAATCCTCGGTCCACCGGCGTCCGAAATTTACGTAGATCGTGGCCCCGCTTTCACGCACCGACACCACCTTGCCCTCGACCAGCGCAAAGCGACCGCGCTTGGCCAGCACATCGGCGGGGTTGTCGGTGTCGAGCGAGTCATAATACGAAACGGCCCACAGGCCAAGCTTGGCCTTGCGCGCCGCCCGCTCGCGGGCGAGGAGTTCCGTCGCGCATTCGCGCGTCCCGATCCGGTCGCCGACGCGGGCAAACCCTCTGGCGACCAGTTCTCCCTGGACCGAGCGTTCCACCCCGTCGCGGGCCGTGGAGGTATAGGCGAGGATCCGGCCGTAGCGGTCGGCGGGTGCGTCGGCGCGCCGCAGCACCACCTCGGCTCCAGTGCGCCGAGGGCGTCCCGCGCCTCACCGCTGCCGGGCGCGGCCTCGGTGTCCGGCCGGGCCAGCGGCGGGACTTCAATGGCGGCAAGCCGGACCTCGCGGCCGTCCTCGAGCGTGAAAGTTCGGCCATCGACAATGCGCGCCGCAGTACCGCGCGCGACAGCTTCGCCGCCACACGCGAGCGCACGTACGGGTTGCTCCTGCGCCGAAGCGCTGGGACATCCGAACATGACTGCCAAATTGGCCGCAACGGCCGCGGCCAGGCCCCCGTCCCGCCAGCCGATCATCGGCGTCAAGGGAAAGGCGGCAATGCGGCAGCACTACGGCAATGACGTCAGGCGTGGGGCACTTTCGGTAAAAGACTGGCCAATTGGGCCGAACCCCGGGCGACCCCGGGGCCCGCCGGCGGCCGTAACCGCCGATCAGCCGGCTTTGCGGTGTTTGGCGCTGCTGCGGCTTTTTCCGCTCTCGGCGTGATTTTTCCCGCTCTCCGCGTGGCTCTTGCCGCTTTCCGCGTGCGCGGCTTTCTTGCCGGCAATCGGCAGCAGCATTTCCTTCTGTCCCGCCGCGGCCTTGCGGCCTTTCTTCGTCGCAGCCGGCCGCTCCTGCGCTTCCGCCTGCACGGAGCGACGGAGCGCATCCATGAGATTGATGACCTTGCCGCCGGTCGGCTGCTCCTTCGGGATTTCGATCTTCTCGCCCTTGGACTTTTTGTCGATCAGTTCCTTGAGCGCATGCTCGTAGTGGTCTTCGAATTGATCGGGCTTGAAGTGCCCCGTCTTTGTTTCGACGATGTGCCGGGCCAGATCCATCATGTCCTTGGTCAGCTTGACGTTCGGGATGTCGTCGAAAAACTCCTTCTCGTCGCGCACCTCATAGGGATAGCGCAGCAGCGTGCCCATCAGGCCCTTGCCGCGCGGCTCCATGGCGATGACGTGCTCGCGGCTGGTGAGCACCACGCGCCCGATCGCGACCATCTTCATCTGTTCGATGATGTTGCGGATCACGACGAAGGCGTCCTGTCCTACCTTGCCGTCGGGAGCGATGTAGTAGGGCCGAATGGCGTAGAGGTCGTCGATCTCGGTGCGCGGGACGAATTCGTCGATCTCGATGGTCTTAGTGCTTTCCAGCGCGATCGCTTCCAGTTCCTCGTCGGTGATCTCGACGTATTCGCCCTTGGCGACTTCGTAACCTTTGATGATCTGGTCGGAAGCCACTTCGTCGCCGGTCTCGGCGTCGACCTTGCGGTAGCGGATGCGGTTGCCGGTCTCGCGATTGATCTGATTGAAGCTGACCTTCTCCCGCTCGGAGGTCGCCGGAAAGAGGGCGATCGGGCAGGAAACGAGCGAGAGCCGCAAATAGCCTTTCCAATACGCACGCGGGGCCACGATCTGCTCCTTACTGACGGCAGTGGGCGGACAGGTTTTTGTGACAACGACACAGGTTTTTGTGACAACGACATAGATAATAGCGCGTTCCGGCCTCCGCGTGGAGATGTACGCGCTTCCAGGTTTCTGGTTTGTTCCAAGAGAGCCGGCTTTAGGGTAAAGTGATTGTTTAAAATTGATTCGCGTCGGATCGAACAATGACTGCGGCGGCCCTTAAACGACAACGACAGCAGCCGAGGCTGCGGACATTCCATGCGACCATGCTGGTCACGCGTGTCGAACAATGGTGGGTCGAAGCGGAAAGTGCGGAAGAAGCACAGGAACTGTTCGCTTCGGGTCAAGGTCATCACGCCGCGGTTGGCGAGCGCGTCCATGTCGAGCTTGGCACGATGAGTGACGACGCGGCGTAGGCCGATACCGCTGCATCGTTGCACCTGATGCTCACGCCCGACCCTAAAGGCCGTTTCGGCGCGAATCCGCCGGCGCCGTTTCGGCGATCAGGCCGTCTTTTGCTCGCTGAGCCCGAGTTCCTTGATCATTTCCTCGCGCATGACGAACTTCTGCACCTTGCCGGTGACGGTCATCGGGAACGCGTCGACGAACTTGATGTAGCGCGGGATCTTGTAGTGCGCGATCTGGCCTCTGCAGAAGTTCTGCACGTCCTCGGCGTTGGCGCTATCGCCGGGCTTGAGCTTCACCCAGGCGCATAGCTCCTCACCGTACTTCTGATCGGGCACGCCCACGACCTGGGCCGCCTCGATCTTGGGGTGGCGGAACAGAAACTCCTCGATCTCGCGCGGATAGACGTTCTCGCCGCCGCGGATCACCATGTCCTTGATGCGGCCGACGATGTTGCAGTAGCCGTCCTCGTCGATCGTGGCGAGATCGCCGGTATGCATCCAGCCGGCGCGGTCGATCGCTTCCGCGGTCCGTTCCTCGTCGCCCCAATAGCCGAGCATCACCGAATAGCCGCGGGTGCAGAATTCGCCTGACGTTCCGGGCGGTACGATGCGGCCGTCGCCGTCGACGATCTTGATCTCGACATGCGGAAGCACGCGCCCGACGGTGGATACGCGGCGCTCGAGCGGATCGTCGCACGAGGTCTGCGTGCTCACCGGGCTGGTCTCGGTCATGCCGTAGGCGATGGTCACCTCGCGCATGTTCATCTCGTTGACGCAGCGCTTCATCACCTCGATCGGGCAGGGCGAGCCGGCCATGATCCCGGTGCGCAGGGAGCCGAGGTCGAAACGCTTGAATTCGGGATGGCCGAGCTGGGCGATGAACATGGTCGGCACGCCGTAGAGCGCAGTGCAACGCTCCGCCTCGACGGCCTCGAGCGTCGCCAGCGGGTCGAACCCTTCGGCGGGGTAGATCATCGCCGCGCCATGGGTGATGCAGGCGAGGTTGCCCAGCACCATGCCGAAGCAATGGTAGAGCGGCACCGGAATGCAGACGCGGTCTCGTTCGTTGAGCCGCATAGCCTCGCCGATGAAATAGCCGTTGTTGAGGATGTTGTGGTGGGTGAGGGTCGCGCCCTTGGGCGCGCCGGTAGTGCCGCTGGTGAACTGAATGTTGATCGGATCGTCGAACTGCAGCTTGGGTGCGAGGTCGGCGAGCACGGCGCGGTGGCGGTCGCCGCCCATGCCGAGCACGTCGTCGAAACGCAGGAAGCCGCGCGCTTCGCCGTCGCCGATGCGGATCAGCGTGGTCAGCGCCGGCAGCCGCTTGGCCTGCAATCTGCCGGGCGTCGAGCGGTCGATCTCCGGCGCGAGCTCGCGCAGCATGCCGACATAACTGCTGGACTTGAACGAATCGGCGGTGACGAGCGCTTTGCAGCCGACCTTGTTGAGTGCGTATTCGAGCTCGGACAGGCGATACGCGGGATTGATGTTGACGAGGATGAGACCGGCCTTCGCGGTCGCGAATTGGGTAATCGCCCATTCGGAATTGTTCGGCGACCAGATGCCGATCCGGTCGCCCGGCGCGAGCCCGAGGGCCATGAGCCCGGCGGCGAAGGCGTCGACTCTGGCTTTCAGCTCGCTGTAGGTCAGATGGACGTTTTGCTGACGCACGATGAGCGCGTCGCGGGCGCCCCAGCGTTCCGCCGCCTTGTCGAAATGCACGCCGATGGTCTCGCCGATCAGCGGCGTCGTCGAGACGCCGTGGGCATAGCTTTGCGTCAGTTTGGGCATGGGCTTTCCTCCCGGCGACATTGGCGTGCGGGGCCGCATGTGAAGCGCCCAGACGGTGTTGTTCTCAGGTCTGCGCCGGCTGTCTTTTCATGTAGCGATGTTCGCCGCTGGCGGCTACTCCCGGCGATCGGCGGACCCGGCTCGCTCCTCCGCAGCGAAGGCCGCATAGGCCGGCGGCAGCAGGCGCGCGAGGATGACAGCCCAGGCGCGCTGCCCTTTCTCATCGGCGATCAGGTCCTGGCGGATTTCGATCAGGACGTGGGGCACGCCGCGGCGTTCGCCGTGCACCGGGATGGTGTAGTCGCTCGTGTCGCTGACGAGATACGGCTCTTTGTCGCCGACCGCGAGGCCTGGTTCTTTCTGAAGCACCGCCAACACCTGGCGGGCGAAACGCGGATCGCGATTGTACATGACGCCGGCGTGCCACGGCCGCGCCACCCCCTTGAACACCGGCGTAAAGCTGTGCAGTGCGACCAGCATCGTGGCGCAGCCGGCTTGCCTCCGACGATCAAGCTCGGCGTCGATGCGTTCGTGATACGGAGTAAAGATTTCGCGCATGCGCGCAGCGCGGTCGGTGTCGCTCAGGTCGACATTTCCAGGAATCGGGGTGAGTTCGCTGATCTCCGGAATCGACGTCGCGACCTCCGGCGGCCGGTTGCAGTCGATGACCAGCCGCGAATAGTTCTGCTGGATCAGCGTCGCGTCGAGTGCGTCGGCCAGGCGGCGACCCACACCGGCGATGCCGATGTCCCAGGCGATGTGCCGCTCGCATTCGGCCGCGTCGATGCCGAGCCTGCCGAGCGCCCGTGGCATGATGTTGCCGGCGTGATCGGCGACCAGCAGGAACGGCGACGATCCGCTTTCATTGTAGGTCGTAACCGCGGCCGGCTCGTCGGCCGCCAGCAGCTTTTGCGCCATGGCGTTGGCCAAATCTCACGGATACGGGAAACACACATTGCGGCAAGCCGTCATTGCAGTCATAAACAATCATCGGAGCAATGGAACGACCGATGATCACCGAAATCGCACAAATCGAAGTCAAGCCCGGCATGGAAGCGGAGTTCGAAGCCGGCGTGAAGAACGCGGCGCCGATCTTCAAGCGGGCCAAGGGATGCCACGGCATGGAGCTGCAGCGCTCGATCGAGCAGCCGAGCCGCTACCGGCTGTTCGTCACCTGGGAAACCGTCGAGAACCACAATATCGACTTTCGCGGGTCGCCCGATTTTCAGGAATGGCGCAAGCTCGTCGGCCATTGCTTTGCCTCCCCGCCGCAGGTCGAGCATGTGCAGCAGGTTGTGCGGGGATTTTGACCGCCTGCTGTCATCCGGATTGTCGCAAAACGGTACGCTTGGAATCCACATATGGATTCCACGCGCCTCGCTTGGCCCGGCGCTGGACCGAAGTCGTCAGGCGCGCGCCCGCTGCTGGACGTTGGCAATGCGGTCCGGCACGCCGAACTCGCGCCGGCAGACTTCGGCCAGCGTGGCGATGCCGGCGCGGATCGCCTCGTGCGAGGGATTGGCGAAGCACAGCCGGGTGCGGCTCTTGCCGTAGCTCGCGTCTGTCGACCACTCGGCGCCCGGATTGATCGAGACGCCGGCGGCGAGCGCCGGC
>Ga0207644_10001797_pt1 | contig 13908 bp, 7 predicted proteins | sample KBSS73metaG_FD_184326 | JGI IMG/M metagenome (GOLD analysis project Ga0207644, IMG submission 184326) | Switchgrass rhizosphere microbial communities from Kellogg Biological Station, Michigan, USA - KBS S7-3 metaG (SPAdes) (version 2) | ecosystem: Host-associated > Plants > Roots > Rhizosphere >... | reverse complement strand
ACGTCATCGTATTGGTCGTTGGCGACAACGATGTCGTCACCCGGGAATCCGTGGCGTTACCGCTGCCGGGCGATCGTTCAACGCTGAATCTTTTCGGACAACAGGATGAATTGGTCGAGGAGATGCTTGCCACCGGCAAGCCGGTCATTGCGCTGCTTCTCAATGGTCGTCCGCTCGCTGTCACGCGTCTGGCGGAAAAAGCCAATGCATTAGTCGAGGGCTGGTACCTCGGTCAGGAGGCAGGTAACGCCGTTGCCGACGTGCTGTTCGGAAAGGTTAATCCGAGCGGCAGGCTTACGGTGTCGATTCCCCGGTCGGTCGGCGAATTGCCGGTCTTTTACAATCGCCACACATCGGTTGATGGTGTTATGTATGTCGAAGGAAAACAAAAGGCGCTGTATCCATTCGGTTACGGCTTGAGTTATACGACATTTGAAATTTCCGAGCCGCGTCTTTCCAAAGCGCAAATAAGTCTCGGCGAAACGGTGAAAGTCGATGTCGACGTTACGAATTCCGGCAAACGCGAAGGCGAAGAAGTAGTTCAGCTTTATATTCGTGACGATGTCAGCTCGGCGCCGCGGCCCGAAATGGAATTGAAAGCTTTCCGTAAAATTGCCTTGAAAGCGGGCGCAAAGAAAACCGTGCAATTCGAGTTGAAACCGGATGATCTGGCGTTTTGGGCGATTGATATGCAGTGGAAAGTAGAGCCGGGGAGTTTCACCATCATGGCGGGCGACAGCTCGCTATCGCTTAAAAAGACCAAGTTAAACGTTAGTCCGTAATGACGTGAAGATCCGAAAGCGCGACAGCGTGCGAGCTTTCGGATTGCGTTGCTCGATGCCGGTGCGTGGAATTCAGTGCGTATAGAACGCCGTGAATTGTTCGATGAAACGCCGAGCATCGCTTGCGGAAGATCGTTGATGTCTGCCGCTGCAGCGCGAGCGCCGCCGGTCGGGAAGCGACGGCATAATTCATCGGCTCCGGTTTTTCTGCGCAGCGGCGCCCGCACGCTGACTAGATAATTCCGTGGGTTTTTTCGGCCAACACGGCATGTGCGCGATCATGATTTTGATTCGTCAGATCATTGGTATACACGCCGCTGACACGGCGCGCCCCATGCCTGATTCGGCAAAATAAAAACTGTCGTCGATGAGGTCGCGCGCTCCGGCGTGATCGCCGCCGCCGACCGCATATCATGCTGATAACCGTGTTCGAGTTTTTCGAATTGCTCGCGGCTGTCGCGAATGAAATCGAGAGGATGGGCATACGGACTGACCAGCTTGAATAAATCGGCCGGTGCGAAATGCAAATCCGCAATATTTTCGCCAATGCCAGCGCGCTGTTTTTCAGGTTGTCGCCAAATGCACCGACTACCGCCCAGGCGCACAATTGGCCTTTTCAGGTGGCCGTTCGCCAGAATGCTGATGCACACATCGGGCGCTTCGTTGATGATGGCCTGCATCTTCGCGCTGACGGGAATTTCGCCCCGCTGTGCTCGATGTGTACGAGGGCATGATTCATGTTTTCAACCAATGGGCCCGACATCACCCGAAGGGCGTCTTGCACTACGCAAAGTAACAGCATTCTGGAATGAGCATTTGCGCGCACGCGCGACAAATTAATTCACGCTATACGCTCGTGTCATTTAAAGCCATAAAAGGAAACTGCATGAATCACGTGGTTTTCTCTATCCCAGCATAAATGGCCTCGAACGTTGTTTAATTTCGACCATTACCGCGTTACAAGCGATTAATAAATTCCCGAGCCGTTTCACCGGTGGCGTGATGAAAAGCCGCCGAGAAATAATTGGCATTCGAGAAACCCAAAATCGCAGCAACATCTTTTACCGCAAGATGAGGTTCCGATAGTAAACGCTGTGCGCGCTCCATTCGAATTTGTTCAGAATATTTACTCAAGGGCATGCCGGTGCTTTCGGAAAATGTTCGCGACAAATGCTTAGCGCTGATGCCACATAGCGCGGCGAGCTCATTTAGCGATGGCCAGTGATTAACGACCTCTCGCAGAGATTCTTCGATTTTTCGAATTTGCCACGGTGCCAGGCGGCGACGCGAGGGTAGCGACGATTTTTCCGATAAAAATAAACGACCGATTTCTATGAGAGCAAGGTTGGTCAGGCTCTCTAGTGCGAGTTGCCCACCAAACTGAGCAGATTTCATCTCGACCAGCATGCGTCGCATGATTGCCGCGACTGCTGTTGATTGCAGATTGCCGCACCGTGTCAGCATGCGTTCGCTCCATTGGCGTAAGCCGGTCACGCGACTGAAATAATCATCCTCAAACGAGCACATGAGAATGCGCGAGCTGCCAGTTCCGCTGCCGAACGCTCTCATTTTCAGCTCCCCCGGACGTAACACCACTCGCCCCAATTTCGATGGTTTGATGTGTCGATCGCTAATATCGAAATAGGCTGTCGCCTCGGGGGTGTTATGAGTTATTGGCTCCACGTAAGTGAGCTCGGTATGCGGTCGGTTGGCAACGACTTCGTAGGGCATTCCGTGGATTTCGATCGTATGCAGATAAACCGAGGCGCCCGGCAGCGACATCTCTGCATTGAGCACAGTTTGGAGCGGTTGGTGGACGTCTATTGACATTATTTCATCCCCAGAACGATCGCTGACGCATCTCGGTGTTACTAAAAAAAGCGGCGAAGAAATCGTAGTAATGACGGCAATCTCGTAGGTCTTGATGAGATACCCCGTCGCCACAACGATACCATGCCTATCGCTTCAACAGCTCAATGGCCAGCCAGTGTGTTTTCTAACAATAACTTGCGGCTGGCATATAACAATAACCTGGAGATCCTCGATGAAGAATACACGTCCACCGTTTTTCTATTCCTTCGCCGGCGGAGAAAAGATAATGGTTCGCGCGATAGCCGCGGCCATCGCGGTCGCAGCAATGCCCACATACGCCGAAAAAGCGCTGGAAGAGGTGATTGTCACCGCGCAGAAAAAAGATGAAACGTTGCAGACCGTCCCGATGACGGTTAACGCGGTTACTGAAGAAACGCTAAAAAAATACAATTTGTTGGACTTCAAAGATATCGCGTCGGTTGCTCCCGGTGTCACTTTGCAGGGAACCAATACCGGTGGAGCTACCGTCGCAATGCGCGGCGTCAACGTATTAACCGTTGCTGGCTATGGTCCCGGGGTTGCTGTTTATTGGAATGAAATTGATTACAACATCGATTCGGCCTACAAAGCAATGTATGACATCGGGCAGGTCGAAGTTCTGCGCGGTCCGCAAGGCACATTGCGTGGCATCACCGCCCCAGCCGGCGCGATTACGATCAACACCAAAGGGCCGAGTTTCAGTGAAATAGAAGGCTCGATTGAGCAAACGCTCGGAGAGCGCAATCTCTCGAATACGCAATTTGGTTTGAGCTTACCGATTATCGAAGACAAGCTGGCGCTGCGCATCGCCGGCCTGTACGACCACAATCAAAACGACGATATCAAGGATGTCATCACCGGCAAAACCACATCCCAGCTCAGCAAAAGCGGTCGTGTGACGTTGGGCTTTCGTCCGTTCGACGGGTTCGAAGGAGCGCTCACCTACCAATATATGGATGTCAATGGCAGCGGTCCGGCATTTTCAGTGCGCGGTTGCGGCATTGGCGCGTATAACACGCAGACCGCCTGCTACGGTACCTTCGATCGTAAAGCAGTAAACCCCGGCCCTGTCCCTAACACAGACCGACGTCAGGTGACCGTGTTACATCTGGATTGGGATTTGGGGCCGGCAACACTCACCTCCGTCACGGGTTACCAAGATACATACACCAACGGATATCCCAGCGATCAAGATGTCGGTTACGCATTACCTGCCGGCACCAATCAGTTCTCCGGAACAAACATCAATCAATACCAGTTCACTCAGGAACTGCGTCTTGCGTCGAATGACAATGACTTCTACAACTGGACCTACGGTTTGTATGGCTCAAAAATCACGTCGCATGTGCCCGTTGTTAATGGCGGCTTGGTAGGAGTTTATATAGGCGGGACCCGTCCCTCCGTCTTTGCCGTCACGCCACAAAATATTTTCATCGATCAAACCAACGAAGGCTATGCCGGCTTCACCAATCAGAGCTTCCAATTTACCGATAAGCTCAACGTTCAAGTAGGAGCGCGTTATCAAACCCTTCGCCGAACACAGTTCCTATCGCTGGCAATACCATCGATCGGGTTGGGACCTCTCAATCTTGTTGACCGCGTTTCGAATGGACACGCATGGACTGGGTCCGGCAGCGTTTCCTATCAGTTGACCGACGACGTTCTCACTTACCTCACTCTTGGCCGTTCGTACCGTCCGGGCGGGTTTACGATTGCGCCAACTACCGATCCGGAATTTCAAAAATACAAACCCGAATATTCGGATTCGCTTGAAATTGGCGTCAAGACACGATTTGCAGACGGTCGTGTTCAGCTGAACGCCGATATTTACGTTCAAAAATACACGGATTATTTGGCTCGCACGTACGATTTCATCCGCTCCACATCGAGCTTTGGTGGGGTCGCGAATGACCAGCTCAATTACAACGCCGATGCGAAGGTGCAAGGGGTTGAGCTGCAACTTGATGCGCTGTTAACCGACGATTGGACGGCGGGTGCTGGCATTTCGTACAACGACTCCAAGTTCACCGGTGGCGAAGCGTATTGCAATGTCCGCGATGCAAATGGTGTGGTTGTGACCCCCAGCGGTCCCGCCCCTGCTATTAACACATGCCCAGCACATGGACGGGTCGCGGGCGAGCCTAACTGGAACGCCAACGCGACATCGGAATACACCATGCATTTTGGTGCTGTCGATAGCTACGTCCGCGGCCTGTACACCTTTAGCAGTGGTCGTGCGGATGACTCAGTCGCTAATAGTGTGAACGACACAAGCAGTTATGGAGTTTTTAATCTGTTCATTGGCGTACGCGATCCGAAAAAAGCTTGGGATGTATCGATCTGGGCTAAAAATCTGTTCGATAAACAAGCGGTGCTGGCGTATTACTCGGAAGAAACTCGGGGCTTCACACCTTTTAATGCTCTCGCGGGATTTGGTATTCCGTTCAATCCAGCAGCGGACTTCTCCGACATACGCTCCGGCTACAGCCAAGTGCAGCTTATTCCTGAGCGTCAGATTGGGATAACCGGTAAATACAACTTCTCGCTGTAAACGAAGTGGTATTGCGAATCTTGTTTGTCGAGGGGGGTTCGCAAATAGTTAGTCTCGATAGTTGGTAACCCTACGTTGTGCTTGAAGGCCCTATCGTATTAGGGCCTTTTTTTATCTGCGGGACATACGTGCAGTGTTGGATGGAGTGAAATCACGATGAGCATGCGCAAGATTTTCGGTAAAGCCCTTGTCCTATTCGCTATTGCGATGAGTTCATCAGGCAATGCTATTTCCGATCAGGCTCGTAGTACTGCGAGCATTGAAGGCCCCATCACCGGGGGCATCAAAGGATTCCCCTATTCGGCGTCGATTGTCGATTTAAAACCCTATGGTTACACCGAGGCCGAATATTTTATTTCCGGTACCGCGCATACTTTTAAACCTGCGGCGGGCGCCGCGTTAAGCGCCGATGGCCGCTGGCACATCGTTGCCGCCGATGAAATGCCCTATAAAACGCGCATCTTGGTGCGTCGGCCCTCACCACAAAAATTTAACGGCACCGTGATCGTTGAGTTCATGCAGGAATATTTTGGCAGCGAACGCGATACCAATTTCCGCTGGAATGCCGAAGCGCTATTGCGCGAAGGATTCGGTTGGGTAGGGGTATCGCTGCATCACGAGGGTATCGACGATCCGAAACCGATGCAGGAGATGACCTACGGCACTATTAAATTCACGATGGGGATGACGCTGGCGCGTTGGGATCCACAGCGCTATGGCACGCTGTCGGTGCCGACCAGTGACTTGTCCTACGATATTCTCACGCAGGTTGCGAGCGTGGTCGGACCGAAGCGCGTGTCTGGTACCGTCGATCCGTTGGAAGGTCTCAAGGTTCGCAAAATTATTGCTGTCGGCAATACGATTGCAGGTCACCGCCTTGCGATTTACGCGAATGGTGTGCAACCACAGACGCACGCGTTCGACGGTTTTTTCATGCAGGATCTGACGCCGAACAAGCTACAGCTGGCTCAGGACGTGCCAACGCCGACCGAACAGCCATTGCGTACCGATGTCGATGTGCCGGTCATGGTGTTCAATACGACGACGGCCGCTGTCGCCGGGTTGCAAAAAGAAGGGACGAATATCCGCTTCTGGGAGCCCGCGGGTAGCTCGCATACGACTGGTCCCGCCACCGTCAGAATCGCCGCGGCGAACAAGCGCGATATGGGGCAGGAGGGCGGCTTTTGCCCACCGGACTACGCCAACACGTTTCCGGTCCATTACATTTCGAGCGCCGCCATCGTGGCATTGGATCACTGGCTAAAAAGCGGTAAGCCGGCGCCCAACTTTCCGCAGTTGCAGGTGATCGGAGAAGGCAAGGACGCCGTTACGCCATTCGATGAGTATGGTAATTCGGTCGGCGGTATCCGCACGCCATGGGTCGATGTGCCTGTTGCGCGTTATGACTGGCGCGGCGACTGTCCGGGCGGTGCCGGCCGCACTTATCCATTGACGCCCGAACAGTTAAGCAAGCTCTATAAATCGCCGTCCGATTATTTGGCGAAATTTCGCAAAGCGACCGATGAAGCGGTGCGTCGTGGAGTATTACTGCCAGAAGACGCAAAAGTATCAATTGCGGAAGCTGAAAAAGTGCGCTGGTAATGCGCGCATTGGTAGTTAAGGTGGCTCGATAAAGTTGTGGTATTTTTATGATGTACAGAACATTGACCGGTAGCCTATGTGCACTGCTGGCGCTGGTGGCGTGCACGAGTTCACCCACCGTGTTTTTTTCGCCGCGAGCTGTCGACCATTCGCAGTGGTCGGATTATTTGGGCGCGGCTGATTCCTCGCAATACTCGGCGCTCGATCAAGTCAATCGCACGAATGTCGGAACGCTGAAGGTCGCATGGAGCTACGCCTTCGATGACAACGCACAATCGTTTGGAAATCCCATCGTCATCGGCCGCATGCTATACGCGCCATCGCACTGGGGTGTGGTGGCTCTCGATGCGGCTACCGGACAGGTGAAATGGAAGCACGCTGCGCCAGGATTGGACATGCGCGGGCTTGCGTATTGGCAGAGCGGCGATAACAGCAGCGATCAACGCGATGGCCGTATTTTCTATGCGCTCGACGATCGATTACATGCGCTCGATGCCGCTACCGGCGAGCCGGTCACGGCATTCGGCGAGAACGGTTCGATCGATCTGAAGCAACACATGGATCGCGATCCCGCGACGATCAAACGTATTCAAAGCCGTTCGCCGCCGCGCGTGTTTGAGAATCTGTTAATCGTCGGTTCTGCGGGCGGCGATGAATGGAACGGACCGCCCGGTAATATTCGCGCATTCGATGCGCATACCGGCAAGCTGGTATGGCTGTTTCATACCATCCCGCAGCCCGGTGAAGACAACGCGGGCGATTGGCCTGCCGATGCGTGGAAGGATGTCGGTGGCGCGAACAACTGGAGCGAAATGACGCTCGATGTACGGAGCGGCATTTTATTTGTGCCGCTCGCCTCCGCGAAATACAACTTCTATGGGGTGAACCGCGACGGCAATAATTTATACGCCAACTCGCTCGTCGCACTCGATGCGCGCACCGGCAAGCGGTTATGGCATTTTCAAACAGTGCATCACGACCTGTGGGATTACGATTTGCCGCAGGCGCCAAAGCTGCTGACGTTAACGCGCAATGGCAGAAAAATCGAAGCAGTCGCGCAAGCGACCAAAACTGGCCATGTGTTTACCTTCGAACGGAAAACTGGAAAACCGGTGTTCCCGATCGAGGAGCGCCCGGTTCCGCAATCCGATATCCCCGGAGAACGAACATCGCCGACGCAGCCGTTTCCCGTGCTGCCGGCGCCATTTTCCCACCAGACCTTCAGCGGCGACGATCTCGCGCCGTATCTGGGCAAAGACGAGCGCGAAAAAATGCGCGACATGCTGGCGGGGGTGCGCAACGAAGGCATCTATACGCCGCCGAGTTTGCGCGGCACCTTGCAAATGCCGGGCGATGCCGGCGGCACGAGCTGGGGCAATGGCGCGGTCGATCCGGCGAGCGGGCGGCTGTTTATCGTTTCGATCGAAGTCCCCTCGATTACTCGCTTAGAACCGGCTGAAACGGCCAATCGCAAATCGTCTGTTTCTTTCGGTGCTCACGACGAGGCGGAGCCTGGCGTTTACGCCGTGCGGTGTGCGAGCTGCCACGGCGTCGAGCGCAAGGGCCAGCCGCCGATGATTCCGCCGTTGCTTGGGGTTGCGCAGCGTTTGAGCGCGCAGGCGGTGGCCGATACTGTTGCGCGCGGGCGCGGTCCTATGCCCGGCTTCGACTTAAAGCCGGCGGAACGCGATGCGTTATTGCGCGAATTGGGCTATGCCGCGACGGATCTGATGGCCCTCGATAATAAAGACCGTACCCCCACTACGACGGCCGCACCGACCAGCCCGATCAAATACAAAAGCGGCTACAACTTTCTGTTCAGTCGCATGGGATTGCCCGCCAACCAGGGACCGTGGTCGCAGATCACCGCGTATGACATGAATACGGGCGCCTTGTTGTGGCAAAAACCGTATGGCGAGACGCCGGGCTTTAAAGGCGCCGGTTCGATATTTCCGCGCGGCACCATCGCTGTCACCGCGGGCGGACTGATTGTCGCGGGCAATCAGGATCGCAAGTTCCGGATCTGGGATATGGATAGCGGAGACGTGATTTTCACCGCGGATTTGCCGTCGATTGGCGGTGGCGTGCCGGCGGTATACGCCATCGATGGCCGCCAGTATGTTGCGGTTCCTGCTGCATCGTACGATCCCAAGATAGCGGCGCTGCTGCCGAAGGGCATGATCGCGGAAGGTCGTAACAGTCTGGTGGTGTTTGCGTTGCCAGAGGCACCCGCCGCACCTTAAGCCGGCCGGTATTGCTCAGTACCCGTAGCGATTGGGAAGGAGTTAAATATGCGGTTTGCGTGCTTGATGAGCGTTTGCGGCGTCATTGGTCTGGCGATTAGCAGTGTCGCGAACGGCGATGCAAAGATGGCTCCGCCAACCGACCCGTTGGCGACTGGTTTTGCCGAGCCGCCATTGGAGGCGCGCCCGCGCGTCTGGTGGCATTGGCTCAACGGCGCCATTGCCGAACCGGGCATCAAGCTCGATCTCGAATGGATGCAGCGCGCCGGCATCGGCGGCGTCCAGATTTTCAATGGCGCCATGCCGAACAATGACGACGTCATGCCGCCGGTGCCCTATATGTCGCCGGCATGGCAAAGCGCGATGCGCAGCGCGGTAAGCCAGGCTGCGGTACAGGGCATGGAGGTCGCGGTGCCGACTTCCGCCGGCTGGAGCGAAACCGGCGCGCCATTCGTGCAGCCGCAAGACGGTATGAAGAAGTTCGTCTGGACCGAAACCGAGATCACGGGCGGCCGAAAATTTACCGGCGTGCTGCCGCAACCTTCCGACGTGAGCGGCCCGTTCGCGACTATCGAGGCCGACGACAAAACTCTCACGGGTCAATCGATCGCGTTAAAAATTCCGCATTTCTATGCCGACGCCCACGTCATTGCTTATCGAATTCCAGCTGCCGAACAACCGTTAGCTTTACCGAAGGTCACCACGGCGAACGGCGTGGTCGATGCGGCGCCGCTGTTCGACGGCAAGCTCGAAAACGCGATCGAAATCGAACGACCGACCAAAGCGAAGCCAACTTGGATTCAATACGAATATGCAAAACCGGTGACGCTGCGCTCGCTGACCGCAGTCCTTGAACCCAAGAAGCCGCAGATCGCTGTTTCTACGGCGATTCCTGCGCGGCTGGAAGTCAGCGCCGATGGCATCAACTTCAATAAAGTGGCGGATGTGACGGTCGGTGCGTTCATCCAAAATACAAGTAGTTTTGCGCCGGTCACGGGCCGCATTTTTCGTGTGGTGCTGCAGCCGGCGGCGCCGAGTGGTAATCCGACAGCCGGGCTGGATCTGGCGCCTGGCGCATTGTTGCAGCCGGGGCTGCCTTCGCTGCTGCCGGCCAAGACACTGATTGTTTCGGAAATGGCGCTGAGCGCCGCAGCCCGCGTGCAACGCTTCGAAGAAAAAGCGGGTTTCGCATCGGTGCCCGATTACTTCGCGGTGCCGACCCCCGCAGCGGACGTGAATACCGTAGTACACAAAGCGGATGTGATCGATCTAACCGGCAAAATGGCGACCGACGGCACACTCGACTGGACGCCGCCGAAGGGCCGCTGGCGCATTGTGCGTTTCGGTTATTCGCTTACCGGGCACACGAATGGCCCCGCCTCGGTTGAAGCCACCGGGCTCGAAGTCGATAAGCTTAGCGCGCTGCGCGTGCGTGCCTACATGAACACCTATCTCGATCAAATCGCGCAGGCCGCCGGGCCCGGTGTGCGGGCGACGGTGAGCGACAGTATCGAAGCCGGCTTCTCGAACTGGACCGACGATATCGTTCAGCAATTCAAAACATTGCGCGGGTATGACCCACTGCCGTTTTTACCCGTGCTGACCGGGCGCGTGGTCGATAGCGCGGCGGTCAGCGATGCGTTTCTGTACGACTTTCGCCGCACGCTAATGGATTTACTCGCGAGTGCCCATTACGGCGAAGTCGCGCGCGCCGCCCAGGCGCGCGGCATGACCGTTTACGGCGAAGCGCTGGAGGCGCCCAATCGGCCGATTCTCGGCGACGATATCGCGATGCGCGCTCACGCCGATGTACCGATGGGCGCGATGTGGACATTTAAGCCGGAGAAAGGTCCAGCGCCGTATTTTGTCGCCGACATCAAGGGTGCCGCGTCGGCTGCCCATTTATATGGCCACCAATACATCGGTGCCGAATCGATGTCGTCGATGTTTCAGTACTGGGCCTACAGCCCACGGCAGTTGAAACATGTTGTCGATACCGAGTTCGCGCTCGGTGTGAACCATCTATCGATTCACAGTTCGGTGCACCAGCCATTCGTCGACAAGGCGCCGGGGCTAGCGCTGTGGATTTTTGGCCAGAACTTCAATCGTCATGACAGCTGGGCAGAGTTGGCGCGGCCCTGGGTCGATTACCTCGCGCGCACGCAATGGCTGCTAGCGCAGGGCCGATTTGCCGCCGATGTCGCGTATTTCTACGGCGAAGAAGCGCCGCTAGTGACGCTGGCTGCAGACGGAAAACTGAATGACGCGCCGGTTCATTACGGTTACGACTATGTCAATGCCGATGCGCTGTTGTCGTTGCTATCAGTGCGCGATGGCAAGCTGGTGACGCCGTCGGGCATGCAGTATCGCGTGTTGCAACTGGGCGGCAGCTCGCAGCAGATGACATTGCCGGTACTGCGCAAAATTCGCGAATTGGTGAGCGCCGGTGCCATCGTGGTCGGCAATAAGCCGATCGGCTCACCCAGTCTGGCCGACGATCCCGCTGCGTTTCGTAAAGTGGCGAATGAGCTGTGGTCGGGCGGTAGCGAAACCGAAACCGCACGGGGCAAAGGCAAAGTGATTGCGGGTACCGCCGTCGAAATGGCGCTGGCTTCGTTGGGTGTACAACCTGATCAGGAGGTGTTGGGCAGCAACGCATCGCCACTGCAATTTCAGCACCGTTATCTCGATGACGGTGAGCTCTGGTTTATCAGCAATCCCAAAGCGACGCCGTTTTCTGCGGAGGTGGCGCTGCGCATTGATGGTCGCATTCCGGAGCTGTGGGATGCCGACACGGGCAACAGCGCGTCGCTGTCGTATCGGGTGGAGAAGGGCCGCACGATTGTGCCGCTGGCGCTCGATGGCAGTGGATCGGCATTGATCGTATTTCGGCAGGCGAGCAGTGCGTCATCGCGCAGCGTCGCTCCATTGGCGACGCGCCCGTTGGCGCAGCTCGATGGCGATTGGAGCGTGCGCTTCCAGCCGCAACGCGGTGCTCCTCCGGGTGACGTGAAATTAGCGGCCGGCTCGTGGACCGATAACGCCGACAGCGGTATTCGCTATTTCTCCGGCAGCGCGGTTTACGTCAAAACGGTTCGCGTACCGAAAGTTGCCAAGAGCAATCGCGTAATGCTCGATCTCGGCGAGGTAGGCGACATTGCCGAAATCGCGGTAAATGGGAAAACGATTCGTACCGTGTGGAAGCCGCCGTATCGCGCCGACATCACCGACGCACTCAAATCTGGCAATAACGACATTCGCATCACGATCGCGAATCGCTGGGTAAATCGGCTGATCGGCGACGTACAACCCGGCGCCACCAAAATCGGCTGGACGGTAAAACCCACTTACTCGGCGAAAGCGCCGTTGCTGCCTTCCGGTATGATCGGTCCGGTGCAGTTATTGGAAGTGACCGCCGTCGCCGAATGAACGCATTGTTGCGGAATGAGTTTTCAAAAAATAATTAGGAGCCAGATCATGTATCCGATGAATTCCCCGCCTTTAGCAGCAACGAATCGGTGGTTCGCGCTCGGTATAATCCTGACGTTCGCTGGCTGCGTTTTCCAGGAAGCGGCGCCGCCGGCGGCGCAACCGGTATCCTCAGTTGATCCAATCGAATATGTCGCGCCGGAGTTGCAAAAACCCCTTGCGGCGCTGATCAAGGCATTACATCTGGACGCCGATCAAGCCCTTAATGCGGAAAACCTGCCGCAAATGCGCGAGCAATATAGAAAAGCGGCGGAGCTGCGCCCGCTGCCCGCACCCGTTGTCGAAGAGCGCATGATTCCCGGTGCTGCCGGCGCGCCCGACGTGCGGATTTATGTGATCGGCGCCAAGTCAGATGCTGCGCGGCCGGTGATAGTGCATACGCACGGCGGCGGCTTCGTCTCCGGCACCGCGAAAACGGCTTTGCTCCCGATGCAAAAACTTGCACTCGCGCACGATTGCGTCGTAGTGACGGTGGATTACCGGCTCGCGCCCGAAACGCCATTTCCCGGCTCGCTCGAAGACAACTACGCCGCCCTCAAATGGGTTTTTGCCAATGCCGACACGCTCGGCGTCGACCGTAAGCGTATTGCTCTGATGGGGGAAAGCGCCGGCGGCGGCCACGCAGCGATGCTTGCGATTGCCGCACGCGACCGTGGCGAAATCCCCATCAGGGCGCAATTCCTGATCTACCCGATGCTCGACGATCGCACTGGCAGTACCGTGATCACGCCGCCGTGGATGGGCCGTTACATCTGGACGGCCAGCGCCAATCGTTTCGGCTGGTCCTCATTGCTCGGCGTACCGGCCGGCTCCAAAGCCGTTCCCGCCGGTGCGGTGCCGGCGCGCGTGGAAAATCTGCGCGGACTGCCGCAGACATTTATCGGTGTCGGCTCGATCGATTTGTTTGCGAACGAAGATATCGAATACGCTCGGCGCCTGATGAATGCTGGGGTGGCAACTGAGTTGCAGGTGGTGCAGGGCGGCTTCCATGGCTTCGACAATATGATGCCGAACTCGGATGCCAGCATTCGTTTCAAAACGGCGCTGGATGCGGCAATCAAACGCGCGTTTGCTCCCGACAAAAAATAATTCGAGCGGTCGTTCAAGGAATCAATAAAAACCATTCAGTCAGACGTTCTTTTTGTGGAGGCTTAAAGCTATGTCAGAAAAATCATTCAATGATCAACGCATTATCCGGCCCTCGGCTATGTCGACGCATTGGTGATGTACAATCGGTTATAGAGCGCGGGTTTTAAATCGGTCGCAATGTCTCGCTGACCCGCGCCGTATACCCACCTCGGCATGCGGCACCAACTGCAATCATTGGTTGATGCACCCCGGCAATTCTTCGACCGTACGGCTCATAAATAAAATCTGCGTATGGCCTGGC
>Ga0207644_10001793_pt1 | contig 13916 bp, 9 predicted proteins | sample KBSS73metaG_FD_184326 | JGI IMG/M metagenome (GOLD analysis project Ga0207644, IMG submission 184326) | Switchgrass rhizosphere microbial communities from Kellogg Biological Station, Michigan, USA - KBS S7-3 metaG (SPAdes) (version 2) | ecosystem: Host-associated > Plants > Roots > Rhizosphere >... | reverse complement strand
ACGCGGGAATCGCAAAGCGCTCGGGGTCGAACGGCATGTGATGCTCGGCGCTCTCCAGAAATGCGCGGGCGATGCCGTCGGCATCCCCGGCGCAGGCGAGTCGGATTTCGAGGGCCATGACGGGATTCGATGCTCGACCCGAGCGGTCGGTTACGATGGCGGCGTGGGACGCTTGACGAGCACCGCGCTCCTCGCCGGATTCGCCCTCACCGCCGCCGTCGGCCGGGCGCAAGGCCCTTCCGGTCGGCTGTCACCCGACTGGTTCGACGACGACGAATGGCACCTGCAGGTGCGCTACATCATGACGCCCGAGGAGTTGGCGCGGTACCGGGCGCTGACGACGAGACAGGCGGTGGACGATTTCATCACCACGTTCTGGCGCCGGCGGGATCCGTCGCCCGGAACGGCGGCCAACGAATTCCGCGACGAGTTCACGCGCCGGGTCGATTACGCCAACGCCCACTTCGCCAATCCCAACGACGCGCCGCATCAGGGGGTGGACAGCGATCGAGGGCGGATCTACGTCACGCTCGGACCGCCGGACACGGTCGAGCCTTGGCCCACCGGCGCGCATGAAATCTGGCGCTACTCCGATCGCGAGGAGAAGCTCGCCTTCGACTTCTCGCTGCCGCCCATCGATTCGTGCGACGGTTCGTACCGGGTTCTGTCCCCCGCTCCAATAGCGACGGCGCGCGGATCGTTTACGTCCGTCCAGGTGTACCCGCGCCGGTTCGTCGCGGTGTCGCTTGCGGTCGACTTCTCGCAGACGGCCAGCGTGGCCCACTCGCTCGAAAGGCCGAACGGCGAGCCGGTTCCATTCGACGAGGCGGCCATGCTCGGCCGCGGACAGATTGGACCGGCAGGCAGCGATCCGCTCTCGAGGCACCTTCTCGGGTGCCGCATGTTCGAACCGAACGGCATGGGGTTCACGCAGCCGCTTCCGCCCGGTTCGTACGCGTTCTCGAGCCGCATCGTGCTCCTGAGCGGAGCCGTGCGCGAAGAGAAGGTCGCCTTCGAGGTGAAGTAAGAACGGGCCGCCTGAAGGCGGCCCCCACGAAGACGTTACGCGAGCGGGGCTGGGAGCTTCGAGACGCCCATCAGGTGCTCGTCGATGGCACGGGCGGCGCTGCGCCCCTCGGCAATCGCCCAGACGATGAGCGACTGGCCGCGCTGCATGTCGCCGGCGGTGAAGACGCCGGGCACGTTGGTCATCCACTTGCCGTCGCGCGCCACGTTGCCGCGCGCCGTCAGGTCCACGCCAAGGTCGTTCAGCAGCGCACCCTTCTCGGGACCGGTGAACCCCATCGCCAGCAGGACAAGGTCGGCCTTGAGCTCGAAGTCGCTGCCGGGCACCGGCTCGAACACCGTCCGGCCGTCCTTCTGCACCAGCTCCACCTTCACCGCGTGCAGCGTCTGCACGCGCCCGTCCGGCGTGCCCGAGAAGCGTGTGGTGGAGACGGCGTAGAGCCGTTCGCCGCCCTCTTCGTGGGCCGACGACACGCGGAAGATCACCGGCCACTCCGGCCACGGATTCGTCGCGGCGCGCTCCTTCGGGGGCATCGGCAGCAGCTCGAGCTGATGCACCGACGCGGCTTTCTGGCGGTGGGCCGTACCCAGGCAGTCGGCGCCGGTGTCGCCGCCGCCGATGATGATCACGTGCTTGCCTTCCGCCGAGATGAAGTCGGCGTCGCCGATCGCGTCGCCCTCGTTGCGGCGGTTCTGGAGCGTCAGGTACTCCATCGCGAAATGGATGCCCTTCAGCTCGCGTCCCGGCACCGGCAGATCGCGCGGCTTCTCGGCGCCGCCGGCCAGCAGCACCGCCTCGTAATCGCGGCGCAGGCGGTCGGCCGGCACGTCCACGCCGACGTTCACGCCCGGGCGGAACACCACGCCCTCCGCCTCCATCACCTTCAGGCGGCGATCGAGGAAGCGCTTCTGCATCTTGAACTCGGGGATGCCGTAGCGCAGCAGCCCGCCGATGCGGTCCGCCTTCTCGAACACCGTCACCGAGTGGCCGGCGCGGTTCAACTGATCGGCCGCGGCCAGCCCCGCCGGCCCCGACCCGACGATCGCCACCTTCTTCCACGTGCGGTGCTCGGGCGGCTGCGGCACCACCCAGCCTTCGTCCCACCCGCGGTCGATGATGGTGGCCTCGATCGACTTGATCGTGACCGGATCCTCGTTGATGCCGAGCACGCACGACCCCTCGCACGGCGCCGGACACAGCTTGCCGGTGAACTCCGGGAAGTTGTTGGTGGCGTGCAGGCGGTCGAGTGCGGCGCGCCAGCGATCCTTGTAGACCAGGTCGTTCCAGTCCGGGATCAGGTTGCCGAGCGGACAGCCCTGATGACAGAACGGAATACCGCAGTCCATGCAGCGCGCGCCCTGCGCCGCCAGGTCGCTGTCGGCGTAGCGCAGATACACCTCGCGCCAGTCCTGGACGCGCTCGGCGACCGGACGCGTGGGGTGCTTCTTCCGCTTGATCTCGATGAAGCCGGTCGGCTTACCCATGGGCCGGACTCGCAGCAGCCCCGGCAGCCTGAGCTACGACGGGATCCGACACATGGGCCGCCTCCGCGGCCGCCTTCTTTGCCTGCTCGGCCAGCGCGCGCTTGTACTCGCGCGGCATCACCTTCACCAGCTTCTTCTGCAGCGACGCCCAGTCCTTCAGCAGGTTCTGCGCGTAGGCACTGCCCGTCGCGGCCGCGTGCCGCATGATCAGCGTCTGCACGAAATCGATCTCCTCGGCGTCCTCGAGCGTCTCGAGATCGACCATCTCCATGTTGCAGCGCTTCCTGAACTTGCCGTCGGCGTCGAGCACGTAGGCCACGCCGCCGCTCATGCCCGCCGCGAAGTTGCGTCCGGTCTTCCCCAGCACGATCACGCGGCCGCCGGTCATGTACTCGCAGCCGTGGTCGCCCACACCTTCGACCACCACGTTGGCGCCGCTGTTGCGGACGCAGAACCGCTCCCCCGCCACGCCGCGCACGAACGCCTCGCCGCCCGTGGCGCCGTAGAGGCCGACGTTGCCGATGATGATGTTCTCCTCGGACTTGAACGTGGATTCCGCCGGCGGGTAGACCACCAGCTGCCCGCCCGACAGCCCCTTGCCGAAGCCGTCGTTGGCGTCGCCCACGAGCACCATCGTCATGCCGCGCGGCACGAAGGCGCCGAAGCTCTGGCCGGCCGACCCGTTGAACGTGAGACGAATCGTGTCGGGCGGCAGCCCGGCGCCGCCGTAGCGTCGCGTCACCTCCGCGCCGAGCATCGTGCCCACGGTGCGATCCGAGTTCTGGATCGGCGAGGTGAACTCGGTGGGTGTCCGCGACTCGAGCGCCTTGCGGCTCTTCACGATCAGCGAGTTGTCGAGCGACTCGGCCAGGCCGTGGTCCTGCGCCGTCACGCAGCGGCGCGCCACCGACGGCGGCAGGTCGGGCTGGTGCAGCAGCGGCGCCAGGTCGAGCCCCTTGGCCTTCCAGTGGTGCAACGCCGGCTCCACGTCGAGGCAGTCGGCGCGGCCGATCATCTCGTCGAGGGTGCGGAAGCCGAGGTGCGCCATGTACTCGCGTACTTCCTGGGCGACGAAGCGGAAGAAGTTCTCCACGAACTCCGGCTTGCCGGTGAACTTCTTGCGCAGCTCCGGATCCTGCGTCGCAATCCCCACCGGGCAGGTGTTCAGGTGGCAGACGCGCATCATGATGCAGCCCATCACCACGAGCGGCGCGGTGGCGAAGCCGAACTCCTCGGCCCCGAGCAGCGCGCCGATAACGACGTCGCGGCCGGTCTTCATCTGACCGTCCACCTGCACCACGATGCGGTCGCGGAGCTTGTTCAGCACCAGCACCTGCTGCGTCTCGGCGAGCCCGAGCTCCCACGGCAGACCGGCGTGCTTCAGGCTGGTGAGCGGCGACGCACCGGTGCCGCCGTCGTGCCCGGAGATGAGCACGACGTCGGAGTGCGCCTTGGCGACGCCCGCCGCGACGGTGCCCACACCGCCCTCGGCCACGAGCTTCACCGAGATGCGTGCGTGCTTGTTCGAGTTCTTCAGATCGAAGATCAGCTGCGCCAGGTCTTCGATCGAATAGATGTCGTGGTGCGGCGGCGGCGAGATGAGCCCCACGCCGGGCGTCGAATGCCGCGTCTTCGCAATCCACGGGTAGACCTTGTGCCCGGGCAGCTGGCCGCCCTCGCCCGGCTTGGCGCCCTGCGCCATCTTGATCTGCAGCTCGTCGGAGTTGACGAGGTACTCGCTGGTGACGCCGAAGCGGCCCGAGGCCACCTGCTTGATGGCGCTGCGCTTGGAGTCGCCGTTGGCCATCGGCAGGAAACGCTCCGCGTCCTCGCCGCCCTCGCCGGTGTTGGACTTGCCGCCCAGCCGGTTCATGGCAATCGCCAGCGTCTCGTGCGCCTCGCCGCTGATCGAGCCGTAGGACATCGCGCCCGTGGCGAAGCGCTTGACGATCTTCTCCACCGGCTCCACTTCGTCGAGCGGCACCGGCGCCGAGTGCGGCTTGAAGCGGAACAGCCCGCGCAGCGTCGCCCGGTGCTGGTTCTGCACGTCGACGGCCTTCGTGTACTCCTTGAAGATCGTGTACTGGCCCGTACGGGTGGCGTGCTGCAGCTTGTACACCGTCTCCGGGTTGAAGAGGTGGTACTCGCCGTCGCGGCGCCACTGATACTCGCCGCCCGGCTCGAGCTCCTCGGCCTGCGCCGGCTTGCGGCCGAACGCCCGGTCGTGCCGCCGCGCCACCTCCTCCGAGATGACGTCGATCCCCACGCCGCCGACCCGCGACGTGGTGTCGGTGAAGTACTTGTCGATGAACGCCGTGTTCAGGCCGATGGCCTCGAAGATCTGCGCGCCGCAGTAGCTTTGCAGCGCCGAGATCCCCATCTTCGACATCACTTTCAGCACGCCCTTGTTGAGCGCCTTGATGTAGTTCTGGATCGCCTTGTCGCGCTCGATCCCGGTGATCGCCTTCTGGCGAATCATGTCGTCGATCGTCTCGAACGCCACGTAGGGGTTGACGACGCCGGCGCCGTAGCCCAGGAGCAGCGAGACGTGGTGCACCTCGCGCGCGTCGCCCGACTCCACCACGAGCGCGCAGCGCGTGCGCGTGCCCTCGCGCACCAGATGGTGGTGCACGCCGGCTGTCGCCAGCAGGCTCGGGATCGGCGCCAGGTCGCGGCTGACCCCGCGGTCCGACAGGATCAGGATGTCGTAGCCGCCGGCCACCGCCTCGCTGGCGCGCCGGCACAGCTCGTCCATCGCCTTGGCGAGCCCTTCGCCGTTGGCGGACGGGTCGAACAGCATCGAGAGCGTGGTGGAACGGAACGGCACGTCGGGCGGCAGGTTGCGCAACTTCGCCACCTGCTCGTTGTGGATGATCGGGTACTTGATGTGGATCTGCCGGCACGACTCGCGCTCCGGCTTGAGCAGATTGCGCTCGGGCCCGATCGTCGAGCCCATCGACGTCACCAGCTCCTCGCGGATGGCGTCGAGCGGCGGATTGGTGACCTGGGCGAAGAGCTGCTTGAAGTACTCGTAGAGCAGGCGCGGCTTCTCCGACAGCACGGCCAGCGACGCGTCGGTGCCCATCGAGCCGATCGGCTCTTCACCCTTCTCCGCCATCGGCGCGATGAGCAGCCGCAGATCCTCCTGCGTGTAGCCGAACGTCTGCTGACGGTCGAACACGGTCTCGTGCTCGGGCCGCTCGGCCGGTGCCGCCGGCAGCTCGTTGATGTCGTAGAGCTGCGAGTCGATCCACTCGCGATACGGGTGCTCCGCCGCGAGCTGCGACTTGATCTCGTCGTCGTCGACGATGCGGCCCTTCGCCGTGTCGACGAGGAAGATCTTGCCGGGATGGAGGCGCTCCTTCACCAGCACGTCGGCCGGCGGGATGTCGAGCACACCCACCTCGGACGCCATGATCACCAGGTCGTCCTTGGTGACGTAGTAGCGCGACGGGCGCAGGCCGTTGCGATCGAGCACGGCGCCGATCACGGTGCCGTCGGTGAAGGCGATCGACGCCGGGCCGTCCCACGGCTCCATGAGCGAGGAGTGGTACTCGTAGAACGCCTTGCGATCGGCGGCCATCTCCTCGTTGCCGCTCCACGGCTCGGGGATCATCATCAGGATGGCGTGCGGCAGCGATCGCCCCGCCATCACCAGCATCTCGAGCACGTTGTCGAAGGTGGCGGTGTCGCTGCCGCCTTCGCGGATGACCGGCAGCACCTTCGCGAGGTCGTCGCCGAGCACGTCGCTCTGGAGCAGCCCTTCGCGCGCCCGCATCCAGTTGATGTTGCCGCGCAGCGTGTTGATCTCGCCGTTGTGCGCGATCATCCGGTAGGGGTGCGCCAGCGGCCACGACGGAAACGTGTTGGTGCTGAAGCGCTGGTGCACGAGCGCCAGCGCCGACTCGAGCCGCTCGTCGCCGAGATCGGGGAACATCGGCCCGAGCTGCTGCGCGGTGAGCATGCCCTTGTAGATCAGCGTGTTGGCCGACAGGCTGACGATGTAGAACGCCCGCCGCGCCAGGGCGTTGATCTTCAGCGTGTCCACTGCGCGCTCGACGCGCTTGCGGATCACGTACAGCTTGCGCTCGAACCGCGCAGCCGCGTCGGCAGCTTCTCGTGGCTGCAGGCCTTCAGGCCTGCCTGCGTTCCCTGCCCCGATGAACACCTGCTCGAACGACGGCGCCGCGGCGCGCGCGCTCGGGCCCACGAGCCGATCGTCGATCGGCACCTCGCGCCAGCCGAGCAGGCGCTGCCCTTCCTCCTCGACGATGCGGGCGAAGAGCGACTTGATCGTGTCCTTGTCCCGATCGTCGTGCGGCAGGAACACCAGGCCGGCGGCGTAGCCGCCGCGAGCCGGAAGCGTGAACGGGACGACCGCGCGCAGGAACGCGTCGGGCGTCTGGATCAGGATGCCGGCGCCGTCACCAGTGTTGGCTTCGCAGCCGCACGCACCGCGGTGCTCCAGATTGATCAGTACCTGCAGCGCCTTCGCAACGATGTCGTGCGACTTCTTGCCTTTCTGATGCACGACGAATCCGACGCCGCACGCATCGCTTTCCGCGCGCGGGTCGTACAAACCCTGTTGTGAAGGAGGCTCCGCCGGAAAAGGCTGGTGACCATCGGTGTTCATGGTCGTCACATTCTGCCGATCAGGCATGCGATAGGGAAATACAATGATCTGGGTGAATCCATGCCGTTGGATCATGGATAGACGGGGATTCACCCTGCCAGGCTTCTGGCTTCGGGCTTCGGGCCTCGGGCTCCTCAGGCTGGCCGGCCACGGGCCACTGGCTGGTACCAGTCGCCCACCCGACCGCCAAATTTGCCATTCCACTGGAATTCGGGCGGAAATCGCGGACTTTCCCGCTAGACTTCACGGGATTGCCCGGCGGCCGCCTGACCCAGGCGTGACCAGCCGAGCAGCCGAGGAGAGACGCATGCACGCGCCCGCGAAGTACGTGGAGAAAGGCCTTGCGATTGCCGCCAACGGCATCTGGCAGGTGTTCTCGACCGCCAACAAGATCGCCCAGAACCCGTCCTTCATCCCCCGCTGGTCCGACAAGCCGCTCCTCAAGTCCTATCAGAAGACCAAGCCGCCGCTCGGCTGGCCCCGCGAGACCGACTCGCTGTGCCCCGACTGCACGCGCGAGGCGCGTCAGGCGATCCTCGACGGCAAGAAGGACGTGAGCGTCCTCCTCAACGAGAAGGTCGGCGAGATCAAGGCCACCATTCTCGAGCGGGACGGCAAGATCCTGATGGTCAAGGACTGCCCGATCCATGGCCACTTCGAAGACACCATGGCCATCGACCCGGCGTTCTTCCGGCACCTCGAAGAGGCGTTCCCCGGCCGCGACATCCGCGCCCACAACGACGAGAAGCTGCACAACCATGGCTCCTCCACCGTGCTGCACGGCCGCGGGTCGGTCCTGACCGTCGACCTCACCAACCGCTGCAACATGATGTGCGATCCGTGTTTCATGGATGCGAACCAGGTCGGGTTCGTCCATGAGCTGGGTTGGGAGGACATCAAGCAGGTCCTCGACAACGCCATCACCATCAAGCCGCGCCGGCAGATGTCGGTGCAGTTCTCGGGCGGCGAGCCGACGATGTCGCCGTACTTTCTCGACGCCATCCGCTACTCGCGCAAGGTCGGCTACAACAGCGTCCAGGCGGCCACCAACGGCATCGAGTTCGCGAAGAGCCCCGAGTTCGCCAAGGCCGCGGCCGAAGCCGGTCTGCGCTACGCCTACCTGCAGTTCGACGGCATCGGCAATGCCGCCAACTCGCACCGCCGGGTCGGCAACCTGTTCGACGTCAAGCTGCGCGCGATCGAGAACCTGCACACCGCCGGCGTGGACATCGTCCCGGTCATCACCATCGTCAACGGCGTCAACAACGAGCAGGTGGGCCGCGTCATCGAGTTCGCGCTCGACAACCCGAAGCGCATCAACTTCCTGTCGTTCCAGCCGGTGTCGTTCACGGGCCGCGACGAGGAAATCACCCCGGAGCGCCGCGCCGCGCAGCGCTACACGCTGTCGCACCTCGCGCACGACGTGAAGAACCAGGTGGGCATCGGCGAGCCGACGCGCGACTGGTTCCCGATCTCGTTCATGGGAACCTTCACCGACTGGGCCGACGTCGTGCACGGACCCGACCGCGAGTTCGGCCAGCTCACGTGCGGCTGCCATCCCAACTGCGGCATCGGCATGGCGCTGATGGTGGACAAGGAAACCAAGGAAGCGGTGCCGGTGACGGCGTTCCTCAACGCCGACCAGCTGGCCAGGGACGTGGCGAAGGTCAACGACGCCGCGCGCGGCAAGTTCCTCTCGGTCGTCGGGATGGGGCTGGCGCTGATGCGCAACTACGATTCGTTCAAGGCGCCGACGCACTTCCGCATCGCCGACCTGCTCAAGAAGTTCGACAAGACCTTCGGCGCCACCGGCAAGAACTACGGCAGCGTCGGCAAGGACCGCACGATGACCGACATCGAGAAGCGGCGCGCCGATCGCTGGAACTTCCTGTTCATCGCCGGCATGTGGTTCCAGGACCTGTTCAACTACGACTTCCGCCGCACGGAGATGTGCATCATCCCCTACGGCACGCAGCAGGGTGAGATCTCCTTCTGCGCCTACAACACCGGCATCGGCTGGCGGAACATCCTCGAGAAGATGCACATGACGGCCACCCTCACCAAGTGGTACGAGGACCACGGCCGCCACGAGATCTTCGCCGGCAACAAGAACGTGCCGATGGCCAGCAAGGATCACTCGCTGATCCTCAACGCCGAGGCCGTGGCCGCCGGCGCGCAGACCGATCTCGACGACATCGGCGTCGCCAAGAACGCCCGCGAGGAAAAGATCGCCGCGCGCAAGAAGTCGAACATGACGCCCGAAGAGATCAAGCAGCACATGGAGATGGAGCGGCTCTACCGGCAGCAGGTGCTCAAGGAGCAGCCGACGATCCAGATCCAGGGGCTGGGCCGCCCGAAGAAGCAGGGCGTCCAGGAAGTCACGCACAAGGACGTGGTGTAGCCCCCAGACGTAGGGGCCGCCTTCAGGCGGCCCGTTCAGAGGGCCGGCGATTCACATCGCCGGCCCTTTTTCTTGTACGTAGTTGCGGGTCTTTAGACCCGCCGCAATCGCAAGAATCGTCAGGACAACCGGCTCGACCTTGCGGCAAGATCTGCGGCGATGAATGCCACTCCTCCACGCGCAACGCCCTGGCACCTGTGGATGGTCGCCGTCCTGACGTTGATCTGGAACGGTTCGGGCGCCGTCACGATCGCGATGGCGCAGATGGGCAACCGTCTCGACATGGATGCGCACGAGATCGCGTACTACGCCCAGCAGCCGCGATGGTTCGTCCTCACCACCGATCTCGCGACGTGGCTTCCCATCGCGGCGGGTGTGGCCCTGCTGCTGCGCAGCCGCTTTGCGGCCTGGCTGTTCGTGCTGTCTTTCGGGATGATCGTCCTGAACAACGTCTACGATGTTGCCGCGGGGACGTCGCTGGCGCTCGTGGACCGGGACTGGCAAGCGTTGCAGGCCGTGATCATGCTCATCGCGCTGCTGCAGTCGATGTATGCCAGGGCGATGACCCGACGGGGCGTCCTGACGTAGGTTCAGGCCGCTCTGAAAACCGCCCTCTACTTGAGGGGTGCGAACTCGCCGATGATTTTCAGCAGTTCGTCCGGCGGACACGGCTTCGAACAGACCGCGGCAAAGAGTTCCTCTCCGTCGCGCACCGACGCCGGCTTCGCCGTGTAGGCGATGACGGGAACGTCCGCGGTGATGGGGTCGGCCTTGATCCGCCGCGCCGCCTCGATGCCGTCGAGACCAGGCATGAAGATGTCCATCAGGATGGCGTCGGGGTGATGCGCGCGCGCCAGCGTCACGCCCTCGACGCCATCGGCCGCCAGCAGCACGTGGTAGCCCGCGTCCTCGAGAATCATCTCCACCATCAAGCGTGCATCGTCGTAGTCCTCGACGATCAGTACCTGTGACATCTACACCGCCTGGGCAGAGTGTGACACGGGAATCGGGAACTCCACGCGCACCGCAGTACCCCGGAGCGGGCCATCGCTCGAAGCGCTGACGGCGCCGCCGTGGAGCGCCACCAGCTCATGCACGATGGTGAGCCCGATGCCAAGACCGCCGAAACGGCGCGTCCGGCGGGCATCGGCCTGGCGGAACTGCTCGAAGACGAAGGGCAGAAAGTCGGACGGAATCCCCACGCCGGTGTCGCGCACGGTCAGCACCACCGCCGCCGGACTGGATGCGAGGCTCACGTTGATCCGTCCGCCCGAGGGGGTGAACTTGATGGCGTTCGACAGCAGGTGGCGCGCAATCTGGCCCACGCGCTCGGCGTCGGCCCGGACCAGCGGGAGAGGCGCCTCGATGTCGCACGTCAGCTCGAGCTCCTTCTTCGCCGCCTCGCTTTCGAGATTGGCGACGGCGCCGCGTACCGCCCACGACAGGTCGACGGTCTGCAGGTCGAGCGTCAGCCTGCCGCTGACGGCGCGCGACACGTCGAGCAGGTCTTCCACCAGCCGCACCTGCAAGGCCGTGTTGCGCTGCAACGAGCTGACCGCCGTCTTGTAGCGGTCGGGCGGCGGCACACCGCGATCGAGCTGCCACAGCCAGCCCTGCATCACGTTCAGCGGTGTCCGCAGCTCGTGCGAGACAGTTGATAAAAACTGGTCCTTCAGCTGGTTGGCGGTTTCGGCCACCGCCTGCGCGCGCTCGGCCTCCACGCGGGCCTGCTGTTCGCGCTCGAGCGCCGAGGTCAGATCGGACCAGAGCTGAACGTTGACCAGCGCGAGCGAGGCCGCGCGGGCCAGCGCCTCCAACGTCGATTGCTCGGCGTCTGTCGCGTCGTGCTCGTCGGCCCAATAGGCACCGATCGCCGCCACCGGATCGTCGGCGCGGACCGGCACCATCAGCAGGCTCTTCACGAACGTCGGGCGATACGCGTCGTGCGGGATGCGGTCGTCCTGGTAGATGTCGCGAATGGCCACCGGCGTGCGGTGCCGCATCACCCAGCCGGAAATGCAGGTCCGCAGGGGAAAACGCCGGCCTTTCCACAGCGGCGAGACGGCGTCCTCGTCCGCGTAGAAGCACTGGTCGTGCTCCTTCAGCACGAACGTCACGCCGTCGGCGCCAGTGAGCCTCCGCGCCGCCACGCGCACGACGGCGGTGACGCTCGCCAGATCGCGCGCCGACGAGAGGTCGCTGACGGCCGCCAGCAGCGTCGTCTCGACTCCGGTCTTCATCGCGTGGGCGTCGCGCACCCGTTCAGCCGACCCACAGCCCCTCTCCGGCGCTCGGCGCGACGGCACGCGTGCCGCGCGCCGGCTGCCACGGCGCGGTGCCAGACTCCTCGCCAAGGTCGCCGATGCCTCCCGAGGGATCGAGTGCGGGGTCGTCGAGCGGGCGGTCTTCAGCTCGGGGAGAGTTGGACTCGGTTCGCGGGCGGTCGGGCTGGTCGGCCATTGGGACCTCCGGGCAGAGACTCACGGAACGCACGGGGCCGGCGATCTGCATCGCCGGCCCGCTCCGCTTCCCTACTTGGGCTGCGGCACGATACGGATGTACGGCTTGGGTTCCTTCCACCCGTTCGGATAGATCGTCTTCGCCTCGTCGTTCGACACCGAGCCCGCGATGATCACGTCCTCGCCCTGTTTCCAGTTCACCGGCGTCGCCACGCGGTGCTTGGCGGTGAGCTGGAGCGAGTCGATCACGCGCAGCACCTCGTCGAAGTTGCGCCCCGTGGTCATCGGGTAGCTGATCATCAGCTTGATCTTCTTGTCTGGCCCGATCACGTAGACGGTGCGCACGGTCATGTTGTCCATGGCCGTCCGCCCTTCGGCGGTCGTGCCCGCTTCCGCCGGCAGCATCCCGTAAGCCTTCGAGATCGACAGATCCGTGTCGCCGATCATCGGATAGTTCGGCGCCGTGCCTTGCGTCTCCTTGATGTCATCCGCCCAGCGGCTGTGATTCGCCACCGGGTCGACGCTGAGCCCGATGATCTTCACGTTGCGCTTGTCGAATTCGGGCTTGAGCTTGGCCATGTAGCCGAGCTCGGTCGTGCACACCGGCGTGAAGTCCTTGGGATGCGAAAAGATGACCGCCCACGAAGTACCGATCCAGTCGTGGAACTTGATGCGGCCCTCTGTCGTGTCCGCCTCGAAATCGGGCGCCACGGAGCCGATCCGGAGACCGCCATCTTGTACTGCGAGACTCATGATTTCCTCCTGCTATTGCCCTCGAGCGTACTCCAACCGGATGGCGGACGAAAGACAGATAGAATCCTCGACATGCTCCTTCGCGACCGCACCGTACTCGTGACCGGCGGCGCGTCCGGCCTGGGAGGCGCCACGGTGGACATGATTGCGGCGGCCGGAGGGCGCGCGGTCGTCCTCGATGTCAACGCCGACGCCGGCCGGGCCAGAGCGGCGCAGCATGGGTCGAGCGCGCGGTTCGTGCAGGCCGACGTTACGTCCGATGCCGACGTCAAGCGCGCCATCCACGAGGCGACGGCCGCCTTCGGGCGCATCGACGGCCTGGTGAACGCGGCGGGGATCCCCGCCGCCGAGCGCGTCCTCGGCAAGGAGGGCGTGCAGCCGCTGGCGCACTTCACCCGCGTCGTCACGGTGAATCTGATCGGCACCTTCAACATGATCCGGCTCGCCGCCGAGTGCATGGCCGAAAACACTCCGGGCGAAGACGGCGAGCGCGGCGTCATCGTCAACACCGCGTCGGTGGCGGCGTTCGACGGGCAGATCGGCCAGGCGGCCTACTCGGCCTCGAAGGGCGGCATCGTCGGCATGACGCTGCCGATCGCACGCGAGTTCGCGCGGGTCGGCATCCGGGTGATGACCATCGCGCCGGGCACGTTCGACACCCCCCTGCTGGCGGCGTTGCCCGACGCCGCGCGCCAGTCGCTGGCGCAGCAGGTGCCGTTTCCGTCGCGGCTCGGCAAGCCGCAGGAGTTCGCGGCGCTGGTGCGCCACATCTTCGAGAATCAGATGCTGAACGGCGAGGTGATCCGCCTCGACGGCGCGATCCGGATGGCGCCGAAATGATGCTGACGGCACTCTCGGGTGTGGTGGCCGGCGTGTTCCACGTCGTGTCCGGTCCTGATCACCTGGCGGCGGTGGCACCGCTGGCCGCATCGGATCGCGGTCGCAGTGTGCGGGCGGGCTGGACCTGGGGGGCCGGCCACGCGTCTGGGGTCATGGTGGTGGCGGCGCTGGCGGTGCTGCTGCGCGACGCGCTGCCGCCGCTGGCCGACATCTCCGCGTGGGGCGAGCGGCTGGTGGGTGGCGCGCTGATCGCGCTGGGCCTGTGGAGCCTGTCGCACGCGGCGCGGGTGCGCCGCGCGCCGCACACCCATGGCGCCAG
>Ga0207644_10001792_pt1 | contig 13916 bp, 12 predicted proteins | sample KBSS73metaG_FD_184326 | JGI IMG/M metagenome (GOLD analysis project Ga0207644, IMG submission 184326) | Switchgrass rhizosphere microbial communities from Kellogg Biological Station, Michigan, USA - KBS S7-3 metaG (SPAdes) (version 2) | ecosystem: Host-associated > Plants > Roots > Rhizosphere... | reverse complement strand
GAGGATGCGCAGGTCGGTCGTCGCCGCCGCCTCGGCGGCGGCGGCCGTCCTCCATTCGAGCAGGTGGCGCTTGCTTATGAACTGTCGATAGAGCGCGCGCACGATCGCGTCGGTCGACATCAGCGCGAACTGGAGCAGCTGCACGAGGAGCCAGGCCGCGCTCGCCAGCGCGCGGCCGAGGTCATTGAGCGCCTGGCGGTAGAAATGAACGCGCGCGACGTCGTCGCGACTCGGCGACAGGCCAGCGAGCGCGCCCATGAGCGGCCCGCCCGAGAACGCGAACGCGACGAGCACGAACGACGCCCACGGCGACACGCCGCCGGTGGCGAGGGCGAACACGAGCAGCAGCAGCGAGGCCGGCGCGACCAGCGAACGGCGCAGGTTGTCGAGCATCTTCCAGCGGTTGATCGCGCGCAGCCGCCAGTGCTTGGCGTGCCAGAGGAAAGGCAGCAGCTGCCAGTCGCCGCGCGTCCAGCGGTGCACGCGCGAGGCGGCGACGTCGGCGTGGAACGGCGCGTCCTCGATGACCGCGATGTCCGTGACGGCAGCGCAGCGCGCGATTGAGCCTTCCAGCAGGTCGTGGCTGAGGATGCGGTTCTCGGGCAGGCGGCCGCCGAGCACGGCGTGCATCGCCTGCACGTGCAGCAGGCCCTTGCCGGCGTAGGTGCCTTCGCCGAAGACGTCCTGGTAGACCTCCGAGCTCGCCGCGCTGTACGGGTCGATTCCCGGCTGTCCCGCGAACAGCCAGTGGTAGAGCGTGACCTTGTCGGGCTCGGGCAGCGGCGTCGCGACGTGCGGCTGCAGGATCGCGTAGCCGCGCTCGACCCGCTTGCCGTCGGCCGAAAGCTGCGGCAGGTTGTGCGGATGGGCGGCGACGCCGACGAGCTCGCGCAGCCGTCCCGGCGGCAGGCGCGTGTCGCTGTCGAGCGTGAGGATGTAGCGCGTCCCGGTGGCGACAGTCGACGTGCGGCCGAGGTCGAGGAACGGGCTCGGGCCGCCCTCGGCGAGCAAGCCGATCAGCTGCTCGAGCTTGCCGCGCTTTCGCTCCCAGCCGATCCAGCGCTCCTCGGTCGGCGACAGGCGTCGCTCGCGGTGCAGGACGATGAAGCGCGCCGGTTCCTCGGACGGCGCCGGGTAGAGCGCGTTGAGGCGCTCGACCTCGGCGATCGCCGCGCCGAGCAAGGCGGCATCGCCGGGGTCGGTCTTGCCGTCACTGTCGGGCCAGTCGGTGACGAGCGCGAACTGCGCGTGGCGCTCGGGGTTGGCGAGGTAGTGCAGCTCGAGGTCGTGGGCGAGGTCGCGGCCGCTCTCGGGCGAAGTCAGCATCGCCGGGATCGCGACCATCGTCCGGTGCTCGGGCGGGATGCCGCCGACGAGGCCGAGGCGAGGCAGGCGCACCGGCCGGGTCGATTCGCTGATCAGGCGGTTGACGATCGCGACGACCGCCTCCGATGCCGGGAAGATCATCAGCAGCGCCGCCAGCGCGGCGAGCCAGGGCGTCGGATGTCCGGGCGCGAAGACCGGGCTGTGCCGCACCAGCATCCAGGCGACCAGCGCGGCGGTCAAGAGGCCGATCGCGCTGAGATACGCGGGCAGGGCGGCGCGCTGCAGGCGGCGATGCCGCGCGAGCGATCGGTCGTCGGTGAGGCCGAGGGCCCGGCGCAGCTCGCCGCGGCCGGCGCCGCGCAGCCAGTAGTTGGCGACGGTGCGCGCGTCGACGTCACCGCTCTCCGGCGCCGACTCGGCGCCGCGCATGAGGCCCAGCAGCGTCGTCGCGACCTCGCGCTCGCTTTGCCCGCTCTTGCGCGCGAGCAGCTCGACCGCGTGCAGCGTCTGGTCGCGCGTGTCGTCGCGCTCGGCGGCGAACGCCGGCGAGCCCAGCATCAGCCGCGTCAGCACGCTCGTCGCGGCGACGATCTCGGGCCAGTCGGCATCGCTGATCGATCGGAGCGACGTGATCGCGTTGCTGACGCTCAGGTTGTCGGCGGCCTGCGCCGCAGGCACGCGCGTCTGGATCTCGGCGAGGTGCGGCGCGACGCGGTCGAGCCATTCGAAGTAGCGGGCGTTGGCCGGCGTGCGGTGGTCCTGCAGCTGCTGCGCCATCTGCGCCAGGAACGACTCGCCGACGCCGCGCTGATTGAGGAGCGCGAGGATCGCGTCGAGCTGCTCGAGGTCGTAGGCCTCGATCCGGTCGCAGCACAGGTTGGCGATCTCGCGCGCTGCCTTGTTGGCGGCCGAGCGCTCGGCGAGCCGGCGCAGGTTCTCGAGCAGGACCACGCGCAGCGTCGTCGGCAGCGCCCACAGCTCGCCGAGGGTGAGCTCGCGGATCTCCTCGTACGCGCGCAGGAAGTGAACCAGCAGGTCGTCGTCGAAGGCGCTGTCGGTGTGGGCCACGAACGCCCAGGCGACGCCGTAGACGCGGGGCAGGCCGACCAGCGGCTCGTCCTTGAGGACGGGAAGGTCGCGGAAATAGCGACGCGGCAGGCCGTCCTTGATCTCGCGCGCCTGCGCTTCGATCAAGTGGAAGTTGTCGAGCAGCCACTCGGCCGCCGGGCTGACCTCGTAGCCCGCGGTCGCGTAGCGGGCGATGTAGTGCTGCGCCTCGCGCAGGATGCGGATGTTCTCGCGCAGGCGCGGGAAGAAGGCGCTCGAGCGCTTGCGCGCGAAGGCGGCGGCGTGCGTCTCGGCGAGGCTGCGGCCGTGCTGCGCGAAGCGCTCGGGACCGAAGATCTCGGAGCGGTTGGGCCTTTCGAGCGCGCCGCGCCTGGCGTCGAGGATCTCGCCCAGCTCGGCCGGCGCATCGGGCACCAGCCGCAGCAGGTCGGACGCTCTCATCCGGTGGTTATACGACCAGCGAGGCCACCCCGAAGACGAGGGCGACGATGACCGCAGTGGTCACGAATCGCGGTGCGACGAAGGCGATCAGGGCGTCGGCGGCGCACTGGAGGCGGAACATCGGCCCGCGCATGCCGTTGCAGCGGTCGACATGGGCGCCGAGCGCCGAAAGCTCCATCGGCGTCGTGTCGGCGGCGTCCGAGGAGGCGGTCGCCCACGGGCGGCGCGGTCCGCGTTGCGTGTCAGGGGCGAGGGCGTCGGTGGTCATGTCGAGTCTGCTGCGGCGGTCCGGTAACTATAGAACGATCGCCGCCCGTGTCTGTCGGACGGAACAGGCCGCCTTGTAGGACCTGTCCGATATAGCAAGATCCGGACCGCGGCGAATGATCAAAAAAAACGCGCCGAGGCGCGTTTTTAAGACCCCACGGAGGGAGACCGGTCGGGCCCGCGCGAAGCGGATCGACAAGGGGCCATTGGGAGGTAATCGATGAGGGACTACGGCAATCCGGATGCCCGCGGCGTCGCGCCGGGCTTCGCACGCGCCGCGGCTTGCGGGCGAGAGCCGGTCAGACCGCCGAGCATGTCGAGCCAGGACTCGGTCGGCATGCGGCGCACGGCCTGGGAGATCAGCTGAGGGAGAAGGCCGACGAACAGCGCCGGTCGGAGCACCCAGCGCCACGGCTTGGACAAGACGAGCAGGGCGCCGATGCCGGCGGCGCCGAGGATCAGGCCGAGCGGATTGCGCTCGGCGATGGGCCGGACGACGCGGCGCGAGGCACCCCCGGCGACCAGGGTGGCCGTCCGCAACGGGTGTTCCTGCCACCAGGCCTCGAGCGTGTCCATCAAGAACGACGCGCCAGGCAACGCGCGCGCGCGCGCGAGCAGCCGGCCGCCCAGGTCGCCGATGCGGCCACCCATCAGCGGCGGCTGAGGTGGCGGATGGGCGATCGCCATCATGGCGCCCCGCAAGCGGGTACGCGAAGCGGCCAGGCGGTCGAGGGCAGGAACCGCGTCGGCCACCGCCTCGGCGGCCTTCTTGATCTCCTGTCCGGCTTTTTTGACGGCGTCTTTTGCCGTGCTGTCGTCCGGCGACGTCGACGCGCCGGCGACCGCCGATGAAAGGGGCGGCGTCCGCGCCGCCGCCGTCGGGGCGGGCGCGTCGTCGGCGGTGGTTCGGACCGGTGGTGACATGACGCTGCTCATGACGCGCTCACCTCACGCAGCATCGCCATGTCGGCATTGAGCTGCTTCTTGATGGTGTCGAAAGGCTTCTCATCCGGGCGCGACCGTGCAAAGACGATGCAACCGGCAGCGAGGACGAACGGCGCCAGCGGCACGACGAACATGGCCCACGGGGCCGGATAGTCGGCCACGGGTACCGCGGCGCAGAACAGCAGCGCCACGCCGACCAGCACCAGGCCGACGGCAACGAGGCAAAGCGCCGCGCCGTAAAGCGCGAGACGGACGATCAGCGAGGTGGAGACCTTGCTGACCTCTTCGCCGACCAGGGCCGCATACGCCTCGACGTGGTCGCCGAGAAGATGCGGCTCGGTCGCTGCCAGCCGGAGCAGGGGATGGATCATGGACGCGGCTCCAGTCTGCGGCCAGCGCTCAGTCGCGCGATCGGCCGAGCATGCTGATGATCCCCATCAGCAGGGCGCCCGTCGCCGCGGCGATGAGCATGGCCTTGATCGGCTCGTCCTTGACGTAGGCGACCGTCATGTCCTGTGCCTGCAAAGCGCGTTCGCGAAGCTGCTGCGAGGTGTCGCGGACGGCTTCCATGCCGCGTCGGGCGGCGGCTTCGGCCTGCGAGGTCACCTTGTTGATCATAGGCGCGGCCTGGCTGCGCGCTTCATCGACCTTTTGCGAGAGGCGATCGAGCGCCTGGTCGGCCGCGCGCTGGGTCGAGCGGATCGCGCCCTGCGCGCCGTCGGCCGCGTTATCGGCCATGTCCTGGCTTTGCTGGGCCATGGGCTTCGTGCTGCTGCTGATCGTGTCCATCGAGTTTCCTTTGCTGGTGGGTGGCGGATTCCGCTTCTCGTGCCCGCAGGCCGGAAGAGACGACAGGGACAGTGTGCTGTCGATGCCGAGTTCGAACGATAGGTGCTGCGCGCGCGGCCGAGTCGGGAGACAGTCCCCGGCCCGGTAGGACGCGACCGACAGCGGCGCCGGTCGGGTTCATGCGGCCGCCGCAACCGTCATGTCGGCGCGCCCGTCGTGATCGTCCCGGCCATCGTTGCTGGCGGCCTGCCTCGGCAGCGTCGCCTCGATCAGCGTGCCGTCGCCGGGCTTGGACGACAGCCGCATCGTCCCGCCTTCGGCCTCGACCCGGTAGCGCATGCCGAGCAGGCCATGGCTCTGCAGTCGGGGCAGGTCGGTGTCGAAGCCGAGGCCGTTGTCGCGGACCGAGACGAGCGCGCCGCCGCCGCTCGGCGCCGTCAGGGTGACGACGACCTCGGTCGCCTTCGCGTACTTGACGACGTTCGTCAGCGCCTCCTGAACGAGACGGTAGATCGTCAGCTGCGCCGCCGGGCTCACCTCGACCGGCTCGAGGCGATCGACGATCTTGATCTCGCTGCGGGCGGCGAACTCGCGCAGCTGGATCTCGAGCGCGGCGACCAGTCCGAGGTTGCTGAGCGACGACGGGCGCAGGTCTTCGATGATCCGCCGCTTCAGGGCGATTCCGCCGTTGAGCGCATCGTTGAGGTGGGCGAGTCGCTCGGCGGCGTCGGCGCTGGCGGTAGCGCCCAGGCGCGACTTGAGGCGGGCGACATCGAGCTTGGCGGCGGTGAGGAGGGCCCCGAGTTCGTCGTGCAGCTCGCGCGCGAGCAGGCTGCGCTCGTCCTCGCGAATCGTCTGCAGGTGCTGGGCGAGCTCCTTCAGCTGCGCCGTCCGCGCCGCGACCTCGTGCTCGAGGCGGTCGCGCTCGCCCGCCATGCGCTCGGCCTCGTCGGCGAGGGCGCGGTCGAGGGTCGCCGTCTGGCGCAGGTACATGAAAAGGGCGAGCAGGCTGACCGCGGCCATGGCCGAGACACCGATGCGGTTCAGCCAGAGCGTCTGGTACACGCTGCGCCGGCCGATCGCGACTTCCGCGGTCTCGTGATCGATCAGCTGTTCACCGAGCGTGCGCACGCGCTCCATCTTCTCGCGGCCGATGTCGGAGAGCAACAGCTCGCGCCAGCCGTTCTGGACGCCGCGTTCGTGCAGGTCGATCGTCGTCGACAGCTCGCTCAGCTTGGCTTCGGTCTCCTTGGCGATCTCGAGCATCGTCGGCGCGGTCTTGGCGTCCTTCGCGTAATAGGCGTTGAGCCAGGCAAGCAGTTCGCGCGACTCCTTCTGCGCCTCCTGGTAGGGCTTGAGGTATTCGCGCCGCTCGGTCAGCAGGTAGCCGCGCTGGCCCGTTTCGGCGTCGAGCAGCGACTTCACCAGGTCGTTCAGCTTGCCCCGAGCGGCGGCGCGGTCGCCGAGACGGTCGAGCGACGAGGTCGCGTCCTGGTACGACGCCTCGCTGATCGCGAGCATCGCCAGGGCGGCGAGCGCCGCCAGCGGGAAGGCGATCACGTTGCCGCGAAAACGCGAAAGAAAGCTCATCGTCCGGCCATGCCTCTAAACTTGCTCCACCAGAAAATCACGCACCCTGCCGGGGCGCTGCTGCCATGATCAGAATCGCCATCATCGACGACCACGCCATCGTTCGCGCCGGCCTGCGCCAGTTCTTCTCCGAGCAGGTCGATCTCACGGTCGTGGCCGAGGCCTCGAACGGCCGCGAGGCGGTTGACATCGTCCGCAAGGGCCAGGTCGACGTTCTCGTCATGGACCTCTCGATGCCCGACCAGAGCGGCGTCGACGCGCTGGCCGCGATCAAGGCCCGCGCGCCCGACCTGCCGGTGCTGATTCTGTCCGGTTTCCCGGAGGAGCACTACGCGACGACACTGCTGCGCCAGGGGGCGAGCGGCTACCTCAACAAGGACTGCGATCCCGAGGAGATCGTCAAGGCGATCCGCACCGTCTTCCGTGGCCGCAAATACATCACCGCGGGGGTCGCCGAGCTGCTCGCCGACGGCCTGGGCGGGGGCGGCGACAAGCCGGCTCACGAGCAGCTCTCCGAGCGCGAGTTCCAGGTATTCCTGCGCCTGGCCAAGGGCGAGACGATCGGCCACATGGCCAACAGCATGTCGTTAAGCGTGAAGACGGTGAGCACGTACCGAACCCGGGTGATGGAGAAGATGAAGCTCGAGTCGAACAGCGACCTGACCTACTACGCGCTGAAGAACGGCCTGATCCAGTGAAGGGCGCGCGGCCCGGCGCCTTATGAGAGCGGGTTGTATTCGGAGCTGCCGGTGCCGCCGTCCGCGAGTCGGCAGCAGTACAGGATGAGCGCATCGATCTCGTTCGACTTGTCGAAGACGCGATCGGCACCCAGCTCGAGGCACTTGCGGCGCATGTCGGGCGTCGCGTAGTTGCTGAGGACGACCAGCTTGGCGGCAACGATGCCGGTAGCCGCAGCCTTCAGCACGCCGAGACCGGACCCGCTCTTCAGGAAGATGTCGACCACCACCAGATCGCAGCGGTTGTGCGAGTCGGCCAGCCACGACAGCGCGCTCGTTTCGTCCTCGGCCGTGCCGACGACGTCGATCGGCGCCATTTCCTCGAGCGCCGCGACCAGGTTCTCGCGGATGACCGGGCTGTCCTCGACGATGAACGCTTTGAGCTGGGTCATCGCGAGGTCGGGCGGAGGCTGCGCATCGGCCGAACTCCCAGGGGAGCTCGCCACAGCGGCGGATGGATGCAAGGAATGGGCACGCTTCAGGAACACCGAAGCGCCGAGTTTCGGGCAATGCGCCGGGGCGAACAGACCGAGAAGCGCCCATCGTCTCGTAGGATATTTCCTACGTGGGGTCGGCGTCTGCATCGCGGTGGGCGCTTCGCTTGTAGTTGCGCGCGGCGTCGTCGCGGCGGAGACGCCGCCGCTGGTCGTCGGCTCCAAGCGATTCACCGAGTCGTACGTGCTCGGCGAGATCCTCGCCGAGACGCTGGCCGGCTCCGGCCGGCCTGCCGTTCACAAGCCCGGCCTCGGCAACACCGGGATCCTCGAGCAGGCGCTCGCCAGCGGCGCCGTCGACCTGTACCCGGAGTACACCGGGACGATCGTTCGCGAATTGCTCAAGCGCGACGGCAATCCCTCGCTCGACGAGCTGAACCGCTGGCTCGCGCCGCGCCGGTTGAAGGCCGCGATCCCGTTCGGCTTCAACAACACCTATGCGCTGGCGATGACTCGCGCGAAAGCCGAGGCCCTCGGCATTCGCCGCATCTCCGATCTGTTCAAGCCGGCGGCGGGCTCGCTCGCGCTCGGCCTCTCGCACGAATTCCTGCAGCGCGCCGACGGCTGGCCCGCGTTGCGCAAGGCATACGGCGCGCGTGTCGGCGAGCCGATCGGCCTCGACCACGGCCTCGCCTACGAGGCCGTCGCTGCCGGACGCGTCGACGTGATCGACGTCTACTCGACCGACGCCAAGCTCGGCCGGCTCGGCCTGACGGTGCTCGACGACGATCTCGGCTTCTTCCCCAAGTACGACGCCGTCGTCCTGATGCGCGCCGACGTCGATGCGGCGCCGCTGGCAAAGCTCGCGGGGGCGATCGACGTGGCGGCGATGATCGCGATGAACGGCGAGGTCGAGCTCGACGGGCGCAGCTTCGCCGAGACGGCGAAGAAGTTCGTCGCCGGTGGCTTCGCGACCGCGTCGACCGCGAGCGGCGCTGCCGGCGCGTCCGCCAGTGCTGCCGCGGGCGCGTACGCGGGCGGCGCGGCGCGCGAGCCGGCGAGGTCCCGGGCCAGCCTCGTCGAGCGCGTCTTCGCGCCCGATTTCGCCCGCCTCGCCGGCCAGCACCTGCTCCTCGTGCTCGCCTCGCTCGCGCTCGCCCTGGTCGTCGGCGTTCCGCTCGGCGTCGCCGCCTGGCGCTGGCCGCGCAGCGAGCCGCTCGTCCTCGGCGTCGTCGCGCTGCTGCAGACGATTCCCTCGCTCGCCCTGCTCGCGTTCCTGATCGCCCTCGTTGGCGCGATCGGCGTCGTGCCGGCGGTGCTTGCGCTCTTTCTGTATGCGCTGCTGCCGATCGTTCGCAACACCCACGCCGGCCTGCAGAGCGTCTCGGGCGGGATGGCCCAGGCGGCGCTGTCGCTCGGCATGACGTCGCGCCAGGCGCTGCGCCACGTTCAGCTGCCGCTCGCGGCGCCGACGCTGATCGCCGGCATCAAGACGGCGGCGGTGATCAATGTCGGCACGGCGACGATGGCCGCGTTCATCGGCGCCGGCGGCTTCGGCGAGCGCATCGTCGCCGGCCTCGCCGTCAACGACAGCGGCGTCATGCTCGCCGGCGCGCTGCCCGCGGCCGCGCTCGCGCTGCTCGTGCAGGGCGCGTTCGATCTCGCCGAGCGCTGGCTGCGCCGCGGTCGCCCGCGCTGACACGACGCGCGCCGAGGACGCGCGCTCCTCGCTGCGACAATCGGGCCATGCATTTCGACTGGTTGGTTCCGGCACTTCTCGCAGTCCTCGTCGTCATCACTTTCTGGATCGCGCTGCGCCGGCCGCCCGTCGATTCGAGCGTCGAGCGCCAGGCGCGCGAGCTTCGCGACGAGGTCTTGCGCAGCGCTCAGGGAACCCGCCAGGAGCTCGGCGGGACGCTCGCCGAGTTCCAGCGCACGCTGCTGGCGCAGCAAAACGACACCGCACGCACGCAGAACGAGCAAATCGACAGCTTCAGCCGTCAGCTGGTGGCGATGCAGCAGCACCTCGTCGAGTCGCTGGCGCGAACCAGCGCCACCCAGGTCGAGCAGGCGCGCCTCGCGCGCGAGGCGCTCGACACGACCCACAGCGCGCAAGGCGCGCGCCAGGCCGCGTCGCTGAAGGAACTCGCCGAATCGCTCGGCGAGCAGCTGCGCGCGCTCGTCGCCGCCAACGACCAGCGCATGGCCGAGGTCAAGGCGACGGTCGAGGCGCGGCTCGGCGCGATCCAGGCCGACAACGAGAAGAAGCTCGAGCAGATCCGCGCCACGGTCGACGAGAAGCTGCACGCGACGCTCGAGCAGCGGCTCGGCGAAAGCTTTCGCCAGGTCGCCGAGCGGCTCGAGCAGGTCCATCGCGGCATCGGCGAGATGCAGAAGCTGGCCAGCGACGTCGGCTCGCTCAGCCGCGTCCTGAGCAACGTCAAGACGCGCGGCACCTTCGGCGAAGTGCAGCTCGGCGCCTTGCTCGAGCAGGTCTTCGCGCCGGCCCAGTACGGCAAGAACGTCGAGACGATTCCGGGAACGAACCAGCGCGTCGACTACGCGGTCAAGTTTCCGGGCCGAGGCTCCGACGAGCCGGTCTGGCTGCCGATCGACTGCAAGTTCCCGCGCGAGGACTACGAGCGGCTGGTCGAGGCGCACGAGCGCGCCGACGCCGCCGGCGTCGAGACCTCGGCGCGGGCGATCGAGATGCGCCTTCGCGTCGAGGCGAGGACGATCCGCGAGAAGTACCTCGCCCCGCCGCACACCACCGACTTCGCGATCCTGTTCGTTCCGACCGAGGGCCTCTATGCGGAAGCCTTGCGCCGTCCGGGCCTGTTCGAGTCGCTCCAGCGCGACCACCGCGTCACGCTCGCGGGGCCGACGACCTTGCTGGCGGTCCTGACCAGCCTCAAGGTCGGCTTCAACACGCTCGCGCTCGAGCAGCGGTCGAACGAGGTGCGCGAGATGCTGAGCGTGGTCAAGACCGAGTTCGGCAAGTTCGGCCACGTCCTCGCCAACGTCAAGCGGCAGGCGAACACGGTCGTCAACTCGATCGGCGAGGCCGAGACGCGAACGCGCCAGATGGCGCGCGCGCTGAAGGGCGTCGAGGCGGCGCCCGAGCTGCGCGTGCAGACGCTGCTGCCGGGATCGTGGGTCGACAACGCCGATCCCGACGACGACGCGGATGACTGAGCGGCCGAGAAGCGAATTCACGGGCGCGCTGCTGGCGCTGATCGGCGGCCAGGTCGCGCTTCATTCGTGCATGGCGGGCATCCGCATGGCCGCGCCGCTCGCCGCCTTGCGCGAAGGCCATGCGGCCTGGGCCGTCGGCGTTCTCCTCGGCCTGTTCGCGGCGGCGCCGGTCGTGCTCGCGCTCGCCGCGGGGCGGCTCGCCGATCGCCACGGTTATCACGTGCCGATCCGGGTCGCGGTCGCGCTCACCGTCGTCGGCGGCATCTGCGCCGTGATCGCCACTGTCGTGCCGGCGGGCCAGTTCGTCGGCCTTTGCGTCGCGGCGCTGCTCACGGGCGCCGGCACCAGCTTCGGCCTGATCGCGATCCAGCGCTCGGCTGGACGGATGGCGAACGGCACCACCGACCTGAAGCGCATCTTCTCCTGGCTCGGGCTCGCGCCTGCGCTCGCCAACGTCGTCGGACCGGTGGTCGCCGGCACGCTGATCGACCTCGCCGGCTTTCAGCTCGCCTTCGCCGTGCTCGCGACGCTGCCGCTGGCCAGCCTGGTCTGGGCGCGCTTCGTCCCGGTCGAGGCGCGCGCCGACGCGGCGGCGGCCCCGCGCCGACCGAACTCCTGGGACCTGCTCGGCGAGCCCGGCTTCACCCGCCTTCTCTTCGTCAACTGGCTGCTCGCGTCGAGCTGGGACGTGCATACCTTCCTCGTGCCCATCCTCGGCCACGAGCGCGGCTTCTCCGCGTCGGCGATCGGCCTCGTCCTCGGCGTCTTCGCGATCGCGGTGGCCGCCGTGCGCCTCGCGATCCCGCTGCTCGCGCATCGACTGCGCGAGTCGCATGTCCTGGTCGGCGCGATGCTGATGTGCGCCGCAGTCTTCGCGATCTATCCGATGGCGCACACCGCCTGGGTCATGGGCTGCTGCGCGGTGGTCCTCGGCGTGGCGCTCGGCGCCGTCCAGCCGATGGTCATGACGACGCTGCACCAGATCACGCCGGCGGCGCGTCACGGCGAGGCGATCGCCCTGCGCTCGATGGCGATCAACCTGTCGAGCGCGGTCATGCCGCTGGCGTTCGGCCTCGCCGGCGCGACGCTGGGCGCCTCGGCGCTGTTCTGGCTGATGGGAGCGGCCGTGGGAAGCGGCAGCCTGGCAGCGCGCCACATCGACGCGGCGAAGCGCGCCTTTCACTGAGCGACGCGCCCGACGGGGCGGCGCTCGGCGCTGGGCGCCGCTAGAAGCGGATCCCGCCCGACGGTCCCGGCGAGGTCGGCGCCGTCGCCCGAGGCAGCGCTGCCGGCGCCGGCGCATCGCCGGTGCGGGCGACGGTGGCATCGCGGCGCTCGGTCATCGGCGTCGCGGCGCGGTACTGGTAGCTCGGCGGCAGGCGCGACTCCCGCGGATAGCCGGCGGCGTCGAGATACTGTCCCCACGAGTCGCTTCCGAACCCGCGCAGGACCTGCGATCCGACGGTGAGCGTCGGCGCCTCGCGGCCGCCCGAGATCTTCTCGAGCGCCTCGATGTCCTCGTTGCTCGCCGCCTGGCGCTCGCTGAAAGGAACGCCGCGCTGCTTCAGGTACTGGCGCGCCTGCACGCAGGGCTCGCACGCGCCGGTCGTGGTGTAGAGCGTCACCGGGTATTTCGAGGCCACCTGGCGCAGCTCGAAGGGCAGGTCCGGCTCCGCGGCCTGCGCCGCCGCCTTGGCGCCGAGCGCCGTGACCTTGCCCTCGGGCTGGCTCGGCTCGCGGTCGGTGTAGGTCACCTTGCCGTCGGCGCCGATGACCTTGAACTGGGCGGAGACGCCGCCCGCGGCGAGCAGCAGCGCGGCGCCGAGGACGAGCGGGAGCCGGGCCGGCGCGACGGATCGGCACGAGAAAGAGGCGGGGAGAGTCATGGCGGCCTTGCGGTGCAGGATCGGTCCGGGCGCCGAATCTAACCCAGCAGGAGGCCGGGTTCAACGCCATCGGGGCCAGCCGGCCGCACCGGGTCACACTGCGTCACAACTTGGCAGGCCCGGCAACAGCCCGAATCAGGTGATGAGCCCTTTGGCGGCGACCGCCTGCTCGGCGGCGTCGACGGTGTTCGAGAGCAGCATCGCGATCGTCATCGGCCCGACCCCGCCCGGCACCGGCGTGATCGCGCCGGCGACCTGGGCGACGCCGGCGAAGTCGACGTCGCCGCAAAGCTTGCCGTCGGCATTGCGATTCATGCCGACGTCGATGACGACGGCGCCGGGCTTGACCATGTCGGCGGTCAGCGTGTTCGCGCGGCCGACCGCGGCGACGACGACGTCGGCGCGCCGCGTGTGCGCGCCGAGATCGGGCGTTCGGCTGTGGCAGACGGTGACGGTCGCGTCGGCCTGCAGGAGCATGAGCGCCATCGGCTTGCCGACGGTATTGCTGCGCCCGATGACGACTGCGTGCTTGCCGCGCAGGGAGATGCCGGTGCTCTCGATCAGCGTCATGCAGCCCCACGGCGTGCACGGCCTGAAGCCGGGCAGGCCGGCGACCAGGCGGCCGGCGCTCTCGACCGAGTAGCCGTCGACGTCCTTGCCGGCGTCGATCGCCTCGATGACGCGTTGCGCCGAGATGTGCGGCGGCAACGGCATCTGGACCAGGATGCCGTGCACCGCGTCGTCGCCGTTGAGGGCGGCGATCCGGCCCAGCAACTCCGCCTCGGCGAGGTCGGCCGGGTAGGTTTCCTGGATCGAGCGGATGCCGGCTTCGGCGCAGGCCTTGATCTTGTTGCGGACGTAGACCTGGCTCGCCGGATCGTCGCCGACCAGGACCACGGCGAGGCCGGGAACCTGGCCGCCGGCCGTGAGCCGGGCGGCGCGGCGCGCGACCTGGGCGCGGACTTCGCGCGCGATCGCGGTGCCGTCGATCCGCGCCGCGGTGGTCAAGCCTTGCTCTGGGCGCCGAGCGCGATCTTGAGCAGGTCGGCGACCGTGTTCGCGTTCAGCTTTTCCATGATGTTGGCGCGGTGCGCCTCGACCGTCTTGATGCTGATGCCGAGGTCGTCGGCGATCTGCTTGTTGAGGCGGCCGGCGACGATCCGCTCGAGCACCTGCGCCTCGCGCGTCGTCAGGCGCGAGAGCAGGGCGTCGCGGCTGGCGGCTTCCTGGTGCTTGGA
>Ga0207644_10001789_pt1 | contig 13923 bp, 2 predicted proteins | sample KBSS73metaG_FD_184326 | JGI IMG/M metagenome (GOLD analysis project Ga0207644, IMG submission 184326) | Switchgrass rhizosphere microbial communities from Kellogg Biological Station, Michigan, USA - KBS S7-3 metaG (SPAdes) (version 2) | ecosystem: Host-associated > Plants > Roots > Rhizosphere >... | reverse complement strand
CCAACATCATGACGTGGCTGGGGACGACCGGCGGTACGCGCTACACGCGGTCGCTGCTCGATGCGGCCGGACGCGTGCACTACCTGCTCACGCGCAACGGCAACAACACGCTTCAGGTCACCGAGCGCCTCTACGACGCGATTGGTCGCGTCGTCCAGGAAACGGTGTACGCCAACGCCATCCCGGACACCGCGATTACTGACGCGGCGGTGCAATCGGCCTTGGCCGGCAGTGCCGGCCGTGTCACCCGCTACGCCTACGACGCCGCCGGCCACCTGCGCTTCCAGGTCGACGACTTGGGCGGTGTGTCCGAACGCCTCTACGACGCCATCGGCCGCCTGGTCGAGGAGCGCACCTACGACACGCGCATAAGCGTCACCGGCACCCTGACCGAATCGGCCGTGCTCGCTGCGCTCGAAGCGGCGCGGCAGACGCAATGGAGCACCGGCTTTGCAAGTCTGCCGGTCACCGGTCTTGATACGAGCAATGTGGGGGCGTTCCAGAATGCACTCGTCCTGTCCAACGGGCAGCTCGTTCTCACGCCGATCGATCTCGACACCAGCACGACCAACGGCAACAGCTATCCCGGCATCTGGCGCACCCAGATGCAGGCCAGCTCCGGCAATGTCGTCTATCGCAGCGAGGTCACGACCGCGAGTTCGGTCAGCGGCACCTACCTGCTCTACGGCCTGGACAACGCACTGTCCGGCGCGGATTACCGCCGGACGGCCGCCTACATCAACAACGGTGTGTTGTACGCGTACTCGCAAGTCGGCGGTGTCGGTACGAGCCGTGCCGTCGGCAACCTGGCCCCGAACACGACCTATGTCATCGAAGCCGACGCCCGCTCCGGTGGCGCCGACTACTTCGTCTACGCCAAGGGCTCGGACAAGGCTAGCGGCTTCCGCTTCTCGCTCGCCCAGGTCGACAAGTGGGACAGCGTGCGGATGCGCACGTGGGCGCTGACGCGTGACGGCGCGACGCCCGGCAACCCGCTTTACCTCGACAACCTGAGCGAATCCGCCGCCTCCAGCCGCCACACCAGCTACCGCTACGACGCCGCCGGCCGCCTCGTCGAAACCACCGACGGTCTCGGCAACAGCGAGTCCTACGGCTACGACGCGCGCGGCCTGATGACCACGCGCACCGACAAGCTCGGCAACGTCTGGACCTACGCCTACGACGCGGCGGGCCGCAAGACGTCGGAAACCAGTCCGACGGTCAGCGTGGCGTCGCTGAGCTACGACACCACCGCGAAGACCTGGTCGAGCACGACGGCCACGCGGGCAGTCGTCACCTTCTACACCTACGATGCGCTCGGCAACGTCCTGACCAAAACCGAGGATTACGGCCAGGCGTCGGCCCGAACCACGACCTACCAGTACGACAACCGCGGCCACCAGGTGCGCACGGTGTTCCCGCGCGCCTGGCAGATCGACGTCGCCACCGGCCAGCTGCTCGACACGCTCACGGCGAGCGAGATCAACGTCACCTACGACGCGCTCGGCCGCGCGGTGGTCCAGAAGGACGTCAACGGCAACACCAGCTACAAGGTCTACGACAACGAGGGCCGCGTCGCCTACGACATCGACCAGGAAGGCTACGTCACCCGCTACACCTACAACGCGTTCGGCGAACAGGCGACGCTGACCCGGTATGCCAACCGGTTCGACTTCACCAAGTTGACGGGTTGGACCGCTGGCTCGGCGATCAGCCTCGCCCAGATGGCGACCGCGAGCGCGCTGGTGGCCGATGGCGCCAACGACCGCACCATCACCACGGCCTACGACCTGCTCGGCAACAAGGCCAGCGTCACCCAGTCCGCGATCACCTACTACAGGAACGACGGGACCTCCGCCACGGCCTCGCCGACAACCACCTTCGCCTACAACGCCTACGGTGAACTGGTGCAGCAGTCGGTGCTGGTGGAGGGCACCACCTGGGCGACGACGACGCACTACTACGACGATCTCGGCCGCGAGATCCTGACCGTCGACCCGGAAGGCTACGTCACCCGCACCGCCTACGACGCCGAAGGCGACGTCACCGAAGTCACCGAGTACGCCCGCGCCATCGACACGTCGGTGCTGTCGCCCTCGACGATGCCGGCCGTGCCGGCCGCCGGCGACGCGCAGGTCGGCTACGACCGCGTGACCCGCTACACCTACGACGCCCTCGGCCGCAAGGCCAGCCAGGTCGTGTTGCGCCATTACGAGCGCAGCGATGGCAGCAGCGCGGCGACCGATGTCGAGACGGACCTCACGTACGACGGCCTCGACCACCTGCTGACCACCACGGTGGACGGCGTGATGGTGCTCAAGAGCACCTACGACGCGCTTGGCCGCACCAGCAGCACCCAGGAAGCCACGCGCGACGTGCTCCGCAGCAATGTCGACACGCTGCTTGCGAACGTCGCAAACGACCTCGCAAGCGCCGCGATTTACGAACAGTCTTCGCCGTATACCACCGTGTCGTACGACGCGTTCGGCAACGCGGTGAGGACCGTGCGCTATGCCAACGGCATGCGCAACGGCGTCGCCACCGCGGATTCCAGTCGCGACCAGGTCACCATCTCGGTGTACGACCACCAGGGCCGCGCCGTCGTCCAGCAGGATGCCTACGGCAACAAGGCCGCAACGCAGTACGACGCGGCCGACCATGTCACCCGCTCGTGGTTCACGCTCAGCGGCAGCGTCAGCGCGCGCGACGCCGTCGTCAACGCCGCCTACCAGTACGACAAGGTTGGCCGCCAGACCGCCACCACGATCACCCGTCAGCTGACGGCGGGCGGGACCATCTGGACCGAGCGTGCTGACGTGGTCGTCTACAACGGTTTCGGCGACGTCGTGCAGAAGACCGCAACCGGCCTGGCCGGTGCGTTTACCTATACCTACGACAAGGCCGGCAATCTCACCAGCAGCAACGAGACCGGCGCCGTCCGCTCGTTCGGCTACAACCTCGCCGGCGCGCGCACGTGGGAACAGCGCACGATTTCCGAGCTCAACGGCAGCACGCTGAAGGACTACACCGAGACCTGGCGCCAGGTCGTCGACGGCCTCGGCCGCGTGATCGAGTCGATCCTGCCGTCGAATACCAGCGATCGCACGGTCGTCAATACGGTAGTCAACACGCTCGACCGCTGGGGCAACATCATCGAGCAGATCGACCCGCGCGGTTATCGCACCCGCACGGAATACAACGAGTCAAACCAGGCCACCCGCCAGATCGCGCCACAGGTCGAAGTCGTCGGCGAGGACGGCATGGTCCGCTGGGTCTCGCCCGAAACGTGCTGGTTCTACGACGCCGCGGGCCGCCTCGTGTCGACCAAGGATGCCAACGGCCACGTCAAGCAGAACATCTACAACGACGTTGGCCAGCTCGTGGCCACGGTCGATGCGCTGGGCGCGACGACGACCAAGGCGTACGACGCGCTCGGCAACGCCCGCCTGGAGGAGAACGCCCTCGGGTACCTGACGTGGCAGGCGTTCGATCTGCTCGGGCGCGTCACCTCGCAGGGCGACTTCCTGCCGAACAGCGCCGGCACGGCGCGGGCCAGCGCCACCCGCGAAACCTACACGCTCGACCAGAACGGCGATCGCGTTCGCGTCAGCAACGGCATGTCGGAGGTGACGCAATACGACTACGACAGCCAGGGCAACCTGATTCGTGCGCAGACGCCGATGGCGAACGTCACCACCTATGGGTATGACGTCCTCGGTCACAAGGTGCTCGAGCAGAATCCGCTTTCGCAGCAGCTGAGCTGGTCGTACGACATCTATGGCCGGGTGACCGACCACGATGATCTGTCCGGTGTCGACTTCAACTACACCTACGACGCGCTCAGCGGGCAGCTGGTCAGCCAGTCCAGCAACTCCAACACGAGCGCCACCACGATCCCCGGCGGGCTGGAAACCGGCGCCAGCGATCCGATGGATCGGGCCGACCAGCGCACGACCTATTACTACCCCAACGGCCTGGTCCGGCGGATCGAAGAGCCGGGCGGCGTCTGGTACAGCTACGAGTACGACCCCAACGGCAATCGCACGCTGGAGATCAACCACACGTACGACGGTCGCGGGTTGCTGGTCTACACGCGCACGCGCACCGCGTACGACAGCCACAACCGCGTCGCGCACGTCTACAGCGAGGAGCTCAACGCCGACGGCTCGACCGCCGCGGTGCAGCTCGACCTGCGCTACGGCTACGACGCGGTGGGCAACCGCCGCGTGGTCGTGGCCGACAGCGGTTGGGGCTTCGACAATTCGCACGACCCAGACGCGCCGAATCAAGCGCCGGTGCTGATCGGCACGCCGAAGACGGAGGTCGTCAAGGCGGGCATCGATACGCAGATCTCCCTGCGTCCGATGGACGTGTTCCAGGATCCCGAGCAGCAGGCGATGACCTTCAGCGCCAAGCTGTCGAGCGGCGCGGCATTGCCAGCATGGCTGACGCTGGATACGACCCAGCTTGCCGCGACGGGTGACCTCGTGTTCACCGCCCACAGCAGCGCGGCGGCAGGACAGAGCGCCATCGTGCGCCTCACGGCGACAGACGCCGATGGCAACCCGCGCTACGTCGACTTCACCGTCTCCGTCGTGTCGGATTCGGCGCCGGTGGCCAGCAGCAACACCACGCCGGTTGTCATGATCACGGGCCAGCCTGCGACGATCGAGCTGGCGGCCAGCACTTATTTCACCGACGCCGATGCAGGCGACATCCTCTCGATCGGCCTGGACAGCATCAGCCCCGCGGCATCGTGGCTGACGGGGGACACCTCGACGCCAGGCGTGCTACGCCTGAGCGGTACCCCGACGACCGTCGGCACCTACACCCTCAGCCTGCGCGCCACCGACCTCAGCGGACTTACCGTCACGCGCACGCTGTTGCTGAAGACACAGACCAACGTTGCGCCGGTGGCGACGACGGTGCCGGCGCAGACGGCGGTGATCAACCGTGCATTCCTGTTCGAACGCAGCCTCGCCCAGCTGTTCACCGACAGCAACGGCGACCGGATGGGCATCACGGCGACGCTGGCCAACGGCGCGCCCCTGCCCGCGTGGTTGAACCTGCAGGTGCTGACAGACACCAATCCGCCCACTGTACGGTTGATCGGTTACGTACCGCCTGACACGGATCCGCAGTCGCTCTCGGTCCTGCTCAAGGCGACAGACCCCTACGGCGCGAGCGCGACGTTGACGGTCGCCATCAACGTGATCACCAACCCGGGCCCGGTCGTGCTGGCCACGCCGCCGACCCAGAACGGGCGGGTGTACGCCACCTACAGCGCCACCTTCAACATCGCCGATTACTTCCGCGACGACCAGGGCGACCCGATCGGCCTGTCGCTAGTAACGACGTCCCAGAGCAACTGGCTCCTGCTCGACGTCGATCCGGCCGCCGGCACGTTCACGCTGGCCGGCAAGCCGGGCGACAACAGCAAGAGCGGCCAGTACGACGTCCAGGTCAAGGCGACCGACATCGATGGCGCCTCGAGCCTCATCACGATCCACTTCAACGTCAAGAGCCAGTACCCCCCATATTTCGGTTCGACGACGGCGGTCAACCTCATCACCGGCTCGCCGTTCACCATCACTTCGATGACGGCGACGGATCCCGAAGCCGATCCGATCACTTATTCCGCCAACTCGGGCACGCGGATGATCGAGGGCATGCCGGAGGAGCAGCCGCTGCCGGATTGGCTGTATTTCGACGCACGCACGGGCACCTTCAGCGGCACGGCGCCGTCGACGACATACACGGACACGATCTACGTGACCGCGTCGGATGGCGTCAGCACCGTCACCAAGTCGTTCACGTTGTCGGTCAACGTCAACCAGGGCGTGCAGCTCACCGGCTCGATTCCCGCCGGCACCGTCGCGCTTGGCAATAGCTGGACCTACACGGTTCCGTCCGGCGTGTTCACCGATCCGGAAGGGCAGACGCTCACGTATTCGGCCACCCAGCTCCCGGCCGGCCTGAGCTTCGATCCGGCCACGCACAAGTTCACCGGTACGCCGACCACGGCGGGCACGTACACGGTCGTGGTGCGCGCAACGGACCCGGGTGGTCTCTACGCCGAAACCAGCTTCAGCCTCAAGGTCAACGTGCCGCCGACGGTGGCGGCCGCCATTCCCGACCAGAGCGCGCCGGCGACGGGCGGCACCTGGAGCTACGCGTTCCCCAACAACACGTTCGCCGATGCGAATCTTCCGTCTGAAACATTGACGTACAGCGCGACCGGCCTCCCGGGCTGGATGACCTTCAACCCGACGAACCGCACGTTCAGCGGCACGCCGGGCTCGATCGGCAGCTGGACGATCACCGTCACCGCGACCGACGCCTCGGGCGCAGCCGTCAGCGACTCGTTCGTCGTCAGCACCGACAACGCCGCGCCCGTCGTCGCCTCGCCGATCGCGGACAAGAGCGTGGTGGTGAACACATCGTGGAGCTGGGCGGTCCCCACGACCACCTTCCGCGACTACAACGACGCTGCCCAGGTATTCACCTACACCGCGAGCGGCATGCCGGGCGGCGTCACGTTCAACGCGTCGACACGCACGTTCAGCGGCACGCCGACGGTGCCGGGCAACTACACCGTCAACGTCACCGCCAGCGACGGCAGCCTGAGCGTGACGGATTCGTTCGTCCTCACGATCACCAACAACCCGCCGACCGTGCAGGCTCCGATCCCGGACGCCAGCACGCCGATGGGCCAGCCGTGGTCCTACACGTTCCCGACGAATACGTTCGCCGACGTCAATGGCCAGGCGCTCACCTACAGCGCAGCGGGCCTGCCTGCGGGCGTGAGCTTCAACGCGGCAACGCGGACCTTCAGCGGCACGCCGACGGCACTGGGCACGTACTCGGTCACGGTCACCGCCAACGATGGCTACGCCACGGTGTCGGACGTGTTCGTGCTGTCGGTGATCAACACGCCGCCCGTGTACAACGGCGGCCTGGTCAACCGCACCGTCAACCTCGGCACCGCGGCCAACTGGGCGCTGCCGGGCGGCACGTTCACCGATCCGAACGGCCAGACGCTGAGCTACAGCGCCATGGTCGAGATTCCGGCGCACGACAAGCTGGTCTGGAACCAGGCGGACAACGCATGGGATACGGTGCCGGTCGCGGCGCAATGGGTGGCGGCGTCGACGGCGTCGTTGTCCATCAACGCCAGCAGCGGTCTGATGACCGGCACGCCGGTCAAGCTGACCGCGGACAGCACCGACTTCTACAGCTATCGCGTCGAGATCATCGCCAGTGATGGTTCGCTGACGACCAACGGCATCTTCCAGCTGACGCTCAACCGCGCACCTGCCGTCGGCACTGCCATTCCTGCCGCGACGATCCCGAAGAATGCCGCCTGGAGCTATGTCGTTCCCGCGACGGCGTTCACCGATCCGGACGGCGGACTGACCTGGAGCGCGACAGGCTTGCCGCCAGGCGTGGCGTTCACGCCGTCCACCCGCACGCTCAGCGGAACACCGACCACGAGCGGCACCTACACCGTCACCGTCACCGTCACCGACACCGGTGGCCTGACCGCGTCGCAGGCGTTCACCGTCACGGTGCAGAACTACGCGCCGGTCGTCGCCAACCCGATCCCGACGCAGAGCATCGCGATCAACCAGGCGTGGAGCTTCGCGTTCGCGGCCAACACGTTCACGGATGCCAACAACGACACGCTGACCTACACGGCGACGGGGCTGCCGCCGGGCACCGCGTTCACCTCGAGCACCCGCACCTTCAGCGGCACGCCGACGACGGCGGGCAATTACACGGTGACGGTCACGGCGAACGACGGCACCACGACCAAGGCGACGACGTTCACGGTGACGGTCAACCACACCGGCGCGCCGACGGTGAACATCGCGATCCTCGACCAGCAGGCCGATAGTGGCGTCTATTTCCAGTACACCTTCCCGATCAACACCTTCAACGGCATCGGGATGACGTACACGGCGACGCTGTCCACCGGCGGCGCGCTGCCGTCGTGGCTCACGTTCAACGCCAGCACGCGCACGTTCTCCGGCACGCCCACCGGCATCGCCGACCAGAACTGGGACATCAAGGTCACCGCGACCAACGCCTCGGGCTCCATCAGCGATACCTTCAATCTGTACAAGTTCGGCAGTGGCGGCAGCGGTTCCGCTTTGATGGCGGACTCGACCACGTCGGCGTCCACGCAGGGCGGCGGTGGCGCCGGCGCAGCCAAGGTCTCCGGCAAGACGACCAGCAACGCGGGCGGCGGCAGTGCGCAGGCGTCGCCTTCGAACGGCGGCAGCATGACGCTGATGGCGGACGCAGGCACCCAGTCCGGTCCCACGCTGCTGACAGCGGACCAGGCCGTCACCGCCGTCACCACCGCCACGCCGTTCCTCACCGGCACTGCCGCGCAGGTGGCGTGGTACACCTACGACGCCAACGACCGCACGCTCGTGCATGAAGGCACGTTGCAGAACGGCCAGATCGTCGTCGCCGCCCACACCACTGGCTACGAGCAGCGCTACGACGCGGTCGGCCAGGAAACGCTGCGGTTCACGTCGGACTACAGTCTGGCGGCCGAACGCACTTACTACGACCTACGTGGTGAGATCACCGGCACGACCTCGGCCTACGAACTCGGCGGAGTCAACAGCCAGATCACAGAAAAGCGCTCGTACGACGCGGCGGGGCGCCTGCAGCAGATCGTGCGGTATTTCATCGCGCCCTACGTCGTCCATACCTCGACGACGGCGTCGATCGACGTGGGCGGCTTCCTGCAGAGCGCGGAGGATTACGGATACGACGGCGATGGACAGGTCACCAGCATCATCCAACGCGGCCGCTCGCAGGAGCTGGTCAACGGCATCCCCAAATGGATGATCGACCTCCAGCCGACGTCGACCGACCCGACGGTGCGCAGCAACCAGAGCACCAACCTCACCGTGCTGAAGGAGCTCTCTGCGACCACTTATGACGGAGGCGTGGCGGGAGGAAAGGGTTACGACGACGCCGGCAACCTGCTTGGCTACACGTTCCGGGCCGACGCAGATGGTTCCAGCCCGATGTACAACCAGTTCTACAAGTACACCTACCAGGCACGCGAGCAGTACCTGGAGAAGACCGTCTCCGGTACCAGCGACAACTCTGCCTTCAAGGCCACCACGGTCACGAGCTACTACGACGCGGCCGGCCGCCGCATCGCGGTGGAAGAGGACACGCCGAAGGTCACGACAGAACACACGCTGCGGTACTTCAGCTACGACGCCGAAGGTCACATCCTCACGCGCCGCGACGGCCAGGTCGGCACCAACGGCTGGTACCAGCCCGCGCGGGGCGGCCCGTGGATGGAAGAAGGAAACATTCCGACCTATCCAGACAATCCCATCGACCAACGCCTGACGGAAACGCAATGGGAGGCCCTGACCGCCGACCAGCGCGTCACCATCCAGAAGCTCGCCCAGGACCAGCGCTTCGTCTACGTCAACGGCCAGCAGGTATCGCAAGGCACCAAGGCCGGCAACCTCAGCGTCGTCAGCGGCCTCACCGCGTACGGCGACGCCGGCGCCGGCCGCATGCAGGTGGTCGTGCAGGACGGCGACACCCTGCGCGGCATCGCCCTGCGCGTCTACGGCAACGCCGACCTCTGGTACGTGCTCGCCGACGCCAATGCCATGCACGCCGACGGCGATCTCGTCGCCGGCACAGAAATCACGGTGCCGTCGATCAAGGTCAACAGCAACGACGCAAGCACGTTCAAGCCGTACAACCCCGGCGAGGTGATCGGGCCGACGACGCCGGACATGCCGTTCATTGCGCCGCCGAAGCCGCATTGCAATGCACTTGAAGCGATTCTGATCATCGTCGTTGCGATCGTAGTGACGTATTTCACGGCGGGCGCTGCAGCTTCATATTTCGGCCCGATGATTGCTTCTGCTTTCGGAACGACCGCAACCGCGGCTGCAGCCGCAACCACCGCGACCGCTGTTGGAGCCGCGGTAGCGACGGCAACCGGTTCTGCTGTGGCAGCAACCACCGCCGCGGTCCTCACGGGCGCCGTTGCGGGTTTTGTGGGAGGTGTCGCCGGAAGCATTGCAAGCCAGGCGGTCGGAAGCGCCCTGGGGGCGACCCACTTCAGCTGGAAGCAGGTTGCTGTCGACGGCGTTACCACCGCAATCACAATGGGCGCCGGCGCCGGCCTGCAAACAGGCGGCATGGTCACTAAGGGCGGCACAGCCTTCGCGACATCCGCGGGCAAGCTAACGACCGCAGGTCGAGTTGTTCAGGGCGTGGTGGGCTACGGCGGAAGCGTTGTTGCCAGCGCAGTCGCCGGCCGGGATGCCCACTTCAGCTGGAACGCCGTCGCCGCTTCGGTTGTTGGCTCCTACGCTTCGGCAAAGCTGGGAGGCAAGGTGCCGTTCCTCGAAGGAGGAGACGTTGAAGGAGACTTCGGGCCAAACTTGATCGGCGGCTTTGTGAACGGCGGGGTAAATGCGTCGGCCGATCGATTGATGGGGCTTGGCAAGCAGGATTGGTCGCAAGTTGCGGAGGATGCATTTGGCAATGCCTTCGCAAATGTCGCTATTCAAGGCATTGAGACAGCCGTAACAAAGAATCGGGAAAGGACGCAAGTTGAAGAGCAGCTCGGAGCAGCTTCTGCTCAGCTTCAACAAAAGGCTCAGCAAGACGGTGTCGACTTGACGGCTATGAAGCCGGCTGAGTTCGAGGCCTACGTCAAAGGATGGTTGAACAGCCTCCAAGAGAGACAAACAACTGGGAGTTCCGCTGCTGCAGGTGACGAAAACGGTGCGGATGGCCACATGGCCGATGGCTATTTCCGTAATGGGATTGCGGCGAGCTTCGACCCAGCAAACGATCATCTAATTTCTAACTCCTTGAGCCTGGTAAGCGGCAGCCCACTGTCCAAGCTGAAGTTCGATGGAGGGATGCTCGTCGGTGTGCTCGGGGCGGCTTGGGACGATGTCGGGGCGGTAGCCAGCGCTGCAGAAGCGATTAAATCTGCACGAAATGACGTCCTTGAAATCGTCGCCTATCAGGCTTCGGGAGGGATGCTCGGGTCTGATGCTGCCTATAACGATGCGATCAGCCGTACGGCCGATAGAGCGCGTGCGTTGAACTACATTGCCAACAACCTGCCTAGCATCATTAAGAACGGAGTCGGCGAAGAGTGGGATGGGTTGAAGAGGGATTTTAACTACGGGCTGAAATCGCTGGCCGAGGGAGATTACTTCGATGCTGGAATTGCGACGGGCAAGGTCGCCTATCAGGTTATTCCGCTGCTGCTAGGCGTTGGCGCCGTAGCGCGGGCCGGCGTTTCTTTGGGTGCTCGAATCGCTGAGGTTGGTGTTACAGGGGCGCTAAAAGAGGCTGCTGCTGTGGTTGCGGCCAGGGTTACGAAGATCGATGCCGCGAGCGCCGAGCTAGCCAAGCCCACAATGGATCCCCATAGAGCCGCACGCTGGCAGGCATATCAGGCGCGTGGCGGTGAATGGTCGTACGGACGGTGGTCTAAGGTTTATGAAAGCAACCTAACAAGAGCCACAGCTGCAAATGCCGCAGTTGATGAATATCATTCGCTTCTAGGCTGGGGAGAACGTGAGGTCACGGTGGATGTGGATGTTGATGGGACGATGTATCCCCGTAGACTCGACATTGCGGACCCGGCCCTGTCGAAGGGCATCGAATACAAAACTGGGTATCAGACTGCGAGCGAAGAAAATTTGTGGGAACTCCGTCGTGATGCGGAGCTAATTAGCCAAGGATGGGATATAAAATGGATTTTTCGAGATCGGGCTTCGGCGCCATTGATCCAGCAGCTGCGTAGCTCTGGAATTCCTTACCAAATTGGGCATTGAGGGAAAAATGGAAAGGGAAGACAAGTTCCAGACTTGGCTGATAGAAATGGACCCAGCACTTGATCGCTTCGTTAAGTCCCTCCCAAATCCGATAGCAATGGACTATTCGATTGCATCGCTCGGCCTTTTGGAAGATTTTCTTATAAAGAAATATCCTGATGCCAAATCGGCGCTGTTGCCAAGTGAAGGGGAAATAGTCGATGGTGCGGCGCGTTATTTAGGAGAGGTCTTTAGGGTTAGGCTGGGCGGCGGATCCTGGTTTATTGATTACCGAGACGAAAAAAATGCGTATTTTGGGCTTCCACAGCTAAGAGATGTGCCCGGGCAAAAAGTCCAAATCTGCCCGCATACTCTCGTGACCACTGCGATAGATCGACGCACAGGGACATTCTTGGCCAATATTTTTTTTAATTTAAAGAAAAACATCGATCGCGTTAGTTAGCGGTAGTGTTCAAAAGGTGTCAGGGACAATTAGCTCGTAGCGGTGGTCGCCCGAGCGGCCGCACTCCGGCGAGCGCCCGGTTCTGGCTTCGCCCACGACCAGAATCGGTCGGTCCCCAGCGCCTTCTGCTGTTGCAGATAGCGGCAGATTTCCTCGATAAGTTCGTCAGGCAACGCGTCCGCGAACAGGGGCCGATACGCCGAGGCCCGCCGCGTTGGGTCGGCGCCAAGCGCAATGTCGGTATGTGGAGTCAGAAGCGGGTCTGCGGTAAAAGGTCAGGTGCATTTTTCAGCTGATCGGCGAGGCCAGTCGCGTGGTCTCACTTCGATGGCGCGCTGCCTGAGCGCTTCGAGTTTGGCACTTCGAGTTGGCTCTTGAAGCGCTCGCTGCCCCACGGTTTCTGCTGGTGGGTGTGAAGGGTCGGCGCTTCTGCATCGCGCGGACACAAGCCCGCGTCGAGGAGATCGCGAGAGGCGGCGCGCCGCTCGTCAGGATGCGTTCCGAGGGACAGATACGTTGGATGCGGCCGGAGGCGCGCCTCGGTCTGGCCGGCGCATTCGCGTGATAACTGCTCCACCGATAGTCGGATACTTGTCGGACCATGCCGGCGCCCACCGGGTTGAGCTCGATATAGCGGTGGCACGCAAGCACGTAGCGCTCGCTGTCGACCGATGCGGCCTTGAAGCGACCCTCCCAAAGGGTGCCGGTGCGTTGATACCGCGCGTTGAAGCAGGCGACATAGGACGGACCCCTTTTAAAAGATCTTGGCGCCAGCACAACGAGGCGTGCAGCATGCTTGGACTCATCCGTCTGCGGGAGTCTGCGCATGGCCACCATCCTCATCACCGGCGCCAACCGCGGCATTGGCCTGGCGCTGGCACGGCAGTACGCCGCACGTGGGGACCGGGTAATCGGCGTATGCCGTCATAGCAGCGATGCGCTGACGCAGACAGGCGCGCACGTCGAAGCCGGCGTGGACGTTACCGACGATGCGGCGCTGGCCGCGCTCGCCGAGCGCCTGCGCGACACGCGCATCGACGTGCTGGTGCTCAACGCGGGCATCCTGTCGAACGAGGTGTTCGGGCGCATCGACGCCGAGGGCTTCGAGCACATGCGCCGGCAGTTCGAGGTCAATGCGCTCGGTCCGCTGCGCGTGGTGCAGGCGCTGCGCGGGCGGCTCGCCGACGGCGGCAAGGTCGGCATCGTTACCAGCCGCATGGGATCGATGGCCGACAACAGTTCCGGCGGTTATTACGGCTATCGCGCGTCGAAGGCGGCGGTGAATGCGATCGGGAAGTCGCTCGCGGTCGACCTCGCGATGCCCGGCGTTGCGGTCGTGCTCCTGCATCCGGGCTATGTCGCCACCGACATGGTCGGCGGCAAGGGCGACGTGTCGCCGGACGAGGCGGCGCGCGGGCTCATCGCGCAGCTCGACGCGCTCACGCCCGCGCGCAGCGGCAGCTTCGTGCATGCCAACGGGACGTCGTTGCCCTGGTGAGCGCCGCGAGGCGTCGTGGGCCTCACGTCCGCGGCAGCTGCGCGCGCACCCACGCGACGATCTGCGCCGTGCCCATCGCGCCGGCCTGCCGCGCCACTTCGCGGCCGCCGGCGAACAGTGCCAGC
>Ga0207644_10001787_pt1 | contig 13923 bp, 12 predicted proteins | sample KBSS73metaG_FD_184326 | JGI IMG/M metagenome (GOLD analysis project Ga0207644, IMG submission 184326) | Switchgrass rhizosphere microbial communities from Kellogg Biological Station, Michigan, USA - KBS S7-3 metaG (SPAdes) (version 2) | ecosystem: Host-associated > Plants > Roots > Rhizosphere... | reverse complement strand
CGGCCGGCGCGATCCGCATGCACTAGTTCACCAAATCCGCGGCCCGCGATTCAAGTCGCCGGCCGGCCTGCCGAAAGACAGGGCTCTCCGTTCATTTCTTGCTTGTCTCCTCCAGCACATCACTGTGCTTTGAATGCGGGTCCCTCGGGACCCGCTTTTTTATTTCGGCCGCAATTCCGGCCCAGTTGCGGCGATCGGCGCGGGCCCGGAGCGGCAAACTCAAGGCAGATCGGTGACCGCCGATAACTGCACGGGCCCGGCGCATCGGCATCTGGCCGATAGCGAATTCTCGAGACACCATGGTCGTTCTGATCGGTTACGGCGTTGCCCTCGGCTGCATCTTCGGCGCCTACATCATCCATGGCGGCAACATCGGCGTGATCCTGCACGCACTGCCGACCGAGCTGATGGCGATCCTCGGCGGCTCGCTCGGCGCGTTCGCGGTCAACAACCAGCCCAAGGTGCTGAAGGCGACGCTGGCCGCGATCCCGAGCGTGCTGAAGGGATCGAAGTACTCGAAGGCGCGCTACATGGAGCTGATGGCGCTCCTCTACGACATCCTCCAGAAGGCGAGGAAGGAAGGCCTGATGGCGATCGAGAAGGACGTCGAGGACCCGGCCGGCTCGTCGCTCTTCCAGAAGTACGCGGTCGTCGGCTCCGACCACCACGTCGTCGAGTTCATCACCGACTACCTGCGCATGATGGTCTCCGGCAACCTCAACGCGCACGAGATCGAGAGCCTGATGGACAGCGAGATCGAGACTCACCACAACGAGGCGCACGGGCCCGTCAACGCGCTCGGCCGGCTCGCCGGCGCGCTGCCGGCGTTCGGCATCGTCGCGGCGGTGCTCGGCGTCGTCAACACGATGGGCTCGGTCGGCCAGCCGCCGGCGATCCTCGGCGGGATGATCGGCTCGGCGCTCGTCGGCACCTTCCTCGGCATCCTGCTCGCGTACGCCGTCGTCGAACCGCTCGGCGGCCTGATCGAGCAGAAGGTCGACGAGAGCTCGAAGGAGCTGCAGTGCATCAAGACGACGCTGCTCGCCTCGATGCAGGGGTACGCGCCTCAGGTGGCGGTCGAGTTCGGGCGCAAGGTGCTGTATTCGAAGGACCGGCCGACGTTCAGCGAGCTCGAAGGCCACGTGAAGGGCAAGAAGGCGTGACGGCGGACTGCGTCGAGCGCACGGGATCGGAGCGACAGGGCACCCTGCCTTGCTCCATGTCCCCCGCAGAGAGCCAGGGTACTGGCTCTCTGCTCCTCCTAATACTTGCGCAAGACAGGGCGCCCTGCCGCTCCGATCCCACACCGAGCAGCGTGCTCCGCTTGCCCGAACCACTCGGTTCGGGCGCGGGTGGCGGGCAGCCGATTTCCGTAAGTATTAGGAGGAGCCGAGAGCCAGTACCCTGGTTCTCGGCGGGGGACATGGAGGAAATCGGCTGCCCGCCGTACGCGCCCGCGCGCGAGCCCATCTCGGGAGCCGACCATGGCCGGTGACTCCAAGAAGCTCCAGCCGATCATCATCAAGCGCGTCCGAAAGGGCGGCCACAACAAGCACGGCGGCGCCTGGAAGATCGCCTATGCCGACTTCGTGACGGCGATGATGGCGTTCTTTCTCCTGATGTGGCTGCTCGGCTCGACGACCGAGGGCGACAAGAAGGGGATCGCCGATTTCTTCAACGCGCCGCTCAAGGTCGCGCTGCTCGGCGGCAGCGGCGCCGGCGACTCGTCGCACGTCGTTCGCGGCGGCGGCCAGGACCTGTCGCGGACGACCGGCCAGGTCAAGGAGGGCGACGTCCCGTCGAAGCGCAAGATCATCAACATCAAGTCGCTCGAGGCCGAGCAGAAGCGCGCCGAGATCGCCCGCCTCGAGGCGCTCAAGAAGAAGGTCGAGGACGCGCTCTCGGCGAGCCCGAAGCTGGCGGCCATGAAGTCGCAGATCCGCCTCGACATGACGCGCGACGGCCTGCGCATCCAGATCGTCGACGAGCAGAACCGGCCGATGTTCGACAGCGGCAGCGCGATCGTGAAACCGTACATGCGCGAGCTGCTGCGCGAGATCGGCCACGTGCTCTCGGATGTCGCCAACCGGATCACCCTCGAAGGGCACACCGATGCGCAGCCGTTCAGCGGCGGCGAGCGCGGCTACAGCAACTGGGAGCTCTCGACGGATCGCGCCAACGCGTCGCGGCGCGAGATCGTCGCCGGCGGCCTGCCCGAGGACCGGATGCTGCTCGTGCAGGGGCTGGCGTCGAGCCACCTCTTCGTTCCGGCCGAGCCGAGCCATCCGATGAACCGGCGCATCTCGATCATCGTCATGAACCGCGATGCCGAGGACCGGTTGCTGAAGCTGCTGCCGAGCCAGGGCGAAGGCGAGGCCGCCGAGCCGGCCGAAGCGCCGACCGCGGCGGCGCCGCGCTGACCTCGAACGTTGCCATGCGAATCCTCGTCGTCGACGATTTCATGACCATGCGTCGCGTCGTGCGCGGCCTGCTGCGCGAGATGGGACTCGACGACGTCGCCGAGGCCGCGAGCGGCGCGGCGGCGCTCGATCTCCTTCGCGCCGGTGGGGTCGATGCCGTGATCAGCGACATCGAGATGCCGACGCTCGGCGGCTTCGAGCTGCTCTCGGCGATCAAGAAGGACGAGCAGCTGCGCCACGTGCCGGTGCTGCTCGTCAGCGCGGAGGCGAGGAAGGACGAGATCCTGCGCTGTGTCCAGGCCGGCGCCGCCGCCTACCTCGTCAAGCCGTTTTCGCGCGCGACGCTCGAGGAAAAGCTCCGCTTCGTCCTCCCCGCCGCCTTCGCCAACCACTAACGACAAAAGGGCACGCAAGGCGTGCCCTTTCCCGGCATGCCACCGGCCGGAGCGCCGGGCCGCCCCAAGCCCGGCCCCGCCCCCTCGGGGGCAGCGAACGAAGTGAGGCGCCATCGGGCCTTACTTCGGAAGCAGGACCTTGTCGACGACGTGGATGACGCCGTTCGACTGGACGACGTCGGGGATGGTGACGTGCGCCATGCCGCCCGACTCGTCGCTCAGCATGATCGTGCTGCCGCTGCGCGTGGCGGTGAGCGTGCCGCCCGAGACTTCGGTCAGCGTCGCCTTGCCGCCGCCGGCGTCGATCGCCTTCACGAGCGCGGCGCTGTCCATCTTGCCGGCGACGACGTGGTACGTCAGCACCTTGGTCAGGGCGGGCTTGTTCTCGGGCTTGAGCAGGGTGTCGACGGTGCCGGCGGGCAGGGCGGCGAAGGCGGCGTTGGTCGGCGCGAAGACGGTGAATGGGCCGGCGCCCTTCAGCGTCGGCACCAGGCCGGCGGCCTTGACGGCGGCGACCAGTGTCGTGTGGTCCTTCGAGTTGACGGCGTTGTCGATGATGTCCTTGTTCGAGTACATCGGCGCGCCGCCGACCATGACCTGCGCCAGCGCAGGGATGGCGACGGCCGAGAGGATGGCGGCGAGCGCGATGGCGGTGAACTTGATGGATTTCATGCGGAGTCCTTCGACGTTGGGTTGAGGATCGGAGCGGAAGTCGGCCGATGCTGCTAGCGCGTCGGATGCTGCCTTCTACGCGTCGCGCGGCGTGATGGATTCACGCCGGCCGAATCTTTACCGCGCTCGGCGGGCGGGCGCCGAATAGGCCGTCAATCGAGCCCCTTATCGCGCTCAAGTTTGCCACCGGCGTTGAAACAATCGCCGCATGGCCTCGAGCTCCGCCCAGGACAAGAATCTTCCTGCCTCGCCGCGCAAGCTCGAGAAGGCACGCGCCGACGGCCAGGTCGCGCGCTCGCGCGACCTGGGCCACTTCGCCGCGGTCGCCGGCGGCGGCGCGGCGCTCCTCGCCGCCGCGCCGCACGCCTCGGCCTGGCTGCGCGAGGCGCTCGCCCGCTCGCTTCGCTTCGACGGCGCGCAGGCGCTGCGCGACGACGCGATGACGTCGCAGCTGCTGGGCTGGACGTCGACCCTGCTCTGGGCGGTCGTTCCGTTCGGACTGGCGATGGTCGCGTTCGCCGTCGCCAGCGCCCTCGCGATGGGCGGCTGGATCTGGACCTTCAAGCCGCTCGTCCCGAAGCTCCATGTCCTCAGCCCGCTCGCCGGCATCGGCCGGGTGTTCTCGAAGCAGCAGGTGATCGATGCGCTGAAGGCGAGCGTCCTCGCCGTCGTGATCGGCAGCATCGGCGCCTTCTGGCTCTCCCGCCACGTGGGCGAGCTGACGGGCGTTCTCACGCTGCCCTTGCCGGCGGCGATCGCCGCGGCCGCGGGCGCCGTCGTGGCGGGCATGAGCCTGATCCTGCTCGCGCTGGCGGGCTTTGCCGCCGTCGACGTGCCGTTGCAGAAGCGGCTGCACGGCGAGCGGCTGAAGATGAGCCATCAGGAGCTGAAGCAGGAGCACAAGGAGCTCGACGGCAACGCCGAGGTCAAGGGCAAGGTCCGCGCCCGCATGCGCGAGATGACCAAGCGCCGGATGATGACCGCCGTTCCGAAGGCCGATTTGGTCGTCATGAACCCGACCCACTATGCGGTCGCGCTCAAGTACGACGACAAGACGATGGGCGCGCCGCGCGTCGTCGCCAAGGGCGCCGACCTGATCGCGCTGCGGATCCGCGATCTCGCGCAGGGCGCGAGCGTTCCGGTGCTCGAGGCGCCGGTGCTGGCGCGCGCGCTCTATGCGCATGCCGAGCTCGATCGGGAGATTCCGGCGGCGCTCTTTGCTGCGGTCGCGCAGGTGCTGGCGTATGTCTACCAGCTGCGCGCGGCGATGCGCGGGCAGGTGGCGATGCCGGGCGAGCTGCCTTCGCTCGACGTGCCGGTTGAGATGGATCCTCATTTCGCATGAGCGCTCCGTTGTCTTCATCTCACTGCGTGAGAGCCCGCCCGGTCCCGCCCGGGCATGGCGGGTCACTTTCATTTGCGGGCCCAAATGAAAGTAACCAAAGCAAAGGGCCTAACACGATCTGGATGGATTGCTTCGGCAAGAGGGTTCGGTCGATGACGCGCGGTTCGATCCGCCGCTCTGCGCGTCCGAGATCAAGAGCAAATGCATTGGCTCTCCACGGACGATGTGTCGGCTCCAGTTGCCCGGCTGTTCGACGACCGAACCTTCTAGCCGAAGCGAGCAGACCAAATCGTGTTGAGGCCCTTTGCTTTGGTGACTTTCCTTTGGGCCAGCAAATGAAAGTTACCCGGCGGCCGGGCCGGGACCCGGCGCGGTCCCGGCGGGACAAAGCCATCACTTCCGTCAGGAACCAAAGAACATGAACCCGTTGATGCAACAACTGCAGCAATGGCTAGGCCCCAACGCGAAGGCCATCCGCGCCTTGATGGCCCCCCTCGTCGTCGTGATGATCCTCGCGATGATGGTCCTGCCATTGCCGCCCTTCCTCCTCGACCTCCTCTTCACCTTCAACATCGCCATGGCGCTCATGGTGATGATGGTCGCCGCCTACATGGTCCGGCCGCTCGACTTCGCCGCCTTCCCGGCGGTGATCCTGCTGACGACGCTGCTGCGCCTGTCGCTCAACGTCGCCTCGACGCGGGTCGTCCTGCTCCAGGGCCACACCGGCTCCGGGGCGGCCGGCAAGGTGATCGAGTCGTTCGGCCACTTCCTCATCGGCGGCAACTTCGCCGTCGGCCTGATCGTCTTCGCGATCCTCGTCGTCATCAACTTCGTCGTCGTCACCAAGGGCGCCGAGCGGATCGCCGAGGTCGGCGCGCGCTTCACCCTCGACGCGATGCCGGGCAAGCAGATGGCGATCGACGCCGACATGAACGCCGGCCTGATCGACGAGAAGGAAGCCAAGCGGCGCCGCGCCGAGGTCGGCGACGAGGCCGAGTTCTTCGGCTCGATGGACGGCGCCTCGAAGTACGTGCGCGGCGACGCGATGGCGGGCCTCTTGATCCTCTTCATCAACATCGTCGGCGGCTTCGTCATCGGCGTCGCCCAGCACGACCTCACCGCAGCGCAGGCGGCCGACAGCTACATCCTGCTCGCCGTCGGCGACGCCCTGGTCGCGCAGATCCCGGCGCTCCTGATCTCGGTCGCGGCCGCGATGGTCGTCTCGCGCGTCGGCAAGGACGCCGACGTCGGCAGCCAGATCACCAAGCAGGTGTTCTCGTCGCCGCGATCGCTCGCCGTCGTCGCCGGCGTTCTCGCCGTGCTCGGCTCGATTCCCGGGATGCCGCACGTCGTCTTCCTCCTGATCGCGGCCGGCCTCGCCTACGGCGCGTGGGTGCTGCGGCGCAACCAGCAGCTCGCGAAGAACGCACCCAAGCCGGCGCCGCCGCCGCTCGAGGCCAACGCCGAGGCCACCTGGGACGACCTGCAGCCGGTCGACACGCTCGGCCTCGAGGTCGGCTACCGCCTGATCGCGCTCGTCGACAAGCAGCGCCAGGGCGACCTGCTCGCGCGCATCAAGGGCGTGCGGCGCAAGTTCGCGCAGGACGTCGGCTTCCTGCCGCCGCCGGTCCACATCCGCGACAACCTCGAGCTGAAGCCGAGCTCGTACCGGCTGACGCTGCGCGGCGCCGTGATCGGCGAAGGCGAGGCGTACCCGGGCATGTGGCTGGCGATCAATCCCGGCGGCGCGGCGACGCCGCTGCTGGGAACGCCGACGACCGACCCGGCGTTCGGCCTGCCCGCGACGTGGATCGAGGAACGCCAGCGCGAGACCGCGCAGATGGCCGGTTTCACGGTCGTTGATTGCTCGACCGTCGTCGCCACCCACCTCTCACACTTGATGCAGGTTCATGCCGCCAAGCTGCTGGGACGCGTCGAGACGCAGCAGCTCGTCGAGCACGTCACCAAGCTCGCTCCCAAACTCATGGAAGACGTCATCCCCAAGATGGTCGGCATCGCCGCGCTGCAGAAGGTGCTCCAGCTGCTGCTCGAGGAAGGCGTGCACATCCGCGACATGCGCTCGATCGTCGAGTGCCTGGCCGAATACGCCGCGACCGTCACCGATCCGGCCGAGCTGGCACGACGGATCCGCGTCCACCTCGCGCCGTCGATCGTCCAGCAGATCTACGGGCCGACCCGGGAGCTCGAGGTGATCGCCCTCGAGCCCGAGCTCGAGCGGATGGTCACGCAGGCGCTCAACTCGCCGCACGGCGCCGCGCTCGATCCGGGCGTCGCCGACGTGCTCGCCAAGAGCGCGGCCGAATCGGCGAAGCGCCAGGAAGACCTCGGCCATCCAGCGTGCCTGCTCGTGCCCGACCTGATCCGCGCGCCGATGGCGCGCCTCCTCAAGCGCGCCGCGCCGCGCCTGAAGGTGCTGTCGCACAGCGAGATACCTGAAACGCATTCCATCCGCATCGGTTCCATCATCGGAGCAGCATCGTGAACGTCAAACGCTTTACCGCGCGCAACTCGCGCGAAGCCCTGCGCCTGGTTCGCGAGGCGCTCGGCGACGATGCGATCGTGCTGTCGACGAAGCCGGCGGCGACGGGCGTCGAGGTCATGGCGATGGCGTCCGAGAGCCTCGGCCGCCTGGAAGCCGAAGCGGGTCCGGACACGGTGCCCGCGGTGACGCAGATGGCGACGCCGCGCCCCGCCGAGACCGCCGCCACCGAGCTCGCCGCGACGACGACGGCCGAGGACGCCCGTCGCCTGTCGATGAGCACGCTCTCGTTCCAGGACTACGTCAGGACGCGCATGCTGAAGCGCCGTCAGGCATCGCTCGACGCCAAGCAGGGCGGCGCTGCCGCCGCGGCCGCGCCGGTGCCCGCGCCGGCGCCGGCATTGCCCGCGACGAAGGGAACCCGCCTCGACGTCCGCCTCGATGACGACGACATCTTCGCTTCGGAGCCGGTCACCCCGCGCGGGGAGCCGATCGCCATCGCCGCGCGCGATGTCGAGCCCGCACCGGTGCTCGCCGATGCTCCCGAGGCCGGCCTCGACGGCGGCGCCGCCGTGCGCCGCGAAGGCGAGCTGCTCGCCGAGCTGCGCGCCGTCAAGGGCCTGATCGAGGAGCGCTTCGGCGCCCTCGCGTTCATGGAGAAGCTGCAGCGTCGGCCCGCCGAGGCACGCCTCGCGCAGAAGCTCCTCGATTGCGGCTTCTCACCGATGCTCGTCCGCAAGATGACCGATGGCCTGCCGGCGGATGCCGGTGACGAGTCCGAATGGGCGGCGACGATCCTCGAGAAGAACCTGCGCACCGCCGGCTCGCACGAGGCGATCGAGGATCGCGGCGGCGTGTTCGCCCTGATCGGCGCCACCGGCGTCGGCAAGACGACGACGACCGCCAAGATCGCCGCCGCGTTCGCCGCCCGCCACGGCGCCGCCAGCCTCGGCCTGATCACGCTCGACGCCTACCGCGTCGGCGCCCACGAGCAGCTGCGCGCCTATGGCCGCATCCTCGGCGTGCCGGTGCACACCGCGCACGACCGCGCTTCGCTCGAGGACCTGCTCGAGCTCCTGACGGCGAAGAAGATGATCCTCATCGACACCGCCGGGATGGCGCAGCGCGACCTGCGCACGAAGGAGCTGCTCGAGATGCTCGCCCATCGCAGCGTGCAGCGCCTCCTCGTCGTCAATGCCGCGTCGCAGGCGGAGACGATCGAGGACGTGCTGGTCGCCTACCGCGCGGCGAGCTGCGCCGGGGTCGTCCTCAGCAAGCTCGACGAGGCGATCAAGCTCGGCCCGGCGCTCGACGCCGCGATCCGGCACCGGCTTACCGTCGTCGGCGTCGCCAACGGCCAGCGCGTTCCCGAGGACTGGCACCGCCTGTCGGCGCATGCGCTGGTGCAGCGGGCGATGCGCGGCGGCGGCAGCGCCGCCTGGCGGCTCGACGCCGCCGAGATGAATCTCGTCTTCGCGACGTCGCCCGGCGCTCCTGCCGGCGCCTCGCTCGGCGCCTGACGGCGTCGCGTCCTCGCCTCTCCATTCCGCCGCCGATGCCGATCCCTTCGCACCCCGACCAGGCCTTCGGCCTGCGCCAGATGTTTACCGGCGCCTGCGCGCGCTTCGTCCCGCTCGCGTCGAACCCGCACGTCGCCTGCGGCGGCGTCGTCCTCGAGCGGCTCAGCACCGCGTTCGCCGAGCGCGGCGCCCACGTTCTCGTCGTCGACGCGGGCGAGCGTGCCGGCGCGGCGGGCGAGATGGCGATGGTTGATCTCGGCCAATGCATCGAGCGCCTGATTCCACAGGTCGAGTACCTCGCCGCGCGCGGCCTGGCGATCCGCTTCGTCGACGCGGCCGGGTCGACGCGAGGATTCCTCGAGCGCGTCGGCGAAGCGGCGCCGCGCGCCGACGTCGTCCTCGTCCACGCTCCGGCGAGCGAGCTCTGCCGCATGTTCGCGCCGCGCGGCCGCGCCGACCACGCGCTCGCCGGCGCCGACCTGCCGTGCCCGCTCGTCGTCGCCGACGACCGCCCGCAGAGCGTCACCCATGCCTATGCCTCGATGAAGCTGCTCGCGCACCGCGCCGGGCTCGTCGTCAGCGAGCTGCTGCTCGGCGCCGCGCCGCAATCGCCGCGTGCCGAGCGGATCGCCGCCAAGCTCGCCGCCTGCGCCGACAACTTCTTCGCCGGCGTCCTGCGCGACTGGGCCTGGATCGACCCCGCCGGCGACCCGTGCGACGACCCCGGCAGCGACCTGCGCCGTCTCGTCGCCGCGCGCTTCGAGAACCATGCCGCGATCGGAGCGGGCGGCCGACCGGCGGCGCTCCGCGCCGGCGCCGGAGCGATCCAATGAAATCCGGAGCCACCATGTACACCGCCAAAGGTCAGCTCGACCTGAACTCGACGCTGAAGCAGTACAGCGGGCTGGTCCGCCGGCTGGCGCACCAGATGATCGCCAAGCTGCCCGCCAACGTCGAGATCGACGACCTGATCCAGGTCGGCATGATCGGCCTGACCGATGCGCTCTCGCGTTTCGACGCCGCGCAGGGCGTGCAGTTCGAGACCTTCGCGACGCAGCGGATCCGCGGCGCGATGCTCGACGAGCTGCGCGGCAACGACTACCTCTCGCGCGGAACGCGCAAGCACCAGCGCTCGATCGAGTCGGCGGTCTCGAAGCTCGAGCAGCAGCTCGGCCGCGCGCCGCAGGAAAGCGAGATCGCCCGGGAGATGGGGATCCCGCTCGCCGAGTACCAGGAGCTGCTCGGCAAGGTGCGCGGCACGCAGCTCGTCTACCTCGAGGACATGTCGGGCGCCGAGGGCGACAGCGACTTCCTCGACCGTCACGTCGCCGACACCGAGTCGGGCCCGCTCGCGCAGCTGCAGGACCAGCGCATGCGCGCGGCGCTGATCGAGGCGATCAAGGTGCTGCCCGAGCGCGAGCAGTACGTGATGAGCATGTACTACGAGCACGACATGAATCTCAAGGAGATCGCGGCGGTGCTCAAGGTCACCGAGTCGCGCGTCTGCCAGCTGCACAGCCAGTCGATCGCGCGCTTGCGCGTCAAGCTGCGCGACTACTGAAAGCCCGATGGCGCCTGTCTTCGTTCGCTGCCCCCCGCGGAAGCGCTCAGCGCCCTTCGGGCGGCCGGGCGGGCGCTGAGATGAACGGGTGGTCGCGGCGCAGCGATGCGGCGACGACCGCGGCGATGGCGTACGACGGCCCGGAGCGGCGCCGCTTCGTCAACCGCAGCTGGCCGTTGCCGGCGTTCGCCGCCTGGGCGGCGTGCTGGATCGTCTTCGCCGTCGTCGCCGGGCTCGGCGCGCCGCCGGCGCCGTCGTTCATCGCCGCCGGACTCGTCGGCGCGGCGCTGTCGCTGATCGGCGCGACGTCGTGGCGGCGCATCTTCGTTGGCTGTGGCTTCCCGCTCTCGTTCGCGGTCTCGGGCAGCGCCGGCGCGGTGCCGGCGTGGGCGTGGCTGCTGCCGCTCGCGCTGCTCGCGCTCGTCTATCCGCGTCGCGCCTGGCACGACGCGCCGATCTTCCCCACGCCGAGCGGCGCGCTCGCCGGGCTCGGGCGCGGCGTCCCGCTCGCCCAGGGTGCCGCCGTCCTCGATGCCGGCTGCGGCCTCGGCGCCGGCCTGCGCGAGCTGCGCCGCGAGTATCCGAACGCCCGGCTCGAAGGGATCGAATGGAGCTGGCCGCTCTGGCTCGCCGGCGCGGCGCGCTGCCGCTTCGCGCAGGTCAGGCGCGGCGACTTCTGGAGCGTCGACTGGTCGCGCTTCGCGCTGGTCTATCTGTTCCAGCGTCCCGAAAGCATGGCGCGCGCCGCTGCCAAGGCAGCGCACGAGCTGCATCCCGGATCCTGGCTGGCGAGCCTCGAGTTCGAGATCGCAAGCCTGCTGCCGCAGCTCGTCCTCGAGAGCGTCGAAGGTCGCCGCGTCTGGCTCTATCGCGCGCCGTTTCGCAGCCGCGACTAGGGCCTGTTAGCGCTATGCGTGAGCCCTCGCATAGCGTTAACCGGCCCTAGGCCGACCGGCGTCGCTCAGCCCTGGTGGGCGCGCTTGCCGGGGTTCTTCTTGCGGGTCGCCTTGCCGCGCGCGAGGCTGCGCTTCTGTCCGGTTCGCTTCGTCGTCGGGCTGAGTGCGCGCGGCTTGTTGCTGGTGGTGGTCTTGTCGTCGGCCATGGCCTGCTCCTGAAAAGTCCCGCACGGTACACGATCGCGTCGATTGCCGGCACGCGCGCGCCGTCAATATCCCGCCGACACCCCATAGGCAAGCGTCAGCGAGACGTCGAAGACGTTGCTGTTCAGCGTGCCGCCGCCGCCGAAGGCCTTGATCCGCCCCGCGCCGGCGCGCACGCCGAGTGCCGGCGTGATCTGCACGCCGACGAAGGCGCGCGGCTCGACGAGCGTGCCGCCGCTCGCGACGCCGCCGCCGCCGCCCGCCCCGGCGAGCAGCTCGGCGCCGACGTGCAGCCCGGCGCCGAGCGGTTGGCGCCAGCCGGCGCCGACCAGCGCGGACGTGTAGCCGCTTGCGTTGCCGCCGGTCGCGCTCGACACCTTGCCGCTGACGTAGAAGTTCGGCGTCAGATAGCGATCGAGCTTGAGAACGACCGCGCTCAGCGCCTGCTCGCTGCCGTCGCTGCGTGGCGCGTCGTAGCGCTCGGCGCCGAAGCTGAAATCGGTTCGCGTCGGCCGCGCCGCGGCGCCGGTGCTCGCCGGCCCGTCGAGCGCCCAGACCAGCCCGAGCGACGCCTGGGGGGCGCCGAAGTTGCCGTCCGGCGCGCGCGCATAGCCGCCCTCGAGCGAGACGCCGAGGTCGTTGCCGAGGCGGACGATGCCGTAGGCGCCGGCCTTGACGAGCAGGCCTCCGCCGGTCGAGACGCCGCCGCCGCCGGCCATTCCGGCGGCGACGCGGGCACCGACGGTGAGGACGCCGCGAACCCATTCGTGCTCGACGCCGACGGTGCCGAGGTATTCGGCATAGCCGCCGACGCCGCCGCGCCCGGCGCGGTTCGCCTCGAGACCCCAGAACGCGTTGCCGCCGAAGCCTTGCTCGGCGCGAACGCCGATCGTGCTGATCGTTCGCGGCAGCGGCGTGCCGTCGTTGAGCGTCTTGCCTTCGGGCGTTCGATAGGCGCCGCCGACGAGCTGGATGCGATCGAAGCCGAGCCCGGAACGGCCGCCGCCGCGCGTCGGATCGCCGAGCCGCTCGGCCGGAGTGAAGCGGAAATCGCTGTTGACGTTGACGAGCACGCCGAGCTGCGTGCTCTCGATCCGGCCGCCCGAGACGTTGACATGCGAGAGCGACGCGCCGAGCGCGATCGCGCCGAGATCCCAGACGAGGTCGGCGTGCGGCCGGATCATCAGGCCGCTGCCGCGCGGCGCGCCGCCGCCGCCGGCGCCGCCGGCGAAGACGCCGAGCTCGACGCCCACTGGGCCGATCAGCCGGTGCCGCCACGCCAGCTCGCCGCCGAGGCTGAAGAAGCCGCCGTGGCGGCCGCTCACCGCGCCGTACACGGACGGGCCGATCGAAATGCCGCTCGCCTCGGCGATGTCGACCAGGTAGCTCGTGCCTACGAGCCCGACGCGCGGGCCGTCGCCCGGAAACTCGATCTGCTCGAAGCCGATCCGCGCGTGCGACGACGGGATGACGAGGGGTGGTCCGGGCGGGGGCTCGTCCGCGGCCCGTGCGGGCACCGCTGCAGCGGCCGAGCTGCAGACCACGAGGGCGTGCAGCAGCCGGCGGCGGCGGAGAAGGCGAAACGAAGAAGGAACGGGCACCTGCGCGCGGGCAGGCGCGCAAGAGGGGCGGCGCATGCGGGGATTGTCTCCTCGGGACTTGGCCGGCCGCGCGGGTGCGAGCCCCGCTGAGCGAGACTCGCGAGAGCCTGGCCTCGAATCGGCGCGACGCTCGCGCTCAGCCGGCGTCTGACCAGAGTCCCGGCTGGCTCGGCCGCGCGCCGTGGCCGGGGCCGAGAACGGCATGGCGCAGCGCGCCGTGGTCGATCGGCTTGGCGAGGCAGGCGTCGAAGCGGCGCTTCGTGTCGTCGTCGACCTCGCCGGCGCTCATCGCGATGAAGCGCGTGTTCGCGTTCGGTCCCTTGCCGCGGCGCGTCTCGGCGGCCAGCTCGGCGCCGCCCTTGACCGGCATCTCGAGGTCGATCAGCGCCGCGTCGTAGGGGCGCGAAGCGAGGAGGTTGGCGGCGACTGCCGCGGAGGTCGCGCGATCGCACTCGAAGCCGAGCTCGTCGAGGACGCTGGCGAGGGCATCGAGGACGTCGTCGTGATCGTCGACGATGAGGACGCGGCCGGTAGCGGCATCGGGCGCCACCGCGCCGCCGTCCTCGTTGTCGAGGGGCGCGGCCGGGATCGCGACCTTGAACGTCGTGCCCTTGCCGAGCTGGCTCGTCACCTCGATGTGGCCGCCGAGGTGGTCGACCAGCGTCCGCACGATCGCCAGGCCGATCCCCGAGCCCTCGCCGCGCCGCTCGGACCCCGTGATCGCGCGATCGGGAGTCAGGAGGGTCGGCAGCATGTCTTCCGGGATGCCGGGCCCGGTATCGGCGACGGTGAAGCGAAGAACTCGCGCC
>Ga0207644_10001784_pt1 | contig 13929 bp, 7 predicted proteins | sample KBSS73metaG_FD_184326 | JGI IMG/M metagenome (GOLD analysis project Ga0207644, IMG submission 184326) | Switchgrass rhizosphere microbial communities from Kellogg Biological Station, Michigan, USA - KBS S7-3 metaG (SPAdes) (version 2) | ecosystem: Host-associated > Plants > Roots > Rhizosphere >... | reverse complement strand
TGTAGTCCTGGCAGGTGACGAGCGGCACGAACCGCTCGCCGTCGCTGATGGCGAAGTAGGAGGCCTCGCGACCCTCGAGGAACTCCTCGACGAGGATGCGGTCCCCGGCGTTGCCGTGGATCCGGTCCTCCATCATCTGGAGGACGGCCTCCTGGGCCTGCTGCGGATCCGCGCAGATCACGACGCCCTTGCCGCCGGCCAGCCCGTCCGCCTTCACGACGAGCGGATAGCGCGCCTGTCCGCGCGCGAGGTATTCCCTCGCGCCCTCGGCCGACTGAAAGACCGCGCTCGCCGCCGTCGGGATGCCGTGGCGCGCCATGAACTCCTTCGCGAAGACCTTGCTCGACTCGATCGTCACCGCGCGCGACGAGGCGCCGAAGACCGCGAGCCCGCGCTTCTCGAGCTCCTCCACGATTCCGAGCGTGAGGGGCAGCTCGGGACCGACGATCGTCAGATCGATGCGCAGCTTTTCGGCGAGATCGGCCAGCTCGAAGACGTTCGACGACTCGACGGGGATGCAGGTCGCGAGCGCCGCGATTCCGGGATTCCCCGGCGCCGCGTAGAGCTGCGTGACGAGAGGGCTCTGGCGGACCTTCCAGGCGATGGCGTGCTCGCGCGCCCCACCGCCGACGATGAGTACCTTCACTCGCGGATTGTCCCCGATCCGCGCCGAAGGGTCAACGCACAGCCGTTACTCCGACCTCACCGCGATCGATTTACTGATCTCCCGTATCCCCCCCGCCGCGATCAGCGGCGGCGAAGCCGTCCGCTGCATCGCGGCGAGCAGCGGCGGCGGCCGGCTCCCCCAGTTTCCCATATCTTCAACGCCCCCCCGGCCGTCCGCCGCTGCGGTAGTAGGTCATGAGGGCGTTGGTGAAGGCGCGCGCGAACGATTCGCGGAACGCCGCGTCCTGGAGGCGGGAGCGGTCCTCGGGGTTGTTGAGGTTCGCCATCTCGACGAGGACCTTCACGGGAACGGTGTTGCCGCGCAGGACAGCCGGCAGCCAGGTGCGGCCGCGGCGGATGATCCGGTCGCGGACCGGCTGGTAGGGATGGATACGGATGCCGCGCGCGCCCAGCGCGCGCACGATCCCGCCGGCGAACTCGCGCGAGAGGCCCTCGGACTTCACGCGGTCGGACTTCGAGAAGCTGACGGGGGGCGCCCCGCGCGCCTCCGCGTAGTGCGCGCAGTCGGGGTCGTAGCAGGCGTAGCTGCCGCGCCGGTACCGCTCGCCGGGGACGTAGACCATCGCGCCGCGCAGCGAGGGGTGCAGGACGTCGGCGTGGAAGCTGGCGAAGACGATCTTGCCGGGATCGACGCCCGAGCGCACGAGCTTGCGCTGGATCGCGTTGGCCAGGATCCAGCGCAGGTTGACGCCGAGAGAGGTGTCGGAGGGATCCCCGTTCACGTGGACCGGAGTCGTCAGGATCTCCTCTCGGCCGCTCGCGCGCAGGATGCGTCCGCCGCGCGGCTCGAACTTCCCCGCAGGGTCCTCGATGATGGGATGGACGATGGCGCCCGTTTCGGTTTCGAGGAGCCGCTTCACGCGGCACAGCACGTCGTAGGCGACCTCGTGCTCGGCAACCCCTTCGATGAAGGCGCCGGGATCGATCCCGCCGTGCCCCGCGTCCAGGATCACGTGAATCCCCTCGAGGTTGCGCGAGCGGACGGGGTTCTTCACGCTCTCCGCCTCGCGGCGCACTTCCTCGACCGCGCGGCGCTTCCGATCGTCGGGGGGCAGGAACTCCGGAAGGACCATGTCCCGTGGGATCTTCACCGTGAAGCCCGCGGGAATGTTCTTCATCGCGGCGATGCCGCTGCGCTTCGCGATGATCGCCGCGGCCTCTCCGACGTCTTCGGGATCGATGCGCCCCGTGAAGCGCACGACCACCGACGAATAGAGCGCTTCGCCCGGCTTGAGGCGGTAGGCGGCATAGTCCCCGTCGTCGTCCTTGGCGAAGACCAGCTCCGAGGGTCCCACGGTCCTGGGGCTCGGCGCGGCGCGCGGGGAACGGGCCTCAGGGAGGGGCTCGCCCTCGTCGGGGAGCGTCTCTTCTTCTCCTTCCTCGTTCTCGTCGCCCGCGTCCTCGTCGCCGACGGCAGTGCGGGGGGCGGGAGACGCCGGGGTAGCGCGCGGGGCCACGGGCGGGCGTGGTGGCGCGGGCGACGCGGGCGACACGGGAGGTGGGGACGCGGGAGACGACGGGGCGGAAGCGCGGCGCGACGCCGCGTCCCGCATTGCCTTCTCCCACGCGGCGCGGAACGGATCGAGAAGCAGGTGCGCGGGGATCGTCACGCTCGCGCCGCGCGCCAGGATCGGATCGGTCAGCGCGTTCGCGCGCATTACGGCGTCGAAGTTCCGTCCATCGCCGGTGTACCAGAGGGCCAGCTCCCAGGCGCCTTCCCCGTACGTGTTGAGAGAGGAGGAGCCCGGACGATGGACCCATCCGTTCTCATCGGGCCCGTCCGCGGGGAACGCCGCGCGCAGCGTCTTCTCGCGCCATGAGGCCGAGAGAAGCTCGATCGGCGCGCGATACCAGCTCCCCGCCGTGATCCTCGCGCGTCCCGGGTTGGCCTGCGTGAGGCCGGAGACGGGGCGCCCCGGTCCGAGATAGCGCGACGCCAGCCGTTCGTAGTCGTCCCCGCCGCGCGCCTGGATCAGGAGAACCAGCTCGCGGCCCTTCTCGAGGCTCGCCCGCAGCCCCGTCTCTCCGGGCAGCGCAACCCAGGAGGCCAGAGCCGGAGCGGCGGGGTGCGAGCCGAGCGCGCCCACCATCACGGCGAGCGCCGCGGCTGCGGCGCGCCCGGCGGCGCGAGGCCGGCTAGGCGAGCGTGGGATGGCGGTCGGCAAGCCCGAAGGACTCCTCGAGCGCGCGCGCGGCGCGGAAGATCGTCCCCTCCGCAAAGTCCGGACCGATGATCTGGCAGCCGATCGGGAGCCCTCCGCGGCTGAAGCCGCACGGCAGCGACAGCGCGGGAATCCCCGCAAGGTTCATGGTGGTCGTGAAGACGTCGGAGAGGTACATCGCCAGGGGATCGTCCGCCTTCTCCCCGATCCGGAAGGCGGGAGACGGCGCCGTCGGCGCGAGGAGCAGGTCGACGTCCCGGAAGGCGTCCGTGAAGTCCCGGCGCACCAGCGTGCGTACCCTCGAGGCCTGCGCGTAATAGGCGTCGTAGTAGCCCGAGGAGAGAACGTAGGTGCCGAGCATGATCCGGCGCTTGACCTCGGCCCCGAACCCGCGGCTGCGCGTGGCGCGATACTGCGACTGCAGATCGTCCGCGGGGACCCGCAGTCCGAAGCGCACCCCGTCGTAGCGCGCGAGGTTCGCGGAGGCTTCGGCGGTCGCGACGATGTAGTAGGTCGGGATCGCATAGCGCGCGTGCGGGAGCGACACCTCGCGGATCTCCATGCCGAGCTTCGCGGCGGCGTCGATCGCGGCCCGCACGGCGGCGAGGACCTCGGGATCCATTCCCTCAGCGGCGATCCATTCGCGCGGGACGCCGATCCGGAGCCCGGCCGGGTCCGTGCGAGCCGCGGCGAGATAGTCGGGGACCGGCTCGGCGGAAGAGGTGGAGTCGTGCGCGTCGTAGCCCGCGATCACGCCGAGGAGCAGCGCCGCGTCTTCGACCGTGCGCGTGATCGGACCGATCTGATCGAGCGACGATCCGAAGGCGACGAGCCCGTAGCGCGAGACGCGGCCGTAGGTGGGCTTGAGCCCCACGGTGCCGCAGTAGGAGGCGGGCAGGCGGATCGATCCGCCCGTGTCCGAGCCGAGCGCCGCCGCGGTCACGCCGCTGGCCACCGCGACGCAGCTTCCTCCGCTCGAGCCGCCCGGCACGCGCTGCGGATCCCAGGGATTCTTCGAGGGGCCGAAGGCGGAGTTCTCGGTGGAGGACCCCATGGCGAACTCGTCGAGGTTCGTCTTGCCCAGGATCAGCGCGTCCGCCCCGCGCAGGCGCGCGACCACGGTCGCATCGTAAGGGGGCACGAACCCGTCGAGGATCCGCGACGCGGCCGTCGTCGGATGGCCGCGCGTGAGGATGTTGTCCTTGAGGACGACCGGCACTCCGGCGAGGGGGCCGAGCGTCTCGCCTGCGGCGCGGCGCCTGTCGATGTCGTCGGCCTCGGCGAGCAAGGCGTCCTCGCGCAGTGAGATGAAGGCGGCGAGCGAGGCATCGACGCGCCGGGCGCGCGCGAGCGAGGACTCCGCGACGGCGCGGGCGCGCACCTGTCCTTCCCGCAGGGCCTTCGCGGACGCGAGGAGCGGGGACCACTCCGCGCCGGGAAGGCTCACCCGATGATCCTGGGAACGAGGAAGGCGCCCGCTGCGCCGCCCGGAGCGCCGCGCGTCGCCTCTGCGGCGCCGAGGCTCGCGACCGTGTCGTCCGCGCGCATCGGTCCACCGTACTCGAGGGGATGGAAGGTCTCGGCGACACCTTGTGTGTCCACGGATCGGAGCATCTCGACGTGGGAAAGGATGCTGGACAGCTCCGCCGAAAGCCGCGCGATCTCCTCCTCGGCGAGGTCGAGGTGCGCGAGCCGCGCGATGCGCAAGACTTCCTTCGCGTCGATCCTCACGCGCGGATGATAACCGAAAGGCTCAGAACCGGGCCTGGACCGAGAAGCGGTAGGACCCGGCGCCCGCCGGTCCCAGTCCGGTCACCGTGATGTCGAAGCTGCCGTTCGAAGTGATCGCCTGGGTGCGCTGGACGAGCGTCGCGCGCTCGGCGCCTCCGGAGCCCGGGGTGCGCCCGCGCAGCGAGGCCTCCACCATCAGGATTCCGGACTCGACGCGGTGCGGCAGAAGGGTGAGCTCCAGCTCGTCGGCCGCCGGCGGAGCCGCGGTCGCGTCCGACGGCGCCGCCGAGTCCGGGACGGTCCCCGGAGCACCGCCCGGTGCCGTCGCCGGATCTCCCGCCGGAGCGTCGACCGGGGCGGGCGCGCCCCCCGGGTCCGCAGGCGCGCCGCTCGTCGTCGATTCCTCGGCGGGCTGCGAGCCCTGCGCCTGCGCGTCCTGCGCCTCGCGCGAGGCCTTGAACTGTGCGAGCGTTTCGCGCTCGCGCTCCTTCTTGGACATCTTCTTCGGCTTCTTCTTCTTGCCCTTCGAGTCCTTCGCGTCCTTCGGCTCACCCGCGGCGTTCGTCGCGGATTCCGGCGCCACGGGGATTGGGACGGCGGGCGCGTCGGCCGCGGGCACCGCCGGTTCGGAGCCGGTGACCTGTGCGCTGTCGGGAGGCGCATCAGCGGCCTTCGTGGCTTCGACAGGGGTCGCGGCGGCGCGCGCGATCCGAAACGCGTACGACACGGGCGAGTTCTCGAGAGTGCGCAGGACGTTGTCCTCGAGCGGCACGGCGCCGCCCGGGGTGACGCGCGAGAGCGAGACGTTGAAGAGGATCGGCGCGGACATGGAGGGCTTCACGAGCTGGGGGACGATGCGCGTCTCGGGCGTCAGGGTGAGGAGCACGGAAGTCCCCTGCGCGGCGTTGTCATAGGCCTGGTGGAAGAACGACCTCCCTTCGTCCACTTCGGCGACGCGCTCGCGCCGGATGCGCGAGACATCTCCGGTGCGGCTCGTCACGGTGATGGTCGTGGCGACCGTGAGCCCGATCTTGGGCTCGCCGACGGCGTTCTGCGTCACCTCGATCTCGAGGGAGGTCGGGTGATCCGCCGAGCTCGAGCCGAGATCGATCGGAACCGTCAGCGTGCCGGGACGACCCGGGAAAGCTTCGATGTTCCCCTTGCCGAGGCTTCGCGTGATCCCGTTCCGTATCCCGAGGATCTCGGTCTGGACGAACAAGTGGGGCATTTTCTGGATCGGAGGGAGCCCTTGCTGCGCGCGCGCGGGAAGAGCCGCGGCGAGGACGAAAAGGGACGCTGCGAGCGTGACGACGCGGAGGATCTTCCTGGGAGTTGCCGACGCAGCGATGTACCAGAGGATATTGCGGGCTGCGGATCCGCTGCACGACCACGCCCGTGAAGGCGCTGTCAGGCCTTGCGGAAATCCTTCTCCTTGAGGCAGATAGCGTCGAAAGGGCGCACCCGCGAAGAGCATCGGCACGCATGATAGCATCGCGGCCGGACGCTCCTCGCGAGGCCCGAGTTTTGACTTGCCCCAGCATGAAGCCTAAAATTCGGGTCAAGAAAAGGTCTCAATGAAAGGGTCCCCCGAAGTGACCCGACGGCAGGCCTTCACCCTCTTGCTCGCTTTCCTGGCCTCGTCCTCGGTCCCGGTCCTCGTCCACGCTGGGCCGGGCGGCGCGATTCCCGCGCAGGCGCCGGACACCGCGGCTCCCGCGACCGACCTGATCAGCGGACTGGTGCGCAACGGAGTCGGCGCGGCGGTGGACCGCGCCCTGATCCTGCTCACCCCGATCGGCGCTTCCGGAACCGTGCGTACGTCCCTCACGGACGCCGCGGGACATTACCAGTTCGACCGCGTCCCCGCGGGAGCCTACCGGATCACCGCGCTTCGAGACGGCTACGAGGCCAGCATCGGCAGTCTGAGCACCTGGGCCGCCCGGCGGCTGGACCTCGTCCTCGTTCCCGCGGGAGATCCGAGCCTTGCCGCGCCCCGGCCCGACTGGGTGCTCACCGCCCCCGCGCGCGACATGCTGCGTGATACGGAAGCGGCCGCGAAGCTCCCGCCCTCCGGCGCGCCCGCGGAGAGTCCCGCGTCGCCGGCCCTGTCCCTCCCGCCCCGGGAATCGGCGTCCACGAGCCGTACCGCGGAGTTCCTGGATTCCATGGAGGGTGAGATCTACCAGTCCTACACGCAGGCCGACGCCGCGACCTTCGGGTCGGCGAAGTCCCCTTCGGGCGGGAGCGGCAACGCCACCAGCGTCCTGGTGGGAAGCCCCATCGGCGATCGTCTTCGGTGGGACTTCCTCGGCGAGAGGAGCAAGGAGAACACCAACTGGCGCGAGGCGGGGATCGAAGCGCGCCAGTCCAGCGCCGAGAGGGTGCGCGTCAACATCACGTACGACACGGGCGGGACCGGGCAGCTCGACATGCGCGCGTACTACGACCACGACGCGCTCAACTTCCACTCCATGATCGGGGCCGACCCGGCCTGGACGGACCGCGATCGGCGCGGTTGGGGCTATGACGCGGGCTGGGCCGGCTCGATCGACGACGGTTCCCAGCTCCAGGTGGAGATGAAGTACGTCGGGAGCGCCGTCGGCGGCGCGCACGGATCGAAGGGCGGCCGCGACGACGGTCAGTTCGGCGACGGCGCCGATGCGAACGCCGACGCGAACGTCTGGCGGGGCGCCGCGCGCTACTCGAAGAACATCGGGTCGAAGCACGGCGTCCATATCGGCGTGAAGGCGCACTACTACTCGTTCGGGGGCGAAGACGGGACCTTCGTGGCTCCCACCGCCCAGCAGGATCCCGCCCTGTTCGAGGAGTACGGCCGCAATGGGTGGACCGTCAACGTCAGCGCGGCCGACTCCTGGCGGATGCTGGACCCCGTGGCCCTCGACTTCGGCTTCGACGTGTCGCGCAGCACGTACTCGGCGGGGAGCCTGCGCCAGGCGATGGTGCCGCAGGCGGGCGTGACGTTCACGCCCGGTCCCGCGACGACCGTTCGCGGCGCTGTCTCGTACGTCGCGTTCGAGCGGGAGCTGGCAGGCGATCCCACCCTGCTGAGCGGCCAGCGCGAGGAAGAGGGAGCCGTCGGCTACCGGCTGCGCGTCGAGCGAAGAATGGGCAGCCGGCTGCTCCTCATCCTCGACGGCGAGTCCCGTCCGTGCATGTACGACTCGATCGGAGCCACCTGGGACAGCCCGGGGACGGAGGACAGCGCACGGACCCTCTACGTCAGCGATCCCGGGTCGAGCCTGCGCGAGGGACACGTGGGATTCGAGGCCCGGATCACCGACGGGATCCTGATCGCTCTCGGCGCCGGCGCGGGAAAGGTCGACGGTCACGTCGGCGCGTCGCTTCCCGATCAGGACTTTCTGCGCACGCTGCCGGACGGGCGCATCCGCTACGAGCTGGCGCACGTCGATGGCCGCATCGAGCGCACGGGAACGGGGATCCGCGTCGAGATCACCCGGCTGGAGCAGAGCGCGATCGACGGCAGCGTCGGGGAGTACGGCGACCGCAGGCTCCTCGTTCAGTTCCTGCAGGGGATCGGGTTCGTGCATCCCGGGAACACCGACTGGTCCCTCGTGCTCGCCTACGCCTCGTTCCACCCGGACAGCGACAATCCTCCCTCCAGCGAACCGGACCCCGCCCTGCGCGCGAACATGGATCGGATCAGCGGCGGCGTATCGGTGAAGTTCTAGGCGTCGGGTCGATCCAAAATCCAGAAGACGCCGCATCCGGATCCGGTTTCTTGGACGCACGGCCCAACGCCGCGAATGGCGGGAGCGGGCAATGCCATGCATTCACGAGGCTTACAATGTTCGACGCCGGATGGTGCGCGGGCATGTGGCTTGCCTAGGGCCGAGTGGCTCCTGGGGAGTCGATTGCTGCCAGACCGGTCCTGAGGGACGTCAGCCGTGAGCGATCCGCAGACCAGCCGGATGATCAGCCGCGGAGGGCGGCTCCTCATCCTGCTCTTGACGACGGGAGCGCTCGCCGCCCTCGGAGCCATCAGTCTCTATCGCCATGCCGTCCATGAGCCCGCCGAGCTGGGGCTGTCGGTGGTGTCCGGAGCGGGGCGCATCGAAGTGACTCCCGGCGGCCCCGCGGATGCGGCGGGGATCCGGTCCGGCGACGTCCTCGTCGCGGTCGCTGGGGAGCCCTACCGCGGACCTTTCGAATGGAACCGCACGATCCTCGAAGCCCCGGCGCAAGGGACCGTCCCGGTGACGGTCGAGGTCGCGCGGGGGACCGAGATCCTGAGCTTTCCGGTCTCCACGCGCCGGTCCGCCGCGACCATCTACTATTACCTCGCGCTCGTCGGCTTCTTCTTCCTCACGACCGCCGCCATCGCCGCGCTGCGGCCCGGGCGCGGCCCTCTCACCTGGCGCTACTTCGTCTTCTCGGCGTCGATCTTTTCCCTGCTCGCCGTCTCGGACTCGCCCGCGGGGGCTCCGGTGGACTGGGTCCTGTTCGCCGTGGACCGGATCGGACGCCTGAGCTTCGCGCCTCTGTTCGCTCTGCTCGCGAGCGCCTTTGTGCGGGAGCAGCCGCGCCGCCGCACCTGGGGGCTGGTCGCGTTCTGGGCTCCCCCCGCGCTGCTCGGCCTCACGGGCGTTCTCATCGCCGCCGGGGCGTCGGGCGGGATCCTTCGCGACCCGCTCCTGCTCTGGACCCTGAAGGACCGGGCCGAGCTCCTCGCCGCGTCCTTCTACATCGGGGCGGGGCTCGCCGTGCTGGCGCGCGCGATGAGGCGCGAGTCGATCTCCCACCGGCGCTACCTCCTGCGCTGGGCCTTCTGGGGATCGCTCGCCGGTTTTGCTCCCATCGTCGTGCTCTACCTGATCCCCGCGGGGCTCGGGGTGGGCCCGCCGTGGTGGGCGGAGCTGTCGGCGCTCTCGCTAGTGCTGCTGCCGGTGACGCTCTCGAGCACGCTCTTCCGTTTCCGCCACGGGGATCTGGAGCTCTACCTCAAGCGCGCCATCAGCTTCCTTTCCGTCTTCTTCCTGACCATCGCCGCCTTCGAGGCCGCATCGGTCCTCCTCGACAAGGTCGGCGGGGCGTACCTGAACCTCTCGGATGGAGTGCGCACGGTGCTCGCCGCCTTCACCGCGTGCCTGCTCTATCCCGAGATCAAGAAGATGACGTTCCAGACGATCGACCGGCTCGTCTACGGCGGCCGATACTCCTTCCGCAAGACGCTCCTGTCCTTCGGGCGCGAGCTGAACTCCGAGCTCGATCTCACCGCTCTCCTCGGGAAGTTCCAGCTCCGTATCCGCGAGACCCTGGACCTGTCGTCCACCCTCATGCTCGTGCGGGACGACCGCAACGGCGTCCTGAGGACGATCCGCGAGGACGGTCCCGTCGTTCCGGTCGACTCGCCGCTCGTCGAGCGCATCCGCGGCGTCTCGTACCTGCTCCTCGAGGATCTTCTGCACGCACCCGGAGCCGACAGGCTGGAGGGGCTGCGCACGCTCGGGATCCAGTACCTCTTCCCGATGAAGGTGGAAGGAGAGGTCCGCGCGGTTCTCGCCACCGGCCCGCGCCGCGACGGCGAGTCGCTGGGCTCGGAGGACGTCGAGCTTCTCGTGGCGCTGTGCGGCCACGCGGCGATCGCGCTCGAAAGCGCGCGCCTGTTCGCGGCCCTCAAGGAGAAGGTCGAGGAAGTCGAGAGCCTGCGGCGCTACAATGAGAACATCCTCGAGAGCAGCAGGATCGGGATCCTGGTGGTCGACGCCGACGGCGCGATCCAGGCGCTCAACCGGGCTCTCGTGGAGATCTACGGCGCATCTCGGGAAGAGGCCGTGGGGCGAAGGCTCGGGGAGGTCTTCCCGCTTCCGCTGGTGCGCCAGCTGTCGCGGCCATCGTCGGAGGCCGGGCCTGCTGACAAGACGCGCAGTCTCTACCGATACCGCCTCACGGACCGCCGCGGCCGGCGGATCGTGGTCAACATCACGCTCTCGCAGCTCGCGGCCGCGGACGGCGAGGGGAAAGGGACCGTCATTACCTTCGATGAGGTGACCGATCAGGTCCGGATGCAGGAGCAGCTCCATCGCCAGGACCGGCTCGCCTCCATCGGGATGCTCGCCGCGGGCGTGGCCCACGAGGTCAACACCCCGCTGACCGGGATCTCCTCGTATACCCAGATGCTCCTCGCCGAGCTGGATCCGTCCGATCCGCGCTTCGAGGTGCTCAAGAAAATGGAGCGGCAGACCTTCCGCGCCGCGAGCATCGTGCACAGCCTCCTCAACTTCACCCGCGACGGCAGCTCCGGCGTGGAGATGATCCGCGTGGGGGACCTGGTCGACGAGTCGCTCTCGCTCTTCGAGCCGCAGCTTCGCGGCGGGAAGATCCGCGTCGAGAAGCAGATCGAGGAGAGCCTGCCGATGCTCTCCGGCAACCGGGGCAAGCTCCAGCAGGTCCTCCTGAACCTGCTCCTGAACGCGCGCGACGCGATCCTCGAGACCGGGACGATCCGTGTCAGCGCGCTCAGGCGCGCCGGGAGGCTCGTGCTCGAGGTCTGCGACGACGGTGAGGGAATCCCCGAGGAGGACCTCGGCAAGATCTTCGACCCCTTCTTCACCACCAAGCCCCGCGGACGGGGGACGGGACTCGGGCTGTCGCTCTCCTACACGATCGTCCAGGAGCATCGGGGCGAGATCTCGGTCGAGAGCCGCCGCGGCGAGGGGACGGTCTTCACCGTCGACCTGCCGTTCGGAGGCCGGGATGCGGTCCATGCCTGAGGGACGCATCCTCGTCGTCGACGACGAAGAGATCGTGCAGGACGTCCTGCTCACCCTCCTGCAGAAGCGGGGATACGAGGCCGTGGGCGCGCGCAGCGGGGAGGAGGGGCTCGAGAAGCTCGCACGCGGCGAGTTCGACGTCGTCCTCCTCGACCTGATGCTCCCCGGGCTCGACGGGATGGCGACGCTCCGGCGGATCCGGGAGGAGTCGCCCGAGCAGACGGTCGTCATGATGACCGCGTTCGGCTCGGTGGAGACGGCCGTCGAGGCGATGAAGATCGGCGCCTTCCACTACCTGACGAAGCCCTTCAAGAACGACGAGGTGCTGCTCCTGATCGGCAAGGCGATCGAGCGGCGCCGCCTGGTCGACGAGAACCGGCGACTCAAGCTGGCGCTCTCCCAGCGCTACCGCTACGGCCGGCTCATCGGCAAGTCGCACCTCATGCAGCAGGTCTTCTCGATGGTCGAGCAGATCGCACCGAGCCGTTCGACCGTCCTGGTCCAGGGCGAGAGCGGGACGGGCAAGGAGCTGATCGCGCACGCGGTGCACGCGCGCAGTCCGCGCGCGCAGGCGCCCTTCGTGGTCGTGAACAGCAACAGCATCCCCCCCGACCTGCTCGAGAGCAACCTCTTCGGCCACACCAAGGGCGCCTTCACCGGAGCGACGCACGACAAGAAGGGGCTGTTCGAGGCCGCCAACGGAGGCTCGATCTTCTTCGACGAGATCTCGACCGTGCGGCCGGAGGTCCAGGCCAAGCTCCTGCGCGTGATGCAGGAGAAGGAGTTCATCCCGCTCGGCTCGACGCACACGGTCTCGGTGGACGTGCGCATCATCGCCGCCACCAACGTCGACCTGCGGGAGATGACCCTGCGCAACGAGTTCCGCGAGGACCTCTACTACCGTCTCAACGTGATCTCCGTGAAGCTGCCGCCCCTGCGCGACCGGCCCGAGGACATCCCCCTGCTCGTCGCGGACTTCCTGGAAAAGTACAACGCGGAGAACCACAAGGCGGTCGAGGGCTTCACCCCGGGGGCGATCGAACGGATGCTCCGGCATCACTGGCCGGGGAACGTCCGCGAGCTGGAAAACCTGGTGGAGCGCGCGGTCGTCCTCTCGACGGGGCCCATGATCGACGAATCCCAGCTGCCTGCGGAGCTCAGCGGGAGCCGCCCGGCGGCCCTCCCGCCCGGCACGATCCCCGAGATCGGGGAGGGGTTCAATTATTACGACGCCATCGACCGCTACGAGCGGGAGCTGATCGAGGCCACTCTGGCCAAGTGCCGAGGGGTCCAGAAAAGGGCCGCGGAGATGCTGGGCCTCAAGGCGACCACGCTCAACGAGAAGATCAAGCGGCTCGGGATCGGCGTCCGCACCTAGACGGGCTTTGCCATCGGAGTCGCTTCCAGGGTAGAGTGCCTCCCCTCGGAGGCTGTGCAAACCCTTGTCGTCGGCGACCCTTAGGCATGTGCGGTGCCTATGCAGCGCCAAACCGAAACCGTTGGCAACGGCCCGTTGACTCCACCTGGGGTCAAGGTAAATTGATGGCCTAGTAGGGGCTTATTTTCTTGTCCTGGGAGGGACAGTTGAACAACCAGCCCATGGGATTTCGAACCTGCTTCTCTCCGTCCGGGTCGGAGGTAGTCATGATGACGTCTCGTCGCATCGCCGCCATCACGATCGCGCTCGCTCTCGCGCTGGGGGCATTCGGCCTGGCGCTCGCCGGGGACACAGGAACCCTCATCGTCAGGACCACCGACAAGAGCGGCGGCGCGTTTCCGGGGATCGTCGTCGAGGTCAAGAACTCGAAGAACCTTTCGGAGACCGTGGCCAAGACCACGGACGCCTCCGGGCAGGCGAGCTTCGTGCTCGCGGCCGGCGCGGGCTACAGCATCCGGGTCAGCGGCGGCGGCATGGGCGAGCAGCAGTCCGAAGAGTTCAAGGTCGAGCTCAGCAAGAGCCGGACGGTCGTCTTCACGATGTCCCCCGGGATCGTCGAGAAGGTCATCGTCAAGCAGAAGCTCGTCGACATCGACACCGGCGCGGAAGGGAAGACATCGTTCTCGGACACGTTCATCGAGGACCTGCCGATCGCGGGCCGCTCGTACCAGAACGTCCTCACCCTCGCGCCCGGCGTACAGGACTCCAACGGCGACGGCAACCCCAACGTGCACGGCTCGCGCGAGCGTGACTTCAAGGCCACCGTGGACGGCGTCTCCAACGTCGACCCGCTGACCGGCACCTTCATGTCGAACATCAACCCCGACGCGATCGAGGACATCGAGATCGTGACGACCGGCGCTTCCGCCGAGTACGGCGGCGCGACCGGCGGCTTCGGCAAGATCATCACGAAGCAGGGCTCCAATACCTTCAGCGGAACCTTCAGCTTCTTCCTGCGCAGCTCCTTCTTCGACGGGGGCACGATCAACACCGGGACCGATACGAGCGATGTCACCTACCACGATGTGTTCCCGAGCCTCGTCTTCAGCGGCCCCGTGATCAAGGACAAGCTGTTCTTCGTTCTGACGCACGAGTACCAGGACCGCGGAACGCCCTCGGCCCTCGTCGGCGCGGACAGCGTTGTCGTGGTCAGGAAGGG
>Ga0207644_10001776_pt1 | contig 13956 bp, 12 predicted proteins | sample KBSS73metaG_FD_184326 | JGI IMG/M metagenome (GOLD analysis project Ga0207644, IMG submission 184326) | Switchgrass rhizosphere microbial communities from Kellogg Biological Station, Michigan, USA - KBS S7-3 metaG (SPAdes) (version 2) | ecosystem: Host-associated > Plants > Roots > Rhizosphere... | reverse complement strand
TGCCGCCGCCCGGACGCGAGCGCAGCAGGCCGCGAACGACCGACTCGGTGAGGCCGTCGACGGTCTCGCGAACGCTCGCCGACGCCGCGCCCTGCGTGCCGTGGACGGCGAGGAACGCCTTCATCAGCGCGACCGCGATCTTGTTCGGCTCGAACGAAACGACGGCGCCGTTGCGGCGCAGGATCTGGTAGCCCTGGTACGCCGACGCGGCCGACGCGGGACGGCCGGCGGGCCGGCTGGAGGCCGGGGCGACGGCGGTCGCCTGGGCAGTGGTTGCTTGCATTGAATCCCCTCTGGAGCCCTGGATCGCTGGCCGTGCCAGGGTGCTGTGTGTGATCGCGTCGGCGCTGCTGCCGACGCTCGGAAAGAATCTCGCCGGGCGCGCTTCGCGGCGCTTTCTGGCGGTCCGTCAGGACAAATTCAGGATACCGTGGCGAACACTATATCTGGGGTCTGGACGCGCAACAACCACTACCTATAGCGTCTAACCCGTAGATTTGTCACGAACCGATTGTCGCCGATCCGGCGCCTCTCCGTCCGTGAAAGGCCTCTTGCGCGACGCTGTCGATCAGGCTGCGAAAACCAGCTTCGCCGACGGCGACAGGCGGCGCAGCCGGGGCCAGTCGAAGCCGGCGCCGGGATCGAGCTTGCGTCCGGGAGCGACGTGCTCGTGGCCTGCGACTGCGGCGATCGGATAGCGCAGCGCCGCGCTGCCGAGAAGCGCCGCGAGGACAGGGTACTGCGCATCGTCGAACGGCTCGCCTTCCAGCCCCTCGAGCTCGATGCCGATCGAGAAGTCGTTGCAATTCTCGCGGCCCTGCCAGCGCGATTCGCCGGCGTGCCAGGCGCGCTCGTCGCACGACACGAACTGGACCAGCTCGCCGTCGCGCCGGATCAGGAAATGCGCCGACACGGCGAGGCCGCGGATCGACTCGAAGTACGGGTGCGCGCTCCAGTCGAGCCGGTTGGTGAAGAGCTGCTCGATCGCGTCGCCGCCGTACTCGCCGGGCGGCAGGCTGATCGAATGAAGGACGACGAGGTCGACCTGCGCCTTCTCCGGCCGCGACCCGCAATTGGCCGTCGCCACGGCGCGCGCGCGGCGCAGCCAGCCGTCCCGCCAGTCGCGCTCCCGCGCCGCCGAGCTCACTCGCGGTCGGCGCTCGCCGAATCGCCGCCGACGTTGACGTTGAGCCGCGCCATCCGGTAGCGCATCTGGCGCAGCGACAGTCCCAGGCTGATTCCGGCCGCCGTGCGGTTGAAGCGGTGGTGCTCGAGCGCGCGGACCAGGATGTCGCGCTCGACGTCGTCGAGATACTTGGCGAGGTCGCTCGGCAGGGGCTCCTCGACCGGCGTCATCCGCGGCTGGCGCACCAGATCGCTCGCGCCGTCGGCCGCCGGCGCGATCTGGTCGAGTTCCTGCGCGGCGCTGTCGGTGAAGACCGATTCGGGCAGGCCGAGGTCGTAGACGTCGAGCTCCTCGGCCCCCGAGAGCGCGACCGCGCGGTGGAGCAGGTTCTCGAGCTCGCGGACGTTGCCCGGAAACGGATAGCGCGACAGGTGGACGAGCGCGTCGCGGGTCAGCCGCGGCGCCGGCCAGACGCCGGCGTCGCGCGCCAGGCGCTCGAGCACCAGGCTGCTGATCCCCATCAGGTCCTCGAGGCGCTCGCGCAGTGGCGGCACGCGGATCTGGATCACGTTCAGCCGGTAATAGAGATCCTGGCGGAACTGGCCGGCATGCACCTCGGCGCCGAGATCCTTGTGCGTCGCGCTCAGCAGCCGCACGTCGACCGGCACCTCGGTGACGGCGCCGACCGGCCGGACCGATCGCTCCTGGATCGCGCGCAGCAGCTTCGACTGCATCGACAGCGGCAGGTCGCCGATCTCGTCGAGGAAGAGCGTGCCGCCGTTGGCGGCCTGGAAGAATCCCTCGCGATCGTCGTTGGCGCCGGTGAACGCGCCCTTGCGATAGCCGAAGAACTCGGCCTCGAGCAGGTTCTCCGGAATCGCGCTGCAGTTGACCGGGACGAACGGCATGCCGCTGCGAACGCTGACCTCGTGGATCGCGCGCGCGACGAGCTCCTTGCCGGTGCCGGACTCGCCGGCGACGAGAACCGGCGCCATGCTGCGCGCGACCTTCTCGACCAGCGAGCGCACCTGCTGCATCGCCATCGACTGGCCGGCCATGCGGCCGAGCGCGGCGCTCGCCGGCGCTGGCGGCGCGGTCTGCGCCGCTGCTGCGCGCGCCGCGCGCGGCGGCGCCCCCGCACGGCTCTCGGAAGGCAGCGTCGCCGGATCGACCGTCGGCACGCCGCTGCCGCCACGGCCGAGCGCCGACGCGACGACGCCGCGGAACTGCTTCAGGTCGACCGGCTTGGTCAGGTAGTCGTATGCGCCCGCCTTGAGCGCCTCGACCGCGTTCTCCGACGACCCGTAGGCAGTGATGACGATCGCCTTCTCGCGCCGGTTGTTCTCTTCCAGCCAGCGCAGGACGTCGAGGCCGGTGCCGTCGGGAAGCCGCATGTCGGTGATGACGGCGCTGTAGGTCCGGTCCTTGAGATGGAGCAGCGCCTCCTGCACCGTCCCGGCGGTGTCGAGGTCGTAGCCCTCGCGCAGGAGCGTCAGCTCGTAGAGCGTGCGCAGGTCGGGCTCGTCGTCGACGACGAGCAGGCTGAAATGCGAGGCAGTGGTCATGAGGCTCGGCCTTGTGCCTGGTCGGAGCGCGAAGGGCGCATCACGCGAGCGGCGCCGGCGCGGTCGCTGGCGCCTGGACGACGGCGCGGCGCATGTCGACGAAGAAGTCGTTGCGGCGCGGCTCCTCGGGCGGCAGCAGCCGGTAGTCGATTCGCGCGCCGTAGCGCTCGCAGAGCTCGCGGCAGATGTAGAGGCCGAGTCCGGCGCCGCGGCTGCGCGTCGAGAAGAACGGCTCGAACAGGTATGCCTCGACGTCGGCCGGGATCGGCGCGCCGTCGCTGAGGACGCTGAAGACGGCCCGCGCCGGATCCTCCGTCGAGGGCGCCAGCCGGACCTGCACCGCGCCCGGCTTGCCGCTGGCGTGGCGGCGCGCGTTGTCGAGCAGGTTGACGAGGACGCGGCGCAGGTGCTCGGCGTCGAACATCACACCGAGGGGCGCGCTGGGAAGGTCGAGCTGCAACATGCCGGCGCCGCCGACCTCGACGCCGGCGGCCTGCGCCCACTCGCTGGACATCAGCGCCAGCTGCGCGCTCGCGTCGATCGCGCCGACCTCCTGCATCTGCCCCGGGGCCACTTCCATGACGTCGTCGACGATCCGCTTCAGCCGCTCGACGTTCTCGGTGACCATCCGCATCAGCTGGCGCTGCTGCGGGTCGGTCGCATCCTCGGCGAGCAGGGCGTTGGCCTGCGAGATCGCCGCCAGCGGGTTCCTGATCTCGTGCGCGATCCCGGCCGAGACGCGGCCCATCGCGGCGAGCTTTTCCTGGCGGCTGCGCGCCTGGACGTTGCGGACGTCCTCGAGGAAGAGGACGCAGAACTCCTCGCTTGCCGGCGGCTGGCGCTTCCTCGTGAAGCGGACGCGAACGCGAAGCGTCCGATGCGACTCGGGAGTGAACTGGACCTGCACGTCGCGCCCGGCCTCGGGCCACGCCGCTTCGGCGAAGGCGCGCTCGACGGCGCGCACGAGCGGACCCCAGGCGGGAACGCCGCGCAGCTGGAACGGCGCGGCGCGGCTCGTCCCCTCGGGCGCGAGCAGGCGTCGCGCCGACGGATTCGCGGCGCGCACCTTGCCGGCGCGGTCGACGACGAGAACGCCATCGGTCATCTCCTCGATCACGAGCCGGTTGAGCTGCGCCTGCTGGCGCGCCATCTCGAGGCTGCCGCGCGCGCTCAACTCCTCGCGCGCGAGCCGGCCGGCGAGCTCACCCGCCAGCACGGTGATCACGAAGAAGCCGCTGCCGGCGAGGCCGGCCTGCGTCATCAGCAGCGTCGCGTCGCCGCCGGCGACGATGCCGAGCCACGCCGTGGCGAGCAGCGCGAGCGTCGCGGCGGCCGCGGTCGCGAGCGCGAGCACGCGCGGCGTCAGGATGCCGGCCATCAGCACCGGCAGGACGAGCAAGGCGACGTAGTTGAAGCTCGATCCCGGCGAGGCGACGTGCAGCGCCGTGAAGAGGGCCAGGTCGGCGCCGATCGTCGCCAGCCACTGCGGGCTGCGCAGCCGCGCGAACGTCTGCGGCACCGCGCCGCGGCGAAAGCGCGGCAGCAGCCACATGCTGATCGCCAGCGTCGCGTAGGCGATGCTGACGGCGACCACCGCCGCCGAGGGCCTGAGGCCGAACGCGCCGGTCAGCGCCAGGGTGATGATCAGGGCGACGCCGATCGCCGCGCGGGCGGCGATGAAGGCGCCGAAGATGCGCTCGAAGGTCGTCTCCGCGATCGTGCGGCTGCCGCGTCGCCGGTCGCGGCTCTCGTCGGCGTCGCCCTGCCACGAGGCGGCGAAGCGCGAGTCCTCGAGCTGCGATGGCGTGCCGGTGGTGGCGGGGCCGAAGCTGCCGAACCACGACTCGTCGACGACGCTCGGACGGCGCGCCGGCCGCGGCGTCGTCGAGGCGACGGGATCGGGCTGCGAGACGGCGCTCATCGCCGCGCTCGTGCCGCGCCACCGCGCGCCCGAGAGCCGCCGATGGCGACGATGCACGCGCCGGTCGGCAGCGACCTCATGGCGCGCGCGTCCGCTCGTTCTGCTCGTAGGCGGCGCGGTGCGCATCGCCGCAGAAGACCCCGCCCCGGCCGGGCAACGCTTCGTCGCGCGGCAGGTGGACGCCGCAATGCGCGCACGCGATCATCGGCTGCGGCGTCGCGGGCCGCCCTCTGGCAGCACCGCTGCCGGGCCGACGGCCAATCGAGCCGCGCAGCAGCCAGAGCAGCACGAACACCGCGATCAGGAAAAGGAAGATCTTCATCCGCTGAGTGTCAGGAAGCCGGCGGCCGGTGCAGGACGACCTCGAGAACGAAGCGCGAGCCGACGTAAGCCAGAAGCAGCAAGGCGGCGCCGGCGTAGACGCCGCGAGTCGCACGCAGCCCGCGCCAGCCGAAGGCGCGTCGTCCGGCGAGAAGGCCCGCGAAGACCAGCCAGCCGAGGACCGAGAAGACCGCCTTGTGATCCCAGCGCCACTGGTCGCTGAACCAGAAGCCGAGGACGATCGCCGCCGAGAGGACGGCGAACCCGGCGGCGACGAAGCGGAACGTCAGCCGCTCGAGCCGCAGCAGCGGCACGCCGTGCCCGGCCGGGTCGGCGCGCTGCGGCGCCAGCCGCATCTGCCGCTCGGCGCGATTGAGGAGAAGCGCATGCAGCACGGCGACGCCGAACAGGCCGTACGACGCGACGCCGAGAAGCCAGTGCAGCGGTGCCCAGATCGATGCCGCCTGCGGGTGGACCTGGCCGGGAAAGATCCACGCCGTGGCGACGACGAGGGCGCCGAGCGAGGCGAGCGTGCGGCGCGCGCCGGCGAGCGGAACGAAGCGGCTCTCGAGCTCGTAGACGGCGAGCACGAGCCACAGCGTGACCGACAGCGCCGGCGCGAAACCGAAGCGCGCGCCGGGCCGATCGGAGCCGATGCCGGCGACGTCGACGACGAGCGCGATGCCGTGCGCGATCCAGCCGACGAGCAGGGCGATGCGCTGGCCGGCCGCGAAGCGCTCGCCGGGGATCGCCGCGGCGAGGTAGCACGCGAGGGCCACGACGCTCGGCACAGCGAGCGCCAGCACCATCGGCGTGGCGGTGCCGGCGTGGGGGCCGAACGATAGAATCATCGCCTCAAGTGTACTGACGTACTTCGCACCGACGACGTGGCTTCCGCCCTCACCGACCGCCTGAGCCGGCTCGTCAAGACGATGCGCGGCTCGGCCCGCATCACCGACGAGAACGTCCAGGACATGCTGCGCGAGGTGCGCATGGCGCTCCTCGAAGCCGACGTCGCGCTGCCGGTCGTTCGCGACTTCATCGCCCGCGTCAAGGACCGCGCCCTCGGCGCCGAAGTGAGCGGATCGCTCTCGCCGGGGCAGGCGTTCGTCGGCGTCGTCGACCGCGAGCTCGCCACGACGATGGGCTCGGACGAAGGACACGTCGCCGATCTCGACCTGAAGGCGCAGCCGCCGGCGGTCATCCTGATGGCGGGATTGCAGGGCGCGGGCAAGACGACGACGACCGCCAAGCTCGCCAAGCATCTGATCGAGAAGCGCAGGAAGAAGGTGCTCACGGTCTCGACCGACGTCTACCGGCCGGCGGCGATCGAGCAGCTGAAGACGGTGACGCGGCAGGCTGGCGCCGAGTGGTTCGCGTCGAGCGCGAGCGACGCGCCGGTCGCGATCGCACGCGCCGCGCTCGAGCACGCGCGCCATCACTATTTCGACGTCCTCCTCGTCGACACCGCCGGCCGCCTGGCGATCGACGAGAAGCTGATGGCCGAGATCCGCGAGCTGCACGCGGCGCTGAAGCCGGTCGAGACGCTCTTCGTCGTCGACGCGATGCAGGGGCAGGACGCCGTCAACACCGCCAAGGCGTTCAAGGAGGCGCTGCCGCTGACCGGCATTGTCCTCACCAAGATGGACGGCGACTCGCGCGGCGGCGCGGCGCTCTCGGTCAAGGCGATCACCGGCGCGCCGATCAAGTTCGCCGGCACCAGCGAGAAGCTCGACGGCCTCGAGGTCTTCGACGCCAAGCGCCACGCCGGCCGCATCCTCGGCATGGGCGACATCGTGGGCCTGGTCCAGGAGGTCGAGAAAAGCGTCGACGTCGCCGCGGCGCAGAAGCTCGCCGACAAGGTCAAGGCCGGCGACAGCTTCGACCTGAACGACTTCCTGTCACAGATTTCACAGATGAAGAAGATGGGCGGTCTGGGCGGTCTCATGGACAAGCTACCCTCGCAACTGTCCGGGCGTGCGGCCCAGCTGGGGCCGGCCGAGCTGGACCGCGCCGAGCGCGACGTTCGCCACATGGAGGGCATCATTTGTTCGATGACGCCGCTTGAGCGCAGGAAGCCCGAGCTGCTGAAGGCGAGCCGCAAGCGCCGCGTCGCCAGCGGCGCCGGCGTTCACGTGCAGGACGTCAACCGCCTGCTCAACCAGTTCGAGCAGATGCGCGATGTGATGAAGAAGATGAAGGGTGGCGGGATGATGAAAATGATGAAGCGCATGGGCGCCATGAAGGGCCTCGGCGGCATGCGCTGAGCCGCCGCGAACGAACGACGACAAAGGCAGCGATGGATCCCATCTACGTTTCCGTGATCGCCCTGTTGTGCGCCCTGCCGCTGGTGTGGTGGCTGGCTCGTCTGCAGGGGCCGCCGCCGCGGCCCGAAATGCCGGCCGAACGGCTCGACACGCTGGCCGGGTGGCCGCCGGAGCCGACCCGGATCCTGCGCTCGAACGAGCGGCTCGCCTTCAGCACGCTCAAGCTCGCCCTGCCCGGCTATCTGATCCTCGCGCAGGTGCCTCTGGCGCGATTCCTGACCGTTCCAAAACGAAACAGCTATGCCGAATGGATGCGGCGGCTCGGCAACCAGTGCGTCGACTTCGTCGTCTGCGACGTCACCTCGCAGGTCGTCGCGGTGGTCGAGGTTCGGCCGCCGATGGATCATCTCGACGAGAAGATCCGCGTCCGCCTCGACCGGGTCGCGCGCGCGCTGAAGGCGGCGAAGATCCCGCTCCACATCTGGAACGACGAAAAGCTGCCGACGATCGAGGCGGCGCGCGAGAAGCTCCTGCCGAGCACCCCCGCGGTTCCCGCCGGCATGGCGAAGAAGCCGGTGGCGGTCGCCGCGGTCGCCTCCGCCGCGACGGTGATCGGCGCCGCCGAGTTCAGCGAGGCGGCGTTCGGCAACGCCGCCATGAACGAAGCGCGAATGGGTGATGCCGTCGTCGAGGGCGGCCCGGCGGTCGATCCTTTCGCCGACACCGACCGCGACTGGTCGCAAGGCGAGGTGATCGAGGTGCGCGAGCCGAACGCAACGTCGTGGTTCGACGAGCTCGAATCCGTGACGGCCGAGCTGCCGCCGCTCGAAAAGCGCTAGGTCTTCGCGACGGCGCGTGCGGGCGATCTGCGCGACGCCGGCCCTGTCTCCGCTGACCCGGACAGGGCGTTCGCGCCGCCTCAGTCGACCAGCGCCGCCGCGAATTCGCGTGCGCGAAAGGTCTGCAGGTCGGCGAGCTTCTCGCCGACGCCGACGAAGTAGACCGGCAGCGGGTCCTTGCGCGAGCGCGACCAGAGCGCGATCGCCGCCAGCACGCCGCCCTTGGCAGTGCCGTCGAGCTTGGTGATGACGAGCCCCGTCAGCTGCAGCGCCTCGTCGAACGCCTGCACCTGCGCGAGCGCGTTCTGGCCGGTGTTGCCGTCGATGACGAGCAGCACCTCGTGCGGCGCGCCCGCCTCGGCCTTGCCGATGACTCTCTTGATCTTCTTCAGCTCTTCCATCAGGTGCGCCTGCGTCGCCAGGCGGCCGGCGGTGTCGACGATGACGACGTCGCAGCCGCGCGCCTTGCCGGCGACGACGGCGTCGAAGGTCACTCCGGCCGGATCGCCGCCCTCCTGGCTGACGATCTCGATCTGCCCTGCCGATCGGCCGGGGCCCGTCGCGCCGGCGCGCTCGGCCCAGGCGAGGAGCTGCTCGCGCGCGGCAGCGCGAAAGGTGTCGGCGGCGGCGAGAAGCACCTTCTGATCCGAATCGATCAGGTGGCGGGCGAGCTTGCCGACGCTCGTCGTCTTGCCGGCGCCGTTGACGCCGACGACCATGATCACGGTCGGAGTCTGTTCGCCGATGACGAGCGGCCGCTCGAGCGGCTGCAGCAGCTCCTCGATGCACTGCGCCAGCAGCCGCCGCGCCTTCGCCGGATCGCGAACGTGAGCACGTGTGACTCGCGCCTGCAGCTCGTCGAGGAGATAGATCGTCGCGTCGGCGCCGGCGTCGGCCTGCAGCAGCGCGACCTCGAGGTCCTCGTAGAGCTCGTCGCCGATCTCGGCGCCGATGAACGCGCCGGCGATCGCCCCGCCGGTGCGCTGCAGGCCGGATTTCAGCTTGGCCATCCAGCCGGTGCGGTCGGCGCCGGTCGCTTCGGGCGAGTTCGTTTCAGTCTCGGCACGCGCGGGCAAATTCGCTGCGCTCACCCGGGCCGCGGTCACAGGCTCTGCAGTCACAGGCTCTGCAGTCACAGGCTCTGCAGTCACGGGCTCTGCAGTCACAGGCGCTGCAGTCACCGGCTTTGCGGTCACCGGCTCGGCAGTCGCCGGCTCTGCAGTCACGGGCGCTGCGATCGAAGGCGCCGCGCCTTTGGGGGCGTCGGTCGGAGCGATCACGCTCGGCAGCAGCGCCGGAGCGCGCTCGATGCCCGGCGCCGGTGGCGGCGCCTTCTTGCCGAAGAAGAGCTCGCCGACGTCGGCATTCAACCAGTCGAGCTTGCTGCGCGCTCGCTCGCCGGACGGCGCGGATTGCACTGATGCGGCCTGCGCATCGGCGCTGCGCGCGGCTGTCGCAGGGCCCTCACCCGGGGCTGCTGAAGTCGGCGCGGGCACCGGCGCCGGAACGGGCTTTTTCTTGAAGAAACTGAACATGGAGAGCGGGCGAACGGGTGAGGAAAAAGCGCCCGCGGACGCCGAGTGTCGAAGCCCCTGCACCGCCGCTCGCACCGGGTCGGCTCGCTATACTTGCGGGCTCAGGCGCTTTAGCTCAGTCGGTTAGAGCGACGGAATCATAATCCGCAGGTCCGGGGTTCGAGTCCCTGAAGCGCCACCAGATTGCCGTCGCCCGAGCCGCCGCGTCGCACCTCGCCGCCGTCGCGGCGCCGCACGGATCCACCCATGCTCCGACACGCCATCGCCCTTCTGGCCGCTGCCTGCCTCGTCGCCCCCGCGCTGGCGCAAGTGCAGCGCGCCTTCCCGCAGAACGCGCTGCGCGGCACCATCGTCATCGGCGTCGCCCCCGAGATCCAGCTCAACGGCGACCTGGTGCGGCTCGCGCCGGGAGCGCGGATCCGCGATCGCGACAACATGACGGTCGTACCCGGCGCGCTCGTCGGCGCCAAATTCCTCGCCCACTACACCGTCGACACGTCGGGACTCGTCAAGGACATCTGGATCCTTCGTCCGGATGAAGCCGCGGTGAAGCCCTGGCCCGAGACCGAGCGCCAGGCGATGGAGTGGCGCTTCGATCCGATCGGGCAGGTCTGGGTCAAGCCGTGAGCGACGCGGCGGACAAGCCCCGCGTCTTCATCAAGACCTTCGGCTGCCAGATGAACGTCTACGACTCGGCCAAGATGGCCGACGTGCTCCACGCCGCCTCGGGCTACGAGCCGACCGACACCGTCGACGACGCCGACCTGATCCTGTTCAACACGTGCTCGGTGCGCGAGAAGGCGCAGGAGAAGGTGTTCAGCGACCTCGGCCGCGTCAAGCACCTGAAGGCGCGCGGCACCCTGATCGGCGTCGGCGGGTGCGTCGCCAGCCAGGAAGGCGAGGCGATCGTCGCGCGCGCGCCCTATGTCGATCTCGTCTTCGGGCCGCAGACGCTGCATCGCCTGCCCGAGATGCTGGCACGGCGAATGAGCGAGGGCCGGGCGCAGGTCGACGTCCGATTTCCCGAGATCGAGAAGTTCGACCACCTGCCGCCGGCGCGGGTCGACGGCCCGACCGCGTTCGTCTCGATCATGGAAGGCTGCTCGAAGTACTGCTCGTACTGCGTCGTTCCGTACACGCGCGGCGAGGAAGTCTCGCGCCCGCTCGACGACGTCCTGGTCGAGGTCGCCGGCCTCGCCGACCAGGGCGTCCGCGAGGTGACTCTGCTCGGCCAGAACGTCAACGCCTACCGCGGTCCGATGGGCGGCTCGGCCGAGATTGCCGACTTCGCGACGCTGATCGGCTACGTTGCAGAGATCCCCGGGATCGAGCGAATCCGCTACACGACCAGCCATCCGAAGGAGTTCACGCAGCCCCTCATCGATGCGTACGGGCGCACGGCCAAGCTCGTCGACCATCTCCACCTGCCGGTGCAGCACGGCAGCGATCGCATCCTCGCGGCGATGAAGCGCGGCTACACGTCGCTCGAGTACAAGAGCACGATCAGGAAGCTGCGCGCGGTCCGGCCCGGGATCTCGATCTCGAGCGATTTCATCGTCGGCTTCCCGGGCGAGAGCGACGCCGACTTCGAGCGGACGATGGCGCTCGTCGACGACGTCGGCTTCGACTACAGCTTCAGCTTCCTCTTCAGCGCCCGGCCGGGAACGCCCGCAGCGGCGCTCGCCGACGACACGCCCGCCGACGTCAAGGCGGCGCGGCTGCAGCGCCTGCAGGCCGCGATCGAGTCGCAAGGCGACGCGATCAGCCGTTCGCGCGTCGGCACCGTGCAGCGTATCCTCCTCGAAGGCAGCTCGCGCAAGGACGGCGCCGAGCTGATGGGCAGGACCGAGTGCAACCGGGTCGTCAACCTCGATGCCGGCGAGCACCGTGCCGGCGAGCTCGTCGACGTCACGATCGGCGAAGTGCGCGGCCATTCGCTGCGCGGCGAGCTGATTCGGTAACTGTTTGGATCAATTGCGCGATTCAGCTGGTCGGGCCGGATCGCGCTTCACGTTCAAGCGGCGTCAGCGACGGCCGCCGGTTCGAAAGGCCGCCCACCAAAGCGCCACCGCGCTGGCTGTGACCATCGCCGCGTAGGTCGCCATCCGCCCGTCGCGGCCGAAGGCGACGAGCCCGGCGATCGACACCAGCGCGGCAGCCCCGCTGGCCCACGCCCAGAGGCGCAAGACGCCGACCCCGGCGGCCTCGCGGCGCCAGATCCAGCGCGTCGCGACGGCCGCCGCAGCGCCCAGAAAGAGCGCCGGCGCGAAGAAGTTGGTGACATGCCAGAAGGCGTCGGCGGCTTGCAAGGGGCGCGAATTTTATAATCTGCCGATGAGCGTCTTCGCACTGGGGCTCAACCACACGACCGCGCCGCTCGATCTGCGCGGCCGTTTCGCGCTCGCGCCGCAGCAGCTGGCGACGACGCTGAAGGCGTTCCGATCTCGCCTCGAGCCGGTCGAGGAGGTCGCGATCGTCTCGACCTGCAACCGCACCGAGGTGTACGTCGGCGCGCCGACGAGCGCGATGGAGCCGGCGCTCGACTGGCTCGCCGACCTCGGCGGCGTGCAGACGGCAGCGCTGCGCTCCCACGCCTACGTGCTCGAAGGGCCGTCGGCGGCACGACATGCGTTCCGCGTCGCCAGCGGGCTCGATTCGATGGTCCTCGGCGAGCCGCAGATCCTCGGCCAGCTGAAGCAGGCCGTTCGCGAGGCGGGCAGCGCGGGAACGCTCGGCAGCACGCTGCAGCAGATGTTCCAGCGCTCGTTCGCCGTCGCCAAGGAAGTGCGCTCGTCGACGGAGATCGGCGCGCACTCGATCAGCATGGCCGCCGCCGCGGTCCGCCTCGCCTCGCAGCTGTTCGAGGACCTCGGCCAGACCCGCGTGCTCTTCGTCGGCGCCGGCGAGATGATCGAGCTCGCGGCGACCCATTTCGCGGCGCGCCAGCCGCGCCAGATCGCGATCGCCAATCGCGGCGTCGCCCGCGCCGACGAGCTCGGCGCGCGCTTCGCCGCGACGACCTTCCCGCTCGCCGAATTGCCGGCGCGGCTGGCCGAGTTCGACATCGTCGTCTCGTCCACGGCGAGCTCGCTGCCGATCATCGGCCTCGGCGCGGTCGAGCGTGCCCTGAAGGCGCGCCGACACCGGCCGATGTTCATGGTCGACCTCGCCGTGCCACGCGACATCGAGCCCGAGGTGGCCCGACTCTCCGACGTCTACCTCTACACCGTCGACGACCTCTCGGCGCTGGTCCAGATCGGCGGCGAGAAGCGCGAGGCCGCGGTGGCACAGGCCGAGGCGATCATCGAGACCGGTGTGCAGAGCTTCGTCCAGTGGCTCGACCGGCGCGGCTCGGTGCCGCTCATCCAGGCGCTGAACTCGCAGGCCGACGACTGGCGCTCGCTCGAGATCGCGCGCGCGAAGAAGCTGCTCGCCGGCGGCGAAAACGTCGACGCCGTCCTCGAGGCGCTCTCGCGCGGCCTGACACAGAAGATCCTGCACGGCACGCTCGCCGAGCTGAACGCCGCCGAGGGCGACGAACGCAGCCGCCTGGCGCAGACGGTGACCCGCCTCTTCCTGCGCGGCGGCGGCCGCCATCCGGGCAACGACAAGCGTTAGCGACGATCCTGCCGCGCCGCACGAAGCGGCACTGATCCGGTCGCCCTGCTCGTTCGTCGTCTCGCCGTCTTACTCGTCATGAAAACCTCCTTCCGCCAGCAGTTCGAGCGCCTCGCCCTGCGCCTCGGCGAGCTCGACGCGCTGCTCGCCGACGGCGGCGTCGCCGCAGACCAGAAGCGCTACCGCGAGCTCGGCCGCGAGCACGCCGAGGCGAGCACGCTGGTCGACCTGTTCCGCCGCTACGAGCGGCGCGAGCGCGATCTCGCCGCGGCCAACGACCTGCTCGGCGAATCCGCGGCCGACGAGGAGATGGCCGGCCTCGCCCGCGACGAGGTCGCCGCCGCCGGCGGCGAGCTGGCAAGCCTGCTCGCGCAGTTGCAGGCTGCCCTTCTGCCACGCGACGCCGACGACTCGCGCAACGTCTTCCTCGAGATCCGCGCCGGCACCGGCGGCGACGAATCGGCGCTCTTCGCCGCCGATCTCGCGCGCATGTACCTGCGCTATGCCGAGCGGAAGCGCTGGCGCACCGAGATCCTGTCGGAGAGCGCGAGCGATCTCGGCGGCTACAAGGAGCTCGTCGTCCGCATCGACGGCGATTCGGTCTACGCGGCGCTGAAGTTCGAGTCGGGCGGCCATCGGGTGCAGCGCGTTCCCGTGACCGAGACGCAGGGCCGGATCCACACCAGCGCCTGCACGGTCGCCGTCCTGCCCGAGCCCGACGAGGCCGAGGAGATCACGCTCGATCCGAGCGAGCTGCGGATCGA
>Ga0207644_10001769_pt1 | contig 13998 bp, 11 predicted proteins | sample KBSS73metaG_FD_184326 | JGI IMG/M metagenome (GOLD analysis project Ga0207644, IMG submission 184326) | Switchgrass rhizosphere microbial communities from Kellogg Biological Station, Michigan, USA - KBS S7-3 metaG (SPAdes) (version 2) | ecosystem: Host-associated > Plants > Roots > Rhizosphere... | reverse complement strand
GCGGTGAGTGGGCTCGTCGCCGAGGCGATCGTGCGCGCTTCCGCGAGGCCGATCTCGCGCGCGTCGCGCCCGGCTTCGACCGCTTTGCGGAACGCCTGCGCCATCCGCACCGGATCGGATGCAATCGCTATGGCGGTATTCACGAGAACGGCATCCGCACCCATCTCTAGCGCTTCGGCCGCCTGGCTTGGCGCGCCGAGGCCGGCGTCGACGACGACGGGCACAGTTGCCTGTTCGATGATAATTTCGATCTGCGCGCGCGTTTCGATGCCGCGGTTGCTGCCGATCGGCGAACCGAGCGGCATCACGGTCGCCGTCCCCACATCCTGGAGACGCTTCGCCAGAACCGGGTCAGCATTGATGTATGGCAGCACGGTAAAGCCCTCTTTCACGAGGATTTCCGCCGCAGCGAGGGTTTCAACCGCGTCGGGCAAAAGATATCGAGGGTCCGGATGAATCTCGAGTTTGACCCAAGAAGGCAGCCCGGCGGCGACGGCCAATCGCGCCAGCCTTACGGCCTCGTCGGCATTGCGCGCGCCGCTCGTGTTGGGCAAGAGGAGGTAGCGCTTCGGGTCGATGAAATCGAGAATGTTGGCGAACGGATCGCCCCGACCGGAGAGATCGGCGCGTCGCAGCGCGACCGTGACGAGCTCAGTTCCGCTCGCTTCGAGCGCGTCGCGCATCAATTCGTTGGAGGCAAACTTGCCCGTACCAACTAGCAATCGCGAAGTAAATCCGCGATCGGCGATTTTGAGTTTCGACCGTTTATCCGACATTTCGTTAATCTATAGCGCACAATCTTTCTGTCATCCTGAGCGGAGTCGAAGGATCCTAGAGAGCGTTCGAGCGGCGTTGAGTTATGCGTGACGCCTCTGATCCCCTTAACTGCGCTCGAGACGACGTGTGTACACGTTGAATTTTTCCGGTAAACTCAACTGATGACCCAATTCGATCTACACCTTGGCGATTGCGTGGAGGGGATGGCGCACCTCGAGGCCGCTTCGGTCGATCTTGTGGTCACCTCACCGCCCTACAATCTCGGGATTCGCTACGGGAAATATGCCGACACCGCAGATCGCGCATCGTACATCGATTGGTGCGAACGATGGGCCGCGGAGGTCCGCCGGCTTCTTCGGCCTAACGGATCGCTCTTTCTCAACATCGGTGCGACGCCCTCCAATCCGATGCTGCCGCACGAGTTGGTACTGCGGCTGCGCAAAATTTTCGTTCTGCAAAACACGATTCACTGGATCAAGTCGATCACGATTCCGAATGATTCGGGCCAGGAGATTTCTCCGGGCCATTTCAAGCCGATCAGTTCGCCACGCTTTCTGAACGACTGCCACGAATATATTTTCCACCTCACTCCAGAAGGAACGACGCCGCTCGACCGCCTCGCGCTGGGCGTTCCTTACGCCGACAAGTCGAACATCGCGCGCTGGAGCCACACCGGCGGCCGTGACCGGCGTTGCCGCGGCAACACCTGGTTCGTTCCTTACGAAACAATCCAGCGGCGCGCGCGGGAGCGACCGCATCCCGCGACGTTTCCCATCCAGTTGGCGACGAATTGCATCCTGCTCCACGGCCTGACGAGAGCGCAGCGAATGCTCGATCCGTTTCTCGGAATTGGAAATTCCGCGATTGCGGCGAAACGATCTTGCCTAACGAGCTTCATTGGCTTCGAAATCGACGAAGAATATCTGTGCGAGGCTCAGCGCAGGCTCGAGGAGCGCACACGCCTCGCGTGCTCTACCCGGGCAAATTCTCGGAAAACTTCGCGAGCGGTTTGACAAGGTTGCCCGGAAGGGGCCGAACACGATCGAAGATCCGCGCGGCGAGAGGCTTGGCGATCGGATAACCGGCAAAGATCATTTCGAGGCGGGCGTCGAGATTGTCGATGTAATTGAGCGCAAACGCTTCCGGCGTTTTCGGATAAATCGGCGACCCGAACTGTGGCTCGCCATGATGCGAAGCGATCAAGTGCAACAAATGGAGACGACAGTCCTCCATCGGCGGAGCGAGCTTTTGCCATTCGGTTACGCGCTCGTCGGTTTGGATTTTTCGCCAAAGAGAATTGACCAAATCCATCCCGAGCGCGATGTGGCCAATCATTTCGCCCTGTTCGTCAAACGGCATGCTGAAACCGGTTTCGGGCAGATAATTTTCCCAAAGCTTGCCGGAATCGTGGAAGAGAACCCCGGCTACCAGGAGATCAAGGTTTAGATCGGGATAAAGCGGCGCGATTTGCGCGGCGACCCGCATCATCTGGGCGGTGTGCTCGAGCAGCCCGCCGCGGCGCGCGTGATGATAGGTGCGTGCACCGGCGGTGTTTCGAAAACGCGTCCCGTACTCTGCAATGAACTCGGCGCAGAGCGCGTAGAGCCGCGGATCGCGGATCGCGGCGGTAGTTGCAACGATGAATTCCCAATCGGTTGCCTGCTTTGCGCGGAGTGCGGGCGCGCCTTGCAAAATATGCGCCTGTTCCTCAGCCGTCAGCCGACGCGATTTCCAGTGGCGGGCGTCGAGGCCGTATTGCTGATGCTGGTAAAACTCGCCCGTGATCTCGACGAAATCACCGCTCTGCAACGAGTCGCACGCTTTGTAGTTTGGACTGTCACTCCAGACCCGGAGGGTCATGCGATCAGCCGCGTCAGCGAGCATTAGTTCGCAATACGGTTTTTGTTCGCGAGTAAATTTTGACGCGACGGTCTCAAGCTGGACGTGGACACGCACCTCCAGCGGGCCCTGTGGGACGGCCTGCCGGATTTCCTTGAGCGTCATCAATTGCATCGTTGAAGGAAATTCGCACAGGTCGCCCTGTGTTGGACAGGCGAAAACCGCTGACGCGTCCGGCCGCTCGCGGACTATGGTTTGGCGATACCGATTACGCCGCAGGCAACACGGCCACCGGCGTCACCGGTAGGCTGTGACTTCAGGTCGTCGGCTTTCTCGTGCACGATCACACTGTGGCCGATGATCGATTTCTCACCGCTCATCACCATCATATTGTCCGTCAGGTCGAGGTGAGCCTTACCTGAGCCGTCGGCTTCGATGTTGCCCATGTCGCCTTCGTGGCGTTGCGCGACGTCATGGCCGGCGTGCGGATTGTTCGTCGGATTGAAGTGCCCACCGGCCGCTTTGCCGTCCGGCGAGGAACAGTCGCCGAACTCATGAATGTGGAACCCATGTTTGCCCGGTGTAAGACCGGAGACATCGGCGACGATTTTCATTTCATCGCCAGACTTCGTGAACGTGACAATGCCTTCCACGTTGCTGCCTTTCGTGGGATGGAGGACGGCAACGGCTTTGGTCGGTTCGCCGGCTATCGCGGAGACTGCCGCCAGCGCGAACGAGCCGGCGGTGAACAAGTACAATCCAGAGCGGAATAATCGATTCGTCTTCATGGAGGAAACTACCGCGCCTGCACAAGAACGGAAAGTCGGGATCTCTCTTGCTTCTGCCGTTTGGTTAGGCAGTCGCCATGTTGCCCGAGCCCTCTGTCCAACGCTTCCACAGGTAGATAGAATTGATGATCCAAACGATCGGGTTGAAGCTGACAAGCGTGAGCGTGATCCAAGCCCAGCAGTGCCGCTGGGCAAAGAACCGTGCGAGGACTGCGTAAATGGCGCCGCAGATGATCACGCCGCTGACGCCGAATTCAAGCATCAGTCCGAGGCCGAGGCCGCCGATGATGGACATAATGCTGAAATAGTAGCCCCACCTATACGGCTTCTTTCCGGGATTGCGCCGCTGGAAGCGGCGATTGAGAACGAATGCTGCAACAACGGGCACAATTGTCACACCAATAATCAGTCCGATGAGCTCGGAAGCAATGAGAACGGGTCCGATCGTGCTTACAGAACCGGCGGCAAGATTGGCCCTGACCGGCGAGGGTGTATCTTCTACAGTTATTACGACTTTTCCCCTGGCGTGACCTTGTTCCAGATATCTGATGGCTTCTGGGACCTCACTCAACTTGTAACGCCTGTCGATGACCGGTGTTACTTTTCCGGCATGCATTAGATCGCCCAGGATGGTCAGATCCTTTTGGTTCAGGTTCGCCAGCATCATTCCCATCTTCTGACTTACAAACTGCGAAAACACGAGCGCTCTGATCGGATTAACCAAAGGTCCGATCCATCCTTGTTCGCCTGGTCCGCCGCCGCCGACCATAACGTATATTCCGTGGGGTTTTAGGACGCGCCTGCACTCCAACAAGGAGTGATTCCCAACGTTGTCGATAATCAGGTCGTAGCGCTTTCCACTCTTGGTGAAATCCTCCTTTGTATAATCAACGACCTGATCTGCACCGATTGATCGGACAAGATCGACGTTCCTGCCGCTGCATACGCCGGTAACATCGGCGCCAAACGACTTGGCTATTTGCACAGCGAACGTGCCGACACCTCCGGATGCGCCATTAATCAAGACTTTCTGTCCTGATTGAACCTTTCCTTTGTCGCGAAGACCCTGTAACGCTGTGATTGCCGCAATGGGTACAGAGGCTGCCTGCTCAAATGTAATGTTGGCCGGTTTCAGGGCCACTGCTCGATCTGCGAGAGCACAGACGTACTCAGCAAAGGCACCGGTTTTCCCGCCGAATACGTCATCGCCTGCTTTAAACTGCGTTACGTTCTTACCCACCGCTTCTACCGTTCCCGCGTAGTCGACACCAAGTCGGACGACCTTTGGTTTGAGGAGCCCGGAGTCTAATGGGCGAATGAGGTAGGGCGTGCCTTCGATATAGTGCCAATCAAGTGGGTTCACGGAAGCCGCGCGAACTTTGACCAGGACCTGATTGTCATCGGGAACGGGCTTAGCGATTTCTTCGAGCCGAAGAACATCGGGTGAACCGTATTCGTGATAAACAATGGCTTTCATTGTAGCCGGGGTCGGTGACCCCGGACTCGGGCCTTGAGCCAATGCTGCGCCTGAGAAAAAAAGCGCAGCCATGCAGAATGCGGTGATCAATCGTGGATGTGTTTTCATAATGAACTCAGCGACCAACTAGTTAGGCGATCTGGCGTTCGTAATCTCTTAAATACATTTCCAGCCATGCGATGCCGTGAGAACCCTTGCGGAATAACACTTCAAGATTCGCTTTAGCTTCATCGGCCTAACGAGAGACAATGTCAGGTCGCCACCGGCTGAAGCGCACCTGGAAGAGTTGGCACCTTTGCGCCCTTGATCAGCAGCCAGAGCATAATCGCCAATTCGGCAAACAGGACCGGCTGCGCCATCTTAAAGGCGGCTTCGTAGTAAGGTGGAAAGAGCAAGGCCGTCAGGCTGAGGGCCACCCAGACGAAGCAGGCGAGCATTAGCCAGACGCCCAGAATACGCGGCAGAAAACCCGAACGAAAGACGAGCAAACCAAAGGGAAAGAGCCACAGTCCCCAGAAAATTTCGTTCATCAGCTCTCCCTGGCCATGCAAACGCAGAAACAACATGCCCAGAGCATAGAGTTGCGGTGTCTCGAACGCGCCGAGGAATTCGGTACCGTGGATGAGAGTCAGGGCGGCGACATAATTCAGCACGTTCAAAAAGCCAACGGCGGCGGAAACCAGAACCAGGGCCACCATCGCTCCGGCCCACGTTTTGTTCACGCTACTGAGCAAACGATAGAGAGCCAGGCCGAGGCAGATGAAAATGACTGAGGACAACAGTTCAGAGACAATGCAGAGACGAAAAAGCATCTCGTGAGTCAAGATGTTGCTCGCTGTCGCGGCGGCATTTCCGCGCACGATCAGCTTGCCTGGAACATACAAGAGGCTGAAAGGGGCCGTGAGTACGAGTGATAGATACACGGCGCCTGCGACGCGTGCCGCCTTGTTAGTCGGGTGCATTAGCGTTTCGGTTTTTCAGCGTTTCGACCCCTTAGTTTTGAATCATTAGAGCGGTCCGCGGCAACGGCGAAGGCGGATGGCACCGATCAGAAATGCCGCCGCGACGAGCAGCCCGATCCAGAGACCGGGACTGCTCAGGAATTTCAGCGGATCGAATTGGGTGAGTCGACAGACTACGGGGACGTGAGCGCCTTCCGGATAGTTCACGACGATGAACCCGGCGTCGAAACCGCCGGTCAGACGACCGACGAGCATGCGAATTAAAAACGTGGTATCGAACGCGAGTTTTTCAATCGCGCTGATTGCGAGCCATGGGAGCACCGCCCAGAGAAACGTCGCGCGCTTGGCCCAGCTGGAAACCAGGAGCAGCCAACCGAAGATGGGCGCCTCCCAGAGGGCGCTGGTCACGAGGCCATAGAGGAGAATCATCGACAGCCGGGGCCAGGGTAAAAGATTCCAAGTGGTTCCAGCCAGGCCGCTCGGGAGCAGGACTGCAGTGCTGAGTAACAGCATGGAAAGCTGCGTCACTATCGTGATCGCAAAGGTCAGGGTCGGCAGGATCACCAGCGGAACGAACACCTTCGAGAGGACCGTGGTACGATCCGAGACTGGCAGGGATTTCCAAAACAAAACGCTGCGGTCCCGACGTTCGCCGTACAGCGCATCGAGACAGTAGAAGATGCCCACGATGAAAGCAGTGAACATGATCATCATGGCCGCGGCGTCGTAAGGCATCTCGATAGCGGCACGCCGCCGAGTCGCTTCCAGGGCCAGAGCGTTGAGCCTGAGTTTCGGCAATCTGAACGCCGTCATTCCAAAACCGAAAAGCACGACCCCGGCGGCGATGAGCGGCGCCATGTAGATCGAGCGGTTCTCCCATAATTCGCGACGCACCGACCAGTAAAACGGCCAGGTCGCGGACAAAGTCAGAGGTGCGCTTGGCCGGGCGTCGACCGCTTCTGCCAGGTTCGATTCCGTATTCATCAGTTTCTCCTCTCGCCTCCGAGCTCCAGCTTTCCACCTCCGGTTTGCGGCGCCAGTGCCATCACCGCCACGAACAAGTCCGCTATGCTCGGGGTGCGAATCTCACCAAGCCCCTCGAGCTCTTCGCGGCTGGGACTGTCGAAAAGCAGTATGCTGCGGCCGAACATGTGGCGCGCGTGGATCGGCTTCAGCGCCTCGGCCGCGGTGAGATGATCCGGATGGACCATCACTTCCACGTAGCGCGTCTCGAACTGCTCCATGCTGCACTCCAGAACGATGCGCCCATGATTGATGAACATCAGATCGGTCAGGACCCCCTGGATCTCTTCGACCTGGTGCGTCGTCACGATAATCGTACGGTTGTGATCGAAGTAATCGTTCAGCAGGGAATCGTAGAATTGCTTCCGGTACAGGAGGTCGAGACCCAGCGTCGGCTCATCGAGCACGAGCAGCCGCGCGTCGATCGCCATGACCAGCGCGAGGTGGAGCTGGGCCACCATTCCTTTCGATAATTGCCTGATCTTGCTCGCGCGTTTAATCTCGGTCCGGGCCAGGAAGCTCTCCGCTTTCGACCGGTCGAATCGCGGATGAACTCCGGTCACATATTCGAGCACCTGCGAGACCCGCATCCAGCGCGGGAGCACGGCGACATCGGCGATGAAACAGACATCGCGCATCAACTGGTCGCGCTCGATCCAGGGATTGCGTCCGAGCACCCGGAGCTCACCCTCAAATGGCGTCAGACCCAGAATGGCGTTGAGCGCGGTGCTTTTGCCGGCGCCGTTCGGCCCGATCAGGCCGAGAATGCGGCCTTCATTCACTTTTAGGTTAAGGCCGTCGAGCGCCACCGTTGTCCCAAAGGCTTTGCGCAATCCGTGCGCTTCAATGCAGGTCATGGCGTCAGTGTTTCTCCTTCCCACTCTTGCGCGAGGCGCGCGCGGCCGCGGCCTCGAGTTCCTTTTGCGTCAGCCCAAGCCGCTGAATCGTAGTCGCCACCCGCGGCCATTCCTTGGCCAGAAATTTCTCGCGTTCGCCCTTGAGCAAAAGCTCGCGCGCGCCGGCTTTGACGAACATGCCGAGCCCGCGTTTCATCTCAACCAGCCCCTCGTCGACCAGTTGTTGATAAGCCTTGAGAACCGTGAGTGGATTGACCCGGAATTCGGCCGCAACGTTGCGCACCGAGGGGAGCGGATCGCCTTCTTTGAGCACGCCGTCGAGGATCATGTGGACACCCCGGTCCCGCAGCTGGCGGTAAATCGGCTGCCTGTCGTTCCATTCCCTATCCATCCTGTATTCCACATCAACCACCGTGCCTCATATAGTGATATAGTTAACTATAACACTAGCGCACAATCAAGCGTTTTCTTCATTTTTCTTTTGCCTGTCGTCCCCGCCACCCCGCGCGCCTGTTCCGGATAACCTCTCGGCGAAAAAACAGAAGCCCCTTGGTTCAAACGAACGCCGCGGCCTTCGTCGGGCACTTCTCACAGTACACCCGGCCTATCAAGAGAAGCTCGCCGTCGTTCAGCACGGGCAAGTTTCAGGAAGCTGCTAACAGGATTCGATGCCTGACCTGATCCTCGGACGGGCCGAAGTGCGAATCTTTCTGTGGTTAGTAGTCAAGAGATCTGTTTGTTGTGGGGGCAGCGCTTCAAGCGGTGATATCATTTCGTGCCTTTGTTAAAGGGATTTTGGACTATGTTCTAATATCAGTTCCTGGAAGCGCGGATCATTCCGCAACGGGTCGAACATTGGGTCTAGCCGAAGCAGCGCAGGTGTGAGCGGCACGCGCGCCGCCAGAGCGCCTTCGGACGGTATCGATAACAATTTCCGTAACGCGGCAACGGCGCGGTCGGGCTCTCCCAGTCGCGCCGCCACCCGGGCGAGAATTTCGATCGGAGCGGGACCATCGACCACGTCCTTCTCGAGCGGGAGCACAGTCATCGCCCGCTCCGCCAGAGACAAAGCGGCGGCTTTGTCACCAAGGCCCATGTTGGTTAGGGCGAGATCTCCAATAAGGACATAATTTTCCGGCTGTTCCTCGAGGAACGGTTCCAGTTCGCTGCGCGCTTGCCGCCAACTCTCCTGGGCGGAGTCCTGGTCGCCAGCGACTTCCTGCGCCCAGCCCAACCAAAAGCGCAGTTCGCCATTGTTATAACCCAACGACGGGTCAGGCCTGGCAAGTAATTCCCGCAGCCGAGGAATGATTGATTCAGGGCGGCGTTCCAGGATCGCCTGGTAAACCTGTATTTCCAGGGCTCCCGTGTCATCGGCGGGCGGATGCAGCGGAGCGAGTAGTGCAGCCGCCCGCGGAAGGTCGCCCAGGGCTTGTGCAATACCCGCCTTTTGCGCAAGGGTATCCACGTCCCCGGGTGTGATATCGAGCACCTGATCAAACTTTCGCAGGGATTCCGGGAACCGACGAACGATCATGTAAGATTGCGCGTGCTGGGTGAGGAGGGAAACATTGCGCGGGTCGAGCCGCTCGGCTTCGTTGAAGTACGACTCGCTTCGATCCCATTGGCCTCGCCGGCGCGCGACATAGGCGAGCGATTCGGGAATCTGGCTGCTATTGGGCAGGAACTGACGTGCCTGATCAAAGTAACGTACCGCGGCGTCGTACTCCTTCAGGCAGGCATAGTAGTAATATCCCCTGGCCATTACGGCCTCGCCTAGGCCGGGCTGAAGAGAGAGCGCGGTTTCAGCCGCCTGTCCCGTCTCTTCCCGGAGGGCGACCGTTGGTTGAAGAGTGAGGGTAAGATAGCCAAGCGCATCGACATATGAGAGGAGCGCCCAACTAAGGGCAAATTTGGGATCCAACCGTACTGCGTCTCTGAGATATTTCTGGGCCCCAAGGGTGTTGGCAGGTGAGTTTCCCGTCTTTAGGGTATAAGCCAGCCCCCGAAGATAGGCATCATAAGCCTCAGGACTGTCTGTTGGTCGGGCGGCGATGACCTCCTCCTCCTGACCAGTTAGTTTTGCCCGTAAGTGATCAGCGATGGTTTTGGCTACCTCACTTTCAACGGAAAAGATGTCGATCAGTCTGCGATCAAAGGTCTCAGCCCAGAGATGTGAATCACTTGCAGCTCTGATCAATTGCACGTTGACCCGCACCCGGTCATTTGTTTTCTGGACGCTACCTTCCAGGAGATTGGCGACGCCGAGCTGCTTGGCAATTTCAGAGAGTTTTTGGGATCGGTTCTTGTAACGCTCGGTTGATGTGCGGGAGATGACTTTAAGATCCGCGATCTTTGAAAGTCGGGTCAGAATTTCGTCCTGGATCCCATCGGCGAAGTAAGCGTTGGATTGTTCCTCGCTCAGGTTTTCAAAGGGCAGAACGGCGATGGATTTTTCGTCGGATGGCGGTGCCGGAGCGGCGCGGAAAAAAGAGTAGGCAAGGACCGCCGTCGCCAGGAGCGCCACCACGAGAGTTAGTAACACGCCCCGTTTGTGGCGTTTGAACTTGCTGACGACAGATCCGGCACGCGAGAAGCCATCCGCTTCCAGTGCACCCTTAAGATCGCGGAGGTCGGTGAGCATCTCCTCGATCGTCTGGTAACGCTCATTGCTGTTTTTGCATAAAGCCTTTTGCAAAATGAATTCGAGTTTAAGGGGAACATCCGACAGCACGCCGGATAAAGGTTGCGGCTCCTTCGTTAGGATGGAGACGATGCAGTCGCTCGGCGTCTCGCCCAAGAACGGCGGCATCCCTCCTGCCATCTCATAGAGCACCACACCCAGGCTCCAAATATCCGAGCGCGCGTCTACCTTCTGGCCGCGGGCTTGTTCCGGAGACATGTAGCGCGCCGTGCCTAACACTAATCCGGGTCGCGTTTGCAGCGCCGCCGTTGTTTCGATTTCATAATGGTCCGACGCCAGCCTTTGCTCAGTCAGTTTGGCAATCCCGAAGTCGAGCACCTTTACGAATCCATCCGGACGCAGCATAATGTTCTCCGGTTTGATGTCGCGGTGCACAACGCCGGCTGCGTGCGCTGCGGCCAGTGCCGAGGCAATTTGCGCGGCAATCTCTAGCGCACCCGGCAGAGTCATCCTCCCAGACGCGAGCGACGCGCGCAGAGTCATTCCTTCGATGAACTCGGTCGCGATGAATTGCCGATTTCCCTCGGCGCCGATTTCGTAAACCGTCAGAATGTTGGGATGATTCAAAGCCGAGGCACTCCGCGCCTCATTCTTGAACCGGCTGAGCTGCATCTCATCCGCCGTCAAGCGCTCCGGAAGAAGCTTGAGCGCGGCTTTGCGTCCGAGTTGCTCATCCCGCGCCAGATAAACCTCGCCCATTCCGCCAATGCCGATAAGCGACTCGATCCGGTAATGACCGATCAATTCTCCGACCAACGTGCCGGCGGTCTCGCCAGCCAGGAGCTCGGGAGCGACTTCGAAAGCCGGTATTTCGATGAAATTTTCCGTTCGCTCGTGGGAGGTAAGCAGAGACTTCACCTCTCGGCATAAGCTCTCGTCGCCGCGACAAGCTTGCTCAAGAAATTCGGCTCTCTCTTCGCGTGCGCGCTCGGTGGCTAAGTGAAAGAGATCGTTGACCCGTTGCCAACGCTCAGCGTTCATCCGGTTTCTTCCCCGCGCAGCGCCCGGTAAAGCCAGGCCTTAGCCATGGTCCATTCGCGCTCCACCGTCCGCTGAGAAAGTTTCAGGAATTCAGCCGTCTCTTCGATCGTTAAACCGCCGAAGTAACGCAGTTCGACAATTTGACTCTTGCGCGGGTCGAGCACTGCCAGCCCTTCCAACGCTTCGTCGAGAGCGAGCAATTCCTCCGATCGCGATTCGGTCACGAAGGCAGCTTCGTCCAAGGTCACTTTCAAGGCGCCGCCGCCACGTTTGAGCGAGAGTCGTTCACGGGCATGGTCAACCATGATGCGCCGCATCAACTGGGCGGCCGCGGCGACAAAGTGGCTCCGGTTCTGCCAGGACGGCTTTGTATTATCAATCAGCCGCAGGTAGGCCTCGTTGATGATCGCGGTGGTTTGCAGGGTGTGACCGGCGCGCTCCCGCCTCATATAATGGTGGGCCAGCCGGTGCAATTCGGGCTGCACCAACGGAAACAGCTTCTCCAGAGCTGCTTCATCTCCTCCGCTCCAGTCACCGAGCAGTTGGGTGACCTCTTGTCGCGTGGATGAGGGCGTCATCATAAAGCCTGCTCGACGCTGCAAACCCTAACACGGTCGGGGGATTAATACAGCACAACGCGAGGTGGTTAGAGAAAATCTGCGCGGCTCGTGGCGGGTTCGAAGCTGGCTTTCCGCTTTAGCAGATAGAACCGGCACGAAAAAGAGACGCGCCGGCAAAAACCAAAATCAACAAAACATCAGATAAACTTATGAAAACTACACGATCAGTAACCAACTCAATCATGGCCGCTCTAGGCCTGCTCTTGACGCTATTCCCGATTAGCCAGACTGCACACGCACAGGACAACCTGCCCGGTGACTTTGTCGCGCCGACTGTATTCCAGGCAGCCGGGCCGACCGCGGCCTCGATTCAAGGCACGGTCGATGCCTACCGCGCTGCTCTGGGGGATCCCAATAATGCCAATAACCCAGGTCCGCTCTTAAGCGGTCGCCGCGAAATCAACTGGGACGGCGGTAACCCCGCCATCATGGACACGACGCCCCCGGTCACGCCGTTCGATGTCTTCCTGAACATTCGCGGCGCTCGGTTCACTACCCCGGGTGAGGGGCTTTCGCAGGCCCCTCCATCAGGCGGGCCCCAGGGCGGGCTGGCGGTGCTCTTCAATAACCCGACCTACGCCACCATCTTCACCACCTTCAGCCCATCCCGGCTGTTCACTCCGGTGGGGAGCAGGGTTACCGACGGTTCGTTCTTCATCCCTGGGACCAGCGGGGCTTCGCCAGCGACCGTCAGTGGCTTCGGGGTGGTCTTCACAGACGTTGATCTGCCAGATGGAGGCAAACCACACAAAGCCAGCACCCTGATCGAGTATTTCGATCGCAATGGCAAACGGATCTTCGCGAGTTTTGTCCCATCCTCGCCGGGCGACGCCAGCCTCTCCTTCATCGGTATCAAATTCGACGACGCACCCATCGCGTCAGTCCGGATCACGACTGATGCGGTCCCGGGGAAAAATGATAATCGCAAGCATGACATCGTCATGATGGACGACTTCATCTACGGCGAGCCACAGCCCCTTCAATAACTCCTAACTCCGATTCAACTAACTCAACCTGGAAAACCAAAATGAAAACCAAAAACAACTTCAGATTCTTAGTCAGTAGCACACCTTTCCTGTCCCGGAAGTCCTTCCGCAGGAATCGTATTCAGTCATTCCGATGCCCGCGTGCGTGGGCCCTCCTTCCCTCGGCCGCCATGCTGACGCTCGTTCTTACGACCGCGAGCGGCAGCTTTGCCGGGAGCGCCACCTGGCAGGCAACTCCTGCCAATACGGACTGGAACAGCGCGGCCAACTGGGTTGCCAATGGCCCGCCCAATGGGCCGGCAGACACAGCAACGTTCGCGACCTCCAATATAAGACGCCCCGTCATCTCGGCGACTACGGAGGTCAACGGCATCGTGTTCAACCCGGGCGCGAGCGCGTTCACGATCACTAGCCCCTTCTTCTCGTTTACCATCAGCGGTGTGGGCATCACGAATAATTCCGGGATCACCCAGAACTTTGTCTCTGGCCCTACCGTGATAAATTTCCAGAACAACGCGACGGCGGGAAGTTTGACTCACTTCACTAACACTGGCGACATAACTTTCGGCGACAGCGCGACCGCGGGTAATGCCAGCTTCACCAACAATGCCGGCTTGAAATTCGGCGCTACCTCGACAGCCGGAAATGCCATCGTAACTAATAACGCCGAAGTTCTGTTTTTTGGCAACTCGACCGCGGGCAATGCTACCTTTACGGACGCATTCGGCATCGTCATCTTTAGCGACGAAGCCACCGCTGGCAATGCTACCTTTGTCAACGCCGGCGGAACAGTCAGCGGGACAGGTGGCGGATTCACGGTTTTTCAAGCGGGCTCGACCGCCGGCAACGCCACCGTGACCACCAACGGCGCGACGGTCAGTGAAGCATTCAAAGGGGAAAACTTATTCGAAGGCGACGCGGGCAACGCCACCCTGATCGCCAACGGTGGTTCGAACGGAGGTGAGGGCGGTTTCATTCAATATC
>Ga0207644_10001767_pt1 | contig 14001 bp, 10 predicted proteins | sample KBSS73metaG_FD_184326 | JGI IMG/M metagenome (GOLD analysis project Ga0207644, IMG submission 184326) | Switchgrass rhizosphere microbial communities from Kellogg Biological Station, Michigan, USA - KBS S7-3 metaG (SPAdes) (version 2) | ecosystem: Host-associated > Plants > Roots > Rhizosphere... | reverse complement strand
GAGAAGCGGCGGCGATCCGAACGCTTGCCCCGCCCAGCCGGGCAGCAGTTTGTCGATCACGAGGAAAAGTGCGAGGCCCTCGTCCTGGCTCCACCAGCGCCCGCTACCACGCATCTTCGTCATAGCGGCCGCGCGGTCCATTCCTCCGCCCTTCTTGTCCGAGAGCCAGGCATAGCCCGCCCACTGACCGAAGCCCTCCATGGTAAGGAAAAGGTCGTCGTAGGGCCTGAGCCATGCGTCCTCGCCGGTGAAAGATCGCTTTTGCCGAAGCTGCATGAGCTCGAGAGCCTCACGAGCAAGCGAGCGAGCCTTCAACACATCCGGTTCGTCTGCCGCCCGGTAGAGGAGTTCTATTTCCCGGCCGATGGACGCCGAATAATTGGGATCGCTTTGGAAGCGCTTTTGGATGGTGTCGTCGGTAAAGTCGTCGGGAAGCTTGTGGATGGCAGCTGCCGACTCAAACCTCTCCTTCAGCACGTCCATTTGCCGAGTGTGCGAGAATTCATGGACGAATACCCCTGTGAGCCCCTTGTCTCCCGGCGGCATCACCTTTGCGGCGTACCAGATGGACGGCAGGGCCATTACGAAGAAGCGCCGACCGCTCTTCTCGTCACGAGAGGCGAAAGACGTGACGGCCGGGGGCGCCTCACCGCCGTCCGGAAGCTTGATTGATCCATTGTGCGAAGTGCCAATCCATCTGGCCCCGGATGGTGACGTTGCCTCGAAGCTGCAGGTCCGATCGAACAGGATGATCGTCGGCCGACCATCTGGGATGAGATGCAGCCTGTGCAGCATGACGAGGTCGGACGCCTGCAATGCCGACTTCGCCCAACTGAAATCGCCAGCCGACATTCGGCAACCAGCCTGTGCATCGGCTGGAACTGCGCAAATGACTGTCAACAGGGCAGAGCAACTCAGAACTGGCCGTTTCATGGGTGCTCTCCCTCAGACGGACACGGCCTGATGTCGGCGGGCTCAGGTCGCGGCGATGCGGGGCGGAAGGCGGCGAGATAGGCCTCACCCGCAGCAATCGGATGCACGTACATCAGTTTCAGGCCCAGCGCCGCAAGCTCGCACTGCAGGACCTTCGGCGGAGTTCCATGGCGACGCGTGGGCCGGTTGGCATCTACGACAATAACTTCGCCGTTTGCCTTGAGCCCGGCGCGCAGGTGCCAGAGGAAAGCATAGGGCGAGGCTACCTCATGATACATGTGCACCAGGAAAATCCGATCGAAGGAGTTCGCTGGCAACTTGGGATTGTCCGGTGAGCCAAGAATGACGGCGACATTGTCGAGACTTTCGCGGTGCACGCGCTGCGCGAGCTCCTCGATCGTCTCCGGGACGATGTCTTCGGCGAGCACGCGTCCGCGCTTGCCAACGACCGGCGCGAGCCGAACGGTATAATAGCCTTCGCCAGCCCCGATGTCCGCGACCGACATGCCGGGCGCGACTCCCGAAAGCCGAATGACCTGCTCCGCCTCTCCTAGACGATCGCGTGCGTCCTCTGTGGAAAAGGAGTCTCCGACGATCGACGCAACATCCCGATGGACCTTCGGAAATTGAGGCTCTCGCGGGGCCTGGCGGCACCCTGCGAGTGCGACCCCAAGCAGCAAAAAGATACGGACCCTAGTCCACATCCTCAACCTCGACGCGCTCCCCAGTGACTCGCTGCGAAAGGGCCGCGGCCATGAAACGGTCAAGGTCGCCATCAAGGACATCGCTGGGCGCGGTTGAGGTGACGCCGGTTCGCAGATCCTTCACGAGCTGGTACGGCTGGAGGACATAGCTGCGGATCTGGTGGCCCCAGCCGATGTCCGTTTTGGCGGCATTGACCGCGCTCGCTTCGGCCTCGCGCTTCTGCAATTCCGCCTCGTAAAGACGCGCCTTCAATTGCTTAAATGCCGATGCACGGTTCTTGTGCTGCGAACGCTCGTTCTGGCACGCGACGACGATTCCGGTCGGCAAGTGGGTGATGCGTACCGCGCTATCGGTCGTGTTGATATGCTGGCCGCCCGCTCCGCTGGCCCGATAGGTATCGATGCGCAATTCGGACTCGTTGATTTCGATCTCGATGTCGTCATCGACCTCTGGGTAGACCCAGACGCTCGAGAAGCTCGTGTGGCGTCGGGCGTTGGAATCGTATGGGCTGATCCGAACGAGGCGGTGCACGCCGCTCTCCACCTTCAGATTGCCGTAGGCATTCTCGCCTTTGATCAGGATCGTAGCGGACTTGATGCCTGCCTGCTCGCCGGAATGATGGTCGATCATCTCAACCTTGTAACCATGCCGCTCGCCCCAGCGGCTGTACATGCGAAGCAGCATCTCGGCCCAATCCTGGCTCTCCGTGCCGCCAGCGCCGGCATTCACTTCCACGTAGCTGTTGTTGGCGTCTGCCTCGCCCGCGAGAAGCGCCGCGACCTTGTCGCGCTCCGCCCGTTCGGCAAGATCCGCGAGGCTACGCACGGCATCATCGGCCAGCGCATCGTCGCCTTCGGCCTCGGCGAGTTCCATGAGCTCGACTGTATCCGTCAACTCGCGCTCGATTGCGCGGGTAGCATTGATGGCCTCTTCCAGCCGACGCCGCTCGCGCATGACCTCCTGAGCCGCCTTCGGGTCATCCCACAGGGACGAATCTTCGACCTTGGCATTGAGTTCGTCGAGCCGCTTCAGCGCGCGATCCCAGTCGAGGAATCGGCGCAGCAGCGACAAAGCGGCATTGATCTGATCGACATGGGCCTGCGCTTCGGCGCGCATTGGACGTGCTTTCGTTAAACAGCTGAATTCAGCTGAGAGCTAGTAGATGCCTGCCTGATTTTGCAAGGTTGGCTGTGCGGGCTGTGCAGGCTGTGGGGGCTCAGCAACCTGTTGCGCAGCCGGTCGAGGACGCGGACGAGCAACGTGCTGCGGCAACTCGGCCGTGGTTCGGGCAGGGTCCTGCTGAACGTCCTCGCCTTCTTGTCCGGGAAGACCGGGAATTCGCGATCGACGGAACGCACGGCGCGGTTCGGTCTGCGGCTGGAACGCCTCCCAGATCACAGCTGACTTCGGATCCTCCTGAACAGGGAAGGAGCCGTAGACGATACGGCCGGTCGCACGGTCGACCCTTGCCCAGCGTATGCCCTGAGGAGCGACGAACGGCACCTTGGACTGGTCCTTCAACGCCGAGCGAGCCCAATCCTTGAAGATCGGCGCCGCAATACGGCCGCCCTGGGCGTAGCCGCCCATGCTGCGCGGCTGGTCGTACCCGAGATAGACGCCGCCGACGATGTCGGGTGTTCCGCCAACAAACCAGACGTTGGTCGGACCGGACGTCGTGCCGGTCTTGCCGAACATTGGGCGATCGAGGTCGCGAAGAACAGTCGCGGTACCGCGCTCAATGACGCCTTCCATGATGTGGACCATCTGGAATGCGGCCAGCGGATCGAGCAGCTGCCGATCGCGCGACGGCGGCCGGGGCATGCCCTTGCCGTCCCAGTCTGCCGTATTGCAATTGCCCATGACAGCGCAGCGGTTGTCGGACCGATAGATGACCTTGCCGTTGCGGTCCTGCACATAGTCGATGAGGGTCGGCTTCACCGCCCGCCCCTGATTGGCGAGCACCGCATAAGCGTTCACCAGCCGCAGGACAGTCGTTTCGCCGGCGCCAAGTGCGATTGACAGATAGTTCGGGAAGTCGCCGACGCCGAGCTTGCGAGCCGTATCGGTCACCTTCTGCATCCCGACTTCATTGGCAGTGCGCACCGTCATCAGGTTACGCGATTGCTCGACCCCCCAACGCATCGTCTTCGGACCGGCATAGCGCTTGTCGAAGTTCACGAAGCACTTGTCCGGGAGCCCGGGCCCTTGGCTCGTGCAGAAAGGCGCGTCGACGACGATGGAAGCAGGCGTGAAACCGTTCTCGAGCGCCGTTTCGTAGACAACCGGTTTGAATGCCGAGCCGGGCTGCCGAAGCGCCTGGGTCGCGCGATTGTAGCTGGAACCGATCACGTCGAACCCGCCCTGCATCGCAAGCACGCGACCCGTCCGCACTTCTTCCGCAACGAAGCCGCCGCCGATTTCCGGAATGGAACGCAACGCATATGTGCTCGCGCCGTCCTGCTTCACGATGATGACCATGCCGGGACGCAGATTGTCGAACGCGGTCCCGCCGCCGCCGCGCTTGGGCATGATCGCATTTGATCGTGGAAGCGTGGCTGTCGACCCGTTGGAGAAACCGATCGAGGCTGAATCTCCGCCCTTCGCAAGGACCACCGCCTTGCGCCAATCAGGGAAACCCGTTCCGACCGGAGTCCGGTCGAGCTGCGCGGCCCAGTCCTGTCCCAGGTCGACGTTAAGGCCCAAGTCACGCCAGCCTCGCCCGCCATCGAACTTGGCAAGCCCTTCGCGCAAAGCATTGGCTGCAGCGTCCTGCATCACGGGATTCATGGAGGTCCGCACCCAGAGGCCGCCGGCATAGACGCTGTTCGGCCCGTCCTCGGACTTCTCGCCATAGTTCTTGAGGAGCGTCCGGCGGACTTCCTCCATGAAGTATCCGCCCTGCTGCCGGAACTTCTCGTTGCTTCCGTAGCGGATGGTGCCGAGCGGCGTGGCCGCGGCCGACTGCCATGCCGCCTGGGTGATGTACCCGTTGTTGTACATCTCCTTGAGCACATAGTTGCGCCGGTTGAGCGCCTTCTGCGTCGCTCGGACCGGATCATAGTTGGACGGCGCCTTGGGAAGCACTGCAAGATAAGCGGCTTCCGGCAGGGTCAATTCGTTGACGTCCTTGTCGAAGTAAGCGCGGCTCGCCGCCTGCACCCCATAGGCGTTCCGGCCAAGGAAGATGGAGTTCAGGTAGATTTCGAGGATCCGCTCCTTGCTGAGCGTCGATTCCAGCCGAAATGCGAGGATCGCTTCCCGGGCCTTGCGCCCGATCGAATAGCTGCTGTCCTGGAGCAGGTTCTTGGCGACCTGCTGCGTGATCGTGGACCCGCCCTTGGCTCGACCACCACCGGTCGCCGTCTTCGTGGTGAAATCGAAGACCGCCCCGACTAGGCCGGGGTAGTCAATCCCGCCGTGCTTGAAGAAAGTCTTATCCTCCGCCGACACGAATGCGTGAACCAGCATCGGCGGAAACTCAATGTACGCCAGCTCAACGCGGCGTTCCCGAGCAAAAGTCTGGACCGGATTCCCTTCATAGCCGCGAACGTTCGTCGGAAGTGCGGGCTGATAGGCGAGAAGCGATTCCGATGACGGGATCGTCCGCGCGAAATAGATCCACATGCCGGCGAACAGGACGAACCCGGCGGCGATGGCAATTCCAAGCCAGCGTACCCAGCGCCGCTCGAACCAAGGGCCGATCCGGTCGAGTACTCGCCGGTTAAAGGCTACGAGGTCGGGCAGCTGGGAACCTGGGGCGGTAAGACGTTCAAGACGCATGTGTTGCAAGCCTCTAGCCGCATCGGAGCGCGGCTTAAAGGCCAAGCTTGCTTCGAAACGTCAGCTTAGCGGACGATACGAGTGGCGACGTCGGTTTCTATCGCCTGCGCCAGCGCCAGGACCATTTCGGCCCGCTGCTTCGGCTGCAGAAGCAGGGCTTCATCCTCCACATTACTGATGTAGCCGGCTTCGAAGAGCACTGCGGGAACTTCCGATCGGCGAAGGACTCGGAAATCCGCGAAGCGGTGGGGCTCCGGCCTCAGAAGGAAGCGTCCGGAGGACTTGCGGACCATCCGTTCTGCCAATGAAGCGGAGGCGCCCATTTGCTCCCTGAAGGCGAGATCCGATAGCATTCCCCTGACCGAGCCGTCTGTCTCGCTGGTCAGTCCTTCGCCCGACTTATTTTCTCTGGCGGCGAGCCGTGCGGCCTCCGCGTCGGAAGCCACGTCAGACAGCGAGTAGACTGTGGCGCCACGTGCAAGCGGGTTGGGCGCGCTGTCGATGTGCAGGGAAAGATAGATACTCGCGCCAAGGCGGCGAGCGATCTCCGCTCGCTGGTCAAGCGTCAGATAACGGTCGCTGTCACGCGTTAGAGCGACGCGGACTCGTCCTCGCTCCGCGAGCCTTGCACGAAGCTCCCTCGCAAGCGTTAGCGTTAGGTCTTTCTCCGTGCTGTTTCCGGAGACACCTGTTGCCCCTGGGTCGCGTCCGCCATGGCCCGGATCGATTACGACGATCGGCCGTCCCGGCGTGCTGGCCTGAGTGAGCTCGATATTTCCGACCGCAGAGCCCAACTCCACAGATACTTGGCCGGAGCGGGCCTCGCCCATTAGTGCGCGATTGTCAGGCTCATGACTTGTCTCAGGTCGGTCGGTCGCTCCGAGCGCAGCAGCCGCGAGGATGATCCCCGCAACGCTGATCGCCGCCCCCGCAGCCGCTCTTGTTACCTTCGACCTCGATACCATGACGTCACTCTATCACCTCAACCAAGTTAACGTGCAATTATTGCTGGATTTCAGCGCTGCCGGGCTACCTGTGGCAGTTGCGGCACTCGCCTCAGGATGCTAACCGCAATCAGTCTCCAGTCCATTCGCGGCCGGAGATCAGCGCCGCGATTCAAACGCGGCTTCACAGGTTGACGCTGAATGATGCCAAGTTACGCCCCTCGCCCGCTCACACAGAAGCGGCAAGGCGCGTCTCCCGCACTGAAATCCGGGATGGATCAGTCAGCAGAGGCAACTTCCCAAAAGATCGCCATGACCGTCGGCCCACACCCGACTGGAGTGGCCCTATCAATCGCGCGCCGCCGTTCGCAAAGGAGCGGCCTGCGCGCCCGGAGAATTTCTAATGTCCACGCGCATGCTGATCGACGCGCGCCACCCGGAGGAGACCCGGGTCGCGGTCGTCAATGGAAACCGCATCGAGGAATTTGATTTCGAGTCTGCCGAGCACAAGCAGCTCAAAGGCAATGTCTATCTCGCCAAGGTCACCAGGGTAGAGCCGTCGCTTCAGGCGGCGTTCGTCGATTACGGCGGAAACCGCCACGGCTTCCTGGCCTTCAGCGAAATCCACCCAGACTATTACCAGATTCCGAAGGCCGACCGCGAGGCGCTGCTTCGTGAGGAAGCCGAACATGCCGCCGAGGAAGAGCGCCTGCGTAGTGCGCAGGAAGAGCTCGACGAGGGCGAGGACGTCACCGCCGAGAGCAGCGAAGAAGAACCTGAAGGCGACGAAATCGGCACTGATGGCGACGGGACCGAAGAGACGGGCACAGGATCGAATCGCTCCCCGGTGGACGAATCCGCCGCCGACGAGCTGCGCAAGAAACGGCAGGCCCTTCGTCGCCGCTACAAGATCCAGGACGTGATTCAGCGCCGGCAGGTATTGCTCGTCCAGGTCGTGAAGGAAGAGCGCGGCAATAAGGGCGCGGCTCTGACGACCTACCTCAGCCTAGCCGGCCGCTACTGCGTCCTCATGCCCAATACGTCGCATGGCGGCGGGATTAGCCGGAAGATTTCGAACGGTGCCGACCGTAAGCGCCTCAAGCAAGTCATGGCGGATCTCAAACTGCCCTCGACCATGGGTCTGATCGTTCGCACGGCAGGGCTGTCGCGCACCAAGACCGAGATCAAGCGGGACTTCGACTATCTCGCCCGCCTGTGGGACGAAATCCGAGAGCGCACGCTGAAGAGTAGCGCTCCGGCTCTGATCTACCGTGACAGCGACCTCATCAAGCGCGCGATCCGCGATCTTTACCACCGCGACATCGACGAAGTGATTGTCGAAGGTGATGACGGCTATAAGGCGGCCAAGGGCTTCATGAAGCTACTGATGCCCAGCCACGTGCGCCGGGTGAAGCAGTACGCCGATCCGACGCCGATCTTCCAGCGCTTCGGGGTCGAGGACCAGCTCTCGGCCATGTACCAGCCCGTCGTCCAGCTGAAGTCGGGCGGCTACCTGGTCATCAATCCGACCGAGGCTCTCGTTTCGATCGACATCAACTCCGGCCGTTCGACCCGCGAGCACAACATCGAGCAGACAGCCTTCGCCACAAACCTGGAGGCGGCTGCTGAGATTGCTCGCCAGCTCCGCCTGCGCGACATGGCTGGCCTCATCGTGATCGACTTCATCGACATGGAGCAGTCGAGCCATGTCCGAAAGGTCGAGAAAGCGATGAAAGAGGCGCTTAAGAACGACCGTGCGCGAATCCAGGTCGGCCGGATCTCCAGCTTCGGACTCATGGAAATGAGTCGTCAGCGGCTGCGCACCGGCGTCCTCGAAGCCTCCACCAAGCCCTGCGCGCATTGCGAGGGAACGGGCCTGATGCGCACGGCTGCGTCGGCGGGCCTCTCCGCGCTTCGGATCGTGGAGGACGAGGCTGCGCGCGGACGAGGCGAGAAGATCCTACTTCGGGCGGGCCGCGAAGCCGCGATCTACCTGCTCAACAAGAAGCGCACCGAGCTAGGCGAAATCGAGGAGCGATACGGAGTGTCCGTCGAGGTCGCCATCGACGAAGCATTCGAAGGCGCTCGAATGACGGTCGAAAGTTCCGGACCGCGACCGGTCGTCCAGCAGCGCCGCCCCGAGCCGAGCGCCATTGAAGAGGACCTTGAGGAGGACGTCTTCGAGGAAGAGGATGAGCTCGAAGTCGACATGGAGGAGGAGGAAGAAGAGGCAAGCGAAGCGCGCGGCCCACAGGAGGATCGTCCTGGCCGGCGCCGCCGCCGTCGTCGGCGGGGTGGACGCGGAAGGCGCCGCGAAGGTGGCGACACTGCCGCTGGCGCAACCGAGGACGAGCAGCCATCCGCGGAGGCGAGCGAAGGCGAGCCTTCAGAACAGCCCGACGTGGCGGACCAGCCTGAACAGGAAGTACCCGGGCCGTCTGGCGACCGGAAGCGCCGCCGGCGGCGTGGAAGACGCGGCGAGCCGGCCGCCGAGGATGCAGGTCAGCCCGAAGTCGAGCCGGACAGCTCACCGATGATCGAGCGCCCCGTAGGCCAGGAGCCGCCTATCGCGGCCGTTGAGGCTCCGGCCGAAGCGCAGCCCGCTTCAAGCGAAGAGGAGAAACCTAAGCGGCGGAGGTCTCGAGCGAAGGCTGCGCCGAAGGTCGATGCCGAAGCCGAGGTCGTTGCCATTCCCGAGCCCGCGCCGGCCGAGGCCCCGCCGGGGGAAACATCGGAGGCCGCCCCGGCCAAGCCTGCACGCCGCTCCCGCTCAAAGAAGGCCGCCGCTAAAGAGCCGGCACCGGCTGAACCGGCGGTTCCGTCGGCTGACAATGACGAAGCTGAAAGCCTCGGCGAAGGCGGCCAGCCCCGTCGCGGCTGGTGGCAGCGGACGTTCGGCTAGGGGTTTCATCGAAGGTTCAGCCGCATGTTGGATAGCGGACACATGAGCTCGCCGCTTTCCCGCTTCGTGCGGATGCTGATGCTGACGCTTGTGCTCGGCCTTGCCTTGGCGAGGCCGGCCCAGGCGGCCGATCAGGAACAAGGACCGACGGTGCTCCGCGATACCGAGACGGAGCAGCTCTTCGCGGATCTCGCGAGGCCGCTAATTCAAGCCGCCAAGCTGGACGACAAGAGCGTCAAAGTCGTCCTCCTCAACGATGAAGACATCAACGCCTTCGTCGCAGGCAGCCAAAACGTTTACGTGAACTCCGGCCTCATCCTGAATGCCGACAACGTCAATCAGGTTCAGGGCGTCGTCGCGCACGAGCTCGGGCACGTTGCCGGCGGGCATTCGATCAGCATTGAGCAAGGGGCCAAGCAGGCTACCGGCATCACGCTTGCGACCATGGTCCTCGGCGCAATCGCCCTCGCGGCTGGCGCTGGCGATGCTGCAATGGGTCTCCTGATGATGGGCCAGCGTGCCGCGCTCGGAAGCTTCCTTGCATTTACGCGTGCGCAGGAAACGACCGCAGACATTGCAGGAGCGAGCTATCTGTCCAAGGCAGGGATCAGCGGCAAAGGCAGCCTCGAATTCTTCAAGAAACTGCAAAATCAGGAATATCGCCTCGCTGTCTATGCGACGGATAGCTACGACCGGACCCACCCGCTTTCGAGCGAGCGTATTTCCATGCTGGAGGGTCTCTACAAGAAGGACCCCGCCTGGAACACGCCGAGTGACCCGAACCTTGAAATGCGGTTTCAGCGGGTGAAGGCGAAGCTGGCCGGCTTCATCAACCCGAAGCAGGCGATCCTGAAGTATCCGGAAAGCAACCAGACCGTCCCGGCCCATTATGCCCGGGCGTACGCCTACCACCTAGGCGCCTATCCGGACAAAGCGCTCGCCGAAACCGAAGAGCTGCTGAAGACCGCCCCCCTCGATCCTTATTTTCTCGAGCTCAAGGGACAGATCCTCCTCGAGGGCGGCAAGCCCGCCGAAGCAATCGCCCCGCTCCGCGAGGCAGTGCAACAATCGCACGATGCGCCGCTCATCGCATCGATGCTCGGCCACGCGCTCATCGCTACGGAGAAGACGGAGAATTACCCCGAGGCAAAGGCTATCCTGAAGACGGCCGTAGCTCGGGACAATGAGAATCCATTCGCCTGGTATCAGCTCGGCGTGATCTACGACCAAGAGGGCGACCAGGGCCGCGCATCCCTTGCGACCGCGGAACGCAGTAATCTCGAGGGCAATCCGAAACTCGCGTTGACCAGTGCCGAAATGGCAATGCGCGGAATTCCCCCTGGTACGCCCGACTATCTTCGTGCTCAGGACATCGCCATGGTCTCAAAGGCCGAGCTGCAGAAGAACAAGAAGGGCAAAAGTGGCAGAGACGACTAGGAGCTCAGCGCTCGGCACGGCAGTGATGGGAGGAGTCATCGGCGCGGTGCTGACCGCCGCAGTGCTCGTATTTGCAATGCCGCAATTCCTCGGCAGCAGGATCGTCCGGCAGGGAATGCTCGCTGACCCACAAATCCTCGTCGATGCATCCGATGCGCTGCGCGACAAGCAGAATGCCCCGACGATTGCCGCCGCCCGTGCCGCGCTGGAGACGCCATTCGGCTCCTCGTGGAAGGGCGCCGCTAAGCCCCAGGTCGTCCTGGTGGAATTCTTCGATTATGCCTGCCCATACTGCAAGGCGAGCAATCCGCATGTCGACCAGTTGCTGAAGGAAAATCCGGGCCTTCGCGTTGTATACCGGGAGCTGCCGATCCTTGGGCAGGACAGTGTTGAAGCCGCTCGCCTCTCACTGGCGGCGTCGAAGGCCGGGCGGTTCCGCGAGTTCCATGACGCGCTTTACGCCGCCGGCCGGCCGGCACCCGATACGAATGCAACTGCGGCGCGCGTCGCCAACATCCCGCCAACGCCGGTGCAGGACCCTGCCGCAGACGCAGAGCTGAAGCGCAACTTCGAAATGGCCGGTCGTCTCGGAGCGACGGGAACACCGCTGTTCGTCATCGGGGATCGGGTGCTGAACGGCGCGGTCGGCTACGATGCGCTGAAGCAGGCAGTGGAAGCAGCGCAGAAGAAAAGCTGAGATGGGCACGGGAATCGCGCGAGGTGTGCCATTTTGGACCAGAGCGTGTCATTTTCGCTAAACTTCTATTAACCACGAGAGGGCGTTTACTGGTATGAGCCGGCCCCGATGGGCCGAGCTACTTACCTTTTGATGCTCGCGTTCGTGAGTGCACCTGCTTTCGCAGCGCAGGGCAACGACGCCGCACGCGCCGTGGACGGGCCAAGCGCAATCCGAATTGCTGCCTCGTTCGGAGTGATCACAAGTGCATGGCGCAGCCCCGAGCATAATCGTGCGGTCGGCGGCGTTCCAAACAGCTATCATCTGCACGGCCGAGCGATCGATATTGCGCGGCGGCCCGGAGTCACCCACCGCCAGATCGACGCCGCTCTCAGAAAGGCCGGTTACAATCTGATCGAGTCGCTCGATGAGGGCGACCACAGCCATTTCGCCTTCGGACCGGGAAAATCTCCGGTGAATCTCGACCCGGCCATCGCATATCCCCCGCCGCCGACTCCGACATCCCCCGCGGTGCCCCATCTCGCTGCGGATGATCACGGATCGCTGGTGGTCGACTCGATGACGACCGCCGCCTCCCCCGTGAACGGAGAAGACTAGGCCGGCTCAGGCGCCGTAGACGCTAACCCCTTGAAGCCCTGGGCGATGACGTACCATTCCGATGAATCCTTGCGGCTGGCAGGCGGCTTCGCGTGCTTTACGGTCGCGAAATGCCTCTTCATCTCGGCCACCAGCTGATTGTCCGCACCCCCCGCTAGGACCTTGGCGACGTAGGCACCGCCAGGCCGCAGCACTTCGGTCGCGAACAAAAGCCCCGCCTCGACCAGCGCCATTGTCCGCAGATGATCCGTCTGCTGATGCCCGACTGTGTTCGCAGCCATGTCGGAGAGAACGAGGTCGGCCGGACCGCCAAGCTCATGCTTCAGCCGATTGGGGGCGCTTTCATCCATGAAGTCCATCTGCAGGATCGCGACCCCCTCGATCGGGTCGGTTGGGAGCAGATCGATCCCCACGACCTTTGCCTGCGCCGAGCGGCGCCGAACGACCTGGCTCCAGCCCCCGGGCGCAATGCCGAGGTCGATGACGGCTTTTACGCCCTTCAGTAGCCCGAACTTCTCATCGAGCTCGAGTAGCTTGTAGGCCGCCCTGCTCCGGTAATTCTCGGCCTTGGCCCGTCGAACATACGGATCGTTCAACTGGCGTTCGAGCCAGCGCGTCGATGACGCCTTCCGCCCTTTGGCGGTACGGATGCGCTTCACAGGATGTGGCCGTCTTTGGCCATTAGCGAGCGAAGGATGCCCTCGCGTATGCCGCGGTCGGCGACGCCGAGCTTCTGCGCCGGCCAAATTTCGACGATGGCTTCGAGGATTGCACAGCCAGCAACGACGAGGTCCGCCCTGTCCCGGCCGATGCAGGGCAAAGCGGCCCGTTCCTCATGCTCCATTTGAGCAATCATGGTGCTGATCTTTTGCATCGCATCGACTGGCACATGTAGGCCATCGACGGCACGCCGGTCATAGGCAGGCAAGGCCAGATGAACGCTGGCCAGGGTGGTCACCGTCCCGCTCGTTCCGAGAAGCCGAATCCCGTCGGCATCACTTGGCAAGGTCGAAGCAAAACTGGCGAACGCCCGGCGTGCGCGTTCCCGCATCCGGCCATAAGCTTGAAGCCGGTCGGGACCATCCAGCGCGAAACGACCCTCGCTTTCGGTCAGGGAAACGACACCCCAAGGAGCGCTCCACCAGCTGCGGATCTTCGGCACCCCGTCAACCTGGTCGACGAGAACGAGCTCGGTCGAGCCTCCGCCGATGTCGAAGATGAGAGCCGGGCCATCCCCGGGCTCCAAAAGCTTATGACAGCCGAGCACGGCGAGACGCGCTTCTTCCTGCGGATCGATGACGTCGAGAACAATGCCCGTCTCCCGCCTGACACGCTCGACGAATCCCTCCCCATTCTCAGCGCGGCGGCACGCCTCGGTCGCCACCGAGCGAACCAAGGACACATTGCGGCGACGGAGCTTGTCAGCGCAGACCGAGAGGGCGCCTACAGCCCGATCCATCGCTTCGGTGGACAGTCGTCCAGTGCGCGAAAGCCCCTCGCCCAGCCTAACAATGCGGGAGAAGGCGTCCACGACAGTGAAGCCGCCATCGACCGGGCGCGCGATAAGAAGCCGGCAATTGTTGGTGCCGAGATCGAGCGCGCCGTAAGTGTGACGAGGAGGCGCTCGCCTATCAGGCGGCCTGTCGGGTGCCGGCTCAAGTCGCTGCTGAGGCGACGGTGCCGGCGCGCTGGCGACACTTCGCGCCATCAAATACGCCCGTTTCTATCCTGCACCGCCTGAAGACCAAACGGCTGACTTAAGTAGCATTTAACCGGATAGCGGAGCGGAGGGCAAGCGCCGGCCGCAACGGGCCATCGGCGTTGACAGTCTGAAGGCCGCTTTCTATCTCGCGGCCTCCCATCGGTGCCCCGTCGTCTAATGGTAAGACTACGGACTCTGACTCCGTCAATCGTGGTTCGAATCCACGCGGGGCATCCAGCCATTCCTTACATTTTCGCGAGCCTGCCGATCGCTTGGCGCCCGGCCTCTTTTCGTCGCTCGCGCA
>Ga0207644_10001762_pt1 | contig 14016 bp, 17 predicted proteins | sample KBSS73metaG_FD_184326 | JGI IMG/M metagenome (GOLD analysis project Ga0207644, IMG submission 184326) | Switchgrass rhizosphere microbial communities from Kellogg Biological Station, Michigan, USA - KBS S7-3 metaG (SPAdes) (version 2) | ecosystem: Host-associated > Plants > Roots > Rhizosphere... | reverse complement strand
CTGGAGCACCTTGACCTTGGCTTCGTAAAATTCGTCGTCCGGTCCACCCTTCGAGATCTCGGCGATCAGCACCTTCGCGCCGTCATGCTCGACATAGCTTTCCTTCAGCAGGTCCTCATCGACCTTGCCTTCGCAGGCCGGGTAGAAAATCTCTTCCTCGATCTGGGCATGGACTGAAAGCTCGAGGCAGATTTCCTCGGCCAGCGATTGCTTGCGGCCGTCGCCGCTCGCTTTCTCGAATTTAGCGAACAATTCCTCGACGGTACGATGATCGGCCTTGAGTAGCGCGATCGCGTCCTGCTTGGTTTCGGGCATTAGGCCACTCCTGTGTTGTGCGTTTACCACGAAACCAATGGTACGCTCCGGATGTTCCTCGAACCGAATGCGTCCCGAACCTGTCACCTTTCCCGCCGGCAAGACTGACTGGAAGGGCCTTGGCTACCTCGTTTCGATCGTCAGCGTGTTCGTCCTTGGCGCGGTCGCCTGGCCGAAGGCCGGAGAGCCTCGCTGGCATCTGGTCGCCCTGATCCTCGGAATGTCGACGTCGATCATCGGCATGGGTTGCCGCTACAAGGCGCATCTCGACGAGCAGCGCGAGTTGCAAAGGACAAAGGCCGAGGCGAGCCGCCGCTAGTTTCGATCTCCGTTGCCGTTCTCCGGCTCCGGCTCGGACGCGGCGATCGACTTGCTGTCCAACGGGCCCTTGTTCAGCTCCAGCCAATCGCGGAACGGCAAGTGGTAGATCATGTCCATGACCTCGAACTCGAGGCCGCCCGGCTGGCTCGTATTGCTATTCCACAACGCGACCACGCCGCTCTTCTTGTCGGGATCGAAGAGAATGAGGGAGCGGTAGCCGTTGATGCCGCCGCGATGCCCGACGATATGGTGGCCCGCATAATCGTAGCTGCGCCAGCCGTAACCGTACCAGGCGGTGCCCAGCCGCTCGAGGAACTTACGGAGCCGTCCCCGCTCGGTCGGCGTGACGACGTAAGGCGCGTGGATCGTGTCGAGAACCTTGCCGTCGATGACGTCCGGCATCTCGCCCATCTGCGCCAACATCCACAAGGACATATCCTTGATGTTGCTGTTGATGCCGCCGGCGCCCGGAACCTTGTAGTAAGTGTCGACCATCGGCAGCGTGCGGCGACCGACGGTGTGCGGCTTGGCCCAGCTCTTGTTCGCTTCGAGGTTCGCCAGCGACACGCTTCCGCTGGACATGCCGATCGGGCCGAACAGGTAGCGCTTGACCGCATCCTCATAGGACATGTGGGTAATGCGCGAGACCATCTCGCTCGACGCGTCATAAGCCACGTTTTGATAGGACCAGCAGGTCCCGGGCGGGCAGGTCGGATTGAGCTGGTTGAGGCTCGCTCGAAGCAGGCTCGGATCCTGTCCTTCCTCCAGCTTGTTGTCGAATGCGTTCCGGTAAAGGCCAAGCCGGTGCGAGAGCAGGTCGCCGACGCTCGCTTTATATTCGTTGCCGGCGGGCAGCTTGAGGTCCGGCGCATAGTTCGCCACCGGGGCCTGGAGGTTTATCTTGCCCTCCTCGGCGAGCTTGGCGACCATGGTCGCTGCGACACCCTTCGAAACCGAGGCCCAGCGGAACACCGTCTCCGGAGTCACCGGATCGCCCGAGCCGGCCGTCGTCTCTCCGTAACCTTGCAGGAACGTGATCCGGCCGTTCTCGACCACGCCGACGGCGAGGCCGACCATGGTCGGCTTGTTGATGAGCTGCTTCAGCCGGGAATCAAGGAGGCGATAATCGACGTCCCGCCGGTTGGAAGTCGACAGCGACGCCAGTTTAACATGCGCCGCAGTCAGCCGCGGTTCCTCGCTGCGGCTGGCTGCATGCGGCCGCATGGCGAGCAGCGAGGCGCCCATCAGCAAGACGAACGCGCCAAGGCCAAGCTTTTGAGCCCTTTGCAAAATCACTCTTCTCCCCACCCCGGGGCCGGGTTTGACGGCGCGGCTTCCGCCTCTCAACCGTCGGTGTGACGCACTTGCGACGAAGCGACTCTGCGGCGCGACGGAACGCTCACCGCTGGCCTTCAACGAACGGCTCGCCTAAACGCACCACCATGCAATTTCTGAAGACCCTCTTCTGGGTCCTGATCGCGGTTGTGCTCGCCTTGTTCGCCAGCCGCAACTGGTCGGACGTCACGCTGAGCCTCTGGGGCGACATCCAGGCCGACATCAAGCTTCCGGTGCTGCTGCTGATCGTCTTCCTGCTCGGCTTCTTGCCGACATGGCTCATCCTGCGTGCGCGACTCTGGTCGCATGGCCGGCGGATTGACGCCATGGAGCGCAACCGGTTGGCCTCGCTTCCCTCGGAGACCCCGGTATCGGAGGATCCGGAGCCGGCGCCGTGAATCCAATCTTCGTTGCGATCGACACGCCGGATCTAGGGCGCGCCATCAACATCGCCGAAGCCGTCCGCGGCCATGCCGGCGGGGTGAAGCTAGGCCTCGAATTCTTCTCGTCGCAGGGCCCAGACGGCGTTCGGCGCCTGGGCGAGATGGGCCTCCCGATCTTTCTCGACCTCAAGCTGCACGACATTCCCAACACCGTGGCGAAGGCCGTCGAGGCGTTGGCACCGCTGGAGCCTGCGATCCTCACGGTTCACGCAAATGGCGGACATGAGATGATGCTGGCCGCGAAGCAGGCCGCGCCTTCGGCCACCAAGGTCGTCGCCGTCACCTTGCTCACGAGCCTCGACGCCGCTGACCTCCACGATCTCGGCATCGAACGGTCGCCCGCGGATCAGGTCGCCCGGCTCGCCTGGATCGCTCGCGATGCCGGCGTGGACGGCATCGTCTGCTCCGGAGCCGAGGTTGCTGAAGCGAGAAGCGCCTGGCCCGACGGATTCTTCGTCGTCCCCGGCATCCGCCCTGCCGGCGCCGATGTTGCCGACCAGAAGCGGGTGGTCACGCCCGCCCAGGCGCTCGACGACGGCGCGTCCGTCCTCGTCATCGGCCGCCCGATCACCGGCGCCGCCGATCCGGCGCGCGCAATCATGGACATTGTTGCGGGCCTTTCCCAAATGCCCGCCGACACAAGGATTTGATCGATGAGTTGGCTTAGCCGAGTTCGTAACGGCATCCCGTTCCTGCCCAAGCGCCAGACGGCGGAGAATCTATGGCACAAGTGCACGAAGTGCGGGACCATGGTCTTCGTCAAGGAATGGGAAGAGAATTACAGCGTCTGCCCGCGCTGCAACTTCCACGATCGCATCGGCCCGGCCAAGCGGTACGAGCAGCTGTTCGATGCCGCCGAATATGAGCTGTTGCCGAGCCCCGAGGTGCGCGAGGACCCTCTCCGCTTCCGCGACACCAAGCGCTACACCGATCGCCTGAAGACCGCGCGCAGCGCAAACGGCGAACGCGATGCGCTTTTGAACGCGCGAGGTCGGCTGGACGGTCAGAGGGTCGTCATCGGCGTTCAGGATTTCGGCTTCATGGGTGGGTCGATGGGCATTGCCGTCGGTGCCGCATTCGTGGCCGGAGTCCGCGCGGCAATCGAGGACCGGGCGCCGTACATCCTGTTCACGGCCGCCGGCGGCGCTCGGATGCAGGAAGGCATCCTCAGCCTGATGCAAATGCCGCGCACGACCGTCGCGCTTGCCGAGCTTCGCGACGCCGGCCTGCCCTATATCGTCGTGCTCACCGACCCCACGACCGGGGGTGTGACTGCTTCCTACGCGATGCTCGGGGACGTCCAGATCGCCGAGCCCGGCGCTCTCATCGGCTTCGCCGGCCAGCGCGTGATCGAGCAGACCATTCGTGAAAAGCTGCCCGAAGGGTTCCAGCGCGCCGAATATCTCCTCGAGCATGGAATGATCGACATGGTTGTCTCGCGGGCCGACCTCAAAGATCGGCTCGCCATGCTCATTTCCTATCTCGCGCCGGAGGCCCAAGAGGCCGCCTGATGGCCGATTTCGCGCGCTCGGCGCATCCGGCGGTTGAGGCGCAGCTCGATCGATTGTCCAAGCTCTCGCCTGCGGGCGACCGCCTGGGGCTCGAGCGGATCGGCGCAGTGCTCGATCGCCTCGGCCGGCCGCAGGATCGGCTCCCTCCCGTTTTCCACGTCGCCGGAACCAACGGAAAGGGATCGACGGTCGCCTTCCTCCGCGCCGCGCTCGAGGCCAGCGGTCATTCCGTTCACGCCTTCACCAGTCCGCACCTCGTCCGCTTCAATGAGCGCATCCGGGTCGCCGGCCGCCTCGTGGACGACGAGACGCTGGCCGGTCTCCTCACCGAGGTTCTGGATGCCGGAAGTGGGGTTGAGCCGAGCTTCTTCGAAGTCGCCACGGCCGCCGCGATCCTCGCCTTTGCACGAACGCCCGCCGATGCCTGCATCCTGGAAGTCGGCCTCGGCGGGCGTCTTGATGCCACCAATGTGATCGACCATCCGCTCATAACCGGCATCGCCAACCTTGCGCTGGATCATCAGCAATTCCTCGGTAACGGTCTCACCGACATCGCCGGCGAGAAAGCGGCGATCGCCAAGCCCGGCGTTCCGTTGATCACTCAACTCTATCCGCCGTCTGTCAGCAGCCGCGTGGCGGAGGTTGCGCAGCAGAACGAAGCGCCCGTTTTAGCCCGCGGTGGGATCTGGGATGCGATCGTCCGCCAGGGCCGACTTCACTACCGGGACGAGCATGGCGAGCTTCATTTGCCTGTGCCGCGACTTCCGGGCCGCCATCAGGCGATGAACGCCGCGCTCGCGGTGGCCATGCTTCGCCATCAGCACAAACTTGCTGTTCCGGCCTCGGCCCTCAGCGCCGCGATGGGCTGGGCCGACTGGCCCGCGCGCCTGCAGCGGCTGGCCCGAGGACCGCTGGTCGGCAATCGTGAAGTCTGGCTCGACGGCGGCCACAACCCTTCGGCCGCGCGGCAGATCGCGGCCTACTCGAAGCACCAGTTCGCCGACGGCAAGCCGCTGCATGTGGTCTTCGCGAGCCTGACGACCAAGGATCCGGGAGGGATGCTCGACCCGTTCAAGGGCATTGCCGAGCATATCCACACGGTGCCGATCCCCGATCACAGCTGCTTCTCGCCCGATGACCTCGCGGAGATTGCGGCCGATGCGGGATTCGCGGCCGACGCGCATGACAATGTCGAGCAGGCGCTGGCCGATGTTCCCCGGAACGCGCGGCTGCTGATCTTCGGCTCGCTCTATCTCGCCGGCAGCGTCCTCGCCGCCAACGACCAGGTCCCGACCTAGGCTTTCGCCGGTTCGTCCACCTTGGCCGCAGTCCCGGCATCTGCTCGACGGCCCTCCGCGGTTACCCGCATCCACTCGAGGATCACGAAGAGCACGGCGAACGCGCCGGCAGCGGCCGTCCAGCGGAAGACGGTCGCATAGCCGTAAGTGTCGAAGGCTTCACCGGCGATACCGCGGCCGAGCGATCCGACAAGGAAGGTCAGCGACGAGAGCAAGGCATATTGCACAGCGGTGAACCGCTTGCTGACGATGCCCGACAGATAGGCGACGAAGGCCGCACCGGCGATGCCGGTCGAGACATTCTCCATCGAGATGGCGAGCAGCAGCCGGACCATTCGCTCATCGAACCCAAACAGGCCGAAGAGCTGGGTAATGCCGACCGCGCCGGCAACGGCGTCGAGCCTGGGGCCGCCCTCGGCAAGGTCAGCATAAACGAAATTGCCGAACACAGGCAGGATGGCGCCGATCAGCACCGTCGGCAGCCGCCCGATCCGGGCGAACAGATACCCGCCGAGCGCGATGCCAAGCATGGTCATGAAGATGCCGAACACCTTCGACGCGAAGGCGACCTCGTCCTTCGAATAATGAAGGAAGTCGAGGTAGAAGGGGAAGGCGAAGCTCGACCAGATATTGTAGCAGAGCGCGTAGGTCAGGATCAGGCCGATCACGATCAACACACCCCAGCGGAGCCGCCCCGCCAGCTCGCCGAGCGGCGCAACCAGCGACACGTATAGGTGGTTCACCGCGGTCCGCACCGGCGTATGCGTCCGATCGTCGGCGGTGAGCACATATTGCTTGCGCGCTTGCAGCCAGTTGAGCGTAGCCGCAACGATCAAGGGGACGATCACGGTCGCGAAGATGATCCAGGGGCCATAGGTCTTGGTGAAGTCCGCGACCGACGGATGCGGCGCATTTGGATCCGCCGGCACCAGCATGGTGATCATGAAGCGACCGATATTGAAGATGGCCCAAGCCCAGGCGATGCCAACGACCGCCAGCGCGATCATCCTCGCCTTCGGGTCGATCGCGCCAGGCTCGGCGAGCTCCTTGTGCAGCCGGTCCACATCGGGTCGCGGCGTATCCGGTGCCCGCAACGCAATGAGTGCGATGATTGCGATCAGGCCTCCCATCAACAGATAGACCAGCGACCAGCTCATGCGCGCGGCCAGGACCAGCGCCAGCGCGCCGCCGACGATCGAAGCGATGCGATAGCCGAACTGATAGATGGCCGAGAGCAGCTCGACGGGCGTCTGCTCGTCGGCGACATCGATGCGCCATGCGTCGACGGCGACGTCCTGCGTCGCCGACGCGAGCGCAGCGATCACCGCAAAAATCGCAAAGGTGCCGATACTCGTTGCGGGATTGGTGGCCGCGAGGCCGGCGAAGCCCATGATCATGATGACCTGGCACATGAGGATCCAGCTCTTGCGCCGTCCGATCCGTTCAAGCCCGGGCAATTTCATCCGATCGACGACCGGCGACCACAGGAATTTGAAGCTGTAGCTGAGGCCGATCCACGACAGGACGCCGATGGTGGCGAGGTTGATCTTGGACTCACCTAGCCAGGCGTTGAGGGTGCCGATCAGCAATGCATAGGGAAGCCCGGACGAAAATCCGAACGCCAGCATCGTCGACGATTTGCGCGTCGCTAGTGCTGCTTTGAGTAGCTTCCACCCCTTGGGTCGCTGGCCTGCCACCGGTGTTCCCTCCCCCTGGCTTTGCGAATGTGATGCTTAGACAGCTTTCACGCCCTGCCTAGCCCCGCGATGAACGGGGACCCCTTATTCCGTCTCGCTGGCGACGATGAACAGCTCGAGCCCCTTGGGCGGCTTGAACTTCTGGCCCTGCAGATGGCGGTCGACGCATTCGATCGCCTTCGTGAGCTGGCGCTCGTTATAGGGTTTCATGAGGCAGCCGACCGCGATCTCGCCCGCTCCGGGATATCTATGGCCCGTCGCGAACAAGGTAGGGACACCCTTTGCTTTCGCCAGTCGGGCCAATTCTATGCCGGTCTTTTGCTTCCTCAAGCGGACGTCGCTGAGCACGAGATGCACCTCTTCCCGCTCCAAAACCGCAAGGGCCTCGTCGAGATCGTCGACGGTCGCAACGATCTTGTACCCGGCGTCGCCGAGGATATTTTCATTGTCGAACGCGGTCAGCGGTTCGTCCTCGACAATGAGGATCCGCTTGACGACCTGCTTACGCTTCCCGAACAGCATCGATACTCCGCCCAATGAACACGCCTCCGAAACAACCTTCGCAACGAACGAAGCGCAAACCGGTGCCACACGGCCGTCCAGGCCAGCGTCGGCCCGTGTCTGCAAAGACACAGGCGCGGGAATCCGGGCCGCAGCGCATCGCCAAGCTGCTGGCCCGCGCCGGAATCGCCTCGCGCCGCGAGGTCGAGCGCATGATCGCCGAAGGGCGCGTTTCACTCAATGGTGAGAAGCTCACCACGCCCGCGACCTTGCTCGAAGATCTGCAGGGGGTGACGGTCGACGGCCGTGCCGTTCGCCCTGCCGCGGCGACTCGCCTGTTTCGTTTCTACAAACCGCAAGGAACGCTCACGGCGTCCAGCGATCCCAAAGGGCGGGCGACCATTTACGACCGCCTGCCGGCCGGTCTCCCCCGGCTGATGCCGGTCGGGCGCCTCGACTATATGACCGAGGGGTTGCTGCTCCTCACAAATGACGGTGAGCTCAAGCGCCAGCTCGAATTGCCGCGCACCGGGGTCGTTCGAACCTATCGCGCCCGCGCCTACGGGCAGGTGACGCAGGCGCAGCTCGAAAGCCTCGCCGAGGGGATCACCATCGAGGGGATTCACTATGGCTCGATCAACGCCAATCTCGAGCGGCGGACCGGCAGCAATTGCTGGGTCGAGATGAGCCTGACCGAAGGCAAGAACCGCGAGGTAAGGCGGGTCCTGGCCCACCTCGGGCTTCGGGTCTCCCGACTGATCCGGACCGCTTATGGCCCGCTGACTCTGGAAGCGCTGCAGCCCGGCGACGTCGACGAAGTGCCGGAAGGCGAACTCGACGACTTTCGCCGCTCGCTGAAATGAGGATCATTGCCGGGAGATGGCGCGGGCGGCCGCTGGATGCACCGCCCGGCCGCGACACGCGCCCGACCGCCGACCGGGCCCGGGAGACTCTCTTCTCGATGCTGGCGAGCCGGCTCGGGAGCTTCGAAGACCTTCGAGTTGCCGACCTTTTCGCGGGCAGCGGGGCTCTAGGATTCGAGGCGCTTTCGCGCGGCGCGGCTGAAGCAGTATTCGTGGAAAATGACGCCAAGGCGGTCGCGATCATCCGCCGAAATGCCGAAAAGCTCGGCGCTCCGATCCAGGTTGTGTCAGGCTCGGCGCTCGCCCTGCCGCGACAAAGCCCATTCCATCTTATCCTTGCCGACCCTCCTTATGCCGCAGGCGCCGGCTCAGCCGTGGTCCAGGCCGTTGCCAAAGCCGAATGGCTGGCACCCGGCGGCTGGATGAGCGTGGAAACGAGTCGCGACGACCAGGTGGATTCTGGCGAACTGACCGTCGAAGCGACGCGGGACGTCGGCCGCGCCCGGCTTACGCTTTTGCGCCGGCCTTAGAAGCCTTCGCGGCGCTCCGGATTTCGTCGATCTCATTGCCGAGGCGACGCCCGACGGCGGCAGCCGCGGCCTTGCCGGCTTGCTTCACCGCCTTGCCGGCGCGCTTTCCGCGACCCCCGTCGCCATTTGTGAATCCATGCTCAGCGAGCGCTGCGAGCGCTGCCGTTGCTGCGACAGCAACCAGCTCCGCGGCCAGCGGGCTCTGCAGCAGCTTGATGAACGCATCGCCCATCCCATTGTCCGAAGAACCAGAGCCGCCTCCGCTTCCGGAGGAAGACACGCGCGCGACGGACGTGCCGGTCTTCTTTGAGCTCTTGCTTCTGCTCTTGCCGCCGGCTTTAGCGGTCGCCTTCTTCGCCATTGTCCTACTCCTGTTCGAGACCTGGACGCTTAACTCACGGGCGCGTGTGCGTATCCGCCCCGCCTGCCAGTCGGTCAACCGCCATGCTGTATTGACACGATAATACACCGAGGTCTATCCTGTTTCGAACAACAGGAGGACAGGCATGTATTCTCAGCAAGAGCTGGACGACGCGGTCGCTTCGGGCGTGATCAGCGCCGATGCCGCCGACGCCCTTCGCGCGCACGTCCAGGGACAGCGCGCCACGGCGATCCCGGATGAAGAGCAATTCCGGCTCATCACGGGCTTCAACGACATTTTCGTTTCGGTCGCCGCGGCGATCCTCCTCTTCGCGGTCGGCTGGATCGGCCAGAGCATCGGCAAGGCCACGGGACTGGCGATCGAAGCCAACGGCCCCACTTTCATCGCGCCATTGGCCGTCGCGGCCACCTCGTGGGGCCTGGCGCTTTATTTCACGGGCAAGCGCCGGATGGCCCTGCCCTCGATCCTCCTCCTGCTCGCCTTCGTCGGCGGCGTGTTCGCCACCGCTTTGTTCGCACTGATCCTCGGGGTCGGACCCGACCAGGTCGACGGCAACGACCAGCTCGGCGGTGTCCTCGGATCCATCTCGGCCGCCATTGCCGGCGGTGCAGCCTGGCTGCACTGGCGCCGCTTCCATGTGCCGATCACCGTAGCAGCCGGCGCCGCAGCAGCTGCGGGCATCGTCGTCGGACTGCTCGTCGCCGGCCTCGGCGGAAACGTCGAACAGGCGAAGAACGTGATCCTCGGTCTCGTCCTGTTCCTCGGTGTCGGCATCTTCCTCTTCGCCATGTGGTGGGATTCGTCGGACCGTTCCCGGCTGACGCGCCGTGCAGACGTTGCTTTCTGGCTCCATCTCCTCGCAGCGCCGATGATCGTGCACCCGATCTTCACCTTGCTGGGGCTCAACAACGGCACGGCAACGCTTAGTGAGGGTCTGGTCGTGATCGCGCTCTATGTCGCGCTTGGCCTGACAGCGCTCGCGGTGGACCGCCGCGCGCTCCTGGTCTCCGCACTGGCCTATGTGCTGTGGGCGCTAGCCGACCTGTTCAAGCGCTTCGGCGCGGTCGAGCTCAACATCGCGCTGACGGCTCTGGTCATCGGCTCGGCGCTGCTGCTGCTGTCGGCTTTCTGGCACCAGGCCCGCGGAGCAATCGTGAGGCCGCTTCCCGAGGCGCTTCGCGACAAGCTGCCGGTTCTCGACCGGGTGGCCGTTACCCAACCAGCCGCATGAGGCGCCGCTCGAGCGGCGCCAGGATGCCCGCAAGCTCCTGGCCCCGCTTGAGCACCACGCCATGTTCGCTGACCAGTGCAAACGCCCCCTGCTTCTGCCGAAGCGCGGGGCGTTTCTCGATCCGGACCTCGGGCCGTTCGCTGGACCGGCGAAAGGCCGCGAACACCGCCACGTCGGGGTCGATCCGGAGCGCATAATCGCGCCAGTGACCGGCGGCGACCATGCGGCCGTATAGATCGAGAATCCGCGTCAGCTCCCTGCGATCAAAGGTGGCGATTGGGCGCCGGTCCCAGGCTGCCGGGAACGGCGCGATGACGCTCAAGCGCTCTTCACCTTGGGCTGGGGCTGACGAGCCGCTTTCAACACCTTCAGCTCCTTACGGAGTTCGGCGATCTCTTCTTCCATTTCCGCGAGACGCGCGCGCACGGGGTCGATGTCCTCGCCGCAGGGCGTGCCGTAGGGCATGAAACCGGGGCTGTAGTGAATGGCATCCACCGGAACCGGCTTGGCCGGGATGCCGACGACGGTCTGTCCCGGCGCGACATCCTTCGTGACGACCGAATTGGCTCCGATCTTGGCACCTTCGCCAATCTCGATTGGGCCCAGCACCTGGGCGCCCGATCCGATCACGACACCCGAGCGGATCGTCGGATGGCGCTTGCCGCCCGCGCCCGTCGTCGGGTTGGTCCCGCCGAGGGTGACATGCTGGTAGATGGTGACGTCGTCATCGATCTCGGCGCTTTCGCCGATCACGCTGAATCCGTGGTCCAGGAAGAAGCGCTTCCCGATCTTGGCCCCGGGATGAATGTCGATGCCCGTGAGAAACCGCGCGAGATGGTTCACGAGGCGGCCGAGAAAGAAAAGCCGGCCCTCCCACAACCAATGGCCAACCCGGTGCAGGCCAAGCGCGGTCACGCCCGGATAAAACAGAACGTCCCAACGTGAACGTGCCGCAGGATCGCGGGATTTGACGGAATCCAGATAGGCGATGAGGCCGGACTGCAAGCGTCGATCTTCCTTCCCAGTGGCTCAACAATCTAAGTGTGCGGCGCCTTAAATACCAGATAGCGGTGCATGAGCGCTTACCGGACCCTTGTGCCCGGCGCAGCGTTGGGCAAAGCCTAGCCAAGCAACAGGGGAGCATCGGCCATTCTTCCAGCGATCGTCGCCGACCCGTCGGCACTCGTTCCCTTCATGCTCATCGGCTTTGCCGCGCAGCTCGTCGACGGCGCGCTGGGCATGGCATACGGCCAGATTTCGAGCACGCTGCTCATCAGCCTTGGCGTTCCGCCTGCCGCGGCGTCGGCCGGGGTGCACACGGCGGAGACCTTCACGACCGCCGTCTCCGGGATCAGCCATGTCGCGCACCGCAATGTCGACTGGAAGCTGTTCGGACGCCTCGTCATCCCCGGAGTGATTGGCGGAGTTCTGGGCGCATATGTGCTGACGTCCGTCGACGCGACGGTGGCGAAGCCCTTCGTTCTTTCCTACCTCACGGCGCTCGGCCTCTATCTCTTCTATCGAGGGGTCATGCACCGCCATACGGAGCGGAGGCCTAAGATCGTATCGCCGCTGGGATTACTCGGCGGCTTTCTCGACGCGGCGGGCGGCGGCGGCTGGGGCGGCATCGTGACGTCGAACCTGCTCGTGCAGGGAAGCAACCCGCGCAAGACGATCGGCACCGTCAACACCGCCGAATTCTTCCTGACCGTCACCATTTCCGCGACATTCCTGGCGACGTTGGGCCTTGAAGCCTTCACCAACGCAACACTTGGCCTGCTCATCGGCGGAGTCCTGGCTGCGCCGTTCGGCGCCTGGATTGCCAAGCGCGTGAACGCCGACAGCTTGCTGACGTTCGTCGGCGCCCTGCTGACCCTCGTCAGCCTCTACGGACTGTACCGCGCGCTAACGAGCTGAAGGGTCGGGGGAAGTACCGGTAGCACCGGAACGCCTCGCCTCGGATAAACTTGCGCATGCCGCGCAGGCGGGAACTTCCACCGCTTCAGCGGCGCACGTGGCGAGATTGGCACGGCCTCGCGGTTCGGATCGGTGTTGCCTTCGCCCTGATCGGCCTGGCCTTCGCCATCCTTTGGTTCGACCGGGACGGGCTGCGCGACAATATCGACGGTCACATCAGCTTCCCCGACGTCATCTATTTCACGATGATCACGGTGACGACCGTAGGCTATGGCGACATCGTGCCGGTCAGTGAGCGAGCCCGGCTGATCGATGCCTTCCTGATCACCCCGATCCGCGTTTTCCTGTGGCTCATCTTCCTCGGCACCGCAGCCGAGTTCCTGATCAAGCGCAGCTGGGAGAACTGGCGTATGCGAATAATTCAGAAAGGCCTGGACGATCATATTGTGCTCGCTGGCTTCGGCCGCAGCGGTCAGAAGGCCGTGGAGGAGCTGCTGGATGCGGGCACGGAAGTCAGCAACATCGTCGTCATCGACGCCGACCCGGAAGCGATCGAGCTCGCAAAAGCGATGGGGGTCGCCACCATCCGCGGAGATTCGACGCGCGACGAGGTGCAAAAGGCCGTCCATATCGAGCGAGCAGGCAGCCTCATCGTCAGCTGCGGGCGCGACGACACGTCAATCCTGACGGTCCTTACCGCGCGGCAATTGGCGCCGAACCTCCGGATCGCCGCTGCAATCCGCAATTCCGACAATGAAGACCTTGCAAAGCAAGCTGGCGCGGACGTCGTGGTCAATCCGGTCAGTTTCGCCGGACTTCTGCTCGCGGCGACGAGCCATGGCGAGCATCTCGCCGAGTATCTTTCCGATCTCGCGACAACCCGCGGCAAGGTCAGGCTTCGCGAGCGCACGGCGGCGAGGGAGGAAATCGGGCAGCTGCTGAAAGACGTAAGCCGAGGCCGCGCCCTGCGTCTCTATCGGGGCGGAAAAATCCTGTGTCCCGATGACGACGACCCGCCGCGTGTCGAACAGGGCGACATGATCCTCGAGATCGTCGCGAAGGAATAAACCAACGACCTCGAGGAAATGCCGCGCTTGCTTCAACACCATGTCGCAAGCCTGCGATTTGACCGGGGCGGCGGCACCGTCGAGGGAGAATCCGCCGGCGTTGCCGCCGAGGTCTCACACACTCAGACATCGCGAGGGTTTGTCCCGATGGTCTTAGAGCGTGCTGCAACGTCAGGAGCGCAGGCCGGAACGCTCACCGAGGTCCGGCGCCAACAAGCAAGGAGCGGGATATGGAATATGGGATCCTAGGCTGGATCGTCGTGGGCCTGATCGCCGGCGTTCTCGCCAAATGGCTCATGCCCGGTGACGATCCGGGCGGCATAATCATCACGATCCTGATCGGTATTGCTGGTGGATTGCTGGGAGGATTCCTGGCGAGCAAGCTCGGGATCGGCGGCGGCAATATGATGAACATCCTGATCGCCACTGCCGGCGCGATCCTGCTCCTGATCCTCTACCGCGTAGTGAGGCCTCGCCGGGCCTAGGTCTCGAGGAGAAGGCCCGCGTCTGCCTTTGCGACACCACAGGAGCGGACCGTTTGCTGCGGTCCAAGGCTGACCGCTACTTAGAGGGTCGCGTGCACCGTCGCGATCGCCTTCATGACC
>Ga0207644_10001760_pt1 | contig 14021 bp, 16 predicted proteins | sample KBSS73metaG_FD_184326 | JGI IMG/M metagenome (GOLD analysis project Ga0207644, IMG submission 184326) | Switchgrass rhizosphere microbial communities from Kellogg Biological Station, Michigan, USA - KBS S7-3 metaG (SPAdes) (version 2) | ecosystem: Host-associated > Plants > Roots > Rhizosphere... | reverse complement strand
GGGCGGTCCCGTGTACTGCTCCTCGTCGCTCTATGATCCGCTGTGCTACGATCCGTCGTACTGGTCGCCAGGGTACGTGCCGCCGGACTACTGGAACGTCGGGTGGGGCTGGTACGGCGGCTACTACGGTGCCTCCTACGGCGCCTACAACGTCGGCTTCAGCGTCGGCTACTATGGCGGCAACTACGGCGGTGGCTACGCGTACATGCCGGTGAGCCCGTACCAGCCGAAGCCGTGGGACCGGCAGTGGTCGGGCGAGTCGCCGTCGTATCATCCGCGCGTCGCGACCGAGAACGTGAACACGGTGGTGGGTCCGCTGCCTTCCACGGGCCGCATCCTCAAGGCGGATCCGCGCCGTTCGTGGGGTGGAACCGCTCCCGTCGCCGTGCCTGCCGCCCCGGCGCCTCCGGTTCCGTCCCAGCCCCAGGGCCAGTCTGGCGGCACACCGACGTACACCAGCCCGAAGGGCCGCGAGCAGCAGGGACCGAGCAAGCCCGCCCAGCCGGCGCCGGGAGGACAACGCTCGTGGTCGGACGGCAAGGCCGGGCAGGGCGGGCAGAAGGCGTCGCCGCAGCCGAGTGCCGGCGCGGGCGGTGGCAGTACGACGAAGTCATCCCAGCCGACCCAACCGTCCCATCCTACCTCGGGTGGAGGCGGGCGACGCAGAGGTTGAGCGACACGAAAGGGGCGGATCCATCGGATCCGCCCCTTTCGTCGCCATAGGGAATCCTACCAGATGCTGGCTTGCTTCTCCGGAGGCGCCACCATCGGATCGCCCGACTTGCATCCGAAGGCCTCGGCGAATGCCGGCATGTTCGAGACGGGCCCGATGGTGCGGTAGCGACCCGGCGAATGCGGATCGGTGAGCAGCAGCTGCCGCGTGTACTCCGGCGTCGTCACCTCGCGCCAGATCTGCGCCCAGCCGAGGAAGAACCGTTGCGGGCCCGTGAGCCCGTCGATGGTCGGCGGCTGCCGCCCGGCGAGCGAGCGCATGTACGCGCCGTACGCGATCGTGAGCCCGCCCAGGTCCGCGAGGTTCTCGCCCAGCGTGAGCTTGCCGTTGACGTGCATCGTGTCGATGGGCGTGAAGCCGTCGAACTGCCGCACCACGCGATCGGCACGCTCGGTGAATGCCTGATCGTCGGCGGGCTGCCACCAGCCGCTCAGGTTGCCTTGTGCGTCGTACTTGCGACCTTCGTCGTCGAAGCCATGGGTGATCTCGTGGCCGATGACCGCCCCCATGCCGCCGTAATTCACCGCATCGTCGGCGTTCGGATCGAAGAACGGCGGCTGCATGATGGCGGCAGGGAAGGTGACGTCGTTGCGCGACGGGTTGTACGACGCGTTCACGGTGGGCGGCGTCATGCCCCACTCGGACTTGTCGACGGGCTTGCCCAGCTTGTCGAGCTGGCGCTGGCGTTCGAAGGCGCCGGCGGCGAGGGCGTTGGTGACGTAAGGGCCACGGACGACGTGCAGCCGCGAGTAGTCGCGCCACTTGTCCGGGTAGCCGATCTTGTTCGTGATCGCGTCGAGCTTGGCGTAGGCCCGCTGCTTGGTGACGTCGGTCATCCACCCCACGTTCGCAAGCCGCGCACGGAACTCGGCCTGGATGTTCTTCACCATCGCGAGCGCCCGAGCCTTCGCCTCGGGCGTGAAGTGCCGCCGCACGTAGGCCTCTCCGACAAGCTCGCCCAGCGCGGCGTCGGTGGCGCGGATGCAGCGCTTCCAGCGGGGCTGCATCTGCTTCACCCCCGTGAGCACCGTCTGCCGGAACCGGAACGCCTCGGTCTCGAACGGCGGACTGAGGCGCGGTGCCGTCGTGTTGAGCAGGTGCCAGCGCAGATAGCTCCGCCACGTGCTCGTGGGCAGGGCGGACAGCAGCGAGTCGGCCGCGTGCAGATAGCGCGGCTGGGTCACGTTCAGCTCGGCCGGCGCGGCGATGCCGGCCGCGCTGAAGAACCGCGACCAGCCGAGCTGTGGCGCGACGATCTCCGCCTGGGCCAGCGGCATGAGGTGATAGGTGGAGTCCGGGTTGCGGCGCTCGACACGCGTCAGCTGCGCCTTCGCCAGTGCCGTCTCGAGTGCGATGACGGAATCCGCCGCGGCGGCCGCCGCCCCGGGCGCGTCGCCCGTGAGGCCGAGGAGGGTGGCGATGTGCGTTCGGTACTCGACGCGGATCGCCTTGGCCGTGGAGTCCTGGCGGAAGTAGTACTCGCGATCGGGCAGGCCAAGGGCACCGCCGGGTCCGGCGGAAACGATCATGCGGTTGCTGTTCTTGGCATCGGCGGCCGCGCCGATGGAGAACGGCACGGAGACGCCGAGCTTCTGCAGCCGTGCGATGGCCGCCTCGACGCTCTTCCGGTCGGTCACCGCGGCGATCGCCTTCAGCTCCGGGTCGATCGGCTTCGTGCCGAGTGACGCGATGGCGACCGTGTCCATGCAGCTCGCGTAATAGTCGCCGGCCTTGCGGTACTTGGGGTCGGCGCCGGGCCGCGTGCTCGCCTCGAGCACCTCTCGCAGGTCGACGAGGCTCTTGTCCCGCAGCTCATTGAAGCTGCCCCAGCGCGGCTCGTCGCCCGGGAGCGTTGCGCGCGCCAGCCAGCCGCCGTTGGCGAAGCGGTAGAAGTCCTGGCACGGTGCGCAGGTGGTGTCGAGGTTGGCCGGGTCGATCGGCCTGGTCTGCTGGGCCAGCAGTGGAGCCGCGACGAGGACGAGGGCGGCGAGGACGAGTCGGAAGCAGCGCATGTGGATGGAGTTGAGGGTTCAGCGATGCAGGGCGGACACCGCCTGGCGTGCCGCCGACATTCCGGCGACGCATCCGGCGAGGGCGAGCACGACACTCAGCCCAAGGTAGAGCAGCGACCGTCCCCACGAGCCCTGTTCGGCGAGCGCCAGCGTCTCCCACGCAAACGTGGAGAAGGTGGTGAAGCCGCCACAGAAGCCGACGACGAGGAAGGCGCGCAGCTCCGGAGTCACCTGCGTGGTCTCGAGCGCCAAGCGCACGATGAACCCGACCAGGAACGATCCGATCACGTTGACTACGAGCGTGCCCGTGGGGAACTCGCCCGGTCGCTGCATGGAGAGGCTGAGCAGGTACCGGCCGAGCGAGCCGAACGCGCCGCCGACGGCGATGTAGAGGAGGATCATCCGCCGGGAATCTATCACGTCGGACGGCTAGATTTGGCCCTGTCCTCGCCGGCTTGCCCGGTACCCACTCCCCCTGTCCACTGCCATGACGCCCATTCCCGATTCCCGAGCCATGTCCTACTCCCGGGGCGAGATCACGACCTTCGTGATGCCCCACATGCAGAACATGCTCGGCGACCTGTTCGGCGGGCACCTGATGGCGCTGGTCGATCAGGCGGCCGCCGTGGCGGCGATTCGGCACGCGGGCGGACCGGCCGTGACCGCGTCGATCGACCGGGTGGACTTCCGCGCGCGCATCCCGGTCGGCTCGCTCGTCACCTGCATCGCGACGGTGGACTACGTCGGCAACAGCTCGATGGACATCACCATCGAGGTGTTCGCCGAGACGCCGAGCACGGGCGACCGGAACAACACCCACACCGCGCACGCCGTGTTCGTGGCCATCGATTCGGAGGGCCGGCCCAAGCGCGTCCCACGCCTCGTGCCGGCCACGCCGGAGGAACGCGACCGGATGGAGCGGGCCCGCGTGCACCGGGAGTCGATGCGGAAGTGACCCGTGCGGTGGTGGTGCTGAGCGGGGGCGGCGCCAAGGCCGCCGCGCACGCCGGCGCGGTGCAGGCCCTGCTCGAGGCGGGCATCGAGCCCGCGCGATTCGTGGCGACCTCCATGGGCGCCGTGGTGGCGGCTGCGCTGGCCGCGGGCATGGACCCGGCGGAGCTGCCCGAGCGGCTCGCCGAGGCCGGCCCCGCCGGGGTGCGGCCCCATCCGCTCGCCGTGGTGGGCGGCATCTATCTGGAAGGCATCCTGCAGACGGCGCCATTCCGCGCGGCCATCCGGCGCGTAGTGCCGTGCCAGTCATTCGCGGAGTTGCGCACGCCGCTCACGGTGACCGCGGTGGACGTCTTTCGGCTCGAGCTGCTCCGGTTCGGGTATGGCGGCACCGACGCGCCCCTGATCGACGTGCTGACCGCGACGTGCGCGCTTCCGCCCTACTTCCCGCCGGTGGTGATCGACGGTCGCCCCCTCGCCGACGGAGGGCTCCGCGGCCCGCTGCCCCTCTCGGCCGTCGGCGACACGGAGGGATTGCCGGTCGTGGCGATCGACGTGGGGCCCGGTTTCGACCTAGGCGCGGCGCCCCGACCCGAACGGGGGCCCGCATTGGTGCGCTCGGCGGACACGGCGATCGGCATCCTGATGGCGCAGACGGTCGAGGACCAGGTGGCGCTCTGGCGCGAGTCGGGCCGGGCGCTGGTGTACGTGCGACCGCAGGTGGAGCGCGATGCAACGTTCCGGATCGAACGGGTACACGCGTATGCGGCCGAGGGCCGTCGGGCTACGGCCTCGGTCCTCTCGGCCCTAGATTCCCTCAGGACCTGACTTTCCACACGCTTTCCGGACGGACGATGCGCGCTTCCGAAGTGATGGTGGCCGATCCCCATGTGGCGGTGGCCGGCACGATGGCCAGCGAAGTGGCCATCATGTTCAAGAACCGCAACATCTCGGTGGTGCCCGTCGTCGACGACCACCGCGCCCGGAAGTTCCTCGGCGTGCTGAGCGACCGCGACCTGGTGGTGCGCTGTCTCGCCGAGGGCAAGCACCCGTGGCACACGCGTGCCGACTCGCTCATGCGCGCCGACACCTGCGTCGTGGCGCCCGACCAGGAGCTCGACGGCTTCGAGGTGCGCATGGACCTCGAGCCCGACGAATCCCATCTCCGGCCGACCATCACGGTGGTGGATGCCGACCATCGGGTGGTCGGGTTCATCAGCCATCCGGAGCAGGTGCCGGGCGTCAAGCTCGTCTGGGGCTGACATGAAGGAACCACGGCTGTTCACCCGCGAGGAGGCGGAGCGCACGCTGCCTCTCGTGCGCCGCATCGTCCGCGACCTGATGCTGGAGCACGCGTCGTGGCGACGCGCCGTGGCGCGTTACGAGGTGCTCGCGGGCGCGGCGAAGCCGGCGGTCGCGGAGCCCGCGGAGCAGGTGGCGGCACAGCACGACGTCGAGGCGCACGCGAGCCGCATCGAGGGCTATCTCGACGAGCTGCAGCAGGTGGGCTGCGTCTTCAAGGGATTCGAGGACGGACTGGTGGACTTCCACTCGCTGCGCGAGAACCGGCTGGTGTTCCTCTGCTGGCGCTACGGCGAGGAGCGCATCACCCACTGGCACGAGCTCGACGCCGGCGCCGCGGGACGGCAGCCGCTCGAGCACGTGCCCTTCACGGAGCTCGAGCGCTGATGGTGGTCTGGCTCTTCCTGCACATCCTGGGATTCGGACTCTGGCTCGGCGGCGGCATGGCGCTCATGTTCACGGGGCTCGCCGCGGAGAAGGAGAACCGGTCGGCACTCGGTCTGATCCTGCGCCTGCAGGGTGGCATCGCGCGGTTCGTGGTGGCGCCCGGCGCGCTGTTCACCACGCTCGCCGGGCTCATGCTCACCTTCGGCAACATCCATTCGCCGCAGATGGGCAACCCGTGGATGGCCACCATGCAGGGCGCGGGCATCCTCGCGGCGCTCGTCACCCTCGCCGTCAGCGTGCCGGCGGCGGCGCGCCTCGCCCGGCTCGACCCGATGGGCGAGCACGCGGCGTTCGTGGACCGGCTCCGCAAGCGTCAGCGAATGATGGGGACGCTCTCGCTGGTGCTGGGCCTCACCGCGCTGCTCGGCGCGGCGATGTACCGGTACGGGGGGATGTGACGGGGACGGGCGAGGCGGTCGCGCGCCCGGTCCTGCACGCGCCTCTCACCGGACACGATCCGCACTTCGCCACCCGCGCCGTGCACACCAGCGCACCCAGCTCCATGATGGCCTGATTGAAGCTCCACGCCGGTGCGCCGGCGCGGGGCAGCAGGCGCGCGGCGGTCGCCCAGACCCGACGGCTGTCGGCGGCCGAGCGGCCCAGTCGCGGATGAAACACGCGCCTGATGACGCGCTCCACGTTGGTGTCCACGGCCGGGGCGGCGCGCTCGAACGCGAAGCACGCGATGGCGCCGGCGGTGTACGGGCCGACGCCCGGCAGCGCGAGCAGGGCGTCCGCGTCGGAGGGGAACCCATCGTCCCGGGCCGCCACGTCCCGGGCCAGGCGCTGCAGGTTGTGCGCGCGACGGTAGTAGCCCAGCCCCTCCCACGCCTCGCGCACCGCGGCCGCCGGTGCCACTGCCAGATCCTGCACCGAGGGAAACCGTTCGAGAAACCGCTGGTAGAACCCCTCGACGCGGCTGACCTGCGTCTGCTGCAGCATGAACTCGGAGACGGCGATGTGGTACGGATCGCGGGTGCGGCGCCAGGGCAGGTCGCGGCCGTGAACGCGGAACCAGCGCAGCAGGCGGCGACGGAAGTCCAGTGCGTCTTTATCGAGGCGGGGCCTAGACTTACGTGGCATCGACGGGCAAGATACTAACCATGGCAACAGCATCGCTCGACATCCGGCAGGTGGCCGGCCGCTTCTTCCTGAACGGGACGACGCAGGTCGGGCGGTTCACGTTCTTCGTCGGCGAGACCCTTCGGGCGGTGCCCGAGGTGCGCATCTGGTGGCCGCGCTTCATCGACGAGGCCTGGAACATCGGCGTGGGCAGCATGTTCCTCGTGCTCCTGATCGCCGCGTTCGCCGGTGCGGTGACGGCGCTGCAGGCGGGCTACCAGTTCACCGGCAGCCTGCCGTACTACATCGTGGGCACGCTGGTGGTCTCCGCGGTCATCCTGGAGCTCGGGCCGGTGCTCACGGCGCTGGTGCTGTCGGGCCGCATCGGGGCGCGGTATGCGGCGCAGCTGGGCACGATGCGCGTCACCGAGCAGATCGACGCCCTCGAGAGCCTCGGCCGTTCGCCGTACTCGCACCTGGTCCTGCCGCGGGTGCTCGCGGCCCTCGTCATGATCCCCATGATGACCATGGTGGCGAACGCCGCCGGCATCCTGGCCGGATGGTGGTCGGTGAAGCTGGTGCTGCCCGTCACCAACATGGACTTCGTGTACGGGGCGCAGTGGTTCTTCCGTCCCTGGGACGCGTACTACTCCTTCATCAAGTCGATCTTCTTCGGTGGCACCATCGGCCTCGTCTCCTGCTTCATGGGCATCGGCACCCAGCAGGGCGCAGAGGGCGTGGGGCGGGCCGCCACGGGCGCCGTGGTGTCCAGCTCGGTCCTGGTGCTGCTCCTGGACGTGCTGGTCACCAAGGTGCTGCTGAACCAGTGATCGAGCTCCGCGGCGTCAGGAAGCGCTTCGGCGCGCAGGTCGTCCTCGACGGCGTCGACTTCGACGTCAACGAGGGCGAGACGGTCGCACTCCTCGGCCCGTCCGGTACGGGCAAGAGCGTGCTGCTGAAGCACATCATCGGACTGCTCAAGCCGGACGCGGGCACGATCACGGTGGACGGCAAGAACGTGGCGCGCCTCAAGCGCAAGGAGCTCGTGGCCTACCGGCAGAACATCGGCTACGTGTTCCAGAACGGGGCGCTGTTCGACTCGATGGACGTGTTCGAGAACGTGCGGCTCGGCATCGTGGACGAGGACAAGTTCAAGGACCTCGAGTATGCGCAGAAGCGCGTGGCGGAGTGCATCCGCCTGGTGAACCTGCAACCCGAGGTGATCCAGAAGTTTCCCGCGGAGCTGTCGGGCGGCATGAGGAAGCGGGTGGGCATCGCGCGCGCGATCGCGGGCAGCCCCAAGTACCTGCTGTACGACGAGCCCACGTCGGGTCTCGATCCGGTCAACGCCGACGTGATCGACGCGCTGGTGCAGCGGCTGGACGAGGAGATCGGCGTCACCAGCGTGATGGTGACGCACGACGTGCGCGGGGCGTTCCGCGTGGCCGACCGCCTCGCGCTGCTCAGCGAGGGGAAGATCGTGATGCAGGGTACCCCGCAGGAATTCCTCGCCTCGGACCACCCCAAGGTGAAGGCCTTCCTCGAGCGGGACTTCGACAACGCCCAATTCGCCGCATAGGGGTCCATGGCAGAATCCCGGGGTCTCGGCAGGGAAGTGGTGGTCGGGTCCATCGTGCTGGTCGCGATGGCCATCTTCGTGGGCGGCACCTTCTGGCTCAGCGGGAAGTCCCTCTTCACGCCCGATGGGGTGAAGATCCTCTTCGCGGACGCCGGCGACCTCAAGCGCGCCACGCCGGTGCGCGTGTCGGGCGTGCCCGTCGGCAAGGTGCTGGACATCAAGCTCCTCGCGCCGGGCAAGGTCGAGGTAACGATCTCCCTGCCCGACGACATCCAGCCGAAGACGGACGCGCTGGCCTACATCCGCACCGTCGGGCTCGCCGGCGACGTGGCGCTGGTGTTCGTGCCGGGCACCGATCCGACGCCGCTGCCGAAGGGCCAGGTGGTCCAGAGCGTCCCCGTGCCGGGCTTCGCCGACATGGCGGGCAAGCTCGCCGGGAACGCCGACACCCTGCTCACCACCGTGCGCGGCCTCGTCGGTCCCGACCGCCAGAAGCAGCTGGACCGGACGCTGGAGAAGCTCAACGCGACGCTCGCGAGCACGCAGACGCTCCTCGCGCTCTACGCCAACCAGAACAAGGGTCCCACGGCCGAGCTGCAGGCGACGCTGGCGCAGTTCCGCACGCTGGCCGCGAAGCTGGACAGCAACCTCTCGGCGCCGTCGGTCGTGCGTGCGCGCGACAAGGCGGACACGCTCGTCACCAGCCTCAATGACATGTCGGTGCAGTTCCGCGCCACGGGCCAGCGGCTCGACTCGGTGCTGGCCAAGCTCGAGCGCGGCGAGGGCACGATGGGCAAGCTCGCCACCGACACGCTGCTGTACCAGCGGTTCACCGACCTGAGCGCGTCGGTGGATTCCCTCGTGCGCGACCTGCGCAAGAATCCGGGCAAGATCGGCGTCACCGTCAAGATGTTCTAGGCGGTCCCGGCCATGCTTTCCGTGACCTTCCTCGGCACCGCGGCCGCGATGCCCACGCTCGACCGCAACGTGTCCGGCCTGGCCGTGGCACGCGAGGGCGAGACCCTGCTGTTCGACTGCGGCGAGGGCACGCAGCGGCAGATGATGCGGTACGGGGTCGGCTTCAGCTTCACCGAGATCTGGTTCTCCCACTACCACGCCGATCACCTGCTGGGGGTGACGGGCCTGCTGCGCACGATGGGGCTGCAGGACCGCAGCGCTCCCGTGACGCTCTATGGGCCGAAGGGCGCCGCGCGCGTGCTCGGGTCCGCCATCTCGCTGGGCATCGAGCGGCAGAAATTCCCGGTCGAGATCGTCGAGGTGAAGCCGGGCGACCGGCACGCGCGCGAGGGCTACGCCATCGAGGTGTTCCCGACCGAGCATCGCGCCGACACGGTCGGCTATGCGCTGGTCGAGCCGGAGCGCCTCGGGCGGTTCCATCCGGAGCGCGCGCGCGAGCTCGGCATCCCGGAAGGACCGCTGTGGGGCAAGCTGCACAAGGGCGAGCGCGTGGAGCTGCCCGACGGCCGCAGCGTCACCGCGGCCGACCTGGTCGGGCCGACCCGTCCGGGCCGGCGGCTGGTGTACAGCGGCGACACCCGGCCCTGCGCGGCCACCATCGCCGCGTCACGCGACGCCGACCTGCTGGTGCACGAGGCGACCTTCGCGTTCGAGGAGCGGCAGCGCGCCGTGGAGACCGGCCATTCCACGGCGGCGGAAGCGGCAGAGGTGGCGCGTGAGGCGGGGGTGCGGCGGCTCTGCCTGACGCACATCAGCGCTCGCTACTCGCGCGAGGCGCCCGAGCTGCTCGCCGAGGCGCGGGCGACCTTTCCCGAGACGATCGTCGCGCGCGACGGGCTGACCCTCGAGGTGACGTTCCGCGATGCCGACTGAGCGCGACCGGCTCGGCCCCGGCCTGGTCGCGCTCGTCCTCGCGGTGCTGGTGTGGTCGGGCATCCGGCCGCACGACCGCTTCACCTGGTTCATGGAAGTCTTCCCGGTGCTGCTCGGCTTGCCGGCCGTGCTGCTCACGCACCGCCGGTTCCCGCTGACGCCGCTGCTCGCGACGCTCCTCGCGGTGCACGCCTGCATCCTGATGGTCGGCGGCAAGTACACCTACGCCGAGGTGCCGCTCGGCAACTGGGTGCGCGATGCGCTGGGGCTGGCGCGCAACCACTACGACCGGCTGGGGCACTTCGCGCAGGGCTTCGTGCCGGCGATCCTGGCGCGCGAGATCCTGTGGCGGCGCTCACCGCTGCGCGGCAGCCGCTGGCTGCCGTTCGTGGTGGTGAGCATCTGCCTCGCGTTCAGCGCCTGCTACGAGTTCATCGAGTGGTGGACGGCGGTGGCCACCGGCGAAGGGGCCACCGCCTTCCTGGGCACGCAGGGCGATCCGTGGGACACGCAGTGGGACATGTTCCTGGCGCTCGTGGGGGCCGTGAGCGCGCTGCTCGTGCTCTCGGGCGTGCACGAGCGACAGCTGCGGCGGCTCAGTTCCTGACGGCCTCGATCGCGACGTCGATCGTGATGTCGTCGCCCACGAACGAGACGCCCTCGACCATCTTGTTCCACACCAGGCCGAAGTCGCGCCGGTCGATGAGCGTGCTGGCCTCGAACCCGAGCCGCTCGCGGCCCATCGGGTCCTTCGTCCGGCCGTTGTAGGTCCCCTTCAACACCACGGGCTTCGTCACGTCCTTGATGGTCAGGTCGCCCGTGAGGGTGACCTGGCTGCCCTGGAGCTCGACCCGCGTGCTCCTGAAGGAGAGGGTCGGGTACTTCTCGACGTCGAAGAAGTCGGGGCTGCGCAGGTGGCCGTCGCGCCGCTCGTTCTCGGTGTTGACCGACGCCGTCTTCGCCTCGACCTGCACGCTGCCGCCGATGAGCTGGTCGGGGTCGACCGACACCGTGCCGCCCCACTCCTTGAACGCCCCACGGACGCGGCCGTTGAGATGGCGCACGCGGAAGGAGAGCTCCGAGTGCACCGGATCGATGGTCCAGGTGGCGGGAGCGGCCTTGGCGGTGTCGCCACTGACGAGGGCGACGCCGAGCGCGATGGTGCCGAGCAGCATGCAACGGTCTCCGGGTTGGGTGAGGTGCGGGATATGCTAGTGTTGCAGGGTGCAGGACGTCAACTGTTCGCCCACTACTGTCATTGCGAGGAGGGGCCGCACGCCCCGACGTGGCAGTCCCGCGACGTCCGGCAGGGAGTCCCGTGCCGATGCACCGCGATTGCCGCGTCGCTCGCTACGCTCGCTCCTCGCAATGACAGGAGGGGTGCAGATGCCCGCGCCGCGTACTCGCCGACGCCTCAGGCCGGATACCGCCGCACGTACCGCGGCACGTCGAACTTGTCCCCCGCCGCCTTCAGCGACTGGTAGCGCACCGTCCCGTAGATCGGCCGGCGGTAGAACGGGCGGTCGAACTTGCCGAACGTCCACATGATGCCGCCGTAGCTGTTCGGGTCGCGACCGTCGAGCGAGTACTTGTTGTTGAGGTGCTCGAGCACGCGCAGGCACTCGGCGGCGTTCGGCGTCCAGGCGAGCACCGCCTTCGCCCACAGCATGCGCAGGTAGTTGTGCATGAAGCCGTCGCGCAGGTAGGCGCGCTGGGCGGCGTTCCACAGCTCGTCGCCGGTGCGCGCCTGCTCGAGCTCGGCGTCGGTGTAGAGCGCAGGGCGCGGGTCGGATTCGTGTGCCGCAAGCTGCTCGCGGGCCCACGCCGGGACGCCTTCGATGGTGCGGTGCCGTGGTTCGTGCAGGCAGAAGTTGTGGGACAGCTCGCGCCACACCAGCGTCTCGTCGAGGAATTTCCGGTACTGCTCCGAGGGTCCCGCCGCCCGTGCCGCGAGCAGCACTTCCTGCACGCTGATGTGCCCGAAGTGCAGGTACGGCGAGAGGCGGCTCGTCGCATCGGGCTCGTTGGGATCGTTGCGCGCATCGGCGTAACGGGGCAGCCCGGTCTCGAGGAATGCGCGAAGCCGCGTGCGCGCCGCCTCGGTACCGCCGGTGAACGCGCGGGAGGGCGGCACGTCGTGATCGATGTCGCACGCCGCGACGAGGGATGCGATGTCCTCGCGGCTCGGACGCGTGGGCTCGAAGGGCAGCTCGATGGTGCGCCGCGTCGCGGGCTCGCCGCTCGCGATCGGCCAGAGCTGGTGCGGCAGCGCCGCCATCAGCTCGGTGCGGATGCCGCGCGCAGTGGAGTGCTGCCTGCTCACGGCCTTCAGCGGCACGACACCGCACGCGTCCACCGCGATCACGGGCGTCGCCGTCTTCGCACGGAGCGCCTTGAGCTGGCGCGGAAAGATGAACGTCGGATTGAAGTCGGTGACGACGAGCGCGGCACGGTCGGCGAGCTGGAGGAGCGGCGACGCCGGCAGTGGAGCCTCGCGTTGGCGCTGGTCGAGGTAGAAGGCGTACTGGATGCCGCGGCCCTCGAACCCCGCGTGGAGGTCCACCACGCCCTCGAGGATGAAGGCGTGGAAGCGATCGCTGGCCCAGGGGTAGTCGTGTCGGAGCCCGTGGTAGACGAGCACGGGAACGCCCAGCGCGTTCGCCTGCTCGATGGCGAACTCGAGCGCGAGGTTCCAGTCGGCGCGATGGGTGGCCTGCATCCAGTAGAGCACGAACTCCCCGCCGTGGCGGGGAGCCCGGTCCTGGGGCAGGAACAGCCGCTGCTCGTCGAGATTCACCGACCGCCACCTCCGAAGGGTGCCTCAGGGCCGGAAATACTAGGGACTTCCCTCTGCGGACGTCGAGTCGGAAGGCTATCCGCGAGTCGCATTTCTGGCCCCTTACTTGCTCGCCGTGTGGCCATGACCTGCCTCCACAACGACTTACACGGTGCCCGACTATCGGTCCGCCGCAGAATGCCTGTTGGCCCAGTGACCCAGCTATGAGCGCACTCGCCTTCCGGCCTCCAATTCCCAAGCGCGAACAGGCGGTCCGACTCTCCGAGGTGGTGGCCGCGCTGTCGGCGGCACTCGACATCACCGAGGGCCAGCCGGAAGGTCACGCCGTCCGCAGCTGCGTCATCGGCATGCGGGTGGGCGAGATGCTCGGGCTCGACGAGGCCACCCGGTCGGACCTCTTCTACTCGATCCTGCTCAAGGACCTGGGTTGCTCCAGCAACGCGGCGCGCATGTGCAACCTGTTCGGCGCCGACGACCGCGCGCTCAAGCGCGCGCACAAGCTGCACGACTGGACCGACGGCACGAGTGCCGCGGGACATGCGTGGAAGCACGTACCGGGCGGCACCGTCATCGCGCGTGCGTGGAACGTGCTGACGCTGGCGGTGAAGGGACGTGGCGCGGGGCGCGAGATGACCGAGACGCGCTGCGAGCGCGGGGCCGAGATCGCGCGCATGCTGGGACTGAGCGACGCCACGGCCGCGGCGATCCACGCGCTCGACGAGCACTGGGACGGCGGCGGCCTGCCGCACGGCCTCGTCGGCGACGCGATTCCGCTGCTCGCGCGCATCGCGGGGCTGGCGCAGTCGGTCGAGGTGTTCTGGAGCGAGTTCGGCCGGCGTGCGGCCTGTCGCATGGCGCGGCAGCGCTCGGGCACGTGGTTCGAGCCCGCGCTGGTCGAGGCGCTCGGCCGGTTCGAGGACGACGAGCCATTCTGGCGCGGACTCGGTCGCACGGAGATCCGCGCCCGCGCGGCGTCGCTGGAGCCCCGCGACCGGGTGCTGCTCGCCGACGAGGCACGGCTCGATCGCATCGCCGAGGCGTTCGCGCGGGTGGTGGACGCCAAGTCGCCGTACACGGCGCGGCATTCCGATGGCGTCGCGCGGATCGCGCTGCTGCTCGCGGCCGAGCAGGGCTTCAGCGCGAGCGAGCGCACGGTGCTGCGACGCGCGGCGCTGCTGCACGACATCGGCAAGCTGGGCGTGTCCAACCTGATCCTCGACAAGCCGGGCGCGCTCACGCCGGAGGAGATGCTCGCGATGCGCGAGCATCCGCGTCACACGGAGTCCA
>Ga0207644_10001757_pt1 | contig 14039 bp, 11 predicted proteins | sample KBSS73metaG_FD_184326 | JGI IMG/M metagenome (GOLD analysis project Ga0207644, IMG submission 184326) | Switchgrass rhizosphere microbial communities from Kellogg Biological Station, Michigan, USA - KBS S7-3 metaG (SPAdes) (version 2) | ecosystem: Host-associated > Plants > Roots > Rhizosphere... | reverse complement strand
GCGTCGGAGTCCGGCGTGCTGCCGATCGCCGAGAACCGCATCGTCAAGAAGTGGCGCCTGCAGCCGGGCAAGATGTTCCTGATCGACTTCGAGCAGGGCCGCATCGTCGACGACGAGGAGCTGAAGAACCAGTTCGCGTCGGCCAAGCCGTATCGACAGTGGGTCGACAGCGTCCGCATCAAGCTCGAGGATCTGCCGCCGGGGCCCGCTCAGGACGAGTCGGACGAAAGCCTGCTCGACCGCCAGCAGGCCTTCGGCTATACCCAGGAGGACATCAAGTTCCTGATGAGCCCGATGGCACAGGCCGGCGAGGAAGGCATCGGCTCGATGGGCAACGACTCGCCGCTCGCGGTGCTGTCGGACAAGAACAAGCCGCTCTACAACTACTTCAAGCAGCTGTTCGCGCAGGTCACGAACCCGCCGATCGATCCGATCCGCGAATCGATCGTGATGTCGCTGGTCTCGTTCATCGGCCCCAAGCCCGACCTGCTCGACATCAACGCGGTCAACCCGCCGATGCGCCTCGAGGTCGCGCAACCGATCCTCGACGCCGCCGACATGACGCGGCTGCGCTCGATCGCGGCGCACACCGGCGCCAAGTTCAAGAGCTACGAGATCGACATCACCTATCCGCTCGCCTGGGGCGCAGAAGGCGTCGAGGCCAAGCTCGCCTCGATGTGCGCGGAGAGCGTCGACGCGATCCGGAGCGGCCACAACATCCTGATCATCAGCGACCGGCACCTGAGCCGCGAGCAGGTCGCGCTGCCGGCGGCGCTGGCGCTTTCCGCCGTGCACCAGCATCTCGTCCGCGAAGGCCTGCGCACGACCGCCGGCCTCGTCGTCGAGACCGGCTCGGCGCGCGAGGTGCACCACTTCGCCGTCCTCGCCGGCTACGGCGCCGAGGCGGTCCACCCCTACCTCGCCCTCGAGACGTTGTCGTCGCTGAGCGCCCAGCTGCCGGGCGATCTCGGCACCGAGAAGGCGATCTACAACTACATCAAGGCGATCGGCAAGGGTCTGTCGAAGATCATGTCGAAGATGGGCGTGTCGACGTACATGTCGTACTGCGGCGCGCAGCTGTTCGAGGCCGTCGGGCTCGAGAAGACGCTGGTCGAAAAGTACTTCCGCGGCACCGCGAGCCAGGTCGGCGGCGTCGATCTGTTCGGCATCGCCGAGGAGGCGATTCGCATGCACCGCGGTGCGTTCAGCGCCGACCCGGTGCTCGAAGGCATGCTCGACGCCGGCGGCGAATACGCCTGGCGGGTTCGCGGCGAAGAGCACATGTGGACGCCCGACGCGATCGCCAAGCTGCAGCACGGCGTTCGCGCCAACCGCTACGAGACGTACCAGGAATACGCCAAGCTCATCAACGACCAGTCGCAGCGTCACATGACGCTGCGCGGCCTGTTCGAGTTCGTCGTCGATCCGGCGAAACGGATCCCGATCGACGAGGTCGAGCCGGCCGCCGAGATCGTCAAGCGCTTCGCCACGGGCGCGATGTCGCTCGGCTCGATCTCGACCGAGGCGCACGCGACGCTCGCGGTGGCGATGAACCGCATCGGCGGCAAGTCGAACACCGGCGAGGGCGGCGAGGACCCGGCGCGCTACCGCGCCGAGATGCGCGGCGAGGCGATCGCCGAAGGGACGCACTTCAGCGACATCATCGGCAAGGGCGACATCGTCGTCGACTTCCCGCTCAAGGCGGGCGACTCGCTGCGCTCGAAAATCAAGCAGGTCGCGTCGGGCCGGTTCGGCGTCACGACGGAGTACCTGGTCTCGGCCGACCAGCTGCAGATCAAGATGGCGCAGGGCGCCAAGCCCGGCGAGGGCGGCCAGCTTCCCGGGGGCAAGGTGAGCGAGTACATCGGGCGCCTGCGCTACTCGGTGCCGGGCGTCGGACTGATCTCGCCGCCCCCGCACCACGACATCTACTCGATCGAGGACCTGGCGCAGCTGATCCACGACCTCAAGAACGCGAACCAGAAGGCGAGCGTCAGCGTCAAGCTCGTCTCCGAGGTCGGCGTCGGCACGATCGCGGCGGGCGTCGCCAAGGCCAAGGCTGACCATGTCGTCATCGCCGGCCACGACGGCGGCACCGGCGCGTCGCCTTGGAGCTCGATCAAGCACGCGGGCACGCCGTGGGAGCTCGGCCTCGCCGAGGCGCAGCAGACGCTGGTGCTGAACCGCCTGCGCGGCCGCATCCGCGTCCAGGCCGACGGCCAGATGAAGACCGGCCGCGACGTCGTCATCGGTGCGCTGCTCGGCGCCGACGAGTTCGGCTTCGCGACCGCGCCGCTCGTCGCCGAGGGCTGCATCATGATGAGGAAGTGCCACCTCAACACGTGCCCGGTCGGCGTCGCGACGCAGGACCCGTTGCTGCGCGCCAAGTTCCAGGGCCGGCCCGAGCACGTCGTCAACTTCTTCTTCTTCGTCGCCGAGGAGGCGAGGGCGATCATGGCCGAGCTCGGCGTTCGCACCTTCGACGAGCTGATCGGCCGCGTCGACCTGCTCGACACGAAGAAGGGAATCGCCCACTGGAAGGCGCGCGGCCTCGACTTCAGCCGCCTGCTGCAGGCGCCGACCGCGCCGCCCGAGGTCGCGCGCCGCCACGTCGAGGCGCAGGACCACGGCCTCGCCAAGGCGCTCGACGTTCGCCTGATCGAAAAGTGCGCGCCGGCGCTCGAGCGCGGCGAGAAGGTCCAGCTCCTCGAGACCGCCCGCAACGTCAACCGCACCGTCGGCGCGATGCTCTCCGGCGAGCTGATCCGGCGCCACCCGCAGGGCCTGCCCGACAACACCATCTTCATCCAGATGGAAGGCACGGGCGGGCAGAGCTTCGGCGCCTTCCTCGCCCAGGGAATCACGATCTACCTGATCGGCGACGCCAACGACTACACCGGCAAGGGAATGAGCGGCGGTCGCCTGGCGATCCGGCCGAGCATCGACTTCCGCGGCGACGCGACCGAGAACATCATCGTCGGCAACACCGTCCTGTACGGCGCGACCAGCGGCGAGGCGTTCCTGCGCGGCGTCGCCGGCGAGCGCTTCGCGGTGCGGCTCTCGGGCGCGACAGCGGTCGTCGAAGGCACCGGCGACCACGGCTGCGAGTACATGACCGGCGGCACCGTCGTCGTCCTCGGCAAGACCGGGCGCAACTTCGCCGCCGGGATGAGCGGCGGCATCGCCTATGTCTACGACGAGGACGGCCAGTTCGCGTCGCGTTGCAACACGGCGATGGTCTCGCTCGGCCGCGTCGTTCCGGTCGCCGAGCAGGAGAAGTCGCTAGAGCGCGCGATCTGGCACCGCGAGCAGGCCGACGAGACGCTGCTGAAGTCGCTCATCACCGACCACCATCAGTGGACCGGGAGCCTGCGCGCGCGCGAGATCCTCGACCACTGGAATGAGGCGCTGCCGAAGTTCGTCAAGGTCTTCCCGAACGAGTACAAGCGCGCGCTCGCCGAGATCAGCCTGAAGGCGATGACGGCGCTCGGCGAGATCCGCGCGACGACCGCCGCCGACGACGCGATCGCCAAGGCGCGCACGCACGGCAAGACGATCAAGGTCGTCGCGCCCAAGTAGCGGCGGGCAAGGACACGAGCGACTGGGCGAGAGAGATGGGAAATGTCACCGGCTTCATGGATTTCGAGCGCGTGGAGGAAGACCACGAGCCGGTGCCCGAGCGCGTCAAGAACTATCGCGAGTTCGTCTTCACGCTGAACGAAGACAAGGCCAAGGTGCAGAGCGCGCGCTGCATGGACTGCGGCACGCCGTTCTGCAACAGCGGCTGCCCGGTCAACAACATCATTCCGGACTTCAACGACCTGGTCTATCGCGCCGACTGGAAGAACGCGTTCGCGACGCTCGACTCGACCAACAACTTCCCCGAGTTCACCGGCCGCATCTGCCCGGCGCCGTGCGAGGCGGCGTGCACGCTCAACATCAACGACGATCCGGTCGGAATCAAGTCGATCGAGCACGCGATCATCGATCGCGCCTGGGCCGAAGGCTTCGTCGTGGCAAAGCCGCCGGCCGCGAAGACCGGCAAGGCGGTGGCCGTCGTCGGCTCGGGGCCGGCCGGCCTCGCCGCGGCGCAGCAGCTCGCCCGCGTCGGCCACTCGGTCACGGTGTTCGAGCGCAACGACGCGATCGGCGGGCTGCTCCGCTACGGCATTCCCGACTTCAAGATGGAGAAGTCGCACATCGACCGGCGCATCGCCCAGATGGAGGCCGAGGGCGTCGTCTTCCGCGCCGGCGCCCAGATCGGCAAGCGCGCCGAAGGCGAGGTCGTGACCGACTGGTCGAAGGAAAGCATCACGGCCGACGAGCTGATGGCGCAGTTCGACGCGATCGTCCTCGCCGCCGGCGCCGAGCGCTCGCGCGACCTGCCGGTGCCCGGGCGCGATCTCGACGGCGTCCACTATGCGATGGAGTTCCTGCCGCAGCAGAACAAGGTCAACGCCGGCGGCAGCGTCGAGCGGCAGATCCGCGCCGACGGCAAGGACGTGATCGTCATCGGCGGCGGCGACACCGGCAGCGACTGCGTCGGCACGAGCAACCGCCACGGCGCGAAGAGCGTGACGCAGTTCGAGCTCATGCCGATGCCGCCCGATCACGAGAACAAGCCGCTGGTCTGGCCGTACTGGCCGACCAAGCTGCGCACCTCGTCGAGCCACGAGGAAGGCTGCGAGCGCGAGTTCGCGATCGCGACCAAGGAATTCATCGGCGAAGGCGGCAAGCTGACCGCGCTGAAGGCGGTCCGCGTCGAGTGGCAGGGCGGCAAGATGGTCGAGGTGCCGGGCACCGAGCAGGTCATCCCGGCCCAGCTCGTCCTGCTCGCGATGGGCTTCGTCAGCCCGCTCGCGAGCCTGCTCGACGCCTTCGGCGTCGAGCGCGACGCGCGCGGCAACGCCCGGGCCAGCACCGAGGCGGCGGGCGGCTATGCGACCAACGTTGCCAAGGTGTTCGCCGCCGGCGACGTGCGGCGCGGCCAGTCGCTCGTGGTCTGGGCGATCCGCGAAGGCCGGCAAGCGGCGCGGGCGGTCGACCAGATGCTGATGGGCTTCAGCGAGCTGCCTCGCTAGCCCGATGAGCGACCTGCGCACGATCGCCGAAACCACCGGCCATCCTCATCGCGACCTGCTCGTCGAGATCGACCACGTCGTCTTCGGCTACGACGCGAGCCGGACGATCCTCAACGACGTCTCGCTCGCCTTCGGCCGCGGCAAGGTCACGGCGATCCTCGGCGGCTCGGGCTGCGGCAAGACGACGCTGCTGCGCCTGATCGGCGGCGTCTATGCGCCCAACCAGGGCACCATCCGCGTCGACGGCAAGGTCGTCGATGCGAACGATCCCGAGCAGCTGTTTGCGCTGCGCCGGCGTCTCGGCATGCTGTTCCAGTTCGGCGCGCTGTTCACCGACCTCTCGGTGTACGAGAACGTCGCCTTTCCGTTGCGCGAGCACACCGACCTCGACGAGACGATGATTCGCGACATCGTCCTCATGAAGCTGAACGCGGTCGGCCTGCGCGGCGCCGCGGGGCTCGACATCTCCGAGATCTCCGGCGGCATGGCGCGGCGGGTCGCGCTGGCGCGCGCGATCGCCCTCGACCCCGAGCTGATCATGTACGACGAGCCGTTCGCGGGCCTCGACCCGATCTCGATGGCGATCGCCGCCAACCTGATCCGCATCCTCAACGACACCACCGGCGCGACCGCGATCCTGGTCTCGCACGACGTCGCGCAGTGCTTCAAGATCTGCGACTACGCCTACCTGATGTCGTCGCGCGGCAAGGTCGTCGCCGAAGGGACGCCGAAGCAGCTCTCCGAATCCGAAGACCCCGAAGTGCGCCAGTTCATTCGCGGCGAGGCCGACGGCCCGGTTCGCTTCCACTACCCGGCCCGGCCGATGGCCGAGGATTTCGGGGTCCGCGTTTGACCGGCCTCATCGACGGGCTCGGCCGGCGCGCGCTCGAGATCCTGCGCATCCTCGGCCACCACGCGACCTTCCTCGTCGACCTGCTGCGCGCCTGCCCGGCGGCGCTGCGCCGGCCCTATCTCGTCATCGCCCAGATCCACGCGATCGGCAACCTCTCGCTCGTCATCATCGTCGCCTCGGGGCTCGCGGTCGGCTTCGTTCTCGCGCTGCAGATGTATTACGCGCTCGTCACCTACGGCGCCGCCGAATCGCTCGGCCTGATCGTCAACCTGTCGCTGACCCGCGAGCTCGGCCCGGTCGTGACGGCGCTGCTCTTCGCCGGCCGCGCCGGAACGTCGCTCACGGCCGAGATCGGCCTGATGAAGGCCGGCGAGCAGCTCGCGGCGATGGACATGATGGCCGTCGACCCGCGCAGCCGCGTGCTCGCGCCGCGCTTTCTCGCCGGCCTCGTCTCGATGCCGATCCTGGCGGTCCTCTTCTCGTCGGTCGGCATCCTCGGCGCATACGTCGTCGCCGTGCTCCTGATCGGCGTCGACGCCGGCAACTTCTGGTCGATCATGCAGTCGGGAGTCGACGTCCGCCGCGACATCGGCAACGGTGTCATCAAGAGCATCGTCTTCGGCTTCATCTGCACCTTCGTCGCCCTCTACCAGGGCTACGAGGCGAAGGCGACCCCCGAGGGCGTCGCCCATGGCACGACGCGGACGGTCGTGATCGCCTCGCTCGGCGTGCTCATGATGGACTTCGTCCTGACCGCGCTCATGTTCTCGACGCCCTAGCGATCGCGCCGAGGCCCTCACCGCGCAACTCGCCAGTCCCGGACTTACGCAAGACAGGAACGACCGATGGGAAAGAAAAGCATAGAGACGTTCGTCGGCATCTTCGTGCTGCTCGGCATGGCCGGAATCGTGTTCCTCGCGCTGAAGGCGGCCAACCTGGGCAGCTTCAGCGGCGGCGACACGTACACGCTGACCGCCTATTTCGACAACATCGGCGCGCTCAAGGTTCGCGCGCCGGTGCGAAGCGCCGGCGTCACCGTCGGCCGGGTCGCGTCGATCAAGCTCGACCCGAAGCTCTATCAGGGCGTCGTCGAGCTGGCGATCAACCGCGACGTCCAGTTTCCATCGGATTCTTCGTTGCGAATTCTCACTTCGGGGCTGCTTGGCGACCAGTACGTCGGCGTCGAGCCCGGCGCAGCGGACAAGATGTGGGCTGGCGGCGATACCATCAAGCAAACACAGTCGGCCGTGGTCCTCGAGAGCCTGATCAGCCAGTTCCTGTTCAGCAAGGCAGCGGATGCCGGCGGCACGCCGGCGCCTGCCGCGTCGGCGCCCGGCCCGAGCGGAGGAAAGAAATGAAGTCTTCGCAGCGGCGTCCCTTGCGGTCCCTGACGGTCGCCGCGGCCCTCATCGCGATGGCGGCCGCGCTCTCGGGGTGCACGACGATCCGCGAGTCGCGCGGCGGTCCGGGCCAGCGCCTCGACCCCTGGGAGAACTGGAACCGCAAGGTCTTCAACTTCAACGAGGATGTCGACAACGCCGTCCTCAGGCCGGTGGCTACCGTCTACGCGGACGTGGTCCCGCAACCCGTCCGGCGCGGCGTCAGCAACTTCTTCAGCAACTTCGCCGACGCCTGGTCGGCGATCAACAACATGCTGCAAGGCAAGTTCGCCCTCGGGCTCGAAGACGCGACGCGCGTGGGGACGAACACGCTGTTCGGCCTGTTCGGGATCCTCGACGTCGCCAGCGAGATGGGCCTCGACCATCACTACGAGGACTTCGGCCAGACGCTCGGCCGCTACGGCGTCGGCGCGGGCGCCTACGTCGTCCTGCCGATCCTCGGCCCGTCGACGGTTCGCGACACGGCCGCGCTGCCGCTCGACCGGCTGGCGACCCCCCCGGCTTTCTTCGACGGCACCGGCACGCAGCTCGGCCTGGGCTTCTTGCAGATCCTCAACACCCGCTCCAACCTGCTCGGCGCGACCCGCGTCATCGACGACATCGCCCTCGACAAATACACCTTCGTCCGCGACGCCTACCTGCAGCGGCGACGCAGCCTGGTCTTCGACGGGGAGGTGCCGGAAACGCCGGCAGCGCCGGAGGAGGCAGCCTCGGCCGCTGCCGGCGCGGCGGCCGGAAACCTCGCCCCGCCCGCGGCCGCGACGCCCGCGTCCGCGCCGCGCTGAGCGCGAGGGCCTGTGAACCCGCGCGGGTGGTCGCGCGTTGAGAAACAAGCGCTTTCCCTTCGGAAAGCAAGGTTCGCGAACTTCGCGCACCCTCTTCCCTCTGCAATTTCCAAGGAACCGAAGATGTTCATGACAAGATCGATCGCCTGGCTCGCCGCGACCGTGCTCGCGTTCACTGCGGTCGGCGCGCAGGCGCAGGCCGCCACGGCACCCGAGGCGCTGATCAAGGAGGTCTCGACCGACGTCCTCGACGCCGTCAAGGCCGACAAGTCGATCCAGCAGGGTGACATCCGCAAGGTGATCGCCCTGGTCGACCAGAAGGTCCTCCCCTACGTCAACTTCCAGCGGATGACGGCGTCGGCCGTCGGCCGCTACTGGAAGCAGGCGACTCCCGATCAGCAGAAGCGCCTGCAGGACGAGTTCAAGCTCCTCCTCGTCCGTACCTACTCGGGCGCGCTCTCGCAGGTGAGCTCCGAGCAGAGCGTCGAGGTCAAGCCGATGCGCGGCGCGGCGACCGACAACGAGGTCGTCGTCAGGACCGAGATCCGCGGCAAGGGCGATCCGATCCAGCTCGACTACCGCCTCGAGAAGGCCGGCGCGAGCTGGAAGATCTACGACGTCAACGTCCTCGGCGTCTGGCTGGTCGAGAACTATCGCAACAGCTTCGCCCAGGAGATCGGTGCCAACGGCATCGACGGGCTGATCGCCAAGCTGGCCGAGCGCAACAAGTCGGCGGCCGCGAAAAGCTGATGCTGCTGCTGCCGGCGACGCTCACGTCGCGCGAGGCGCGAGTGACGCTGCGCATGCTCCAGCAGGCGCTGCAGAGCGAAGGCAGCGAAGCGCCGGTGATCGTCGACGCCGGCTCGCTGCAGCAGCTCGACTCGTCCGCGCTCGCCGTCCTGCTCGAGATCGAGCGCCTCGCGGTGGCATGGGGGAGAAAGTTCGTCGTCCGGGGCGTCCCCGCCAAGCTCGCCGCGCTGGCCAAGCTCTACGGCGTCGACGTTCTCCTGCTCGACGGCAAGGCCGAGGCTGCGGCCGGCAACGAACCCGACGGTCAGCGCAAGCCGGCGACGTAGTCGGCGAGCGCCTTGACTTCGCGGTCGTTCAGCTTGGCGGCGATCGCCGTCATGGCCGGGTTGTTGCGACGCATCCCGCCGCGGAAAGCGACCAGCTGGGCCTCGACGTAGTCGGCATGCTGCCCGGCCAGGCGCGGATACTGCGCCGGGATGCCGCCGCCGCTCGGGCCGTGGCAGCCAGAGCACGCCGGCACGCTGCGATCGCCGATCCCGCCGCGGTAGATCTTCTCGCCGAGCGTGACGAGATCCTTGTTCTTGGCGAAGCCCGGCTTGGGCTGCTTGCCAGCGTAGAACGCGGCGACGTTCTTCATGTCGGCCTCGCTGAGCGGCGACGCCATCGCCTTCATGACCGGGTTGTCGCGCTTTCCGGCCTTGAACTCGGTGAGCTGCTTGACGAGGTAGTCGGGGTGCTGGCCCTGGATGATCGGGTTGGCGGCGCTGCCGCGCGAGCCGTCGTTGGTATGGCAGGCGGCGCAGACCGACGTCGAGATCGCCGCACCCTTGGCCGGATCTGGCGCGCTCGCGGCGTTTTCCGCGGCGTGCGCGGACAGGCCCGCCACCGACAGGGCCAGCGAACAGAGCAAACTCGATACGGGCTTCATGGAGGCGCCAGCTTCTCGTGCCAAAGCCGACAATTTTACAATGACCGCTTCACTACGATGACCAGCCCCTCCTTGCCGACCCCTGCGGCGCCCATCGAAGCCGCGGAGGACGCGGCCGCCGAGGCGCGCCGCGCGCTCGCCTGGACCCACACCGCGCGCTTCCTCACCACCGCGAGCGCCTTGAGCCAGCTGCCCGCGACCGAGCTGCCCGAGGTCGCTTTCGTCGGCCGCTCGAATGCCGGCAAGTCGAGCGCGATCAATGTCCTGACGCAGCAGAAGCGCCTCGCCTTCGCGTCGAAGACGCCGGGGCGCACCCAGCACATCAACCTCTTCGAGCTCGGCCCCAAGCTCGCGGCCGACGCGCTCTTCGCCGACCTGCCCGGCTACGGCTACGCCGCCGTCGAGCGCAACGCCAAGCTGCGCTGGCAGGAGGTCATGGCCGAATACCTCGCCGTGCGGCGCAGCCTGAGCGCGATCGTCCTGCTCGTCGACTCGCGCCTCGGCTTCACCGACATCGACCGCAAGCTCCTCGACTTCGTCGCGACGCGGCTCGGCAACGGCTCGGTCAAGCTGCTCGCCCTGCTGACCAAGGTCGACAAGCTGAACCGCAACGAGACGACGGCGGCGCTGAAGGCCGCCGGCGCCGTCCTCGGCGAGGTCGTCTCCGAGTCGAGCGACGTTTCCCTCACGCCGTTCTCGTCGCTGAGCCGCGCCGGCGTCGACGATGCCGCCCGCGTGCTCTACGCCTGGACCCACCCGACGCCATGATCGAAACCTTCACGCTCGAGCTCGGCAACGGCATCGATCTCAGCTGCCGCGCCGCCGGCCGCGTCGGCGCGCCGGTGATCGTCTTCCTGCACGGCTTTCCCGAGGCGGCGTTCGTGTGGGACGGGCTGCTCGAGCACTTCTCGACGCGGTATCGCTGCGTCGCTCCCAACCTGCGCGGCTACGAGCGCTCGTCGGCACCCGCCGATGTCGAGGCGTATCGCGCCAAGCACCTCGTCTCCGACATCTCGTCGCTGATCGATTCGCTCGGCGGCGAGCTCGCCGCGCTGGTCGCGCACGACTGGGGCGGCGCGCTGGCGTGGGGCCTGTCGGCGCAACGGCCCGAGGCGATCGGCCGCCTTGTGATCATCAACTCGCCGCACCCGGCGACGTTCCTGCGCGAGCTGCGCAGCAACCCGGCACAGCAGGCGGCGAGCGCGTACATGAACTTTCTCTGCCGCCCGGACGCCGAGGCCTTGCTGAGCGAGAACGACTTCGCGCGCCTCTGGCCGTTCTTCACCGCGATGGGCGCCGCCGACCCGGGGCGCGAGGGCGGCGGCTGGCTGACCGACGAGATGCGCGAGCGCTATCGGGAAGTGTGGCGAACGAGCCTGCGCGGCGGCTGCAACTACTATCGCGCCTCGCCGCTGCGCCCGCCGTTGCGCCCGGACGATCCGGTCATGACGATCGAGTTCGCGCCGGCGGCGGTGACGTCGCATGCGCCGACGCTCGTGATCTGGGCCGAAGACGACATCGCCCTGCTGGTGTCGTTGCTCGACGGGCTGGAGGCATACGTTCCCGATCTGCGCGTCGTCCGCGTTCCCGGCGCCACCCACTGGATCGTCCACGAACGGCCGGCATTCGTCGCCGCCGAGATCGAGCGCGCGCTCGCCGGTTGAATCAGGCGCGCGGCGAGATGTCGCGCATCATCCGGTCGACCGCGCGCTGCACCAGCGGCTTGGTCTCGATCGGCTGCAGCAGGCCGGCCGAGCCGAGCCGCTCGAGGGCGCGCTGCGTGATCGAGTGAGTTCGCGACGGCGACTCGCCGGCGAACAGGAAGAACAGGCTGCGGTCGCTGCGCCACAGCAACTGCACGCGGCTCCAGCGGCCGTGCAGGAAGAGCCGCTGGCGATCGCCGACGCGCAGCGACTCGACCCGCTTGGCAGGATCGTCGTCGGCGCGATCGCCGCCACTCGGCAAGTGCTCCGCAGGCACGGTCTCCATCGACGAGAGATCGATCACCGAATCGCTGAACGCGCGCGCCGGCGGTGAATCGGCGACGACCTCGTCGCGCATGCGCTGGACGATCTCCTCGGGCGTGAGCGCCCCGGCCGCGCCGGCGCCCGCGCGCCCGGCCGCGGCCGTGCCCGGGCGAAGCGCCTCGGTATGGATCGCCATCAGATCGTTCAGCACGGCCTGCTGCTCGACCATCGGCAGGGCGATCGCTTCCATGCCGACACGAATCCGCTGCAGCAGTCCGGGCAGGAGCGTGATGAGCCTCTGCCGGCTTTGCGGGTGGTCGGGGATCTTCAGGCTCCAGAGCAGGTCGTCGACCGTCCTGAGAGCGCTCATCGTCTCCTCCGACTGCTCGCCGTGGCGGAGCATTTCGCCGGCGATGACGCGTGCCCACGCACCCGTGACGAAGCGACGGATCGTCGGCGACGTGCGCACGGCGACCATCTGGTCGGTGATGCGCTGGCTCAGGTGCTGCTGCAGCACTTCGCGCCGCTCGGCGACGCGAAGCGCCTCGATGTCGGCCTGCGCCGATCGCACCTGCGCCTGCAGCTGCTCGGCGAGGAAGACGTCGATCCTGTTCAGGCCGCGCCGGAAGAGCGCGCCGTCGGGCGCCGAGCTGCCGGCCATCTCTTCGGCGACGGCCGCGGCGTAGGCGAGGAACGCGGAAAGGCGCGGATCCTCGACCCGCGAGTAGCCGAGGCTCGTCTGGCCGATCCGGTCGAGGAGGCGCCAGACGGGGTGCTCGAACGATTCGAGGGCGGCGCTTTCGGCCAGGCAGAGGCGCAACGCCGCGACCTGCATCCGCGCGATCGGCGGCCGGAACGCGGCGGGCAGCGACGAATCGGCGAGAAGCGATTCGAACAGGCGGGTGACGAGCTCGATGACCTGGCGATCGACCGGCTCGCTGGCGCTAGCCAGCACCGCCGATCGATGCTGCGCGATCCGCTCGCCCGGGGAGGTCCGGCCCGAGCGCGCGGTCTCTTGCGGCTCGTGGCGCATTATCTCGTCAAGGCGGATCAGTGCCTGCTCGAGCTCGCCGCTGCGCTTGCTCGCGCCGTCGCTGCGAACCTGAGCCCCGGCAGCGCCGCCGTCGCGCGGGACGGTTGCCGTGCCATCGCCCGCGACAGCGCCGGACGAGCTCAGCGGCATGCTGGCGAGCAACGCGCCGAGGGCGCCCTGGCGTGGCGGCTCCGCCGCCGGACGCCCGAAGCTCGCGCTCGAAGGCAGCACGACGGTGCGATAGACGCCCGGCTCGACGCCTTGCGACTCGAGCCGCGTCGACGCTGCCGCCGCGGCATTCTTCAGCAGCCCGGCGGCGACTCCGGCCGACGTGCGCAGGACGATCGCGCGCTGCGTCTGCGAGTCGACGACGGCGCAGGCGGCGTCCCAGAGCGCGGTCGCATGGACGAGCGGACGAAACGGATTCGATTCGGCGCTGACGTGCTCCTGGCCGACGAGCGTCGACGTGAACGTCTGCAGCTCGCGCAGCTCCCACTCGGCCGTGCTGTCGATCAGCTGCATCGCCCGCGAGATCTCGATGTCGATCTCGACCCGCGACTCGTCCATCAGCTCGAGGCCGAGGCTCGCGTCCTTGGCGTCGGCGAGCGGCGCCCCGCGGTGCTCGGCGAGGTCCTCCGCAACCTGGCGGCGCAGCGACTCGACGAAAGTCTTCTCGTACACCGGCGTGTTCTGCTGCAGCGCCGAGACGATGTCGGCGTAATGGATCCGCTCGCCGACGCTGCCCGTGTCCTTCGACGGGCCAAGCAGCTGGATCGTGCCCGCGGCGACTCGTGCGACGAGGGCCGGCGCGAGCGCGAGCTCGTCATCGACGAAGCGTTGGAAGAGCGGAGCGATTGCCATGCGTCGTCGGGGCCTGAGTCGATCCGATTATCCCGCGCAGCCTGCGCGCAACGGCACGCCGCTCGGCAAGGCGCGAGCGAATGCGCAATGAAAAAGGGCTGCCGAAGCAGCCCTTTTCGAGGTCGGGTCGAAGTGCCCGGCCGGAGCGATCACATGTCCATCCCGCCCATGCCGCCCATGCCGCCCATGCCGCCGCCCATGCCGCCGCCGCCGGCGCCGGACTCTTCCTTCGGCGCTTCGGAGATCATGGCTTCGGTGGTCAGCATCAGCGAGGCGACCGATGCCGCGTTCTGCAGCGCCGTGCGCGTGACCTTGGTCGGGTCGAGGATGCCCATCTCGATCATGTCGCCGTACTGGCCGTTCTGCGCATTGAAGCCGTAG
>Ga0207644_10001756_pt1 | contig 14043 bp, 9 predicted proteins | sample KBSS73metaG_FD_184326 | JGI IMG/M metagenome (GOLD analysis project Ga0207644, IMG submission 184326) | Switchgrass rhizosphere microbial communities from Kellogg Biological Station, Michigan, USA - KBS S7-3 metaG (SPAdes) (version 2) | ecosystem: Host-associated > Plants > Roots > Rhizosphere >... | reverse complement strand
CGAGCCTTACTTCGTCCATCCCGACCTGCTGCCGCTGCTGACGCTGATTCCGGCGCCGCCGGCGGAGGACTCGCCGACGACGAAGGCGGAGTTCGCGGAACTTCATCGGATTCAGGATGCGCGCACTGCGGAGCAGGTGAAGGCGGCACAGGCCGACGATGCGGAAGAAGACATCTTTATCTACCGGACGGTGCTGGGACCTGGGTTCAACGCACAGTCGCTGCCGCTGACGGCAGCTATTTCGGCCCATGTGCACGGCGATGAGCCGGAGGCGAGCAACGGCCTGAAGGAGCACTACGGGCGTCCGCGGCCGTACCAGGTGGATGCGACGCTGCACCCCGTCTGCAAAGTGACGACGCAGCACAATGCGTATCCAAGCGGCCACACCGTGTCGGGATATCTGCTGGCGTTCACGCTGGCGCAGATGGTTCCGGAGAAGAGCACGGAGATTCTGGAACGCGCGGACAACTATGCGCACAACCGTCTGGTGTGCGGAGTTCACACAGCCAGCGATCTCGAAGCGAGCCGCCGGATCGCGTATGCGGTCTTCGGCAGCATGCTCGATGAACCACGATTCCAGAGCGAGCTTGGCGCAGCACGGGCAGAGACGCGGAATGCGCTGGGACTGAATCCATAAGCCGTTTTTGAAAGCGGCAGAAGCAACCGATTTTTCTCCGAGACGAGACGAACGATCACTCAAGGTATGGAGGTTTGCGATGCAGGGAACGAGTTTGCGAGAGATGGTCAAGCCATTGCGCGTGGCTGCGCTGGCATTGGCTTGCACGGCCACGATGGTGGCCCAACAGTCCGGAACGATATCGGGCACGGTTGCGGACGCGATGGGGACAGGGATTGCGCGCTCAACGGTGGTGCTGAAGAACGACGGCACGAATGCGTTGACGAAAATCTCCGGCGACGATACGGGACATTTCACCTCGCCCACGCTTCCGGCGGGGACGTATACGGTGGAGGCCTCGGCTCCTAACTTCGCTCTTGCAGCGAAGAAGGGCGTTATGGTGGCAGCAGACCATCCTGCGCAGGTGGCGATCACGCTGAAGGTCGGGTCGGTGACGGACCAGATCACGGTAGAAGCGAGCAGCTCGAACTCGGTGGCTGCGCAGTACGCGCCAATGGATGGTTTGCTGGAGGCGCGGAGCGCGCGCACGGAGGTGAACACGGCGTTCATCCAGAACTTCTCGTCGCCGGTGGCGGACTACACCGAGGTGATGCAGATGACGCCGGGAGTCTTCAGCATCAATTCGAACGGCGTGGGGTTGGGTGACGCGAAGATGTTCTTCCGCGGCTTCTCGGATGGTTTGTACGACATTACGTTTGACGGTATTCCATGGAACGATACGAACACGCCGTCGCATCACTCGTGGGCGTTCTTTCCGTCGCAGTGGCTGGGCGGCGTGGACTTCGACCGCAGCCCGGGAACGGCCTCGACGGTTGGGCCGACGCCGTTTGGTGGATCGGTGAATCTGCTGTCGAAGGAGCCGCTGGATCTGCGCAACATCCGCGGCGGCATGAGCTATGGATCGTTCAACACGATCCTGGGCGACTTCGCTTTTGATTCGGGCAACTTCGGCGGAACAAAGAAGAGCAACAACGTGCTGGTGGATGTTCACCACATGAGCTCGGACGGCTTCCAGACGCTGAACCGGCAGCAGCGCGATGCGGGTTCGCTGAAGTATCAGTACAAGTTTTCGGACACGAAGGTGTTGACGGGATTTGCCGGCGTGATTCGGCTGAGCGCGAACACACCGAACATCAAGGGGCCGACGACGGCGCAGATCCAGCAATTCGGATACAACTACCTGCTGCAGAACACAGACCCGACGCAGCAGAACTACCAGGCGTACAACACATATTGGGTTCCGACGGACTTTGAGTATGTGGGGTACAAGCAGCAGCTGGGCAAGGGCTGGTTGCTCGACACCAAACCCTACACGTACAGCTACTACAACGCGCAGTACTATGCGACGCAGCCCAAGGGCGGTGTGCCGATCAACACGGTGAACTGCAACCCGAAGACGGGTGCGCGGCCTTGCGCGGTCGACAAGTTGAACAGCTATCGCAAGTATGGCGAAATTACGTCGTTGAGCAAGGTCTCGAAGTACGGCACCTTCCGCACGGGCATGTGGTACGAGTGGGCTGCGACGAACCGTTACCAGATTCCTTCAGACCCGATCAGCCACACGGACGATGTGCTGCCCAACTTCCACGAGCAGTTTTGGACGAACAGCTATCAGCCGTTTGCGGAGTATGAGTTCCATGCGACGCGGGCCCTGACGATTACGGGCGGCTTCAAGTGGGCGCACTACAACCAGGACCTGAAGCAGTATGCCGACAACGGCAAGACGATCGGCAGCGTCGATCCGGTGACGAAGCAGACGTTCGCGTATGTCAGGAACAATGGGGCCTATAACTCCTACCTGCCGAGCGTGGATGCGAACTATCGGATCAAACAGAACTGGAGCGTGTACGGCCAGTACTCGACCGGATCGGTGATCCCGCCGAGTTCGGTGTTCGACGTGGCGGGCGGCAAGGTGACGACGTTGCCGAAGCCAACCTCGGCGAACAGCTATCAGGTGGGTACGGTGCTGAAACAGCGCCGGATGACACTGAACGGGGACTACTACTACATCAACTTCCAGAACGTATATAACTCTTTGCCCGATCCGAATGTTGCTTCGGCAACACAGTACACGCAGGCCGGCAACACGGCGGCGAAGGGCTTTGAGGGTGAGGCGAACTTCTACCTCTACAAGGGCCTGAGCCTGTATGCCAATGGCACCGTTGGGACGACGCGGTATGTCTCGCAGACGGTCAACGGAGTCGTGAACCCGAACTACGACAAGTGGGTCGCGAACACGCCGGGCAACACGCAGGGCTTCGGGCTGACCTACCAGCAGAAGTACCTGGACTTCGGCATCTTCAATAAACGGATCGGCTCGATGTGGAACGACGGCACCAGCGGGACCTCGTACGTGGTGAATGGCACGACGTTCAAGAGCATCACGCTGAACCAGTATGTTCCCATCGAATCGTTCAACCTGACGAGCCTGTTCTTCAACTACACCATCCGCAAGGGGTCGTTCTTCGACCAGAGCAAGGTGCGCCTTAGCTTCAATAACCTGTTCGACACACGGAGTACGACGAGCCTTACGCCTGCGATTGCAGCGAACACGTACACACCGAACTCAGGCGATACGCTCGGGCTGCTGGCGGGACGGAGCGTAACGGTGTCGTTCGTGATCGGGCTATCGCCGCACAGGGAGTAAGCACCGATGCGGACTGTGGAACAGGAGGAACGGTGTGCCTCGTACAATCGGTACGAGTCATGAATTCTCAACCGATTCTCCTGATCCACGGCGGCGCATGGGCGATGCCGGACGATGCGATTGCGGCCCACGAAGCTGGAATTGCCAATGCGCTGGCTGACGGATACGCCCTGCTGGAGCGCGGCGCGAGCGCTGTCGATGCTGTTGAAGCCGCGGTCGCGGTGATGGAGGACGACGAGGCGTTCGATGCCGGGCGCGGGTCGTTCCTGACGCGCGATGGTTGCGTGCAGCTGGATGCTCTGCTGATGAATGGCGCGAATCTGCGAACGGGTGGTGTGGCGTGCGTGGAGCGACTGAAGAATCCGATTCACGCTGCTCGATTGGTGCTCGACCATAGCCCGCATGTGTACTTCGTGGGGACGGGTGCCGAGCGGTTTGCGATGCAACACGGCATGGCGCTGATCGACAACACGGAGCTGATTGTTCCTCGCGAGCGAGAGCGACTGATGGCGTTTCAGAAGGCAGAGCTTGAGGGAGCTACGGATACGACGTTCTCCGGGCCATTGGATTCGCACGATACGGTGGGCGCGGTGGCGCTCGACCAGCATGGCCATATCGCTGCGGGGACGAGCACGGGCGGAACGCTGTCGAAAGCCCCGGGGCGTGTGGGCGATTCGTCGCTGATCGGATGTGGTTGCTATGCGGACGATCATTCGGCGGCGGTCTCGCTGACCGGATGGGGCGAGCCGATTATGAAGCTGGTGCTGGGCAAGTGGGCGGTGGACCGCGTGGCTGTGGGCGCGCCTCCCGAGATGGCCGCGCAGGCGGCGATCGACTACCTGTATACGCGACTGGGCGGTCACGGAGGCATCATTCTGCTCGATCGCCAGGGGCGTGTGGGAGTTGCACATAATACGCCACGAATGGCGTGGGGGCTGAAGACTGCTGACAGCGTGCAGGTGGGAGTGACGCGGAACTGAGCCGCGCGAGGCCCGGAAAATCACTAAAATTGAAGTGTGATGCAGGCGCAGGAGCTGTTCAGCGGGGGTGGTGATGATGGAGCGACGTTTCGCCGTCCGCTGACCCCGGAGGAGGCGGACCGGCTGCCCTATATCCACCGGCTGCTGTTGGGATACTTCGACCAGCCGAAGCCGCGCGAACCGTGGGATCCGCTGTCGCAGTTCATCTACTCACTACTGTCTCCGCGAACGAAGACCGAGACGACGTACGCGGTGGTGCGGCATCTGCGAACGCGGTTCGGGACGTGGGAGAATCTGCGCGACGCTCCACTAGCAGAGATCGAGGATGCTCTGCGCGACATTACGTTTCCGGAGCAGAAGGCGGTACAGCTGAAGGCATCGCTGGAACAGATCACGGCGCGGTATGGAAGCCTGACACTCGATTTTCTGGCGAAGTATCGGACGGACAAGATTCGCGCGTGGCTGGAGCAGTTTCCCGGCGTCGGGCCGAAGACGAGCGCAGCCGTGGTGAATTTTTCGACCTTGCGGCGGCGAGCGATCTGCGTCGACTCGCATCATCTACGGGTAACGCAGAGGCTGGGGCTGACTCCGCGGGCCGATGCGGCAACGACAGAGGAGCGGCTGATGCGTCTGGTTCCGGAGACGTGGACGGCGGAGATGCTAGATGAACACCATCAGCTGATCAAGCGACTGGGGCAGACCATCTGCACGTTTTCGGAGCCAAAGTGCGGGGAGTGTCCGCTGCTAAAGATATGTCCGTATGGCCAGCGGCAGGTGGCGAAGAAGGACTAAGTCGTGGCTGGCGGGGAGTTCGCAGAAGACCACTTGCAAACTGAATACTCATTCATGTAGAACATCGCGTCGCTGAGTTTTATGGCGGCGCGGTAGCCAATCGTCCTGGCGGCGCGTTGCTTGGAGTCGGTTCATGATTATGTATTGGTTGCGGCGCTTCTCCCCAAAGTTCCTCGCCGCCTTCGTTGCAGTAATGCTCCTGTGTGTCGGGGCCGGAGTGGCCCAGACGGTGTCTACCGCTCAACTAAGCGGAAGCGTACATGACCCGAGTGGGGCGGTGGTTCCCGGGGCGAGCGTCGCGGTCTCCGACGCTTCGAAGGGCTTCAACCGCAGCACGACGAGCGATGGTCAGGGTAACTACCAGTTTCTGCTGCTGCCTCCGGGAACGTACACGGTCACGGCAACGTCGCCGGGATTTGCCAAGCTGACCTCAGGCAATGTTGTCCTCACCGTGGGCGAGCAAGCGCAGCTGCAGCTGACGCTGGCGGTCAGTGGAAGCGACACGATCAATGTGACGTCGGGTGCGGAGCTGATCGAGACGCAGAGGAGTTCACAGTCGACTACGGTGGACCAGGAGCGCATCAACAATCTGCCGATCAATGGGCGCAACTACATCAACTTCACGTTGACGAACTCGCAGATTGCGCGCGATGCGGCGCCTGCGGTGGGAGCGATTCCGACCAGCGGGCTGAACTTTGGCGGTGTGCGTGCGCGGTCGAACTCAATCAATGTGGACGGTGCGGACGCGGGCGACTATACGTCTGGAGGCTCGCGTACGACGGTGTCTCAGGACGCCGTGCAGGAATTCCAGATCGTGACCAACGGCTTTGCAGCGGAGTACGGACGCGCCGCGGGCGGCGTAGTTAATATCGTAACCAAGACAGGCACAAATGCCACGCACGCCAGTGCCTATGGCTTTCTGCGCAACCGCTACATCCAGGCGACTAATCCGTTTTCGACGGTGTATCAGCCGGCTTACACGCGGGTGCAGGCAGGGTTTACGGTGGGCGGCGCGATCAGGAAGGATAAGACGTTCTACTTCTTCTCGACCGAGATTACGCGGCGGCAGGAGTCGGGGTTCTCGACGATTGGGCGGAACAGCTTCGGGCTGTCGAGCATCGATGTGAGCAAGTTCTACGGTGCTCCGGCAGGTTCGTTGACGGTTCTGGGAACGGCGGCGCAGAGGGCATTTCTGACCGCGGCTCCGGCGGCGACTCCGGGGATTCAGCAGTATGTCGCGCTGGTGGGCTCAAGCTCCTCGCTGGCGACAACGGGAAAGAATCCGGTGTTTCTGCAGCCGACCATTGGGGTGAACCGGTTTGTGACTTCGGGGCAGGCAACTCCGGGATCGTATACGCCGCTGAACAATCTAATCGGCAACTTCCCCATTACGGAGAAGACCGAGGTTTACTCGCTGCGGCTGGACCATAAACTCACAGATCGGCAGCAGTTGATGCTGCGCGGGAGTGCGAGTCCGAGCTACGTCACGGGCATCCAGGAGAACGCGGCGAACCAGAATCTGGGGGAGAACTCGTTCTCGCGCACGGCCTCGCAGAGCCTCCATGATTTCGCCGTCGTTGGGCAGCACACGTATGTGATTAGCGCGAACAAGGTGAACGAGATTCGGTTCCAGTATGCGCGGCATCCGGTACTGTTCGCGCCGTCGACCGCGCCGGGAGGCTCTGGTGTAGCGGTGAATATTCCGGGGTTTGCTTACTTCGGCAAGACCCCGTTCTCGGTGGTGGATCGCATCGAGAACCAGAATCAGCTGCAGGAGAACTTTACGTACACGCGGGGCAGGCACACGTTCAAGACAGGCGTTGACCTGCGCTACATTCCGATCAACTTCAAGCAGGGACAGCTGTATGGCGGCGGCGACTACACGTTTGCGGCGCTCAATGCAACGGATATCTCGCCGGCGCTTGCGGGCTTGCCGGGCTTCTCGCCGATTCAGGCGTACGGGCTGGGGATTCCGCAATCGTTCGTGCAGGGCATTGGATTGACGACGTACAAGTACAACCTGAAGGTGCTGGGTGCGTTTCTGGAAGACAGTTGGCGAATGACGCAGCGCGTGACGCTGAACGCGGGGGTTCGGTACGACGTGGAGGGGTATCCGACGCAGACCGCGCTGAATGCGAATACTTATGCGGCGGAACGCGCATATCAGGTTCGCGAGGGGATACGACTGCGCGCCTCGAATGTCGCGCCGCGGGTAGGACTTGCGTACGACCTTCGTGGCGATGGCAAGAGCGTACTGCGGGCGAACTACGGGATCTTCTACGATCGCGCGCCGGGAAATCTCTCGGCGCAGTCGGTGATCTTCAACTCGACGAGGGTTCCGCTGGTGATCGTTGCGGGAGGTGCGCCCTGCACGGCTGCGAGCACTGTGAGTCCGCTGAACCTGAATGCGACGAATGTGTTTCAGGGGTCGCTAACGAATGCGAACTGTCTTCCGGTGCCGAGCCTGAACTATCTTCCGGGAGAGCAAAGGTTCGATCAGAACAATACGAACTCACTCTTTGTGAACCAGAACTACCTGACGAGCGCGTTTCCGCTAGCGATTCTTCCTTCCGGCCTGCAGGCAGACCTGAACTACAAGACACCGTATGTGCAGCAGATCTCGTTCGGTTTTGAACAGGAGCTGGGTCACGACATGTCGCTGAACATCGCCTACAACTCGACCGGCGGACGGCATCTGAACCGTCCGATCAACGCGAACCCGGTGAATGCGGGACTGCTGGTGAACAACTGGCGAGCGGCGGTGGCGGCGGTAAGAGCGGGAACGGCATCAGTGCTGCCGGGAACTCCGGTGACGGCGGTGGCGGGGCCGACGTCGAATCCGCTGACGGTGGCGACGGCGAGCGGAACGCTTCCGTGCGGCAATGGGCCGGGTGGGCCGTATGTCGCTCCGCCGCTGTTGAACTTCTTCCGGCGGTCGGGAGTGAACGTTTCACTGGCCCCGTTTCTGACGAGCCTTGGGCTGGGGCAGTGCGTCGCGCTGGCCAATCAGATCGCGGCGGCGAGCGGACTCGGCGTTGGGCTGCCGGTTCCGTTTGGAGACGTGAATCCAAACCGGACGAATGGGACCTCGAACTACAACGGGCTGAGCGTGAACTGGCGCAAACGGTTCTCGGATAAGTACCAGTTCCTGGCGAGTTACACCTGGTCGCACGCCATCGATGATTCGACGGACGTGGTATCAACGTCGGATTCCCCGCAGAACAACTTCAATCCGAATGCAGAGCGCAGCAACTCGACGTTCGATCAGAGGCACAGGTTTGTGCTGTCGGGCGTTTATAACTCGGGCCGCGTTGGAACGAGTGGGTTTGTTCACGCGGTGTTCTCCGGCGTGACGGTTGCGCCGATTATTGAGCTTTCCGCGGGACGGCCGTTCAACATCCTGACGGGCACGGACACGAACTTCGACTTCAATCCGTTGACGGACCGGCCGAACGCGGTTGCTCCGGGAAGCGGGCCGACGAGCTGCGGGAACGCGCCGGTGGCGAGCAAGTATTCCCCGACGGGCGCTTTCAACCTGCCGTGCTACATCGATGTTCCCTCCGGCTCGCCAGCTTCGGCTTACACGGGAAACCTGGCGCGAAATGTGGGGACAAAGCCTTATGTGGTATTTACGGATCTTCGGATTGCGAAGTCGTTCATGTTCCGCGACAAGGTGTCGTTGCAGGTGATGGCGGACGGCTTCAACCTGATCAACAAGAACAACACGCTGGATGTGAATCTGCTCTATACAGCTGCGGGGCAGGAGACTGCGGCGAGCGATCCACGGCAATTTCAGTTTGGGGCTCGGCTGTCGTTCTGAGCTTTGAGGGAATTCGTACGCGTTGGGGGACGGAAATACCACTTGTCTATGCATTTTCTTGCGAAGGGGATCAGAGTTCGGTGATCCGGCACGCGCCTAAGTTAGAGCTAAATCAATTTAGCTCCGCATTAAGCGGCCATTCTGTGGATTTCAGGTACTGTGGCGACGGAATTGCACGCTACTAAGGTGCGCAGAAAGCTCTTGGCCCAGTTTTCAGTTTCCCGTTTGGGACAGCACTGCCCCTCCGTCGCCGGTATTTTGGGGGGGCAGTTTTTATTTGTCCTCGACACCGCGCTCGATCCGGATGGCATCCCCTGTGGAAATCGCTGAGGATCAGTTACTTAACTCGGCTGAGAGCGTCCCTTTAAGTGTACGGGCGCACAACTTCCGGAGATGCAACGGTTCTCCTACATAGAGATGAAATACGGTCTTGTTGGAGTAGTCAGGTCATGGGGTTTGGGAGCGCTGGCTGTACTGGCGCTGATGACAGGAGCGGCTTCCGCGCATGGGGACGTGGCCTTCCTGATGGAAGAGCCGTACGGCGGGTTTGGGAGTGTTAACCCGACAGGGCATGGAGCGCTGTACTTCAATCATATCTGTGCGGAGTCACCTACGCGGCTGCGGGTGTGTCGGCCGGGTGAGATGGGCGCGGTGGTGAGCCGGTACCACAAGATCAAAGGGTACGACTGGATTGCGATCCCCCTGCTGCCCTACCTGTATGCGGTGGAGCGCAAGGAGGATGTTCCCGCGCTGGCGGATCCGGCGATGCGGGACGAGTTGCGGGATACCTACCGGAAGCAACATCTGAGAAGTATTGCTCCCGATGCAGTTGCAAAAGATGGAGACGCGGAGAAGCCGAAGGGCGACTGGTATCAACTGGTGGGATCGTCGTATGACAGGAAGATCTACGGGTTCCAGATTGAGACGACTCGCGAAGAGGATGAGCAGTTCATTGCGCGGTACAACGATCACAAGAACATCAGCCACTTCAATTTGTTCTTTCACAACTGCGCGGACTTTTCGCGGGTGGCGCTGAACAGCTATTTTCCGCACGCCATCACAAGAAACTATCTTGCGGACTTTGGGCTGACGACGCCGAAACAGGTGGCGAAGTCGCTGGAGAAGTACGCGAAGAAGAATCCCGATATGCCGTTTACGGTGTTTGTGATTCCGCAGGTGCAGGGGACGATTCCGCGGAGCCATAGGATCGACGGCATTGCCGAGTCGCTGGTGAAGTCGAAGAAGTATGTGGTCCCGCTAGCGGTCTTCTATCCGGAGTTTACGGGCGCACTTGGCGTGGCATACCTGACGCAGGGACGGTTCTCGCCGCCAAAGAATGCCGAGGAGCTAATGCTTCCGGGCGAGGATGCACGGGCTGCGGTTGCACGGCGAAGCGAGGAAAAACGCGCGCTGGTGCTACTGAACGCTAAGCCCGGTGTCGACATCGAGAATGAGAAGCGCTCCCTGGACGATCATGGAGTGAATCTTGAGCGACGTGAGGGTGATGGCGTAGCCGGTGCTCTCGGCCGAACGGCTGAGTAGCTGGCGCATGAGGTCGGCGGCGTTGACCTTCATCTGCTGTGGGAGCTGGCGCTCAAGGAAGGGTGTCAGCAGGAAGTTGAGCTCGGCGGAGTTGGAGAGGCGGTCGATGCGGGCGTCGCGGAAGCCGATGGTCTCGGCCTGAGCGTCGGGGAGGACGGAGACGTCGACGTCGCGCGTGATGGAGACTCCGACACAGTTGCCGTAGACGCTGGTGCCGAGCTTGGCGCGGGTGTGGACGCTTATGACGACGCGGTCGTCGTGGAAGGTAACGCGGGGCTTTTCGGCGTAGACGAAGCAGGATGATTTGGCGTCGCCGCGCAGATAGTAGCGTCCGTCGGGAGTATTGAAGAGCTGAGTCTTGAGAGTTCGCTCAAGGGCCTGGGCGGAGATGCCGACTTCGGTGGCGCGGGCGCTTGGGGCCAGGGCACAGAGAGCAAGGGTGCAGAGGAGCAGGGTGCGACGCATGAGTTAAGGATAACCGCGGGTGCCTGTCGTCTTCGTTTCTCCAAACAAGGTGTGGCTTATGTAGCGTAGGGCCCGAGCTCGAGCAGGTGGGCGAGGGCCCGGGGGTCGACTCGGTAGGGGGATCGGGGGCCTTCGAAGAAGTGGTGTGCCTGAATGAGGTGGACGATGAGACCGGGGCCGCTGAGGTGCGTGTTGTTGCGTGTGTTCCGGATGTTCCAGTCGATCGAAGCAAGCCGGTTATCGCTGAGTGGGGGCCCGGGGCAGGGGTTTTCATGCGGCTCGGGAGCGAAGGGGCAGATCTGTGGTCCCTTGTAGCGCTGGATGCGGATGGTGTAGGGGCTGACGATGGTGGTGGCTTGACGGAGAGCAAGTGCGGCTGTGATGTTCGCGCTGAGGCGTAGCGCCAGTGTCTCGGCGGTCACGCCGATCTGGTCGAGGGTGGCCGCGTCGGATTCCAGGACCGTGCGGAGGCTTTCTTTGGGGCCGAGGAAGCCAGACTGGGAGAAGATGCCGGGGCGCATCCTTCTCTCCAGCTCTTTGAGCGGAACGCGGGGGAACTCTTGTGATGGCAAACCAACTCCGTGGAGTTACCGTGTCGGCCGGCTGCGCTGAGGCAGCTTTCGTTTCAGTGGAGGCGTGATGCGTCCGACTGGCTTGGTCAGCGCGGTGGCGACGTAGATCATGCGCTTGCGAACAGTTCCGTCGGGAGAGGAGAGCACCCCGAAGAAGATGTATGCGGGCTGGAGATATTGCTGGCTGCCCTTCCACCCTTCCTCGAAATAGCCGAAGCGAACGTTCTCGATCTCGATGATGCCTTCTTTGGAGCGGTAGTGGGCAGCGAGATCGCGGAGGGCGGCTTCGGGCGAGCGGCAGGGGACGTTGCGGCGGTAGGCCGCTCCCAGCTGGCGCCAGATAATCTCGAGTCCGCTCATGCTGCGCTGGGCGTCGAGGTAGACGATGATTTTTCCGCCGGGGCCGTCGACGGGGATCTTGTCGACGAGGCGTTGCAGGGCGACAGCGACGTCGATGGTGCGCTCGGTGGCCTCCTTGCCGGCGCGTGTGGCCTCGCCGACGTTAAGGCGCGCTGCTTTGAGGAACTGCATCTCGCGGGCGGGAAAGAGCTTCATCTTCTTGACGAGATCGAGGGCGAGCCGGCTGGCAATGCCATCTTGAATTTTCAGGTTGGATTTGCGATCGTCGATCTGCCAGCGGGAGCGATCGACAAAGCGGATAGCCCCGGAGGCGCGGTAGGCCGTGAGTTCGAGGTGGCCTTCGGACCATATGAGCATGTCGGCGCTGCTGCACAGGGTGGCGGACTTTGCGTCGGCCGTCATGCCCATCTGCTTCGCGAGCGTACGAAGTGCCCTCTCCGTTACGTTTGGAGTTTTGAGGCGGTAGATGTTGGCGGCTTTGCGGGGCGTTGGAATGAGCTTTCCAGTGACTTTTATCTCTGCCATAGCGATCTCCGGAGGGTCAGGTCCGATATTTCCAGGCGAGCCAGTTGGTGGAGGCGACGTTGAAGTCGCGCCAGTTGAGGGTTTCGTTCTCACGGCGGTTGATGGCGTCGTCGCGGGTGACTCCGGCGGCGATGGCGATGGAGTCGTCACCGGTCCAGAAGGAATAGGCGTCGGAGACCCATGCGCCGGCGATGGTGTCTCCGCTGCAGATGTCATCGGCGAAGTCTTCGCCGAGATCGGCGGTCCACCAGGAGTCGGCGGCGGTTCCGATGTAGCCGCAGACGATGTGGACTCCCTGCATGGGGCCTGCCCAGACGGCGACGATGTGGCTGGCGTTGGTGTTGAGCACGGCATCGCAGCCGAGAGCGGCGATCCACTTCAGGTTCTTTTTGCCGAGGCGCATCTTTTTGGAGGAGACGGAGCAGTTGGTGTGCGCCTTGGAGAAGAAGAAGCTGACGATGTTGTCGGAGTTTCCGCCGTGGTCGTTGACCATGCAGAAGTGGACATCATCGCTCCAGTTGAGGGAGTCGCCGCCGAAGTCGGGATGGCGGAAATCTGTCTCCCATGCGTTGTCATTACCCCAATCGAAGACCTTGGTGTGGCCGTGGTTCCCCATGTGGTTGTAGAAGCCGACGACCTGATCGTCGCAGTAGCTGAGGTCATTTTGTTTGCATTTGTCGTTGTGGAAGTCGTTGATCCATTCGACGCCGACGCGGACTTTGAGGTTAATGCTCATCTGTTCCCCTTTCTCTGCGGATACTGCGTGTGCAGGGGCCGATTCGCTCTAACTGGGGTCTTGCCGGACGGACGGTGGTTCGGGGAGTTCGCGGGCCTGCCGCGTCCGTCGGAAACACTATACTCCATGGCCACGCACATGAAGGAACTGCGCAGGGGCTGGCGTGGCTCATCGCGTGTCGACATGATGGACGAAATGACGACAGGATCGTGACAGGAGTTTTACTTCGCGGGGAGCGATTGGCTGCGATGCTGCTTGCATGTGTGTGTTTGCGATGGTTCGTAAGGCGATGAAGCGGCGAGTCTTTCTGCCTGGAGCGGCTGCGTGTTTGTGCCTGATTGCGGGTTGTGGAGGCATGGGTAAGGGCCCGGCGGAGCCCATGCTGACGGCGGGGCAGGTAACGGCGACGAATAATCCGCAGGTGGCTCTGTATGCGATGACGATGCCGATGGCGGGAAGTATGTCGGTGGAGTTCGGCACGGATACGAACTATGGGCTGAAAACGTGGTCGCAATCGTCGGATACGCCGGGCGCGACGGTGAGCGTATTTGTTGCAGGGATGAAGGCAAGTACGACGTATCACATGCGCGCGGTGGTGAAGTTCGCGAACGGGACTACGGCGAACGATGTGGACCACGTGTTCACGACGGGAGCGGTACCGGCGAGCATGAAATTGAATGCAACGACTACGACCACGGCGGGGATGACTCCGCAGGGCGGGGTGGAACTGTTGAATGCGCTGTCGGGGACTCCGACGGGCGTGGTGGTGACAGACCTTGCGGGGAACACGCTTTGGACGTATGCGAATACAAGCAGCGTGGCGCAGAACTACATCAATGGTGTGAAGATGATGGCCAACGGGAACATTCTGATGGCGTTTGGGATGGGGATTCCGTTCAGCGCGGTACCTGCAGAGGCGGTGAACGAGATTCGCGAGGTAAACCTGGCCGGCGACACGGTACGCAGA
>Ga0207644_10001754_pt1 | contig 14048 bp, 15 predicted proteins | sample KBSS73metaG_FD_184326 | JGI IMG/M metagenome (GOLD analysis project Ga0207644, IMG submission 184326) | Switchgrass rhizosphere microbial communities from Kellogg Biological Station, Michigan, USA - KBS S7-3 metaG (SPAdes) (version 2) | ecosystem: Host-associated > Plants > Roots > Rhizosphere... | reverse complement strand
CTGAGCCTGAGCAAAGGAACATTCACCTTCGTCGCCGGCAAAATTGCAAAGACCGGCGATATGAAGATTGATACGCCTGTCGCAACCATGGGCATTCGAGGCACGACGCCACACGTCGAAATCATGAACGACGGGACTGTCAAATTTTCCACCCTCATCGAAGAGGGCAAAGAGCGCGCGGCGCCACGACGGTCGGACGTTCCAAACAACGGTAAGAAGCCCACACTCGACATTTGTCGGGGGTGCTGAACCCAACTCAGGCCTTGTCGGCTTTGCCCTTGAAAACAGACTTTTGCGGCGCACTCCGTCATGTCTGCTTCGGGCCAAAAGCGGACGCTTTGAAATTGGTTGCCAGTTCGCACTCAATTCGATCGGCCCGCTAGATCGATGGCCGCGACTGCAGGTGCCTGGGCGCTTAGCGCCAACAAAGGATGATAGTTGCGGACGTCCTGGGTGCTTAGGATCACCATGGTCCGGTTATCAAGGACCAGCCAGTTTTGTTGGGAGCGAACCGCCACGATCGCATGTTCCGTTAGGCGCCTATCATCTTGCACGATGACAAACCTGAGATCGTCGGAACTGACTCCCAATTCGCGAAGTGCGACGTATTTTAGGATCGCATAGTCCTCGCAATCGCCGGCTCCACTGTCGAGCGTTTCAAGCGGTGATGCCCAATAGTCGGCAACGCGATACAGGGCCCAATCGCTTGCTTGCCTGATAGTCACATTGACCGTTCGATTGAGCCATCCCAACCGGGCGCGTCCCTCATGTTTTCGGCCGAGTTTTACAATAGCTAGAAAGCGACGTGCGGCCTGAGAGCAAGTGTTTTCGTTTGAGCGGCAGGCCGCGATCATCTTTTCGTCGGCAAGAATGCGGGATTGGAGCTCGCGCCATTTCTCTGAAATCTCTCCAGTCGGAACGCGCGCCGGTGGTAGATCAAAAGGCTCTGCCGAAGGCAACGCACGATGGGGTCGAAAATCCGGCGGCAGAATATCTGGAGTGAGCAATACAAGTTGTGGGCGTGCAAAATGGGCCGATGGGCGCAGCGTGTCCGGCACCCATCTGGTAGATGAGAATAGGGTAGACTCAAATGCAGAGGTGGACCGGCTCGTCGGGTGCATATTCGCGAAGGCAGCGCTGCAGCAAAACGCGACCACGCAGCTAAGTAGCTTCCTCGCGTTATTCATTTGGAGAGCTCAAAGATTGCGCTCTCTCTTGTCAGGGACGCCGAGTACCGCAACCGCTACAATCGCCAATCCTTTGCGCATTATCCCACGCTGCGTGGCTATGCCCGTTTGGAAAACCTGGCATCACTACAAGGTTGTAGTTACCGCCGATTTAACGTGTGCGGTTAGCGATTGCTTAACGCGTCGAGCCCGAAGCACTCCGCGAGTAGAATGATGTCCGATCGAATGTTATCCGTCAGTCCTGACGTCGATGGGTGGCGTGACAACGCAACGATACGCGTCAGCCATAGCATTTGTAGCGAGCGCAGCGCTCAGCACCGATTGATGTGCGGCATAACGACAAGTCTGGCTCACTACTCCAGAAGAGGCCTGACTGATGTTAGGTATTATGAGGCGGCGAGCGTTCAAAGTTCCAATTGGGAAAAGTGTTTCGATACCGTAAGGAGAGTCGGTTACCAGAAATTTTTTCTACCGGTACTTTACTGCCGATGTCAGCGTATCGAATCACCACAAGATACTTTTGAAATTTTTCCACAGGAGACGCGGATGAAATCTTCAATCGTCAAACGCTCCGTCATCATTGATGGCCACAAAACCAGCGTGAGCCTCGAAGATCAATTCTGGAGTGGCCTGAAGGAAATTGCTCACGCCCAAGAAGCGACACTGTCGAAATTAGTCGCCAAGATTGACGAGACCCGTCAGCATGGAAACTTGTCCTCAGCAATCCGTCTGTTCGTACTTGATCGGGTTAGGGCCAACTGGAATACCGACGTGGCCTTGGCGTCGGCGTGCGCCGATAATCACCAAAACGCGAAATCCCTCGAAAGTTGTGACTTGTCGCACAGCTAATGTTTTTCGTAGGGCGAACGTATCGGCGCGAGACGCCATACGATTGGCGCTCCATTCCGGCTGATGGTAGGGCACCGCTGTGATGAACACACTCCAGCGGTCCCTTTCGGTGTCGAACCTTTGAGCGGCCGCTGCAGTAGAAAAAGCTCCGTGAAGATGCGACGACTGTTCGCTTTGCCGCGCACAAGGCCATGTCTGCTTCAACTCCAAAAGCAGACATGTGCGGTGCAGCTAGCGACGTCTGCTAAGACCAATAGCGGACGTTGAGTTGTTTAAGTCGAGCCGATGCCTCGGCTGGATGATGACATCTCAAATGTTGTTTTTCGCGGTAAGTGCAGCGTTGGCAGCGCCGCTTATGTCGCATCATAATAGACGTCAATATCCCCGATACCGTTTGCAGACACCGTCCTGTACCATCTTTCTGGTTGCCCATGCGGTTGCGCGAATTAATGAGGAGCGAGCATCGCGTAAGTTTTTCCAAGCACAGGCTCAAGCCAACCGGCCCGTAGTGCTGCGATCCATCGACTTCTGATCATGATGGTTTCATGCCTTAGCGTCGCACCGCCAGCAGCCGCGCAGCTGCATGGATGGCTCCATTGCGTTTTCGCTGACTAGCCGCTGAGCGAGCGCCGACGTCCGCTGGATCAAAGCCGACCTGTGCAGTGCAAATGGAGATGTCTGCTGTGGGCCAAGAGCGGACATTAGCCCTGGTCAACATCCCCGAACAATGCGTCAGCGTGGTGTTTCGATTGCGAACGAGGGTCGGCTGCCCAATTGGTCACGAGCGCTCTCAATTGACTTTGTTCAGGTTTGGCCCGCTGTGAACCAAGGCGCACTGAACGCAAATTTCGGTCACTTCCTCTGGGCTGTCCAAAGCGCGCCAAATCAATTCGCCGCACTTTTCGCATGAGGCTGTGCGTGAGGGGACCCTTTGCGTCGCCAAATCCTTGACGCGCGGGCAGACGAGCACCGCGCTACCGATCTTCTTGACAGCCCCACCCATCTCGTCTCCGCCCGCGTTGGGAGGGTACATCCCGTAGCAGCTACAGAAACAAGGAGTCCTTTTTAAACGCGCAGGAAAATTGCCAATTGATCGTTACCGCGAACGTATTTGATATCGTTACCAGCTGTCGGCGGAAAAACGATCTTGAAAAATACCGGTCGCAATAATCGACTTTGTACTTTTGTGTTTCGCTGGGCGGCGTTTCTTCAGAGACCGCCGGTAGACGTGGATGGATTGATAACTCGTAACATCAATGGCGGACCCCACTTGGAGACGCGGGATCAGCAATCGTCAGGCTCTGTTTCGGTTCTGTCGGCGCACAAGAAGAACCGAGGTTCATTTCGGCAGACTTTGCGCCCATCGGATCATCATAGCCTCGCGAATAAATCTCGGCTGCGCTCCGGCTGAGGGCCAATTGCGTTCGGTTGGACGCGCCGCATTTTCGCATCATTAGGCGGACATGAACTTTCACCGTTCCTTCTCTCATGCCGAGCCGACGCGCAATCAACTTATTGGATTCTCCCAAACAAATATGTTCAAGCACCTCCCGTTGGCGAACGGTTAGGTTTACTGATCCCAAATCACGTCGTGGCTGCGACGACCAAGTACTGTTCACGCTATGCCCGTTGTGTTTGGAATCGGGGTTGGAGTCATTAGATGGTCCCCCTTTTGAATCGTCGGATTGTGTTGGTTGCCGCAGCTGATTCACGGCTGAAGGCGGGAAATAGGAGCCTCCATTCAAGATGAAGGACAATGCACGGCGTGCGAGCGCTGAGGCGATCCCACTATAGAGATAGCCCTGCGCTTCAACACTAAATGCAGCAGCGATGTCATTACCATCTTTTCTGTCTGAAATAACGACGAGAGGCACGGTGGGTGCGAGCGTACGCAGAACTTTGAGCTGGTGCAGGTTTTCTTTTTCAGCGATGGACTCGCCACCTACGCTGAAGATCAACATCCTACAGTCGGTTTCCGAAAGAAGCGCTTCTCGCGCCTGATTAGGATCAAATGACGTGAGCCGTAGATTTTCAGCTTTGGCCCATGGCTCAAGAAGACTGATTATGCTGGCGCGTCTCAGTTCCTTGGTGTCAAAGATCGCGACTGAGGACTTCCCACGTAGCTGTGACATCGCACTACTCAACAAGCAGACGCATCAATTCCCCAATAGGTTGTATGGACAATTTTCCAATCGCCGTGTCAATTGAAATGAAATGCCAACGGTTACCGCTTTCGAGGTACGTGTCCCAATTGGAAACAACGGTCTCGCTCACGAGGTATTATTTTGACTAACTGGGCTATGTCATCAGTGGAGTGTCGACTTCCCATCAGATGAATATCGACTTCCAATAAACTGTTCTACGATTCGTGAAATGTCTGCGCGACTGTGAACAGGGGTCGAACAATCATGAGCTCCATTCAAAATGTGCATCACCGCGCATTCGACTCGGCAGTGAAAGGGTTCAACTCCTCTGCAACAAACCACGACGCCGATCCTGGGTCATCGCTACCGTCCGAACCCTCGGCGCTCGTTACTGTGATCGGTGGGAATGCTTTTGCTACAGGCGCGCACGCGGATGCCACAGGCGCGGTCAGCAACAACGTCGATGATTTAGGAAACGCCACGGTGGCATCCGGCTTTGCGGTCTTTGAGGCGACCGGTACTTCCTCGCATGGGCAGCCAGCAGCTAGCGCTGACACTTTTCTATCGGTCGCCGGAGCCGATATTGTGATAGAATTTGAATACGACAAAAATTTCCATATTGGGAACACGGACGTCGCTGTATCAGAATTGGCGTATTACGCCATCGATATAGACAACTGGACGCCACGAAATGGCCCGATCGTGATGGATTTCAAAACACATTCAACCGGCGCCCAGGCTGGGGGACATGACGAGTACCTTCCGAGCCATGTGACGCCTTCCGGGAATCTTGCGTCGGTCGTTGCCGTCGCCGATGCCCACGGGGCGAATTCATTTGCGTCCACTTTGACCCACTCGTTGGCCGTCGAGAATCACTTCTCGTTGGTGTCCGGCGCGGCAATGGTCGCAGCGTAATCGACCTCGCCGTGCGGCGGACCACGCCCAATAAGGGTTGAGACGGGCTCCCTACTGCGGACCTAGTCCGACAGCTTGAGGCGGTACCGACGGATTGCGCTTGCCGCAGCCTCGGCCGTGCCGATCAGGTCCGGACCGCTCGCGGCGCTCGACGAACTCGAGGCGCGCCCTGGCCCGGCGCGCAGAACGCGCGCGCGACTGCCGCGGACGATAAGGCCGGCATCTCCGGCCCGCGACAGCTCAAGAAGGACCGACCCCCGCCCGTCCCTGCCTTCGAAGCGAATTGTTTCGCCGTCAACCCGATAACGCGTGCGCATGGCCGCGTCCTCGCCTGCTAAAAACATCAAAGTCAGCAATGAGAGCCGGCGGCAGTTGGACCTGCCGCCGGCTCTCTTCGGTTCGCTCAAGGATTCCAAATTACATGGGCGCCGTTGGTCGCGGAAACCGACTCCGAGACGGAGCTCGAGCCGACACCCTGGAGGACTGTGGTCTGGGTCAGCGTCTCGGTATGCGAGTTGGAGCCATACGCATCGGCCGTCGAGTTGGCCATCGCCGAGTTGCCGAAGACAAAGGCGCGAACGTCGATCGACTTGTCGATGTCGACGTGCTCGCGGATGTTCACGTTCTTGAGGAAACTGACGTCGAATGATGGCGTCGTCATGTCGCTCTCCTTAGTGTTGATCAGCGGCAGACGCAACGATTGCGCCATCCGCAAGGCAAAAGGTTACGGATTGCCGTTCCCGGCATCAAAGGTTCATCGGACTGATCTTCTTTTGGTGTAATAGGCCACCGATACCGCACGACTTTCGACCCATGCGCGCGACGAGCGCCGGACGTAAATTCGCGCACGCAGCAAACGATACCTTCAGATACCTATTTAGGAGCAGGCATCCGTCGGAAGAGTTATTGTCGCCCATTACCGACCAAATATAAAAAGAAGTAACTAGAAGGCATTGACAACATAGTCCGCACGGCGACGCCCTCACAAACAGGTTACAGCGCTGCAAACGAAGATAAAGATAGGCGAGCGCGACTGAAGTAATACCGGTGGTGGAGTAGAGTAGCAGTGACATGCACGGGACATTTTCGACTCAAAATTGGCGGTCAGTCGAAACCAGCGAACTGAACACGACCCTTCGCTGTTGCATTTCGGCATTTGGCACGTGCGCAGCGTTCAGCTTTGTCATCAATGTTCTGATGCTCGTATCTCCTATTTACATGCTGCAAGTCTACGATCGTGTGCTGACATCAGGACATGTCGACACGCTGATCATGATTACTCTTATTGTAACGATAGCACTGGCGGTGATGTGCGGGCTCGATACGTTGCGTACGATTATCACGATCCGGATCGGCTGTTGGTTGAACGACCAGCTCGGCCCTGCTTTTTTGTCCTGTGGCGTGCGCGGCCGACTCAAGGGCGATCCTTACGGCGCGCAGTCATTTCAGGATATCGGCCAGATCCAGAACTTCATCGCGACCCAGGGTCTGAGCGCCTTCTTCGACTTCCCGTGGGTTCCATTGTTTGTCGCACTGATCTGGATGCTTCATCCTACGCTCGGTCTGGTGGCCGTCTCGTCTGCTCTTGTTCTATTCGTACTCAGCATCGCCAACGAGTTTGCCACTCGCAAGGCCACCGAGTCCGCTAGCAAGGCGCAAATTGAAGCCACCCGGCTGGCCGATGCTGCGATCCGCAATGCGGAAGTCGTGCATTCGATGGGCATGTTGTCGGCAATGACGGCTCGCTGGGCGTCGTTGAACACGGCGGTTGTCGATGGACTGCGCCGCGGAGGTGAAATCGGCGGCGGGGTTCTCGCAATAACGAAATTCGTTCGGTTTTTCGTGCAGGTCTTGATCCTCGGCCTAGGTGCATGGCTTGTGCTTAAGGCCGAGCTCACGCCGGGTGGCATGATCGCCGCTTCGATTTTGCTTGGCCGTGCGCTCGCCCCCGTTGAAGTAGCAATGGGCGCCTGGCGAAATTTTATGACAGCGCGGTTTGCGTATAACCGCCTTAAAAAGGCGATCGAAGAACATCCACAGCCGCTCGAACGCACGCGCTTGCCTGCGCCGACCGGTCGACTTGCTGTCGATCAAGTTACCTTCGTAGCCCCGAACACCGACACCCCGATCCTCAACAGGGTCTCGTTCTCGGTCGGACCGGGAGAAGTCTTGGCGATCATCGGGCCATCTGGCGCGGGAAAGAGCACCTTGTGCCGTCTCCTCGTAGGGCTCGCCGTTCCAAATGTTGGCGAGGTGAGGCTTGATGGTTCTCAGATCCATCATTGGGAACCCGCGCAACTTGGCAACCACATCGGCTATCTGCCGCAAGATGTCGAATTATTTACCGGGTCGGTGCGCGACAACATTGCCCGGATGACAACAAATGCCAGCGATGAAGAAATTCTGATTGCGGCGACGCTCGCGCACGCTCATGACATAATCCAGCACCTTCCGCAGGGCTACGATACCCAAATCGGCGATCGAGGTGTCCGGCTGTCGGGCGGGCAGCGCCAGCGAGTTGGATTGGCGCGGGCCGTCTTTGGCAACCCCCAGCTGATTATTCTTGACGAGCCCAATGCCAACCTCGATCAAGCTGGAGAAGCCGCTCTTTCGGAGGCAATATTCAGTCTCAAGAAACAAGGCGCCGCACTGGTTATCGTTGGCCACAGACCATCCACACTCGCGCAGGCTGACAAGATCTTGGTCTTGAAAGAGGGTTTTGTCGGGCTATACGGGCCACGCGATGAAGTCCTCGACGCGATGAGATACCCAGCGCCGCAACAGGACGAGGCTCGCAAAGGCACTGGCCCTTTGTTTCAAAAAGTCACTCGCCGGGACGCGACAACAACAAGATCGCTTGCCGATGGCTCCATCGCTATTCGACCAAAACAGGCGGCTCAGATCGCGGGTATCTGCCGCAGTAGTTTATTTCGGGCGATTCGCGACGGCCAGCTACCTGCTCGGAAGTATGGTCGCTCCACACTCATCTTGGTCCACGATTTATGCAAATGGCTAGAGCGACTTCCAGGGATGGCCGACCGCAGAGCAGGTCTTGTCAATGAACAGCGGGGGTCAGACCGGTAATTCGGGTATATAAATCAGTCGAAATTGGTCGCAACGGGTAAGGCACAATGGTCGGGAACGAAATCATTCTGAAATCACCGGGCGGATCGATAGAAGTTCTGACCCCGCACTCCGGGAGGCATCGTCAGCATTCCCTGAAAAGGAATATTCGGGGTCCCAATCGAATTGGACTCTCCATCGTCGTCGCATTCATGGCTACGTTTGTGGTTTGGGGCATTTTGACTCCACTCGCCGGCGGAGCTTTGGCCCCCGGCGTTCTTGCTCCAGTTCAGGGCAAGAAGGTCGTTCAACACCTCGAGGATGGTATTATCGCTGAACTCAGAGTGCATGATGGCGACATAGTGGAAGTCGGGCAATCTTTGGTCGTGCTCGAAAATGTGCAAGCGCGCGCCAATCACGATGCGTTGCAACAGCAACGATGGTCGCTATTGGCCAAACAGGCTCGGCTTCAAGCGGAAAGCGAAGGCCGGAGCGAGATAGAGTGGCCATTCGAGCTGCAACCGACCGATCCAAACATCGTTACCATCATTAACGCTCAACGTATGGTGTTCGATACGCGAGAAACCGACCTTATAACTAGGAAAAACATTCTGCATCAGCGCATCGATCAACTATCTGAGCAGATCAAAGGCATAGAAGCGCAGGGAGATAGCGCATCGGGTCAACTCGAATTGATCGCTGAAGAACTGCAGGGCAAAGAGATACTTTTGAGACAAGGATTGATGCCAAAACCGGAGTACTTGAGGCTGAAGCGTACGAAAGTCGAGATAGAAGGCAGGCGCGGCGAATATCTCGCACAAATCGCCAAAGCGCGCCAGGAGATTAGCGAAGCTCAGTTGCAGATCGTGAAGGCCGACGCCGAGCGGGCGACTCAGGTTGCCTCTGAGTCGGACAGCGTTCGGGCCGACCTTACCAGTACAGTGGAGAAAATGCGGAGCAGCGAAGACGTTCTCAAACGAACGGTGGTGAGTGCCCCCATCAGCGGCACGGTTGTTAATTTAAACTTCAAAACCATTGGCGGCGTAGTTGAAAAAGGCCGACCGATCCTTGAGATCGTTCCGTCCAATGATGCTTTGGTCATTGAAGCGCGCACCACTCCGCTTGATGTCAAGGCTGTGCACAATGGATTGAATGCGCAAATTCACTTTACAGCCTATTCAAGCCGCTCGACGCCGAGGATCCCTGGAACAGTTCAGTCTGTATCGGCAGATCGGCTTCTCGATAGCAACACGAATCAACCCTACTATCTGGTCAAGGTCACCGTTGATCGTGAGGCGATGGGCCGCTTAGCTCCAAATGTCAAACTTATCCCCGGGATGCCGGCTGACGTTTTGATCATCACTGAGCACCGGACGATGTTCGACTATTTATTTCAACCCTTCCTCGAAACCTTTAGGCGCAGCTTCCATGAGGTCTGATGGTGATTTTATGGTTCAGGTGGTCACTAGATGTGACAGCAGAGGGTTAAGAGGCCCGTCATGGCCGAGCCAAAGCTATTCGTGATTGCTAACGACAGGCCCCGCGTTCTAGTGAACGAGCGCTTCATTATCGTTCGACTGAAAACGAAAGATCCAGAGCACCGCATCATCGACCTCAAAATACAAAAACACGCTATCAGATATATCGCCGACCAAATTGAAGATTAGTGTTTTTTGCTATTAGCGTTCACGATGCAGTGGTGTAGTGACCTGACTCCCCTTTTTCGAACTGGCCCGCGTTGGTCGTAAGTTTGCGTGATGTCTGCTGTGGGTCAAAAGCGGACTCATGCAGTGCAGCAACGCGTGTCTGCTTTGGGATAGCGGACATTCAGTCGCATCCGGACGAACTGCTGAAGAATGGTAGCTTCAGTTGTAGATGCGCCTTGACTACGACATCGCTCTGGCCACGCCGGATGATATTCCCGGCATGCTTGCGCTTCAGGACGCCAATTTGCCCGACAAGGGCGGCAGTCTTTCGGTGCGCCTGACCGAGGACTGGTTCAGAGACACGATCCTTGAAAAGTCTATCGTCGTGGCTCGCTGCAATAGCAAAGTTGTTGGGTATGTCATGGGCACGTCGCTCGCAGCAAACGCGCACATAGCAATCATTCAGGCCATGTTGCGCGCTTACCCCGCGTCGCCCGACTGCTACCTTTATGGTCCGATTTGCGTCGCCAAAAGCGAGCGCGGTAAAGGCCTCGCCCGCGCTTTGTTTGAACAATTGCGATCGCTAATTCCTGGACGCCCGGCCATGCTTTTTGTGCGGGCCGACAATCCGTCCTCACTTCAGGCACATCGAAAGATGGGCATGCGAGAGCTTGGTACTTTCGACAATGAAGGTGTTCGCTATATGGCGCTGACCTACAGTGGGTGAATGTCCGCTTTGGGTCAGAAGCGGACTCATGCAGTGCATGCAACGGATCTCCGCTAAGGGGCAAGAGCGGACATTATGACAGCCAGATCTGGCTCCTATTCAGTCCAAGCAGGGTGAAATGAACGCGGTAGACTAGAGTCTCATAAGGTCTAACTCAGCGAAAGACTCCTCTATCTTTTGTATGTGCTCCCGTATCGTATCAAGGTGCCACTTTAGCAAGTCGCGGTTCGAAACAATGCCTACGAGACGATTCTCGTCGAGGACTGGCATATGGCGAAATTTCCCCTCCGTCATTCGCTCCATAACGCTGCCAATTGAATCGTCCAAATTGCAGGTGGAGACTTTAGGTGTCATCACCTGTGACACCGGCAATCGCAGAATGGCGTCTCCGTTTTCTGCCATCGCGCCGACGATATCGCGCTCGGACAAAATGCCAACGAGACGCCCGCCCGCATCGAGAACGACCAGCACCCCGATTTGGCGTTTCTTGAGCAGCTTGGCCGCAGCGGCAAGATCGGCATTTGAATTAATACTCACGACCTCATCGCCCTTAACGGCAAGAATTGATTTCAAGCTCATGCCAGGCTCCCGTTTAAGGATCAGGAGTACGCGCAATCTCGTTGCATCCAAAGGTGCCGCTATGACACGCAAGATTTTCAAAGCGCTGGTTACGACAGTCTCGCTCGCTGTGCTAGTTCTCGCAACTGATCCGAGTATGGCGCGCGGTCATGGTGGTGGCGGCGGCGGCCGTGGTGGTGGCCACTTCGGAGGTCACGGAGCGCATTTCAGTGGCGCGCATTTTAGCGGTGCGCATTTCAGTGGCGCTCGAATGGGTAGGTCTCGGTTCAGTGCCGCTCACATCAGTGGCCGCAATTTCAGCCGCATGTCGCGCTCGCGCGGCAACATCGCTCACGTTAACGCCGCTCATCTTCACGGATTGGGCGCGGGCGCTTTGGGCACTCGGGCCGCTTGGAACCATGGGAATTGGAATCACGGCTGGAACCACTGGGGAAACAACTGGAGGGGCGGCTGGAACGGTGGATGTTGCGGCGGCTGGTGGTTCGGAGGACCAGTCTTCTGGCCCTTCTTCGCCGGCGACCTTCTGGCCTTTACGTTCTGGCCGTGGGGCTTTTACGACCCGTTCTGGGCTTACGGAAACATGTTCGTGTGGGATGCCATGTTCTGGCCCGGTCCCCAGTATACCTACGCTCCATACGGTGACATTTATGGCGGGTATGCCTATGGCGGCCCGGCACGAACGCGCGTCGCGCGTCGCGTCAGTCCTGAAACGACCGGCACCGTAAACGACAGCGCTGATCTGGCGCAGTCTTGCGGCGGCCTCGCGCCGGGCGTAACCGATCTTCCGATCGACAGGATCCAGCAGTCCCTCCAACTAAACGACGACCAGCTCAGGTCGCTCAATGCGCTAAAGGCAGCTTCATCGCAGGCGAGCGAGGCTCTCAAAGCGTCCTGTTCAAGCGAATTGTCCATGACGCCACTGGGACGCCTCGACAGCGTGCAAAGGCGGCTCGACGGTATGGTGCAGGCTTGGGGTACGCTGCGCACGCCACTCGACGGTTTCTACAATTCGCTCAATGACGAACAAAGGCAGCGCTTCGCGGCGCTGGGTCCAGCTTCAAGCACACGTTCGAACCGCCGTGCGCCTGCTTCGGGCGACAATTTGGCTGCGCTGTGCAACAGCCGCACCGAAAGTTTCACGCAACTGCCTGTGCAACGGATTGAACAAGCCGTGAAGCCCGCGCAACAGCAGCAAGATGCATTGGAAAAACTAAAGGTCGCCTCAAACGACGCTGCAAATCAATTGCAGGCCTCCTGTCCGGCACAATCACCGCAGACGGCAATAGATCGGTTTGACGCTGTTGGAAAACGTCTCAATGCTATGGCAGGAGCCATTAAGACGGTACGTCCTGCTCTCGCCGACTTCTATTCTTCGCTTACAGACGAGCAGAAAGCACGTTTCAACAACTTGAAGTCACCGGAGGGCACACCGTCTCGTCCGGGATGACAATCAGCGTCGCTCAAAAAAATGCTGTTTGGAATTGGCTCGCCAAGTTAGTGACCCAGCGACCCGCGATAGATCACATGGAGAGGCGGGCGAAACGTTCAAAACAGCCATACGCTGTAACGTAAAAGGGCGTAGCCATGGGCCAGCTCTTTGTGACGCTGATCGTTCCGCCGATCGTAGGCCTGATCACGTACGTTATCGTTCGGCGCGTCTGGGAACGAGACGAGAATGGTGCCGAAGCGGTCTGTAGGCGCGAACCTTCCGCTGTGACGCAGGCGGAGGAGAAACCCAACGCAAGCCAAGTGTGATGTCTGCTTTACCCCTGAAAGCAGACACTAGCGCTGCACAAACTAATCTCCGCTTTGGGCCAAAAGCGGACATTAGGCGTTTGAGTAACGGCCCCATTTCAATTCGGTGACCCACCGAATTACCCACCCACCAATCAGTATCAACAGAGCAAGTGCGACCCAAGCTCGCAGAGAGGGGGCCGAAAGCGAGCGCAAGCACCGGAAGAATCATCGCCAAGTAATGACCGGTATATCGACAGTGAGTGCGCCCACAACGCCTCGCGTTCAAAATGCACGCAGTCCCCATCCAAAGAAGGGCAATGAGCCAAACCAGGGTGCGGAATGAAATCGCTACGAAAATGGTCAAAAAAATTGCGAGCTTTGGTAACCACCACGCGAGAAAGCTTGTACCAGTGCTGTGAGCCAATCTCCGCCGTTGGGTGGAATGCCAAAATAGTTTTCAAGGAAGCGCTTCACGCCACTACCTTGCTGGATTCAAATTCGACGCTTGCGAAGCGGCCGATATAAGAAAATTGTAGTCAACCGCAAACAGCAGCGCGACTGCACAGATAAGGATGGCCGCTGCGGTGGTTGTGTAAGTTGTCGGCACTATCTGAAAACGTCGCATACTAGGTCCCCCTCAGTGCAAGCGCGATCCATTCGGATTTTTTGATCCGTCGCGCTTCATGCAATGGCTACAGATTTTCACGGAAGTGGTCGGCCACTTCTTCGCGACCCAGTTTGGCTCGCGGCAATTCGCACATTGCCGCCGATCCGACGCCACCTTTGGCTTCGGCATGTCGGCGACACGACGGCAAACTACGCAGACCCGCTCTTTTACAGCACCGTGCATTGCACGCCCTCCGGCGAACCCTGCAACTGACCGTTGAACTCGCAACGTCATGACCATGTGTCAGACGCTGCCACATCACTTTGCACTATGTCGGCGCGAGGAGATGTGATGACTGTCACAGGCGCACGATGCAGCGCAGCTGGTCGCGCTCCGATTTTTCAATCCGCTGTCCGAATTTTGCGGTTACATCGGCATCCTTAGCCATTTCCCGCCACCGCTTGGCAATTTCCAGAAACCCCTTGCGAAGGTCTGGATGCGCCCTTTGGCTCGCGCTTCCCACTCCTCTGCCATGAGGTGATACTTTTCGGACATTAATTTCACCGGGTCACGACTGCCGTTCGCTCCGGGACG
>Ga0207644_10001753_pt1 | contig 14049 bp, 11 predicted proteins | sample KBSS73metaG_FD_184326 | JGI IMG/M metagenome (GOLD analysis project Ga0207644, IMG submission 184326) | Switchgrass rhizosphere microbial communities from Kellogg Biological Station, Michigan, USA - KBS S7-3 metaG (SPAdes) (version 2) | ecosystem: Host-associated > Plants > Roots > Rhizosphere... | reverse complement strand
ACCGATCACAATGGTATTGATCAGGTCATTCAGTGTAGTACGGGTTTTATCAGATTGATCTCCTGTTACCGTGATATTCAACCCTTTAGGGAATACAGTTTTTTGTTTGTCCTTTATTAACTGGTTAATTTTATCCGAAGCCTCGATCAGATTCTCGCCTGATCTTTTACTTACATTGAGTGTAATTACATTCTTAAAGTTGGGATCATCATTAGTTTTCAAACGTGCGTAGCTTTCCTGGTCTTTAAAACCATCTTTTACCTCAGCAATATCACGCAGGTAAACTGCCTTGCCTTGCGGGTTCCTGATTACCATAGCCGCTACTTCGTCAGCGTTCTTGAAGTCTTCTTTTATATCAATGGCACGTTGCACCCCGTCTGTCTTTAAATTTCCAGCCGACGATATAACATTCTCATCCCCAATAGCCTTGATAATATCACCATAGCTTACCTGAGCAGCTGTCATCTTATTCAGGTCGACATTGATCTGAATATTTGGCTTCAGTGCACCGACCTCATCCACTTTGGATATTTCCTTCATGGCTTCAATGTCGTCTTTCAAGTTGTCTGCGTATTCTTTCAATTTTTTAAGGTCGTAGTTGCCCGAAATATTGATATACAAAATTGGCAGATCTGCTACGTTAATATCAGATATAACAGGATCCTTTAAATTATTATCCCCTTGGGGAAGGTCCTGCTTTGATTTATCTACAGCATCCTTGACGTCCTGTTTAGCATCTTTAATATTGATATTAGCTTGAAATTCAGCAGTGATGATAGAAACGTTCTGCTGGGTATTTGAAGTCACTTTTTTCAGACCCTTAAGCGATTTTAATTGTTTTTCAATCTGCTTCGTTACCAGGGTCTCTATATTTTGAGGCGACTGTCCAATATATTGAGTAGTAATAAATACTTTTGATTGCGCAATATCTGGAAAGTTTTCCTTCGGCAACCTGTTATAGCTTAACAAACCAAGCAGTGTGATCAAAAATATCATCACATATACTGCCGTCTTGTTATCTATCGCCCAACTTGAGGGCTTAAATTCTTTTACAACATCTTTCATATCCTGTCGATTTAGATGATTAATTAGCAGTTGCAGTTGATATTTTTATTTTATCTCCATCTTCAACCTCGCTCGCGCCCAGTGTGATCAGTTTGTCGCCATTGGTTAATCCGGATAATATTTCCGCCTGTGCTCCGGAAATAGCTCCAACCTTTACTGTTTTTTTCTTTGCTTCGCCATTATTAGCCACAAAAACATAATCGCCTGATGTTGATCTTTGAACCGAATTCAGCGGAACAACAATGGTGTTATTTTTCGAGTAATCAGCAATCTTGATCACAGCGGTCATATTCGGGCGTAATGTTTTACGCTGCGGCAACCTTATTTCGATACCAAAGCTACGTGATGCCTGATCGATAACCTTTGCGGCAAAAGTCACTTTAGCCATCAATGAATCACTCGCATCCGGAACGACAACTTTCACATTATCGCCCTGGTTAATGCTGGCCACATAAGATTCAGGCACGTCAGCTTTGATCTTTAAAATATCAGCATTTACAATGCGTATACCTGTCGAGCCTGGTGATGCGATCTGGCCAAGCTTAAGGTCCATTTGGTCAACAGAACCTGTTATAGGCGAGACAATGCGATACAAATTAGACTGCTGTTTCAACGATGCCACTTGTTTTTGTGATGCTTCAAAATTGCTTTTTGCCTGTAAAAACTGCACTTCGGTACCTATTTTTTGATCCCAAAGATTTTTCTGACGCTGATAAACCGTTTTTGTAAGATCAGCCTGAGCTTGTGCCTGTGCAATGTTTTGTAACAACACACTGTTATCCAACTGTGCCAAAACCTGGCCTTTGTTTACATGATCGCCCACTTTTACGTATAAACCTGTTATGGAACCCGAAGCCTGTGGATAAGCCACCACGTTGTCCTGAGCATCGATACGGCCCTGTAACTGCACATAATTAGTAAAGTTACCTGCTTTTACATCAACAACATTTACTTCAGTTCGTTTTACTGAATCAGTTGAGCCGAGTTCGGTCTGTAGTTTGGTTATTTTGGCGTTCAAGTCAGCCTGTTCTTTTTTAAGTTTATCCAGTTCAGCCTGTTTAGCTGCTTTGCTCTGAGGCTGCTGGCTGCAAGCTGCCAATAACAAAATTGCTGGTATGTATAATAGTTTTTTCATGTCCTTATATCTGTGCGTTTATTGTGATTGTTTTATTGAATTTTTCCGTATGCTTTATCCAGATCAACTTTGCTAACCATAGCATCATACAAGCTTTGTATATATTTATTGTCTGCATCTTCGAGAGCAGTTTGTGCCTGTGTTACCTCAATGCTTGAGCCCACACCTTGCTGATATTTAATCTTGGAAACTCGCAAAACTTCGGCGGCTAGTTGCTGATTTTGCTTTTGACTAGTTAAGCTTCGAAGACCATTAAGGTAAGTTATCTTTGCCTTGCTGGCCTCAAGATTTAATGCGTTTTTTAGCGAAATTAGATTATTCTCTGCTTTCAAAACATTTATTTGAGATTGCTTTAATTGGTTAGTGTGCTGAAATCCAGTAAAAATTGGAACATTTAAAGTTAGACCAATATAACTTGAAGGAAAGCTCATGCTGTACAAATTACTAAACCCATTATTCTGATAGGATGAAGTGTAGCTTGCATTAGCTGTTAGTTTTGGCAAAAACTGGCCTTTCTTTCTTTTTACGTCGTATTCGTTCAATTTTTTTTGGGTTTCGAGTAGGCCATATTCAACCCGACTTTTGTAAAAGGTTGTGTCTGCCCCAATATCTGCTACATTATCATCCAATTTTATATCATCTAATTTATCTTTTAGTAAAAGTTCGTTTTCAATTGGCATTCCCATTTGGAATTTTAGCAACTGATAATTCAACCCTAAAAGCTGTAGGGTGTTTTCACGGTTTGTTACCAAGTTGTTATATTGAACGGTTAGCCGGTCGACATCTATTTTCTCGGCCATTCCTTGTTTGTTTTGAGCTACGGTTTCGTCCAATTGTTGTTTTAACTGCTTCAAATTGGCATCTAATAATTGAATTTGCTCGTTACTGACCAAAACCTGGTAATAAGCTTTGGTTACATTTACGCTTGTTTCTATTTTCGATCTGGTGTAACTGCGTTCATAAAGTTGTTTATAAGTTTTACGCGCTTGTAAACCAACGAGATAATCCGGATCAAAAATAATCTGGCTGGCATTTACCCCGAAATTAGACTGGTATTTGACGCCAAACTTTACAGGTATAAAGGTTCCGGCTGGTTGACCAAAAATCTCACCCGGTAACAAAGTTGTCGGTATTTTTAAATAATCCTGGAAACCGGCTGTTCCATTTACCTGCGGTAAACCCCGTCCTACAGTTTCCTTTACATTATATTCAGCGCTTTTTACGTCCAGTTTAGCGTTCATTACAGAATCCTGGTGTTCATAAGCGTAATTAATACAATCTTTAACTGTAAAATTATAAGGCGGTGTTGTTGCTGCTTGCTGGGCGTGACTGTTTAAAATTAAGCCCGACAGAAGCAGCATTAGAAATAGATGTTTCATATTATATAGTGAGTTGTGTTTATTCTTTTTTGTTTGCATTACCAAAGTTTAAAAACGGGTGTGACAGCCGTATGTCAATAGCATTAATTAATTTACCTGCTCGTGGAGGTTCCTGTATTCATTCAATAGTGTATATCCTTCAAGTGTGCAAATCCCATAATTAAAATGCTCTAAAAACTGTTGCTGTACTTTCCACATATTAAATTCCGACTGCGGGAAAATAGCATTGTCAAAACCCATCTCCACCTGCCCCATTCTCATTCTCGCAATTATCTTTACGTCTATTTCGGCTCTTATATAACCCTGTTCTATCCCTTTTTTTAAAAGTTCTTCCAATGTCTGGACTATCACCCCCGACTTAAAATTTTGGAATTGCTTCCATGCATCAGGATGATATTTCTGCAAATCATGTATCACAATCGGATTGATCCTTGAAAATATCTCTTCCGAGCATTTCATCATATTGATCATTCCTTCGATGACATTGGTCGATTTATTCAAAATTTCCTCCATCTGTTCTTCATCTTCCTGGATCTTCTTCCTCACTAACCCTATAACCAGTTCATTTTTATCTTTAAAAAACTGGTAGATAGTCTTCTTGGACATGCCCAGATGCCTGGCGATGTCATCCATGGTGACACTCTTGATACCAGCCTTTAAAAAAAGCTCCTCAGCCCCTAGTATTATTCTCTCCGTTTGACTCATTGACTTAATAGGTCAAAACTATGGAAACATTTTTTGATTTCAAAGTTTCCTAAATAAATGACGTTTGTCAGACAATTTCTTCAGTTGGCAGTTATCAGTAACAGTTTGCACACTGCAAACTCAAAACTGCCAACTGATTTCGTACCTTTGCCGAAAATTACCACTACATGACGCTTACATCGCTTTCGGCAATTTCTCCTATTGATGGCCGGTACCGTAATACCACCGCCGGATTGGCCGGTTACTTTTCAGAATATGCGCTTATCAAATACAGGGTATTTGTTGAAATCGAATATTTCATTGCCCTGTGCGAATATCCTTTGCCACAGCTTTATGATTTTGATAAAAAAGTATCAGAAAAGTTACGCGGCATTTATCAGAATTTTTCGGAAGATGATGCCCAGAGCATAAAAGACATTGAGAAGATTACCAATCACGACGTAAAAGCGGTTGAATATTTTATAAAAAAGGAATTCGACAAATTTGGACTGGAAAAGTATAAAGAGTTTATTCATTTCGGGCTTACCTCGCAGGATATCAACAACACCTCAATCCCGTATAGCTTTAAACTGGCCATAAACGAAGCTTATTTACCTGCTATATCAGAACTGATCGGTCTGCTAAAAAATTATGCGGCTGAATGGGCTACATTGCCTATGCTGGCACATACACACGGTCAGCCGGCATCACCAACGCGGTTAGGCAAAGAGATACAGGTGTTTATTGAACGCCTGGAGAACCAACTTCATTTATTAAAACAAGTGCCTTATTCAGCGAAATTTGGCGGCGCGACAGGAAATTACAATGCACATTACATTGCATATCCTGAGATCGACTGGAAAAAGTTCGGTGATCATTTTGTGAACGATATACTGGGCCTTAGCCGCTCACAATTCACCACACAGATTGAGCATTACGACAATTTCGCTGCTCAATGTGATGCTCTTAAAAGGATCAATAATATTTTGATCGATCTGGACAGAGACATCTGGTCTTATATTTCTATGAACTATTTCAAACAACAGATAAAAGCCGGCGAAATTGGTTCATCAGCTATGCCCCATAAAGTAAACCCGATAGACTTTGAGAATTCTGAAGGCAATTTAGGTATTGCCAACGCTTTGTTTGAGCACCTGGCTGGCAAACTGCCGATTTCGCGCCTGCAACGCGATCTGACCGATTCTACTGTCCTTCGTAACATTGGTGTTCCAATGGCGCATACTTTGATTGCTATTAAATCAACCGTAAAAGGTTTAAATAAATTATTGCTTAATGAGCCTGTTATAAACGCTCATCTTGAAGCGAACTGGGCAGTGGTAGCTGAGGCTATACAAACTATTTTGCGCCGGGAAGGCTATCCTAATCCATACGAAGCATTAAAAGAATTGACCCGCACTAATGCAGCAATCAATGCCGGAACTATAGCCGAGTTTGTGGAAACACTGAATGTAAGTGACGAGATAAAGGAAGAGATTAAGAAGATTAGCCCGTCTACTTATACGGGAATATAGATATGCGGATGAGAAAATATGCTAATGTGTGGATGTGTGGATATGCAGATGGAAAAAATCGCATCAGCACATTATCATTAAGGCGTCATAACAGCTCAACCTATTGAAAGTAATCAAAAAGCTGTCTAACTTTGTTATTGCATTAATTTAGAATTGAAATGAATATCAACGTATATACTGAATCGACCCCAAACCCGGCAACCATGAAGTTCATCGTGAACAAGTTGCTGATAAACGGCAGTGTTGATTACCCTACAAAGGAAAGTGCCGAACACTCGCCTTTTGCCAAAGAACTGTACAAATTCTCATTTGTAAACGGGGTTTTCTTTGCTAGCAATTTCGTTACTGTTACCAAAACAGAAGGCAGCGACTGGAATGATTTGGAACCGATTGTAAAGGAATTTGTAAAAGGAGCTGTAGAAGCAGAATTAAAAGTACAGCTGGAAGAACAGGCGGAAGTAAATTTTGAAGGCACCGATGCGGAGATCAAAATACAGCAGATATTACAGGATTACGTTCGCCCTGCGGTTGAGCAGGATGGCGGTGCTATTCACTATAAATCATTCACCGATGGCGTGGTGACAGTTGAACTTCGCGGCTCATGTAGTGGCTGCCCTTCATCAACTGTTACACTTAAAGCTGGTATCGAAAATCTGTTGAAAAGAATGGTGCCGGAAGTTACAGAGGTGGTTTCGGAAGCTATGTAAATATCGGCACGATTTTTTCGAATTATAACACGAATTGCACGAATTGAGTTCCATTTGATGGAATTTATTCGTGCAATTTGCTTTTAAACAGGTATCGATTGATATAATTCGTATAATTCGACCAATTCGTGTTAGTTAAAGTATTTTTGGATAATCTCCAACATCTCCCCTGTTATCTTTCCATTCGTAGCTAATAATTGACGGCTATTTAATACCTCATCGCCCCCATTAAAGTTGACAACGTGTCCTCCGGCCTGCCTGACGATCACTACACCGGCCGCAATATCCCAAGGATTTAGATTGTATTCATAAAAAGCTTCAAATCTACCACAAGCTGTATAAGCCAGGTCAACAGCTGCTGAACCTAAGCGGCGCAATCCATGACAGCTTTTCATCAGCTCAGTAAACAGGGCAATGTAAGCAGGTTGCTTTTCAAAATCATAATAAGGGAAGCCGGTTGCTATTAAACTTCCTCCAACGCTTGGATTATTGCTGACTTTAATTTCTTTACCATTTAAATAAGCAGGTGCATCTCTCCACGCATAAAAGCACTCATCGAGGTTGATTTCATAGACCACTCCTAAGACTAATTCATCGTATTCTTTTAGCGCAATACTCACCGAAAAACTGGGCACACCATGTATAAAATTGGTGGTACCGTCCAACGGGTCAATAATCCAGTTGTAGCGTTCGCCTATTTTGGTAGTGGTTTTTTCTTCTGTAACAAAACCTGCTTCGGGGAATGCTCTTTCAAGTTCTGTTACGATGATCTTCTCGGCGGTTTTGTCTACATAAGATACAAGGTCATTCAAACCTTTATATTCTATTCTATCGGAATCAAAGTTTTTACGTTCCTGCCGGATAAATTCACCGGCTTGTTTGGCAACACGGATCACCTCATGGGTTAGTTTTTCAAGATGCATGCCGCAAAGATAAACTGAAGGAGAACATCTTATGTATAAAATAGCTGGCAAAGAATAAACTTAACGCTGCCATTACACGTGCATAAGGTGGGTAAACACCCATTTCCTGTATCAGGAATTTCACTACAGCAAGATTGGCAAAAAAACCAATGATCGCTACCGATATAAAGCGAATAAATTGCTTAGACGACCTACTTTGCGATTCTTGAAATACCAAAAATTTGGTGATCATAAAATTGACTATAACACCCATGAAAAATGAAATCGCCAGGGATATGGTCGAGTTTCGGACCGGGTAAGAAAACAAGTGGTAAGAATGCTCAGTCAATAAGTTGTGATAGAAAATATAGAAGACAGAAATATCTACCAAAAAGCCCACTCCGGCTGAAAATACAAATCTGAAAACCTGGTTCTTTACCAGTTTATGCTGTAAAAGCTGATCAACCATGCGTTGCCGGGTTCAATTGTTTTGAATTTCGTTTAGCTACCGCTATCAAAATTATTCCGCCTATTACTAATATAACCGAGATCAATTCTGCCTGCGTAAACTCCAATCCTCCTACTTTATATTTGGTATTCACCCGTATCAACTCGATAAAAAAACGTTCGACACCCGCAAGTATCAGATAAATTCCAAACATTAAACCAGGTGCTTTTATCTTGTCACGTATGTTCCATAAAAAGAAGAACAAAAGTATACAAACCACTGATTCATAAAATGAGGTTGGATATACCGGAGCAGGTAGTTCCCGGCAATATCTTCCTACACACATAGGTATATTCACACCTGCCTCATTGACATTGTGAGGGAATTTAAAGCCCCACATCCAATTGGGCGCCCAGTTTAACCAGTGTGGCTTTGGATCGAAGTTATTGATACCCCAGTCGCCATCGCCCGACATCTGGCATCCGATACGGCCAATACCATAAGATAACATCATGCCAGGTGCGCCGATATCCAGCATGGTAAATGGCTTAATGCCGTTTTTATTGGCAATATATAATACAGCTGCACCACCGCAAATCAGCCCGCCAAAAAAGGTTAACCCGGCAAAGCCAATTAGCATACCTACCGGGTCGGCTACAAACTGATCCCAGTTCTCTAATGCATTAAATACTTTGGCGCCTGCAAAGCCGGCAATAGCTGCCCAAAGCAATATATTACCCATCAAGTCGTGCGGGTGAACAGTTACCCGTTTGGTAACAGGTTCGGGCAACACTTGCTTTTTCTTTTCCGTGTAAGCCCAGTAAGCAAAAGCGGCAGCTCCAATAATACCACCTATCCAGTTGCCGCGCAGAGATAAAATAAACCCCTGGGTATCATCTAAAAGCTGATGATAATTCACAACAGCATCCACCAGTTTATAACCTAAAATGAACCCGAATATGCCGTTGGCAATCAATTCGCCGGAAGATGCAGGCTCGCCAACGGTTATCGTGCGTTCAAACGGGTGCACATAACCCAGCTTCTCTTTGCGTTTAAACTCCTTTGAAAATGCCCAATAAGCACCCAAAAAGGCAAGGGCTACAAAAAATCCAAAAGTTTGTATCGGAAGCGGAATATTGAGGCCGGTAAGATATTGGATGAGTGAAGTGAGGGTTGGGAACATAGGTATTAATTTGCAGCGAATATAAAATTAATGCACTAATAATTCTTCGCTTTCGGTAATCTCCACATCACCGTCAGATGAAATATTTGTTAAATAAACTGACTTTAACTCGTTAACCAGCACAGGATCATATTTAGCTTTCACTTTTACATAATTACGGGTAAAGCCATGCATAAAGCCGTCTTTAATATCACTTTCAAACAATACTTTCTCGGTTTTATTAAGTTGTGTTTCATAAAAGGCACGTCGTTTTTTATCCGATAGAATGTGCAACATCTTGCTTCTTTCGGCACGAGTAGAACCAGGAACTGGGTTGCTCATCTCGGCAGCAAGGGTATTTTCCCTTTCTGAATAGGTGAACACATGCAGATAAGAGATGTCCAGCCCGTTCAGAAAATTATAAGTATCAATAAAATCCTCACGCGTTTCGCCCGGGAAACCTACGATGACATCTACACCGATACAGCAATCGGGCATCAGCTCTTTTATTTTGGCTACCCTGTCGGCATACAATTCTCTTTTATACCTGCGGCGCATCAAGCCCAATATTTTATTATTTCCTGACTGCAGCGGAATATGGAAATGCGGCATAAAGCGTTTGGATTGCGCTACAAATTCTATGATCTCGTCCGTCAATAAATTTGGTTCGATAGATGAAATACGGATTCTCTCTATCCCTTCTACTTCATCTAAGGCTTTAACAAGGTCGAAAAACTTGTCCTCGCGCTGTCCGTCGCGGATACCAAAATCGCCCAGGTTAACGCCGGTAAGCACGATTTCTTTCACACCAGAGGTCACTATCTGCTTTGCCTGCTCCAATACATGTTCAATGGTATCGCTACGACTAGCTCCGCGGGCAAGCGGTATGGTACAGAAGGTACAGGAATAATCGCAGCCGTCCTGAACTTTAAGAAAGGTACGAGTACGGTCGCCAAATGAATAGGATGAAACAAACTGATTAGCTTCCGATACCGGTTGATTGTAAACCAATGCCTTCGGCTGTTTGGTCAGATCGGTTATATGGTCTATGATCTGAAATTTCTCGGCAGCACCCAAAACCATATCGACGCCCGGTATTTCGGAAATCTCTTTTGGTTTAAGCTGTGCATAACAACCAACAATAGTTACATAGGCGGTCGGGGAAATCTTCAAGGCTTCCTTAACTACCTTTTTGCATTTTTTATCGGCATTTTCGGTAACGGAACAAGTATTGATCACATACACATCTGGCGTATCGGTAAAATCAACAGTATCGAAACCAGCCTGATTAAACAGGCGACCGATGGTTGACGTTTCCGAATAGTTGAGCTTACAGCCTAATGTATAAAAAGCAACTTTCTTGTTCATTTGCGGCGCAAAGATACGGTTTTTAGAGATTAGTTAATTAGAGATCAGTGATTAGGTGTATTTTGACAATCTGCCTACATCCTTACTCACTCCAGCGGTAACTCTCATTTTCTAAGCCCATCAAGTCGATCACCCTGTTAACGACAGTCATGGCCACCTCTTCAATGGTTTTTGGTTTGCTGTAGTAAGATGGGACAGCCGGGCAAATAACTCCGCCGGCTTCAGTAATGGCAGCCATGTTGCGGATATGGATCAGGTTGAGTGGGGTATCCCTGGCTACGAGTATCAATTTTCGACGCTCTTTCAGGATCACATCCGCTGCACGGACAATCAAGTCGTCAGATGTTCCGCTGGCAATGCGCCCTAACGTGCCCATGGAGCACGGGATAATTACCATCATATCAAACCGTGCCGATCCGGAGGCGAATGGGGCCATGAAATCGTTTTTCGGGTAAATTTTATAGGGCAGTTTGTCGTAATCAGTGTTATCCAACTCAAATTGCCATACCTGTTTAGCATTGTCAGACATCACAACCGCTACTTCAGCAATCTGAGCGCTTAATTGTTGCAGTTTTTGAAGCAATAATTGGGCATAAACAGCGCCACTGGCACCCGTAATGGCAATTACGATCTTTCTTTTCGACATCGAGAACAAATCTACGGATTAAAATCGGCGCACAAAAAAGGGTCGAATACAAGTACTCGACCCTACATCTACCTATGAAAAACATGCCCTATGAGAGGGCACTACAAATGTAAACACAGTTTTTTAATTTTTAAACAATTTCTTAAAATATTTTTAATCGGTATTTGAAAAGTTTTTTTCGATTAAAATTTGAATAATACCGTCCACTAAGCCCAGGCTTGGAACATAAATGCTCTTTATATTGGCCCATTTCATTACCGACAAATATATCTCACAGGCAGGGATGATCACGTCTGCCCTATCCTGATTGAGGCCCAGCACGTTAATACGGTCCTTTAACGAGAAAGAGTTAAGATAGCTATAAAGCGATTTTAGTTTGACAAAAGTTAGCGGTGCCCCGTTTTTTTCTTCCGACAGACGATATAGTTTATTGATATTCCCACCTGTACCTATGCCGCTAATACTTTTAAAAGTCTTGGTATGATCGCGTGTAAAGTCGCGCATTTCGTTCCAGGTTTCTTCTTTATCCTGGTTATCCAATATGCGTATGGTGCCGATATTAAACGATCTGGAAGCCTGTAATTTACCTTCGGTAAACAATGATAGCTCGGTACTCCCACCGCCAACATCTATGTACAGATAGCTTTTACTTTTATCAATATTTTGCTCGGCGTGATTGGTGTAGATGATTTTCGCCTCCTTTTGCCCGGTGACGATCTCCAAATCAATATCAGCCTGCTCTTTGATTGTTCTTACTATATCCGCCCCGTTTTTCGCTTCACGCATGGCCGATGTAGCAAAAGCCATGTAATCAGTCACTTTGTAAACGTCCATCAGGTTGCGGAATGCGGTCATGGTTTTCACCAGGTCAGTAGCTTTCCGCTCCGAAATATATTGTTGCAAAAAGGCATCATCACCCAATCGCAAGGGCACTCTAACGAGCGTATTCTTTTTGAATGAAACGGAATCGTTGTTTTCAATAATATCGGCTATAAGCAGTCTTACAGCGTTCGAACCAATATCTATAGCGGCGTATCTCAATTTAAAAAGGATTAATTCTTGTATTTAAGGTAATTGTAAGTGTCTATTTGTGCCCGGCAAGGTATGTCATTGCGCGTTTTATGGTATTTATTATTATTCTGGCTGTTAATCTCGCGGGCTTTTGTATTATCCTCCAGCTGAATATTAATTATTTCTCTAACCTCTTTCTTTAACTCCTCATCATATATCGGGAACCCTACCTCTACCCTGTTATCAATGTTCCGGGTCATAAAATCAGCTGAGGTCAGGTATATCAATTCTTTGCCGCCGTTACAATAAATATGTATACGCGCATGCTCCAGGTACTTATCTACTATGCTAATTACCTCGATATTTTCACTGTACCCTTTTACACCAGGCACCAAACAGCACATTCCTCTGATGATCAACTTAACTTTTACGCCTGTATTGCTGGCCTGATATAGCTTTGCGATTATCTGCTCGTCGGCCAGGCTATTCATTTTCAATATCATATAAGCAGGCTTACCCGCTTTGGCATTTTTAATTTCGTTGTCTATTAGTTTATAAATAGTTGGACGGGAGTCTATTGGCGAAACAATAAGATGTTTTAAACCTTTGGCGAACTGATTTAGCTTCAATGCCTTAAATACTTCGGCCAGATCGTCGGTGATCTTTTTATTCATAGTGAGTAAAGTATGATCTGCATATATCCTCGCAGTGCTTTCGTTAAAGTTTCCGGTCGAAAGTACGGCGTAGTTAACAGGCTTACCTTTTTCGATACGCGTAACCATGCATATTTTCGAGTGAACTTTATATCCGCTTATACCATACAATACATTTACGCCCTCCTCTTCCAGCCTGCTGCTGTAGGTGATATTGTTCTGTTCGTCAAAACGGGCGCGTAATTCCATCAGACAATTCACCTTTTTCCCGTTTTTGGCGGCATTAATTAATGCATGAATAATCCTTGAATTACTTGCAACACGATAAAGAGCGATATTAATTTCTTTAACTTTCGGATCGATCGCCGCCTCGCGCAAAAAGTGAATGATATAATCAAAAGATTGGTAAGGTGTACTCACCAGGTAATCTTTCTGGGCGATCATGCCCATCAAACTCTTGCCGAATGACAAACCATCAACAGGTAGCGGAGGGTACGGTGTATATTCCAGCTCAGGTCGTCCTACATTAGGGAAGTTGATGAAATTTTTAAAATTCTGGTATCGGTTACCCGGAATAAGGCTCTCAGCATGCAATCCCATTCTGGTTACCAGGTAAGTCACCATTTCCAGTGGCATTTCAGTATCATACAGTAACCGCATTGGTTTGCCCTTTTTCCGTTTTTGTAAGCTCTTACTCAACGCATCGATGAATTTTTCGCTTACTTCCTTATCAAGATCAAGTTCCGCGTCCCGTGTTAACTGTATGGAGTAAGCCTCGATGGTATCATGATCGAAAATGAAAAAGATATCCTCAAGCGCATAACGTATAATATCATCCAGCAGAATGATGAATTTTAAATTATTAGTCTCCGGTAGTACCAGGAATCTTGATAAACTATCAGGTATTTCAATCAATGCATAACGCGACTTCTTATTCGTGGTCAGTTTTACAAAGAAGTAGATCGCCCGGTCTCTTAATTCGGGAAAAGCCTGGGTCTCGTCGAGCATAATAGGCACCAGCGTTGCCAGCAAACGTTCGCGGAAGTAGTTTTTCACGAAAGCGCCGCGGGTTACGTTTAGCTGTTTATCATTCAGGATAAATATTTTTTCCTCTGCAAGTTGCTTTACAATAATGTTCTCGTAGAGATTATTAAACTTACGCTCCTGCTTTACAACAACGTTTTTTATCTGGTTGAGTATTTTTTTGGGGTTATAACCCAATACCTCTTTAGCTTTTTCATTCAGGTTAGCCAGGCGGCTCATGGTGGCTACCCTTACACGGTAAAACTCATCCAGATTGGATGAAAAAATGGCTAAAAAGCGTATTCTGTCAATTAAGGGCACCGTTGGATCAGAC
>Ga0207644_10001752_pt1 | contig 14051 bp, 12 predicted proteins | sample KBSS73metaG_FD_184326 | JGI IMG/M metagenome (GOLD analysis project Ga0207644, IMG submission 184326) | Switchgrass rhizosphere microbial communities from Kellogg Biological Station, Michigan, USA - KBS S7-3 metaG (SPAdes) (version 2) | ecosystem: Host-associated > Plants > Roots > Rhizosphere... | reverse complement strand
GATCGCCCACGAGTACCTGGCCGAGATCGCGCCGTACGTGTCGGGGCTCAAGCCCGAGCTGCTCTTCGATCGCCTCCCCGGCCACGTCATCAGCCGCGCCGAGCTCGAGCTGATCGGTGCCGACGATGAGATGCACGATGGCCTGGAAGGCTTCACCTCGCTCTACCGCGTCGGCCTGCTCGGCTACGTGCAGCACGACCGCGTTCGCGGCGAATGGCGGCAGCGCTTCCTGCGCCCGGGAGAGGCGACTCTCGAGACCAACGGCGTCCTGCCGCGGGCGACGCACTACCTCGTCCATCCGGTGCTGTTCGACGTGATCGCGCGCAACAACACCGCCTTCCTGCAGCGAATCGATCGCGTCAACATCGTCGGCTACGACCGGCCGTGGCGCGAGTCGGGGCCGGTCGAGCGAACGCTCGACCTGCGCCAGTGCTGCGTGCTGAAGGCCGACGTGCAGGGCTTCGGCGCGCTGATGCGCTCGGGCCTCGACGCCCCCGTCCGCGCCGCGTTCGAGGAAGCGACCAAGCGATGGGCCCCACCGGCGGCGATCGTCGAGATCCGCGCCGGCGACGCCGCCCTCATCGCCGCCGACGATCCGGTCGCGCTGGCGCAGACCGCCCGCCACCTGATGGACACCGTCTACCAGGCGCCCGGCCATCCTCGCCTGCGCATCGCGCTGCATTACGGGCCGGTGCAGACCGATCGCCGCGGCGCCAACCAGCGCACCGTCATCGTCGGCGGCGATGCCATCCTGTGCGCGGCGCGCGTCGAGCCGCTCGTCGAGCCGGGCCAGATCTGGGCGACCGAGGACTTCCGCCAGCAATTCCTCGAGCGTCCGTCGCTTTGGCGGACGACGGCGGTGCAGGCGTCCGACGGCGGCGACCGCTTCAACATCAGGAAGCCCGGCTCGTCCGAGCCCGACGCCTGGATGTGCCTGTACCGGCTCGAGTCCTGAGCGCTCCCGCCGCGAGACAACGCTGATTCAACCGGGCGGCAACGGCCCTAGAGAGCGGCAACGCCGCAGATCGCCGCCAGCACCGGGCCGATCTTCGACCGCAGAACGACGTCCGCGAGCGAATCCATCGCCGTCGGCTGGTCGTTGACGATGACGATCTGCGCACCGGCGCGCGCGGCGATCGGCACCATGCTCGCCACCGGCTGCACCTGCAGCGTCGTGCCGACGGCGAGCAGCAGGTCGGATTCGGCGGCAGCGGCAATCGCCCGGTCGATCACCTCGGGAACGAGCGCCTGGCCGAAGGAGATCGTGTCGCTCTTCAGGATGCCGCCGCAGTCGGTGCAATGCGGATCGGCCTCGCCGCCACTGACGCGGGCGAGCGCCTCTTCCATCGGCGCGCGCCGGCCGCATTGCCAGCACATGACGCGGCGCATGCTGCCGTGCACCTCGACGACCTTGTCGGGCGACGAGCCGGCGCGCTGGTGCAGCTCGTCGATGTTCTGGGTGACGAGCGCGTGCAGCTTGCCGCGCCGCTCGAGCTCGACCAGGGCCAGGTGGCCGGCGTTCGGCTCGGCCGACCACGCCGGCGAATCGAGGCGCGAGCGCCACGCCGCCTTGCGAACCTCGGCGTCGGCGAGATAGTGCTGGATCGTCGACTGCTTCTCGGCCGCGGGATTTCGCGTCCACACGCCCTTCGGGCCGCGAAAGTCCGGAATGCCCGACTCGGTCGAGATGCCGGCGCCGGTGAGCACGACGACGCGGCGCGCGGCGTCGATCTTCCGGCGCGCCTCGTCGGTGGGATCGCTCGTCGCCACGCCGAGCCTCAGGGACGATCGCGTTCCGGCCGGCGCGCGACGAAATCGATCTCGACCAGCGCGCCCTTCGCGAGCGCGGTGACGCCGATGCACGTTCGCGCCGGCCGGCGCCCGGCGTCGAAGTGGCTCGCGTACGCGGCATTCATTCCGGCGTAGTCCTGCTGGAAGCGAGCGAGGTAGACGCGAGCCTGAACGACGTCGGCGAGAGCGAGACCGATTCCCTGCAGCACCGTCGCGAGGTTCCTGATCACCTGGTGTGTCTGCGCCTCGATCCCCTCCGGATAGGGCTCGTCGACCGAGGTTCCCGTGAACGGCATCTGGCCGGTGACGAACACCCAGCCGTCGGCCTCGACGGCGTGGCTGAACGGCGCGACCGGATCGGGCGCGCCGGCGACGAGGTGGAACAGCGGAGCTGTCATCGAGAGAGACCTTCGCTTCGCTCAGGATGACGCGCCCAGGGGTGCGTCAGTTCTTCTCGGCGAGCTGCTCGAGGATCGCCGGGTTCTCGAGCGTCGACGTGTCCTGCGTGATCTTCTCGTCGTTCGCGACCGAGCGCAGGAGCCTGCGCATGATCTTGCCGCTGCGCGTCTTGGGCAGGTTGTCGCCGAAGCGGATGTCCTTCGGCTTGGCGATCGGGCCGATCTCCTTGGCGACCCAGTCGCGCAGCTCCTTGGCGATCTTCTTCGCCTCGTCGCCGGTCGGGCGCGGGCGCTTGAGGACGACGAAGGCGCAGATCGCCTCGCCGGTCGTGTCGTCGGGCCGGCCGACGACCGCGGCCTCGGCGACGAGTGCCGTGTTCGCGACCAGCGCCGACTCGATCTCCATCGTTCCCATGCGGTGGCCGCTGACGTTGAGGACGTCGTCGATGCGGCCGGTGATCGTGAAATAGCCGGTCTTCTCGTCGCGGATCGCGCCGTCGCCGGCAAGGTAGTACCTGCCCTGGAAGTCGTCCGGGTAGTAGCTCTTCCGGTAGCGCTCGTCGTCGCCCCAGATCGTGCGGATCATGCTCGGCCAAGGCTTCTTGATGACCAGGATGCCGCCCTTGCCGTTCGGCACGTCGTGACCCTGCTCGTCGACGACGGCGGCGTCGATGCCGGGGAACGGCAGCGTGCACGAGCCGGGGACGAGCGGGGTCGCGCCGGGCAGCGGCGTGATCACGTGGCCGCCGGTCTCGGTCTGCCAGAAGGTGTCGACGACCGGGCAGCGGCCGCCGCCGACGTTCTTGTAGTACCACTCCCAGGCGGCCGGGTTGATCGGCTCGCCCACTGAGCCGAGGATGCGCAGGCTCGACAGGTCGAAGCTCTTCGGGTGGACCTTGTCGTTGCCTTCGGCGGTCTTGATCAGAGCGCGAATCGCCGTCGGCGCGGTGTAGAAGATCGAGACCTTGTGCTTGGCGATCGTCTGCCAGAAGCGGCCGGCGTCGGGATAGGTCGGGATGCCTTCGAAGACGACCTCGGTGCCGCCGAGCGCGAGCGGCCCGTAGGTGATGTAGGTGTGGCCGGTGACCCAGCCGATGTCGGCGGTGCACCAGAAGACGTCGTCGGGCTTGAGGTCGAAGGTCCACTTCGTCGTCAGCGCCGCGTGCAGCAGGTAGCCGCCGGTCGAGTGCTGGACGCCCTTCGGCTTGCCGGTCGACCCCGACGTGTAGAGCAGGAAGAGCGGATGCTCGGCGAGCACCCATTCCGGCTCGCACGTCGCCGGCTCCTTCTCGACCAGCTCGTGCAGCCACTTGTCGCGCGGCGCGACGAAGTCTACCCTGCCGCCGGTGCGCCGGTAGACGATGACATCGCGAACCGCCATGTTCGGGCCGGTGAGCGCCTCGTCGACGATCGCCTTCAGCGGCAGCGCCTTGCCGCCGCGCAGCTGCTCGTCGGCGGTGATGACCATTACCGCGCCGGTGTCGGCGATTCGGTCGCGCAGGCTCTGCGCCGAAAAGCCGCCGAAGACGACCGAGTGCGTCGCGCCGATGCGCGCGCACGCGAGCATCGCCGTCACGCCCTCGATCGACATCGGCATGTAGATGACGACGCGGTCGCCCTTGACGAGGCCGCGCGCCTTCATCGCGTTGGCGAGCCGGCAGGTGCGCGCGAGCAGCTCCGCGTACGTGACCTTCGTGACGGCGCCGTCGTCGGCCTCGAAGATGATCGCCGTCTTGTCGCCGCGGCCCTGCTCGACGTTGCGGTCGAGGCAGTTGTACGAGGCGTTGAGCGTGCCGTCCTCGAACCACTTGAAGAACGGCGGCGTGTCGGCGTTGAGAACGCGCCGGAAAGGCGTCCGCCACGAGATCAGCTCGCGCGCCAGGCGGGCCCAGTAAGCCTCGTGGTCGCGCGCCGCCTCGTCGACCAGCGCCTGGTACGCCGGCATGCCGGAAACCCAGGCGTCCTTCATGGCCTCTGCGGACGGCGGATAGACGTGTTGCTCTGCGCTCATGACCGGATGTCTCCTTGCTCGCGATCGCCTCTTTTACCTCATGTGCGACGCCTACAATTTGCGCCATCGCATCCCCCGCCCGCCGCCGCAGACGCGTCCGCCCATGACCACCCTCGTCCGCCACGCCGATTTCGTCGACAGCATCGCTGCGGCGCTGCAGTACATCAGCTTCTACCATCCGGCCGACTACATCGCCCACCTCGCGCGCGCGTACGAGATGGAGCAGGGACCGGCGGCGAAGGACGCGATCGCGCAGATCCTCACCAACTCGAGGATGTGCGCCGAGGGCCGTCGGCCGATCTGCCAGGACACGGGCATCGTCAACGTGTTCCTGAAGATCGGCATGGACGTCCGCTTCGACGGCTTTCCCGGCAGCGTCGAGGATGCCGTCAACGACGGCGTCAGGAAGGGCTATCTCGACGCCGACAACCCGCTGCGTGCGTCGGTCGTCGGCGACCCGCATTTCGAGCGCAGGAACACCAAGGACAACACGCCGGCGGTCGTCCACATGACCCTCGTCCCCGGGTCGACAGTCGACGTGATCGTCGCCGCCAAGGGCGGCGGCAGCGAGAACAAGTCGAAGTTCACGATGATGAACCCGAGCGACGATCTCGTCGCCTGGGTCCTGAAGACGGTGCCGACGATGGGCGCCGGCTGGTGCCCGCCGGGAATGCTCGGCATCGGCATCGGCGGCACGGCCGAGAAGTCGATGCTGCTCGCCAAGCAGAGCCTGATGGAAGACATCGACATGCACGAGCTGAAGCAGCGCGGGCCGAAGGACAGGACCGAGGCGCTGCGCATCGAGCTGTTCGACAAGGTCAACGCGCTCGGCATCGGCGCGCAAGGCCTCGGCGGCCTGACGACCGTCCTCGACGTCAAGATCGCGATGGCGCCGACGCACGCGGCGAGCAAGCCGGTGGCGATGATCCCGAACTGCGCGGCGACCCGCCACGCTCACTTCGTCCTCGACGGCTCGGGACCGGCGTACCTCGATCCGCCGAGCCTCGACCTCTGGCCGGACGTGAAGTGGGCGCCCGACTACAACAAGTCGAAGACGGTCGATCTCGACACGCTGACCAAGGAAGAGGTCGCGCGCTGGAAGCCGGGCGAGACGCTGCTCCTGAGCGGCAGGATGCTGACCGGCCGCGACGCCGCCCACAAGCGGATCCAGGACATGCTCGCCCGGGGCGAGCCGTTGCCGGTCGACTTCACCAACCGCGTCATCTACTACGTCGGGCCCGTCGATCCGGTGCGCAACGAGGTCGTCGGCCCGGCCGGCCCGACGACGTCGACGCGGATGGACAAGTTCACCGAGATGATGCTCGCCGAAACCGGCCTGATCGCCATGATCGGCAAGGCCGAGCGCGGCCCCGCGGCGATCGAGGCGATCCGGAACCATCGCAGCGCCTACCTGATGGGTGTCGGCGGCGCGGCCTATCTGGTCTCGAAAGCGATCAAGAAGTCGCGCGTCGTCGCCTTCGCCGACCTCGGCATGGAGGCGATCTACGAGTTCGAGGTGCGCGACATGCCGGTGACGGTCGCCGTCGATGCCAGCGGCACGTCGGTGCACGAGACCGGGCCGGCGGAATGGAAGGCGCGGATCGAGCGGATTCCGGTCCGGCGCGCGGCGACCGCGCCGAACGGGTGAAGACTCAGCGCGCGGCGCAGCGCGCCGGCTAGCGGCGGCGCTCGCGCATCAGCTCGAAGAGGCACGAATCGTCGAGGTCGCCGCGGCCGGCGGCGACCGCCTCGGCGAACGTCGCCGCCGCCAGCGCTCCGAGCCTCGCATCGGCCCCCGCCGCCGCGGCCATCGCGATCGCGAGCCGGCTGTCCTTGGCGAGCAGCGCGGTGTGCGCGCGCGGCGCCGCGTCGCCGGCGAGCGCGCGCGCGAGGCGATCGCTGCCGATCCAGCTCTGCCCGCTCGAGCGCTCGATCACCGCGAGCGTTCGCGCCGGATCGAGGCCGACGCGCTCGGCAAGCGCAAGCGCCTCGGCGGCGCCGGCGAGGTTGATCGCCGCGAGCAGGTTGTTGACGAGCTTGGTTCGCGCGCCGTCGCCGGCGCGCTCGCCGAGTCGAAACACGGGATCGGCGAGCGCGGCCAGGAGCGCGGCGTGCCGCTCGAAGACGCCGTCGCGGCACGCGACCATCAGGCTCATCGTTCCGGCACGCGCCCGCGCCGGGCCGCCCGACATCGGCGCTTCGATCCAGTCGATGCCGAGATCGTCGAGCCGAGAGGCGATCGCCTCGACGCTTTCCGGCGCGATCGTCGGGCAGAGGACGACGCAGGCGCCGGGCTCGGCCGCGGCGGCGGCGCCGTCGCTGCGGAAGAGAACGTCGTCGGTCTGCGCCGCGTCGACGACGGCGACGATCACGACCTCGCAGCGGCGCGCGAGCTCGGCCGGCGTCGCGCACGCCTCTGCACCGCCGCGCGCGGCCATCGCCTCGCGCTCGGCGCGGACGTCGCGGACGAAGACCGGGCGGCCGCCCTCGCCGAGCCGCGCCGCCATCGCCAGCCCCATGTTGCCGACGCCGATCACGCCTGCGCTGCCGTGGTTCACGCGGGCGATTGTGCCGGCGCCGTCGGCAGGCCCGAGGTTTGCGGAGCCGCGCGCCGGACCCGGCACGGCGATGCGAAGCCGAGGAAGACGTCCTTGAACGCCGCTCGGGCAGATCACCCCGGCGAGGACTTGGACGTGCGAGCAAACCCCGGCAAGATCGGTGTGCCCGCAAGGGATCATTCACGATCGGCGACGGACGGTGCTCACGCCGCCACCACAAGGGAGGGAGATGATGGAAGAAGCGAATCGATTCGCGCCGCCGGGTGCGCAGGTCGCCGACGTGGCGCACGACGGCGAGGTTCAGCCCATCCGCCTGTGGCCGCCGAGCGGGCGGATCGGCCGGTTGCGCTTCCTCGCCTACACGCTTGCCTTGTACGGGCTCGTGATCCTCCTCTCGTTCGCGCTCGGCCTCCTCGCCGCGCTGGTGTCCAGCGGCTCCGCGACGGCGACCACCGCGGTGGTCACCATCGGCGTCATCGCCTACACGATCGCCAACATCACGCTCCTCATCCAGCGCTCGCACGACATGAACCTGTCGGGCTGGTGGAGCCTCGCGGCGTTCATCCCGCTGGTCGGCCTGGTCTGGATCTTCAAGGGCGGAACCCCCGGAACCAACCGCTGGGGAGCGCCGCCGCCGCCGAACGGCCTCGCCGTCCGGGTCTTCGGACTGATGATGCCGATCGTCTTCGCCATCGGCATGATCGCGGCGATCGCGATTCCCTCCTATCAGGCCGCGGCGATGCGCGCCGCCGGCGCTCCGTCGAAGTAGTCACCCGCCGACGCCGCGCGGCGCTCAGCCGCGCGGGTGATGCAGCGCGTGCAGCTGCTTCAGCCGCTCGCGCGCGACGTGGGTGTAGATCGTCGTCGTCGAGATGTCCGCGTGGCCGAGCAGCATCTGCACGGCGCGCAGGTCGGCGCCATGGTTGAGCAGGTGGGTCGCGAACGCATGGCGCAGCGTGTGCGGCGACAGCGGCGCGGCGATGCCGGCGCGCAGCGCGTGCGACTTGATGAGCTTCCAGAACATCTGCCGCGACATCGGCCCGCCGCGACGGGTGACGAACAAGGCATCGCTCGCCTGGCCGGCGAGGATCCCGGAGCGCGCTTCGCCGAGATAGCGCTCGATCCAGCGATGCGCCTCCTCGCCGAACGGCACCAGGCGCTCCTTCGCGCCCTTGCCGGTGACGCGCAGTGCCGCTTCGGAGAGGCTGACGTGGACCGTCTTCAGCGTCACCAGCTCGCTGACGCGAAGGCCGCTCGCGTAGAGCAGCTCGAGCATCGCCCGGTCGCGCAGGCCGAGCGGCGTCTCGACGTCGGGCGCGGCGAGAAGCGCCTCGACCTGCGCTTCGCTCAGCGTCTTCGGCACGCGCAGCGGCTGGCGCGCCGAGTCGAGCTTGAGCGTCGGATCGGCGTCGACGAGGCGCTCGCGCACCGCCCAGCGGAAGAAGCGCTTGAAGACGGTGAGGCGCCGGTTCGTGCTCGCCGCCGCGCTGCCGGCGTGGCGCGCGAGGGCGTACTGGCGCAGGTCGGTCTCGCTCGCCGCGATCAGCGAACGGCCGTGCTCGCGGTCGAGCCAGGCGGCGAAGAGCGAGAGGTCGCGCCGGTACGCCGCGAGAGTGTTGGCGGCGAGGCCTTCCTCGATCCAGATCGCGTCGACGAAGCGATCGATCTGTGCCGCGCTCGCCGCTTGCACGCCTACTCGAGCGTGAGCTTCTGCGCCGCGACGACCTTCTTGTAGACGTCGAACTCGGCGGCGATCTGTGCCGCGAACTGCTCGGGCGTGTTGCCGACGATGAGCGAGCCGGTCTCCTCGATCCGCTTCTTGACCGCCGGATCGGCGAGCGTCTTCATCACCGCCTCGTGGACCTTCGCGACGATCTCCTTGGGCATGCCCTTGGGGCCATAAATGCCGTAGAACGCCGGCCGGTTGACCGGCTCGAGGCCGACCTCCTTGAAGGTCGGCACGTTCGGCAGCACGGCGAGGCGCTGCGGCGCGGCGACGACGATCGGGATCAGGCGGCCGTCCTTGATGAAGGGAAGCGCCGACGGGAGGTTGTCGAAGATGATCGGCACCTGGCCGGCGACGGTGTCGTTGAGCGCCGGGCCGGCGCCGCGGTACGGGATGTGGGTGACGAAGGTGCCCGAGAGGTTCTTGTAGAGCTCCATCTGCAGGTGGCCGATGCCTCCCGTCCCCGAGCTCGCGTACGAGTACTTGCCGGGGTTCTTCTTGAGCTCGGCGACGAAGCCCTTGTAGTCGCGCGCCGGAAAGCTCGGATGCACGGCGATCACGTTCGGCGTCGCCGCGACGTTGATGATCGGCGTGAAGTCGGTGAGCGGGTTGTACGGGATCTTGGGATTGATCGCCGGGTTGGCGGCGGTCGTCGACACGGTCGCCATGCCGAGCGAGTAGCCGTCGGGCGCGGCGCGCGCGATCTCGGTGGCGCCGACCGAGCCGCCGCCGCCGGCCTTGTTCTCGACGATCATCGTCTGGCCGAGGTGGGCGTTGATCTTCTCGGAGACGACACGGGCGACGATGTCGGTCGTTCCGCCGGGTGCGAACGGGACGACGAGGCGAACCGGCTTGGTCGGATACGCCTGCGCGCCCGCGCCGGTGCTGGCCGCCGCGAGCAAGGCGGCGACGCTGACAAGAAGGATTCGGCGGTGCATCAGGCGTTCTCCGGGAGGATCAATGGTGGACGAGGCGGGAGTCTAGGCGAGGCTTCACGCGCACGCGCCTGTGAAACCCCCCGGCCGACGGTGTCAACGACCGCGCCGCTGCGCCGCCTCGCGCTCCGACCACGCCGCCAGGAACGCGAGCGTCACCGCCGCTTCGTTGGCCTCGGCGAGCCCGCTCGCGAACAGCGCGCCGACGTCGGCGTTGAATTCCTGCGCGCCGGCCAGATCGCTCAGGCTGCGAAAGGCGATGTAGGGAATGCCGTTGACGTGGGCGACGTGGGCGAGCGCCGCCGTCTCCATGTCGACCGTCTGCGCCTGCAGCTGCTGAAAGAGATAGTCGCGATAGCCGGGATTGGCGAGGAACGCGGTCCCCGAGACGCCGCGGCCGCCGACGACGATGCGCGGCCGGCTGCCGACGCAGAGATTGGGATCGGGCGGGCCGCCCGACGCGCGCGTCGCCTTCGGCCCGCAGGTCGCCAGCGTCGGCGCGATCTCGCGAGCGACCGCCAGCATGGCCGGGTCGACTCGATAGTCGAACACGTACTCGCCCTCGGCCGCGCCGCCCGGTCGGGTCACGTGGTTCTCGCGGATGAAGAGTCCGGTCGCGGCGCCGCCCGGGAGCGTGAACGGCGCGACCGGCTTGCCGTCGACGCGGGCGATGCGAAGGCCGAGGCACGACAGGTCGCCCGCCGCGCCGCACGGCGCCGGCAGCGAGCTGTCGTGGTGCCAGTACACCTCCATCGGCATCGCCCACGTCTCGGGAACGAGGACGTCGCCGACGTGATGGGCAGGATCGATCCCGCCCGAGATGCCGCTCATGACCAGCCGCTCGATGCGGAAGTGGTCGATCAGCGTCTGCGTCGTCATCGCCGCGTTGATCATGCTGACGCCGCTCAGGACGATGACGACGCGGTTGCCGCGCAGCGTGCCGGTGGTGAAGCGGTTGCCGTTGATCGTCCGGGTGCGCGCGCCGCGCGTCTCCTTGACGAGGATCGCCGCCTCCTGGCCGAACGCCGAGACGATGCCGATGCGCGGCGTGCACTCGCTGAGGCAGGCGCGCGGTGCGGCGGCGGCGAGGCTCGCGCCGAGCAGCAGCGAGACGAGCGCGAGGATTCGCGGGATGACGGTCATCGATCCTCCAGTGGCTTGCCCACGCAAGCGAAGTTCATGCCGGCAGCGCGGCGGGCGCGGCCGGGGCGGCCTGCTGCAGCGCCCAGTCGATGTGCTCGCGGACGAGCGCGCTCGCGTCTTCGCGGCGCGCCTTCAGCGCGGCGACGATCGCGGGATCGCCGCTCGCCGCCAGCGCATTGCCGAGCGCGACCGCGCAGTTCCGCTGCCAGCGCTCGAAGCCGATGCGCCTGATCGCGCTGCCCTCGGTCTCGCGCAGGAAGTCCTCCTCGCGCCAGGCCCAGAGCGCGAGCAGCTGCGGCGAGTCGAGCGCCGGCCTGACGTCGAAATCGGCGACCGGGCTCGCGCTCGCGAACTTGTTCCACGGGCAGACGAGCTGGCAGTCGTCGCAGCCGTAGATGCGATTGCCGATCGCGGCGCGGAACTCGACCGGGATCGCGCCCTTCGCCTCGATCGTCAGGTACGAGATGCAGCGGCGCGCGTCGAGCTCGTAGGGCGCGACGATCGCCCGCGTCGGGCAGACGTCGATGCACGCGCTGCACGTGCCGCAATGGTCTGACGCGACCGGGCTCTCGGGCAAGGCGACGTCGACGAAGATCTCGCCGAGGAAGAACATCGAGCCCGAGTCGCGATCGAGGGCGAGCGTGTGCTTGCCGCGCCAGCCGATGCCGCTCCGCGCCGCGAGCTCGACCTCGAGCACCGGCGCCGAGTCGGTGAAGACGCGATGGCCGAACGGGCCGATCGCCACAGCGAGCCGGTCGGCGAGCAGGCGCAGGCGCTGGCGCAGCACCTTGTGATAGTCGCGGCCGCGGGCGTAGATGGACACCGTCGCCGCGTGCGGGTCGGCGAGGCGGCACCACTCGATCGCCTGCCAGCCGGGCTCGGTCCGCGCCGGCAGGTAGTCGAGGCGGGCGGTGACGACGCTGAGCGTTCCGGCGACGAGCTCGGCGGGACGGGCGCGCTTCATCCCGTGCGCGGCCATGTAGTCCATCTCGCCGTGAAAGCCGTTGTCGAGCCATGCGGCCAGGCGGGGCTCGGCCGACCCCAGGTCGATCCCGGCCACCCCGATCTGGGAAAATCCGAGCTCGCGTCCCCAGGCGCGCAACTGCGCGAGAACGGCCGGCCCGTCGACGGAAAGAGGATCGCTCATTGGTGGACTCACCGATTCTAGAAACGCGCCATGACTCGTGGCCCGACGAGGCCGCGTGCGCCGACTCGGCGCGAGCGCTCGCCCGGCACGACGCGCTGCACGACGCCTTCATCGAGCTGCACGGACCGCTCGGCGCCGGCAAGACGACCTTTGTTCGCCACCTCCTGCACGGCCTCGGCGTGCAAGGGTCGATCAAGAGCCCGACCTACGCGCTGCTCGAGCCGTATCGCGCCATCACGCCGCGCGGCGCCTTCGCCATCGCCCACTTCGACTTCTATCGCTTCGACGATCCCGCCGAGTGGGAGGACGCCGGATTCCGCGACGTGTTCGCCGACCCCGGGCTGAAGCTGGTCGAGTGGCCCGAGAAGGCCGCGGGCCTCCTGCCCGAATGCGACCTGCGCGTCTGGATCACGCCGCGCGACGGCAGCGACGCGCGCGGGGCGCGCTTCGACGCCCTGAGCGAGATCGGCAGGGAGCTGCTGGCGTGAGCACGCGGCGCCGCACCGGAGGCGAATCGGCGCGATCGACCGGCGCACGCGAATCGCTGCCGTCGCGCCGAGCCGCGCTCGCGCGGCTCGGCTCGATCGCACTCGTCCTCGGCGCGCCCGAGATCGTCTGGGGCGCCGCCATCGTCGCGGTCCGGGTCTGGCCCGCCGCCGAGTACACGCGCGTGACGATCGAGTCGGACGCCGCGCTGACCTCGCGCCACTTCCTCGCCGTCGCGCCCGACCGCCTCGTCATCGACGTCGACGGCCTCGAGCTCAGCCCGCAGCTGCGCGAGCTCGTCGGCAAGGTGCGCTCCGACGATCCCTTCATCGCCGGCGTTCGCGTCGGCCAGAACCAGCCGCGCGTGGTCCGCCTCGTGATCGACCTCAAGCAGCCGATCGCGCCCGAGCTGTTCTCGCTCGCGCCGGTCGCCGCCTACCAGCATCGCCTCGTCTTCGATCTTCACCCGACCCGCGAGCGCGATCCGCTGCTCGAGCTGATCCGCGACCGCGAGCAGGCCGAGGAGAAGGCGGCGCGAGCGGTCCAGGACGCGCTCGGCGAATTCATCGGCCGGGTCGGCGCCGCCGGCGCCGCGGCCTCGACACCGGGCGGCGCGATGGCCAACGCCGCCGGCGCGGGCGGAACGGTCGCGCTCGGCACCCCGGGTGTGCCGCCGTTCGCGGCCTCGGCACCGCCGGGCGCGCGTTCTCCGGGCAGCGAGCCTTCGCCGTCGTCATCTCGCGACCCGGCCGGCGCGGCGTTGCCGCCGCAGCTCGCGCAGTCCAAGATCGACCGCCTCGTCGTCGTCGCCATCGATCCCGGCCACGGCGGCGAGGATCCGGGCGCGAGCGGGCCGAGCGGGCTGCACGAGAAGGACGTCGTCCTGGCGATCGCGCTGCTCCTGCGCGATCGCCTCAACGCGGTCCCGAACATGCGCGCGATGATGACTCGCGACGCCGACTTCTTCGTGCCGCTGCACGAGCGCGTCAAGAAGGCGCGCCGCGTCCAGGCCGACCTCTTCGTCTCGATCCACGCCGACGCGTTCATGAATCCCGACGCGCGCGGCGCCTCGGTGTTCGCGCTCAGCCAGGGCGGCGCCACGAGCAGCGCGGCGCGCTGGATGGCGAACCGCGAGAACGCGGCCGACCTGGTCGGCGGCGCCAACCTGCACGCCAAGGACGAGAGCGTCCTGCGCACCCTGCTCGACATGAGCACGACGGCGCAGATCAAGGACAGCCTCAAGCTCGGCGGCGAGGTGCTCGGCCAGATCGGCAAGGTCGGCAAGCTTCACAAGGGCAGCGTCGAGCAGGCGAGCTTCGCCGTGCTGAAGGCGCCCGACATCCCGTCGATCCTGGTCGAGTCGGCGTTCATCTCGAACCCGGGCGAGGAAGCGAAGCTGCGCGATCCGGAGTACCGGGGCCAGCTCGTCGAGGCGCTGGCGACCGGGATCCAGCGCTACTTCGCGCGCAATCCGCCGCTGGCGCGATCGCGCCAGCTATAAGCCCGCACACTCGTTCGGCGCCGCGGAAGGCAACCGCATCCCGAGCGTCGCGAAGGATCTCGGCGGCGGCGATGCCCGGGATTCTTGGCTCCGCTCAGAATGACGGATTTCCGGGAGAGACCATGCTTCACCCCGATGCGCGCGCCCTGATCGACCTCATCGACCAGCGCGGCCTGCCCGCGATGAACACGCTGACGCCGGTCGAGGCGCGCGCCTTCTACCGCGATCGGCGCGATTTCACTCAGCCGGCCGCGCCCGACGTCGGCGCCGTTCGCGACGCGAGCTGCGACGGCCCGCACGGGCCGATCGCACTGCGAATCTATCGGCCGCTCGGCGCCGGCGCCGCACCCTCGCC
>Ga0207644_10001750_pt1 | contig 14053 bp, 14 predicted proteins | sample KBSS73metaG_FD_184326 | JGI IMG/M metagenome (GOLD analysis project Ga0207644, IMG submission 184326) | Switchgrass rhizosphere microbial communities from Kellogg Biological Station, Michigan, USA - KBS S7-3 metaG (SPAdes) (version 2) | ecosystem: Host-associated > Plants > Roots > Rhizosphere... | reverse complement strand
GCTCGGCGACGAGGGCGTGACCACGCTGAACCTGACGCCGGCATTCAGCGCAACCGACAAGGATCTGGACCCTGTCACCCTGACCGGGAACCTCGTGAAGCTGGACGTCGAGAACGACGTCCCGATCTTCACTGCCCAGATTGCGAGCAAGACGCTCGACTGGGTTCAGAACAACTCGGTGACCAGCACGCTCAATGGCAAGGCGGGAGCTGACGATCCGGCCAGCTACATCATCGACAAGTATACGGACCTTGCTGGTTACACGGAGACCCTGTCGGCGGATGGAAAGACGCTGACGTACAGCCAGGGCGGGACAACCTTCTTCACCCTTGCCCTTAACGACAGCGCCAACAGCGGCGCCGGCAGCTATACGTTCACGGTCAACCAGCCGCCGCCGCTGGCAATCACGCACTTCAGCTTCCTCGATATGCCGTCGGGCCAGAACCTGCAGGCCGTGATTGCCAAGGACAAGACGAACGTCGACACGCACGGCACGGCCACCCTGGCCGACGATACGCTTCCCGACGGTGGTATCCTGGTCTTCCCGACCAACCCCGACCTGAAGGCCGACGGCACGTACACCAACACCAGCGGAACGATTAACACCTCCAAGGGCGGCGGTGACGTGACGATCGGCAACACCAACCAGGCCTTCGACCACCCGGGCGAAGGCGCGTGGTTCGTGTTCGTCGACAATCCGCTGAAATCGGACGTGGGAGGGTATGGCGCCGGCCAGGGCGGCATTGACCAGACCACGGCCGACGATGCTGACACAATCGGCTTCACCGGCTTCATCGAGTCCCATGACTCGTCGGTGAAGATCGTCCAGGCGTCCGGCAAAGGCACGACCCAGTCGCCCGGGCCGGGACTGCGCATCACGGCCTATGAAGCCCATGAGGCGTCGGTGAGCGGGAATACCGCGGACGAGGCGTTTCTGAAGGACCCGACAGCGGCCAACATCACCGGCGGCAACGCAGTGGCGACCGAGATCAACATCGTCGGCGTCAAGATCAAGGATGCCAGCGGTACCGTGATCGAGTACCGGACGCTCAACCAGGCGACCGGTGCGGCGGACCTTGCTGCTGGAAGCGCGGACTCTGCCGTTAACATCAGCTTCCATCTCGATGACGCGAAGGGTGCTGGAACGGCCGACGATGTCTACAGCACGTTGATCACCAACCTGAAGGCGAACTACACCGTCGAATTCCTGACCACCGACAACCACAATATGGCGAAGGTCGAGTGGGATTCCGGAAGCTTCGACATCGGCGGATTCGACCTGGTTCAGGGCGCCGATACGCCGGACGTCGACCTGTCGTTCTCCGTAGCGGTTCAGGACAAGGACGGCGATTTGTCACACTATGCCGGATCGACGGACGTCTTTGACGACTTCAAGATCAAGATCGACGGAACCGGGGTCAACAACGATCCGAGCAACGTCGCTCCGACTGGCTTCTCAACGAGTTACGACAGCGTGAGCGATTTCCTGTGAGTTGATTGAGAGGTTCCTTGACGGACCAGCCAGGCACAAAAAAGGGCCGCGGGAGTCCCCTGCCGCGGCCCTACTTTTTTGCTTGAAGCGCCGGTGGCTCAGGCGGCTTCGAATTCTTCCTCGTTCACGACCGGGCCGCTGTCCTGTCCCTTCGCGGCAACATCGCGGTCGACGAACTCGATCACCGCGATCGGTGCCGCATCCGAGGAGCGGATGCCGGCCTTGATGATGCGGGTGTAGCCGCCGTTGCGGTCGGAGTAGCGCGGAGCAATCACGTCGAAGAGCTTCCCGAGCTGCGCGTCGTCCATCAGCCGCGACTGGGCAAGGCGACGATTCGACAGCCCGCCGCGCTTGGCGAGCGTCACCAGCTTCTCGACGTACGGGCGAAGCTCCTTCGCCTTGGCGACGGTCGTGGTGATCTGCTCGTGCTTGATGAGCGCGGCAGCCATGTTGCGGAACAGGGCCGCGCGGTGGCTCGAGGTGCGCTGGAGCTTACGTCCGCCAACACGATGGCGCATGATTATTTCCTTTCGTTCGTCAGGGGTCCGTACGAGGTAACCCCGGCCTGGCGGTACTTTGAGGAGACCGCCATTATCCCAAATGCAAACGGCGAGCTCAGCGGCCCGCCGGACGCGCTCGCCTCAAGCGGATTTGCGTCCGTTAGTCAAGGTTTTCGCTGCAAGGCGCACAACCAGCGCGGAGAGATGGCGATGGGACGAGACATGATAGACCGAGCCGCTTTCGAGCTCACGGCAAAGACGCCGGTGAGCCTCGCCGAGATTATGATAGGGCACGCCTGGAAGGAGATGATGAAGCGCGTGGTAGCGAAGGCCCACCGGCGCCCACAGCGCCGGCAGCGTTCCCGGCGGGGGCACGTTGACGCTGTCGAGGAACTGCGCTGTGACGCTCATCGGCTCGCCGTCATTCTCCCACAGATGCGCAACAAGCGTGCGAATCTGGTTGAGGAACATCACGCCCGAAGCGACAGCGAGAAAAACCAGGAATGCGTGCAAGGGGATCACGCCGGTGGCGGCCATGGCCAAAAGAGCAATCGCCCAGATACTGCATGCGGCCTCCTGCCACGCCCAGTCGCGAGCAAACTCGCCTTCTGGCTTCGAGCGAACGAACTTCGGGTTGATCTGCAGGCCGGAATAGCGACCGACGACTATGCTCCGAAGCTTCGGCGAGAGCAGCGACAGCGGCGCAAGAATGCCGAAGCGGATCAGCATGCCGATCGGTGCGAGAGCAGCAGCAACCAGGAACACCGGCAATGTCCACGGATGCATGAGCGCCAGCGGCAGATATTCGGGGTCGTCGACCGTCCCATAATAGCGCTTCGCATGATGCTGGTTGTGGACGCCTTCGTACATGAAGCTCGGCACCATCAGCGGCACACCGACCATCAGGTTCCAGGTGAAGCGGAAGCCCTTCACACCGCCCTTCTTGATGTGCGTTAGCTCATGGATGAACGACCCGGCACGATAGAGCGCGAGCACGGCAACGAAGCCCGATGCGAGCGCAAGTCCCATCGGCATTAGAAGCACCGCACCAAGCAGCGCCGCATAGCCGAGCAGTGCCGACCCGATCATGTCGACCCAGTAAATCGTCTGGTTCGGCACGTTGAGGTCGCGCGTGATGTTCGCCGCGGCCTTCAGCATCGCGGCGTCGTCCCTTGGGCGCGCGGTTGCCCGCGGCGTCGGGGCCGCGCCTGTGCGATTGCGCTCTAGGGTCGCTGTAGTGCTCATAAGTCTCTGATTAGGATCGCCGTCTGGCAGGAGATAGTGGCGCGAATTAGGCGTTTGTAGGCTTCACTGGCGCAACGGCGGATGAACGGCTAGCCCACGCCCATGAGCAGCGCACCCGTAACGATCCGTCCCGTCCGCACCAGGAAAGACAAGAAGGCCTTCGTCGACTTTGCGTGGGAGGTCTACAAGGATGATCCCCATTGGGTGCCGCCTCTCAAGGACGAGGTCCATGGGCTGATCACTCCTGGCAAGAATCCATGGTTCGAGCATGCGAAGGCCGAGCTCTTTCTTGCGGAGAGAAGCGGCAAGGTGGTCGGCCGCATCAGCGCGCAGGTGGACGAGCTGGTGCAGGAACAAATGGGCCAGGGAACAGGCCAGTGGGGAATGTTCGAGACGCTCGAGGGTGAAGTCGCCGCAGCCTTGATCAAGGCCGCGGAAAATTGGCTCCTCCAGCAGGGCATGACGCGCTCGCTTGGACCGGTCAGCCTGTCGATCTGGGACGAGCCTGGCCTTGAGATCGAGGGGTTCGATGAAGATCCGACGGCCATGATGGGCCACCACCGCCCCGAATATCGCGGGTGGGTCGAGGCTGCCGGCTATGAAAAGGCCAAAGACCTTCTGACATACGAGGTCGACATCGCCCACTGGGAAGACCCCAAGATCGATCGCCTGATCGCGATGGGCGAGCGCAATCCGCGCATTCGTATTCGCAAGGTCGACAAGTCGAAGTTCAACGAAGAGGCGCGGATCGTTCTCAACCTCGTCAACGACGCATGGTCAGACAATTGGGGCTATGTTCCGCTTACGGAATCAGAGATTGCCTACGCGGGCAAGAAGCTGAAGCCGATCATCTTCAACGAGCTCGTCCGCATCGCCGAACTGGACGGCGAGCCGGTCGCTTTCATGCTGACGATCCCGGACATCAACGAGCTGATCAAGGATCTCAACGGGGAACTGTTCCCCTTCAACTTCATCAAGCTGCTCTGGCGGCTTCGCAAGCCCCGCGTGTCACGCGCCCGCGTTCCCCTGATGGGTGTCGCCAAGAAGCTCCAGCAATCGCGCCTTGCAAGCCAGCTCGCCTTCATGCTGATCGAATACACCCGCCGCGACTGCGTGGGTGAGTTCGGCATCGGGACCGGCGAGTTCGGCTGGATCCTCGAGGACAACAAGGGAATGCTGTCGATCGCCGAGCTGCCGGGAGCCCGGGTCAACCATCGCTACCGGATTTACGAGAAGAGCCTCTAGTCCAGCTCGATCCACGTCGGCGCGTGGTCGGACGCTTTCTCCTCCCCGCGCGCCCACCTGTCGACACCGGCCCCCGCGAGCCGGTCGGCGGCTTCAGGCGAGCAGAGCAGGTGATCGAGGCGGAAGCCCAGGTCGCGCTGCCAGCAACCCGCCGTATAGTCCCAGAAGGTGTAGAGCTTCTCTTCGGTGGGATGGAGCGCACGCAGCGCATCGGTCCAACCCTGGTTGACGATCCGGCGCCAGAGCTGACGAGCCTCGGGCTGCATCACGGCGTCATGCTGCGTCGCGCGAACCGAGAAGACATCGCGGTCCTCCGGGACGACGTTCCAGTCACCGCACAGGATCGCCGGCCTCTCCTCGGCGAGGATTTCGGCTGAATGGCCGCAAAGACGTTCCATCCATTTCAACTTGTAATCGAACTTCTCTGTGCCGACCGGATTGCCATTGGGCAGGTAGAGCGAGGCCACCACGATCCCTTCCACTTCGGCCTCGATGTAGCGGCTGTGCGTGTCGTCAGGGTCGCCGGGGAGGCCTACCCGGCGCAGCTGGGGCGTGTCGCCCTTCGCGAGCACCGCAACGCCGTTAAAGCCCTTCTGACCGTGCCACACGGCGCCATATCCCGCCGCCTCGATATCGGCGATCGGAAGCGATTCATCGGCGCACTTGAGCTCCTGCAGGCAAACCACGTCCGGCTGCTCGCGACCGAGCCACTCGATAAGCCGCGGCAGGCGCGCGCGGATGCCATTCAAGTTGTAGGTAGCGAGCTTCACGCGAGCCGCTTAGCGGCAGCGCCTCAGGCAGGGAAGCGCGCGTAACCGCGCTGTGTGACCCGCTCAACGCAAGTGTGATAGTCGTCGAAGCAGGCGTCGCCGCGGCGCACGACGCCTAGCGGCGATTCTTCGCGGGCTTCGGTCGGAAGCAATGCAATCGGTACCGCAGCAGGGGTCAGCTGGGCGCCCTCGCCCGCGGCCAGCGTCAGGAGGATCCCGTTGAGCCACCGTCCTGACGGACGGTTGAGCACCGCCATTCGGTACTGGCCCTCGCTGATCGTCACCAGATAAATGGCGCCCGAGATGTTGGGGAAGGAAACGAACCCCTTCTGTTCATATTCGGCATCCGTCCTCCCCGCCTCGCTGAAGACGAGGTGCCCCTTGGCGTCGTCCCACGTGATTCCGGTCAGGTAGGCGAAGATGGCGCCCGGCTCGCTGAACGATGGACGCAACGTGAGATAGCTGCCTTCGAGCCACTGGACGGCCGGGCGCGCATAGGCCCCCATGGACTCGGGCGCGAACAGGCGGGCGTCCTCTCGCGCGGACTGGCGCTCGCGAAGGGCGGTGCCTAGCGCATCCTCGAGGCGAACCACTGTCGCCAGCGTGAAGGGCCGTCGGCCAGCGAGGGCCTTTTCGAGCGTCGACAGGCTGACTTTCGCCTCATCCGCGAGCCACTGACGCGATAAACGACGTCGCGCGAGCTCTTCGCGGACGACCATGGCCACCGTTTCACTGCCTTCGAAACTTAGTTCGCCGTGCATGGACTCGCCCCCCGCGGACACCGCACATCTCCGCACAATACCGCACATTCCGTCAACCGGAAGTACAAAGGCGACGCTCTAAAGCGGTGTTTTCCAAGACTTTCTCGTGGCGCGCCAAGCGGCTTCAATGGATACGCGCCACCACGCATTAATCGATGAAAAGGGGGAAGCGGCCGTGCTTGGCAGTCGCGCTAAAACCGGATTTGGGGGAATCATCACCATCACCATGGTGCTGCTCGCCATGCAGCTTGCCACCGGTGTCCAGGCGTTTCCGCTATGAGCCCGCTCTGGCCAGACATCGCGCTCGCACGCGCGGCCCGGGCAAAGGCAGAAGAGGCCGGACTGATCGTCGAGGCGAAGGGAAACCCGCGCGCGGTCGAGAAGCCGACTACTTCGAGACGACCGCCTCGCCGCATTCTTTATCCCCGCGTCAGCAGCATCGCGCTCTAGCATCATGATACCGAAGATCAGCATCAGCGCAGTCGCGCTGGCGGTCGTCTTTTCGCATCCCGCGAACGGAACGAACGCCGAGCCGGATCTTGCCACCGTTCGCGCTGCGACGGCGCGGTTCCAGGATGTCAGGGTCGCGCTCGCCGAAGGTTACATCCGCGATCCTGGAGACATGTGCGACACGGCGGCCATGATGGGGAGGCCGGCGAAACTCGGAGCGATGGGCGTCCATTACTTCCGTCCTGACCTGCTTGGCATCAAGGGGCCGCCGGCGCAAAGAGTGAACGGAGACGGCACGCACACCGATTTCCTGAAACCCGGAATTTTGATCTACGAGCCGCAGCCCGATGGGTCGTTGCAGCTCGTTGCGGTCGAAAATCTGGTGTTCCGCTGGGCCTGGCGTGAAGCCGGGAATGAGAAGCCACCGAGCTTTCAGGGAGTGCCCTACGATCTCATGGAGGACGATCCACGCACAAAAGTGGATGAGGCTCATATGTTCGAGCCGCACTACGACCGCCATGTCTGGATTTTCCGCGACAATCCCAACGGCGTCTTCGCGCAGTTCAATCCGAACGTAAGTTGCACCGCTCACAGTCCGGGCACCGCTTCAGCGGTAAAGCCAGAGCACGCAACGTTAAACTGAGAAGCTGGACCCGCAGCCGCACCCTGACTGGGCGTTGGGATTGGTGACGCGGAAAGCAGCGCCGCCAAGGTCCTCGACGAAATCGACCGCCGACCCCCTGACGAGGTCGAGGCTGATCGGATCAACGACCAGCTTTACGCCGTCAGTCTCGACAATCTCGTCGTCGCTTGCCGCTTCGGGCGCGAGCTCGAACTTGTAGGTAAAGCCGGCACAGCCGCCGCCGTCGACGGCAAGGCGCAGGATGGCGGGCTTGTGCTGCCGCCCGGCAATCCATGCGACGCGCCTGGCCGCATTCTCGGTAAGGCTGATCTGAGGCTCGTTCACGGGAACGAGATAGGAAGTGTCGCCGTTACCGGCAACCGCAGAGCGATCAGTGCGCTCCGCCGTTCGGGCCGCCGAGTGCCACTGCGTCCATCGATTGTGCGCCCGAGCGGCGCTGCATGGCGAGGACATAATCGGTCGACTTCATGAACGGGATCGGGTTCACGGCACGGCCGTCGATGCGGACTTCGTAATGCAGGTGGTTGCCCGTCGAACGACCGGTCGAGCCCATGCGGCCAATCTGCTGCCCACGGGTGATGTGGTCGCCCGCACGGACGAGAACTGCCGACATGTGGCCGTAGCGAGTGGTGATCCCGCGACCGTGATCGATCTCGACGAGATTGCCATAGCCGCCGCTATTCCATCCCGCGCGAAGCACGGTGCCGTCGGCCGTCGCGTAGATCGGCGTGCCGTAGGAGCCCGCAAGATCAATGCCCGGGTGCATCGCAGCACCGGCATGGAACGGATCGGAACGGACGCCGAAGCCGCTCGTGAACTCGACGTTCATCTTGATGGGCTTGTCTGAAGGGACGGCAATAACGCCGTCCTGCAGCTGGTCGAGCTTCTTCCAGCTGTCGAACAGCGCCTTGAAGCTCGCGTTGCCGACATTCTCGAACGGACCGCCGACGCCGGCATTGCTGCCGACGCGGGCCGGAGTGATTCCGAGACGCTTCAGCTCTGCAGCCGTGACTTGGTATCGAACGTCCAGGGCCCTGGCGACGAGCGCTGCCTGCTCGAGCTGCGCTTTCTCGACGCGGGCAAGCGGGCCATCCTTCGTGAGCCGGCCACCGGCGGCCGCTGCGATCTGCTCGGCGCTGATCTTCTGGCCGGCGAGCGCGGCTTCGATGAGGGCCTGACGCTGCTCGATGAGACGAGCACGCGCTTCGGTTGCATCGGGAAGGCTCAGGCTGGCGGATATTCCGTGGGGACGAGCGACGAGGCGGGCAGTCGCGTAGCTGGCCCAGGCAACCAGAAGGAGCAGGGCAACAAAAAACACCGCCTGAAGCGGTGCGGAGACTCTGAATCGGCGAAGCTTTGAACCGTCGTGGATAAAGAGATCGCGGTCGCGGAAAAGGCCCGACGTCACGGCCAGCACTTGCGTCATGTGATCCCGCTCCAAAAACGACAGGCGCGCAAAAGCGCGTTGCCGATACCTATCCGTAAAAGGAGCTCCCCAGCCCCCCGCTTCACACGCGTATTGCCCGCCGCGCGCTTGGCGTGACTGAACACTGCTTTCGGATGGTTAACAAATTCAACCTTCAACTCCACTCGTCGGGACGAATCGTCCGCATCGCGCGGTGAACCGTTCAAATTGCGGTTCCAAGACGCGGATCCGAACGAAATCAGCCTGTTGTGCGCTGCAGCATCGCGAATCTTTCGCGCTGCCTTGCAGCAATCGGATTCGGCCTTACAACCGGCTCCGGGCCACGCCGTCCCAACGCGGCGCGAGCTCTCTGCGAGGGGAGTGACATGACTGAAGCTGTTACCGCCGGCGCGCCTGCGCGCTTGGCAAGACCGAATACCCGTCCCGCACGACCCCATTTCTCGTCGGGTCCATGTGCCAAGCCACCCGGCTGGACGGCCCAATCGCTCGACATCTCGGTGCTCGGCCGCTCCCATCGTGGAGCGCTCGGCAAGGCCAGGCTGCAGGCGGCCATCGAGCGGACGCATGCGCTTTTGCGCCTTCCTCCGGATCATAAGCTCGGCATTGTCCCAGCATCCGACACCGGCGCCATGGAAATGGCGATCTGGTCGCTCCTGGGCAGCCGTCCCGTCACCATGCTCTCGTGGGAGAGCTTCGGAGCCGGCTGGGTCACGGACGTTGCGAGGCAGCTGAAGCTCGATGCGCAAATTCGGACGGCCGATTATGGCGACATTGCGGATCTTAAGGACATCGATCCCGCGAGCGACGTGGTGTTCACCTGGAACGGGACTACCAGCGGCGTTCGGGTGGCTGACGGCGACTGGATCGCTTCTAACCGTACCGGCCTCACGATTTGCGACGCGACATCGGCAGCCTTTGCCCAGGACATCGACTGGGCGAAGATCGATGTCGGCACCTTCAGCTGGCAGAAGGCGCTTGGCGGTGAAGCGGCGCACGGCATGCTGGTCCTCAGTCCTCGTGCCATCGAGCGGCTGGAACGGGAACCGGCGCCGCGTCCTCTGCCCAAGATCTTCCGTCTGACCAAAGGCGGAAAACTGATCGAGGGTGTCTTCAAAGGGGAGACGATCAACACGCCCTCGATGCTGTGCGTCGAGGACTGGCTGTTCGCGCTCGACTGGGCGGAGCGGATCGGCGGGCTCCCGGCGCTGATTGCCCGCGCCGACGCCAACGCAGCAGCGCTCGACCGCTGGGTCGAGGGGGCCGGATGGATCGACCATCTGGCGAAGGAGCGGACAATTCGTTCGAACACGTCAGTCTGCCTGCAATTTGCCGATCGCTCGGACGAGGACATGAACCGTGCCCGGCAAAAGGCGATGGCGAAGCTCCTCGAGGCGGAGGATGCGGCCTATGATATCGGCGCCTACCGCGACGCTCCTCCGGGCCTGCGGATCTGGTGCGGCGCGACCGTCGAGACGGCCGATATCGAGGCGCTCGGGCCCTGGCTCGACTGGGCATGGGAGATGACGGCGTGAGCGGACCGGTGAAAGTCCTCGTCGCGGACAAGATGGATCCGCGAGCAGCCGCAATCTTTCGCGAGCGTGGCATCGTCGTCGACGAAAAACCCGGCCTTGCTCCCGATGAGCTAAAGGGCATCATCGGCGAATATGACGGCCTTGCCGTTCGCAGCTCGACAAAGGTCAATGCAGCGACGATGGACGCTGCACTTCCGCGTTTGAAGGTCATTGGCCGCGCCGGCATTGGCGTCGACACGATCGACGTCCCCGCCGCTTCGGCGCGCGGCATCGTCGTAATGAACACGCCTTTCGGCAATTCGATCACGACCGCCGAGCACGCAATCGCGATGCTGTTCGCGCTTGCCCGGGAAATTCCGCAGGCCGACCAGTCCACGCAGGCCGGAAAGTGGGAGAAGAACCGCTTCATGGGCGTCGAGCTCGCCGGAAAGACGCTCGGACTCATCGGCTGCGGCAACATCGGTTCGATCGTTGCTGACCGCGCCCATGGCCTTAAGATGAAGGTCGTCGCCTACGACCCGTTCCTCTCACCGGAGCGGGCCGTCGAGCTCGGCGTCGACAAGGTCGAGCTCGATGAGCTGCTGACACGCGCCGACTTCATCACCCTCCACACGCCGCTCACGGACCAGACCCGCGGCATCCTCAGTCGCGAGGCACTCGCGAAGGCGAAGCCCGGCGTCCGCATCGTCAATTGCGCGCGCGGCGGGCTGATCGACGAAGCCGCGCTTAAGGAGGCGCTCGAAAACGGCCATGTTGCGGGAGCAGCGCTCGACGTCTTCCAGAAGGAGCCGGCGAACGAGAACCCGCTGTTCGGAACGCGCGGCCTGATCTGTACGCCGCATCTTGGAGCCTCGACAACCGAGGCGCAGGTCAATGTCGCGATCCAGATCGCCGAGCAGATGAGCGACTATCTGCTGCTAGGCGGCATCACGAACGCCGTGAACGTGCCATCGCTATCCGCGGAAGAAGCGCCTCGCCTCAAGCCCTACATGGGGCTTGCGGAAAAACTTGGCCGACTCGTCGGCCAGATCGCCGGAGCCGACATCCGCTCGATCGACGTCGAGGTCGAAGGTGCCGCTGCCGAGCTCAACATCAAGCCGATTACCGGTGCCGTGCTTGCGGGCGTGATGCGCACGTGGTCCGATACGGTAAACATGGTCAACGCGCCCTATCTCGCAAGGGAGCGCGGCATTGCCGTGCGCGAAATCCGGAACGAGGGCGAAGGCGATTATCATACCCTTGTCGCGGTCACCGTCGGAACCGAACAGGGCGAGAAACGCGTCGAAGGCACCTTGTTCGGCAACCGCGCGCCGCGCCTCGTCAACATCTTCGGAGTACCGATCGAGGCTGAACTCGCCGGCCAGATGATCTACATCGTCAACACCGACGAGCCGGGTTTCATCGGGTCGCTCGGAACGAGCCTCGGTGAGAACCGGATCAACATTGCGACCTTTGGCCTTGGCCGCCGAAAGCAGGCCGGCGAGGCCGTCGCACTCGTTTCGGTGGACGACCCGATCACCGCGGAAGTCGCGCGGCAGCTCCAGGCGCTTCCGGGTGTCCGCGAGGTAGTGCCGCTAGGCTTTTGATAAGGAAAAGGGCGCTCCGTAGGTTGCCCCGGAGCGCCCTTCGGCCACCCCACCTGCGTGCTGGTGGGTGGACCCGAACTTTGAATTAGTGCGCGCTGTTGCCGTCTGCGTCCGCGCTGTTGCGAACTTCGTCAGCCTTTTGCTCGCCCTGGTTGCGAACCGCGTCAGCGGTGTTCTCGGCATTCGCCTGCATCGTATCGGCCGCGTTGTCGGCATTCGCCTCGATTGTGTCTGCCGTGTTCTCGGCATTCGCCTCGATATTGTCCGCGGTCTGCTCCTGCGGGTTCTTGTTGCACGCGGCCAGTGAACCAAGGCCGAGTGCAATCGCGAGAACGGTGGTGGTCTTCATGAGCTGCTTTCCCCTATTGTTCATCATTCGCGCCCGCGCCTGGGCGCGTCGCGGAACACCAATACGCGTGACAGCCATCTTCTGTTCCGTGTGGGAAACGAGCGGGCAGGCGATGCCCGCACTGGGAATTCAAATCACTTGCGCGGAAGAGCGATCGTAATGATGGCGGCGGAGATGACTGCGCCCGACCGCGCCAGTGCAACCCGCCCGGCAGCCCGCTGGATAGCGCGTTCCATTTGCGGCCGGGCCTGGTTCCATGCGCCAAGGCTGCATGCCCGCATGTTCCGGTTCGCCAGAAGGTTGAGGCCGTAGCCGTCGGTCGCCGCAGTGCACATGTTCTCGATCGTTCCGCTTACCCGGGATTGAAGCCTTTGCTGGTCATGCGCGGACGACAGATCGAGGTCCGCAAATTGGACCTGCCCGACGACATAGTCTTCATCCTCGCCGACGATGACGCCTGCTTGAGAGGCGCTCGCGAGGCCTCCTGCGGCGATCAGCGCTGCCGCTGCAAATGCGTGCTTCAAGTGCGTGAAACTGCCGCTGGAACTGGACATTGTGGATTCCCATCGTGATGTCGCAATCGACTAAGTCGTTATAACCACGATCGAATCGCGTGGGACTTGGGTGAAGTACCGAGAGGTGCGTCAGGGTTGCGGGCGCTGGGACAGCCCAACAGCTCCGTTTCCGACTATCGCTTCGGCATCTCCAACCTCCTCACCCTGTCCCAAGCTGGACGTGCCAGCGGTTCGCCCGTAGGAGCCTGCGGACCGCTCAAAATAAGGATGAAAAGTGGGTAACGTCACAGTCATCGGCGCCCAGTGGGGCGACGAAGGCAAGGGCAAGATCGTCGACTGGCTGGCGAGCCGCGCCGACCTCGTGGTACGCTTTCAGGGCGGCCATAATGCCGGTCACACGCTCGTCGTCGGGAACCAGACCTACAAGCTCTCGCTGTTACCGAGCGGCATCGTTCGCGGTACACCCTCGATCATCGGCAATGGCGTGGTGCTCGACCCATGGGCACTCAAAGCCGAAGTGGAGCGCATCCGCGAACAGGGCGTCGAAGTGACCGCCGACATCCTTCGAATTGCGGAGACTTGTCCGCTGATCCTCCCCATACACCGCGACCTCGACGCGATGCGCGAGGACGCCTCGGGCGCCGGCAAGATCGGAACGACACGCCGCGGGATTGGCCCCGCCTATGAGGACAAGGTGGGCCGCCGAGCGATCCGCGTTTGCGATCTGGCTCATCTCGGCGAGCTCGGACCGCAGCTTGACCGCCTGTGCGCGCATCATGACGCGCTGCGCGCCGGTTTTGGCGAGCCGCCGGTCGACCGCCAGCGCCTCCTCGACGACCTGTCCGAAATCGCCGACTTCGTGCTCCCGTTCGCGGTCCCTGTATGGCGAGACCTCGACGAAGCGCGGTCTCGCGGCCGCCGCATTCTGTTCGAAGGCGCGCAGGGCGTCCTGCTCGACGTCGACCACGGCACCTATCCTTTCGTCACCTCCTCCAACACGGTGGCGGGCACCACCGGGCCCGGAAGCGGCATGGGCCCTGGCGCCGCCGGCTTCGTGCTCGGTATCGTCAAGGCCTACACCACGCGCGTCGGCTCTGGTCCTTTCCCGACCGAGCAGGACAATGAGATCGGACAGCGCCTCGGGGAGCGCGGCCATGAATTTGGCACCGTAACCGGTCGCCGCCGGCGCTGCGGCTGGTTCGACGCAGTACTGGTGCGTCAGGCTGTAGCCGTCAGCGGCGTGACGGGCGTCGCGCTCACCAAGCTCGACGTGCTTGACGGGTTCGAGACTGTGAGGATCTGCACCGGATACCGGATCGACGGACAGGAATTCGACTATCTTCCGCCGCACGCTGCCGATCAGGCGCGCGTTGAGCCGGTCTTCGAGGAAATCGAAGGTTGGCCGGGCTCGACGCAAGGCGCCCGGAGCTGGGCCGACCTGCCTGCTCGCGCGATCAAGTACGTCCGCCGTATCGAGGAACTGATCCGATGCCCGGTCGCCTTGGTAAGCACCTCGCCGGAGCGCGATGACACGATCCT
>Ga0207644_10001748_pt1 | contig 14056 bp, 11 predicted proteins | sample KBSS73metaG_FD_184326 | JGI IMG/M metagenome (GOLD analysis project Ga0207644, IMG submission 184326) | Switchgrass rhizosphere microbial communities from Kellogg Biological Station, Michigan, USA - KBS S7-3 metaG (SPAdes) (version 2) | ecosystem: Host-associated > Plants > Roots > Rhizosphere... | reverse complement strand
GATCACGCGGCGCTGGGGCGCCACCGACTACCCGGAGTTCCTGGCGGACTGGACGCGGCGGTTCTTCGGCTGGAACGCCGCCGACTTCGGCTGGGGCGGCGACACCACCCAGAACATCCTCTGGCGCCTCGAGAACGGCGAGCTGGACGGCGTGCACCCGAAGGTGATCGTGCTGCTCGCTGGCACGAACAACGTGGGCGGCGCACCGGGCGCGGCGCCGGCCGCCGATCGGGCCGAGGACGTGAGCCGCGGCATCAAGGCGATCCTCGAGGTGATGCGGAGCAAGGCGCCCGACGCGACGATCGTCCTCACCGCCATCTTCCCCCGCAACGACAACATGGCGGCGATGCCGGTGATCGACGAGATCAACCGCCGGATTAACCGCTTTGCCGACGGGCGCTCGATCCGCTGGCTGAACGTCAACGACACGCTGGCGGACCCGGGCGGAACGCTCCACGACGGCATGATGGGCGACGGGCTGCACCCGACGCTCGAGGGTTACCGGGTATGGGCCGACGGACTGGAGCCGATCCTGCTGGAACTGCTGGGGCCGCGAGCCGCCGAGGATCGCGCGCCGCCGCCGACGGGCGATCCGTCCAAGGCGGCCACGACGATCAGGTCCGAGGCAGCGCTCGCACTGCGCCGATAGACATCCCGCCGTCCACCAGCAGCGTCTGCCCGGTGATGTACTCGCTGGCGTCTGACGCCAGAAAGACGACCGGCCCTTCGAGATCCCCTGGCCGTCCGGGCCGGCGCACGGGAATACGGTCCACCAGATACTCGACCCATTCGGGATCGTCGTACATCACCTTGTTCTGATCGGTCTTGAACCAGCCCGGCGCCAGGCAGTTGACGGTGATGCCGTGCGGCCCCCAGTCGTCGGCCAGGCTCATCGTCAGCTGCCGGATGCCGCCGCGGCTGGCGCCGTACGGCCCAAGCCCCGCGTATCCCGCCACCGACGTGAGCGATCCGATGTTGATGATGCGGCCGCGGCCGTGCGGCATCATCAGCGCCGCGATCGACTGCGCGACGAAGAACGCGCCCCGGAGATTGGTGTCGAGGATCAGGTTCCAGTCGTCCCACGTGACGTCGAGCGCCCGTTTGCGGACGTTGCAGCCGGCGTTGTTGACCAGGATGTCGAGACGGGGGCAGGCGGCGGCCGCGCCGGCAGCCATCGCGCGGATGCTGCCCTCGCTGCGGACGTCCAGTTCGAGCGCCACGACGCGGCGCCCCAGCGACTCGATCTCCGCCTGGAACCGCGCCAGCGAGTCGAGCTTCCGGCTGGTGATCACGAGATCGGCGCCGGCGCGGGCCAGCGCCCGCGCGAACGTCTGCCCGAGCCCCCGGCTGGCGCCGGTCACGACGGCAACCTTTCCACTGAGATCGAATCCGCTCACGGCTGAATGATCACCTTCATCAGGGACGCGTCGCCGCGATGGAGCCGGTCGAAGAGCGCCGGCGCCTCGTCGAGCGGCGCCTTCAGGCTGATGATCGGCTCGACGTCGACCGCGCCGCGCGCGAGCAGATCGATGCTCTCGGGGATCTCCCCGCTCGACGCGCACGACCCGAGCACGTCGATTTCGCGGCTGACGACTTCTTGCAGCGGCAGCTCGACGCGCGGCGAGAGATTGCCGACCAGCACCGTCGCGCCGCCCTTCCGCAGGCAGCGGATGGCGCTCAGGAGCGTGTCGCTGTTCCCTACCACCTCGAACGACACGTCGGCGCCGCGTCCGCCGGTGAGCTCGCCAACGGCGGCCGGAACGTCGCACTGTGCCGCGTCGACCGTCTGCGCGGCGCCCATCCGCCGTGCGAGCGCGAGCTTTCGCGGATCGACGTCCACGGCGATGACATTGGTGACGCCTTTCGCGCGGAGCACCTGCACGATCAGCACGCCGATCATCCCCGAACCGACGACGACGGCGGTGTCATCCGGCGCCGGGACACGACGGCCGACCGCGTGCACCGCCACGGAGACCGCCTCGAGGAGCGCCGCACGCTCGAATGGCAGGCTGTCGGGCAGCTTGTAGACAATCCGGGACGGCACCGCGACGTATTCGGCGAAGGCGCCGTGCCGCCGATACTCGCCGGTCGAGACGCCGAGCACGGTGCGGTGGTCGCACAGATTGATGCGCCCGCTCCGGCAGAAATCGCAGGCGCCGCACGACACGGTCGAGTCGAACGAGACCCGGTCGCCGGCTGCCAGGCCTCGCACCCCGGCGCCGACCCGCTCGATGACGCCTGCGGCCTCGTGCCCCATCACCAGCGGCGGGATGCGTCGTCCGGTCGAGCCGTCATACCCATGGATGTCGCTGCCGCAGATGCCGCACGCCCGCACCCGCACCAGCACGTCGCCGTCGCCGACGTCGGGCACCGGCATGTCGACGACCGACAGCTTCTTGTACTCGGAGAGGAGCAGCGCTTTCATCGCGTCACGCCCGTCAGCGAAGCAGGCTCTGCACCTGGGTGTAGATCGTGAGGGCGGCGAGCGATCCGAAGAGCACCGTGGACCACACCAGCGCGGCGGTCCGGAACGGGCCGATGCGGAGCGCCGGCGGCAGCATCCGCCGGTTGAGCGCGATGAGCATGAACGAATAGAGAAACATGATGGTGCCGCCGGTCGAGGCCGAAATCACCAGCAGCGTCAGCGGCTGCGACACGCCCGCCAGCAGAATCACGCACCCCAGCCCCACCATGCCCCAGACCAGCCAGAAATACATGCGGTGCTCCGACGCGCCGCGCGCGTAGGTCGTCTTCAGGACGTCCGCCGCGAGGCGGCTGGTGTAGTCGATGATGCCCATGGCCGATCCAAAGAGCGAGAACGCGCCGACGGCCAGGAACAGCACCCCGAACCACGAGCCGACGGCTCGATCGAGCTGCTGCGCCTCGAGGCGAAGGAACGAGACGTTGTTCGGCAGATCCGGCTGGCCGAAGAGCGTCGAGTGCGCGAGCAGCGACGTCAACCCGATCGTGATCACGGTGACGAGCACGAAGCTGCACAGCTGCTCCACGTTGGCAAACCGCCACCACTGCCGCCAGCGCGCCATGTTCGTCGACGTGGTCTCGAACGCGTAGCTCACCGCGGTGACGTGCGCCGCCTCGGGCGTCCCGGTGATCGGGCTGACGAGCCGGGGCACGTACTGGCCCATGCCGAACCCTTTGTCGCGGATCCAGTTGCTCTGAATGAGGTTCTGCGCGCCGCCCGAGCCCGCGAACGCGATGGCGCCGAAGATGAGCGCCACGCTCAAGCCGCCGGGCAGCACGGCAGGGTGGCTGAAGCCGGCCGGCAGCGCCCGCCACGACTCGGGCGAGATGGCGAAGATCACGGCGAGCACGACCAGGACCAGCACCGCCGCCACCTTCACGAAGATCAGCCGCTCGAGCGCCACGTAGACCACCGGCGCGAAGGTGAGGGAGAAACCGATCACGAGCAGCGTCACGACCGCGATGATGGTGGCATTGCCCCCGAAGAGATAGGTGGCAAGCGTCGCCGAGCTGATCGCCCATCCCGGCCACAGATTGGCGAAGTAGCCGAGCACGGCGAAGACGAGCCCCCAGTGGCGCCAGAAGCGGGAGAAACCGGCGACGGCGGTCTCCCCGGTCGCCAGCGTGTAGCGCTCCACCTCCATGTTCAGGAAGAACTGCGTGACGACGCCGACGAACGCGCCCCACAAGAGCACCAGGCCGACCTGCGACGCGATGAAGGGCCAGAGCACGAATTCTCCCGACGACAGCCCCACCCCGCCCGCCACGATGCCCGGCCCCACGAGGCGCCAGTAGTTGCGCGGCGGCGCGGGCAGCTCGCGCACCTCGCGCAGCGGCGGGACGGGCCGGCTGACGCCGACCCCTACGGCGCCCAGAACGGCTCCCCCGCCTTCACGAGCTGCACTGGCACTTCCGGTACGAAGCCCCTGATCCATTGCGCCATCTCCAGCATGCCGGCCTCTTCGGACACGGCGTGGCCCAGCATGATCCACCCCTTCGGAATGCCCAGGGCCGCGGCATCGCACACGTACTCCGGGCTGTCGAGGACTCCGTCCAGCTCCTGCTGCTCGCCGCTGATCACGACATCCACGCCGGGGTCGTTGGCGGCGCCCGTCGCGTAGCCGACGCCGAGCTGGATGCGGCTGACTCGCGCGTTGGGATCGCCGGCCACCCGCAACGCCTTCGCGCCCGTACGCCGCTGGACCGACGACGCGAGCGCGCCGAGCGTGGTCTCCGGCACGACGAACCGGTGCGATCCGGGCGCCGTCTCGTATTTCGCGTCGAGGCCGATCTCGCGCGCGCTGCCGACGAACGTGAAGTCCGGCCGCTGGTCGTGCATGGAATCGTGGGTGCGGAAGATGACGACGTTGTGCGCGGCGAGGTACTCGAGCTTCTGTTGGTACAGGAGCGGGTCGGCGCTGACGAGGCTCTTGTCATCGCGATCGTTCCAGTAGGTGACCTCGTGCGGGACGATCATGTTCAGACCGGCCGCCACCGCGCGCTGGATCACGTCGAAGCTCGCGAACACCGTGGTCGCGATGCCCGTCACCTGTGTTTCCGGCCCGCCGGACTTGAAGGTGTCGCGGTAGCTGTTCTCGCGCCATGGCGCGCCCAGGTTCTTCTTGATGCGGCCGACGACCTCGCCGGCGGTCATGCCGTGGGCCTCCAGTACGGATCGCCCGCGGGCAGCCAGCGAACCGGCGCTTCCGGCACGATCGTCCGCAGCCAGTCGGCGCACACTCCCATACCGGCGTCCTCCGACAGCGAGCGCCCGACGAGGATCAGCGCCTTGCCGAGCCCGGCGTTCACCACGTCGCGCGCGTACTCGGACGACTCCCACTCGCGGATCTCGCCGGCGATCACGGCGTCCACCCGCGGCAGCAGCGCCACCATCTCCTGAATCGATCTCGTGCCCGGCAGCAGGCCGATGGTCCGCACGCGGGTCTGCTGGCGGCCGACGACACGCACGCCGCCGCGCGCGTCGAGCCGCGACTTCACGCGGGCGGCGAGCGCCTCGAGCGTCAAGGCCGGCACCGTCAGCCGCGCCGCGTCGCCCTTCGTGCGGGCCCGCGCCCAGCCGAGCGCGTCGCCGAGCCCTTGCGCGAACGGATCCGGCCTGCGCAGCCGCCAGTGCTCGCTGAAACGCCAGACGATCAGATGGTTCGCCGCGACGAATTCGTTCTTCGCCGCGACCACTGGATCCGGTGCCGGCGGCGCTGGCGTGTCGGCCCGCGAATAGAACGTCGGCCCGGCCGTGATGATCAGGTTCGCGCCAGCCTTCACCGCCCGGCGCATCACGTCGACTGTGGCCAGCGAGGTCGTGACGATGCCGGTGACGGGCCTGGAGGGATCGCCGACCTTGAACCCGTCCACGGTCTGCGCGTTCCACGGGACACCGGCGGCCTTCTGGATGCGACCGATCGCTTCGAGCGCGCTGATCGTCGCCGCGCCGAGCGCAGCCGGATCGAGGATCCACGGCGCCGCCGCCGCTCCAGCGGTCCCCAGCCTGACGAACTCGCGGCGCGACAGGCGAGTCATGACTGCGCGCGCCCGCGTTCGAGCGCCGCCACGATGCGGTCCACGTCGTAGACGCAGCCCGCCCAGGCGCCGCCGCTCGCGCGCTGAAGCGCGGCCCACAGACGGGTGTCGTCCGGCAGCCGCTCGTGGGGGGCCAGCCCCGGGTGTCGCGGCCGGCTGCGCAGCAGCGCCTCACACGCGTCGGCGTCCAGCGGCACACCGTCGGCGCCCACCAGGTTGACACGGCCGCTCAGCGTGTTCCGGTCGATCTCGATCTCGATGAGATCTCCGTCGCGCACCCGCCCGATCGGCCCGTCATCGAGGGCCTCCGGGCCGACGTGGCCGATGCACGCCCCGCTCGAGAAGCCCGAGAACCGTCCGTCGGTGACGAGCGCGACGCGCTTGCCCCACGGCAGGTAGCGCAGCGCGGTGGTGATCTGCGCCGTCTCCTGCATGCCCGTGCCCGACGGCCCCATGCCGATGAGCACGATGATGTCGCCCGCACGCACGGGCGGCGACGAAACGCCTTTCACCGCCTGGATCGCGTCGTGTTCGGCGGTGAACACGCGGGCAGGTCCGCGGCAGCGGTAGACGCCATCGTCGTCGATCACTGACGAATCGATCGCCGTCGCTTTGACGACCGAGCCTTCCGGCGCCAGGTTGCCGAGCGCGAACACGACCGTGCTGGCGAGCCCCGCGCGCCGCGCCGCGTCTGGCGCCATCACGACGTGATCCGGATCGATGGCCGCCGCCGACGCGAGCCGTGCGCGTGCCGCCTGCCGCCGCTCGCTCGACTCCCACCAGTCGAGCGTCGCGTCGAGCGTGGTGCCGGTGGCGGTGAGCACCTTCCCGTTGAGGAGCCCCATGCGGCGCAGGTGCAGCATCACTTCGGGCACGCCGCCGGCCATGAAGACCTGCGCGGTGGCGAACCCGCGCGGACCGTTCGGCAGCGCGTCCACCAGACGCGGCGTCGCGCGGTTGATCCGGTTCCAGTCGTCAACGGAGGGCAGTTTCAATCCAGCGGCCGACGCAATCGCCGGGATGTGCAGCAGCAGGTTCGTCGAGCCGCCGAAGGCCGCGTGCACGAGCATGGCGTTCTCGACGGCGGCGTCCGTCAGTATGTGGCCGACAGTCAACCCGAATGCGTCGAGACGCTGCAAGGCGGCGGCGGATCGGCTCGCGAGCTCCAGCCACACGGGTTCGCCCGACGGCGCCAGGGCGCTGTGCGGCACGGCGAGCCCCAGCGCTTCCGCCACCACCTGCGACGTGGCGGCGGTGCCGAGGAACTGGCAGCCGCCGCCCTGCGATCCGCAGGCGCGGCAGCCCATCGAAGCCGCGTAATCCAGACTGATCAGATCGTGGGAGAACCGTGCCCCCAGGCTCTGCACCTGCCCCGCGTCTTCCGCGCCGTGAGCCGGAAGGGTCACGCCGCCCGGCACGATCACGCCCGGCAGCTGCTTGGTACCGGCGAGCGCCAGCATCGTGGCGGGAAGCCCCTTGTCGCACGTGGCGACGCCGAGGACGCCAGACGCGGTGGGAAGCGAGCGGATCAGACGCCGCATCACCGTGGCCGCGTCGTTCCGGTACGCCAGGCTGTCGAACATGCCGGTCGTGCCCTGCGTACGGCCGTCGCAGGGGTCGCTGCAGTAGACCGCGAACGGGATGGCGCCCGCCGCGCGCAGCGCCTCGGCGGCGGCGCGAACCAGCAGCCCGATCTCCCAGTGACCGGTGTGATAGCCGAGGGCGATCGCCTCGCCGGTCTCCGAGCGCACGCCGCCCATCGTGCTCACGATCACGTATTGCCGGCCGCTCATCGCGTCGGGACGCCACCCCATGCCGGCGTTCTGGGTGAGGCCGAAGATGTGCCCGCTCGGTTCGTTGCGGAGCATCTCCGCCGTCAGGGGCAGGCGGCCGTCTGGACCCTGGCCCTCGAGCCGGGAACCGTCGATCGGGCCCGCCGACCCGAGCACCTGCTCGAGGGGCGGTGGAGTCCTGCTCGCCATCGGCGGCCTACGTTACCACCGCACCAACCACCGCACCGATCACCGGCTGCGCGCCGCCGGCCCCTTGCCGTAAATTTGGGCCGGCGACGACGCGCGCCCGGCTACCATGTCCGGCGGTCGATACCGAATGACTATCCATCGCACCGCATGTCTGGCCGCGGTCCTGTCGGGGCTCGCGTTGATCGGAGTGGCGGGCTGCTCCTCGCCGCCGCGCGACGAGGGTCGGCGTCCGCCGCAGCCGGCAGCCGCCCTCGCCGCAACCCCGACAGCGGCGCCTTTCGGTAGAGTGGGCGACACGCCAGTGCAGCTCTATACCCTCACCAACCGCAACGGGCTCGTCGCGAAGATCACGAACTACGGCGCCATCCTGACCGAGATGCACGTGCCCGACCGGAGCGGGCGGCTCGCCGATGTCGTGGCCGGTTTCGACACTTTCGATGGGTATCTGAAGAACGCGCCGTACTTCGGCGCGATCGTCGGGCGCGTCGCCAATCGCATCGCCAACGCCACGTTCATGCTCGAGGGCACGCGCTACACCGTGGCCGCCAACGACAAGCCGCACCACCTCCACGGCGGCACGAGAGGCTGGGACAAGGTGGTGTGGAGCGCCCGGCCGTTCGACACCGCGGATGGTCCGGCGCTCGAGCTGACCTACGTTTCGAAAGACGGCGAGGAAGGCTATCCGGGCACGGTGACGGCGAAGACGGTCTACACCCTCACGCAGGCGAACGAGCTGCGCGTGGACATGGAAGCGACGACCGACAAGGCCACGCTCGTCAACATGGCGCACCACAGCTACTGGAACCTGGGGGGCCTCGGGTCGGGCACGATTCTCGATCACGAGCTGACGCTGCACGCGGACCGCTACACGCCCGGCGCCCCGATGGTCCCGACCGGCGAGACGAGACCCGTCACGGGCACGCCGTTCGATTTCACCAGCGGCAAGCCGGTGGGCCGCGATCTGAAACAGACGGGGCTCACGCCGGTCGGCTACGACCACAACTTCGTGGTGAACGGCGACCCCGGGCAGCTGCGGCCGGTGGCGCGGCTGAAAGAGCCGAAATCGGGCCGGGTCATCACCCTCACGGCCGATCAACCGGGCGTGCAGTTCTATACCGGCAACTTCCTCGACGGCTCGCTGAGCGGCAAGGGCGCCACCTACGGGCAGCACGCGGCGCTCTGCCTCGAGACGCAGAAATTTCCCAACGCCATCAACGTGCCGGCCTGGCGGGATCAGGTGATCCTCCGCCCCGGACAGACGTATCGCCACCGGATGATTCACGCCTTCACCGTCGAGCCGTGATGGCCCCGCTGCGCTGGGGTGTCGTCGGCACCGGCGGCATCGCGGCCGATTTCTGCGAAGCGCTGACGCACTCAGCGTGCTGCCAGGTCGTCAACGTCGCCGGTTCGTCCCCCGACAAGGCGCGCGCGTTCGCCGCGCGCTTCGGGATCGCCGCGTGGTCGCCGGGGCTCACGTCGTTGCTGGCTGCCCCAGGGGTCGACGCGATTTACGTCGCCACACCTCACCCGCTGCACGAAGAGCACGCGCTGGCCGCCATTGCGGCCGGCCGCCACGTGCTGTGCGAGAAGCCGCTCACGCTCGACGAACGCAGCGCCGCGCGAGTGATCGCCGCCGCCAGGCGGCAGGGCGTGTTCCTGATGGAAGCGTTCATGTATCGATGCCACCCGCTGCTTCGCGAACTGCTGGCGCGGCTGCGCGATGGGGTGATCGGACCGATTCGCCACCTGCGGGCGGACTTCGGGTTTCGCGCGCCCCGGCTGGCCCGGCACCGGCTGTTCAGTCCGGCGCTCGGCGGCGGTGGGATCCTCGACGTCGGCGGCTACCCTGTCTCCTTGGCTCGTCTGATCGCGGGTGTGGCGGAAGGGGCGCCGTTCGCGGAGCCGGTCGCCCTCACCGCAAACGGCCTGATCGGGCCGACCGGCGTCGACGAGCTCGCGAGCGCGCACCTCACGTTCGCGTCTGGGTTCACCGCCAGCGTCGCCTGCGCGGTGTCCTACGAGATCGGCACGTCGGCCGTCGTCTTCGGCGAGCACGGCAGGATCGTGCTGCCCAATCCGTGGATCCCGGGCGGCCGGCGCCAGGCGCTCGAAGCCGGGTTCACGATCTATCGGGAAGCCTGCGAGCCGGAGGCGGTGACGATCCGCACCGACACGCCGACGTATGCCATCGAAGCGGAATACGTCGCGCACGCACTCCCCGCGATCGAGCCCGAGTGGCCGGCCATGAGCTGGGCCGACACGCTCGGGAATCTGCGCGTCATGGACGCCTGGACCGCCTCACTTCGCGCCCAGGCGCAGCTTTGACGCCGTCGCGCACTCCGCCATCACCGTGAAGTAGCGCTGCACGCCGTCGGTGCCGACGAGGAACGGATTCTCCTCACCCGGCTCGCGCTTGAGCGATACCAGGCGCGCTTTCGTGTAGGCGCCGTCGTATTCGCTGTGATTGGACAGAATCACGGCGGCGCCCACTTCGGCCGCCACGCCGGCGATCTTCTTCTGCGAGGCGATGTACTCGTCCCAGCGCGCACCATCGGTGCCGAAGCCACCGGTGAGCGTGCCGCCCGAATACGCCACCATCACCGTCTTCCCTTGATCCTTCACCGGGAAGACGTACGACAGCGTGCCGGGCGTGTGCCCAGGCGTGGCGACGATGGTCACCGTCGTGTCGCCCAGCGTGATCTTCGTGCCCTCGCGTCCTACGGTGACGTCCCCGGCTCCCCGCGTCGGGACGCCGCCGGCCGCCGTGGCCGGCCGCTGCAGGGTGGCATCCCAATCCGGCGCGCCCATGACGATCCTGGCGCCGTAGCGGCGCTGGAGTTCCGCCGCCCCCTGATCGTGATCGCCGTGCGCGTGGCTGATGATCACGTACTTGATGTCGCGGGGATCGAGTTTCAGCGCCGTCATCCCGTCGATGATCTCGGGCTGCGTTGCCCAGGCGAAGTTGGTGTCGATGAGGATGAGGCCGGCACTCGTGCGCAGCGCCCACGAGGAGTGCTGGCGGGTGCCGAGCCAGTACAGGTTGTCGAACACCTGGTAAGGCGACGCGTACCAGTTCGATCGATCCGGCGTGGCGGGCGGGCCGCCCGCGCGCGGTCCGGCTCCGGGTCCCGGGCCGGCACCCCGCGGCGCTGCCGGCATGCAGAGGTTCACGAACGTGCCGCGATATTCCTGTCCCGCCGCCGCCCGGGCCGCCGCGACGTGGGCCTCCACCTCGCTGGCGGGGGCCTGCGCGTGCGGCGCCGCGGCCAGAAGCAGCGCGCCGAGCGCGCCAATCAACGTCGGTGTCCGATGCATGGTTGTTCCTCGCGTCAAAAGGGTAGCTACGGAAGCGCCCACGGTGCGATGTAGGCGTAGGCCATCACGATCAATCCGACGAGCGAGGCCAGCACGATGCTGTGCCAGAAGACGGCCTTGAAGATCGCCGCCTCGCGTCCCTGCTGATGCGTGGCGGAGCTCGCCACGACGATCGATTGCGCGTCGATCATCTTGCCCATCACGCCGCCGGTGGTGTTGGCCGCGCCCATCAGGATCGGACTCAAGCCGAGCTGCTCCGCGGTCACCTTCTGCAGGTTGCCGAAGAGCGCGTTCGAACCGGCATCGGTCCCGGTCAAGGCCACGCCCAGCCACCCGAGCAGCGTGCCGAAGAACGGAAACAGCCAGCCGGTGCCCGTCAGGCTCAGCCCCAGGATGGTATCCATGCCGGAGTAACGCGTCACGTACGCCAGGCCGACCATGAAGCTGATCGCCAGGAGCGACGGCGTCATCTGCACGACCGTGTCCCTGAACAGCCGCACGGTCGCGGCCAGCGGCAGCCGGGCGAGCAGCGCCGCGATCACGCCCGCCACGAAGACGACCGAGCCGGGAAGCGCGATGAAGTTCAAGTTCACCGTGGCATCCTCGGGCGTCGGCTGCGGCGCCACCGGCGGCATCTTCAGCACCGCGTTGTGCAGGAACGGCATCGGCATGCGCAGGGCGTCGAAGTTCAGATACCTGGCGGCCGCCGGCAGCCCGGTGACGAAGATCAGCACGGACGCGACGATGAAGGGCGACCACCCTCTCAGGACGTCAGCCGTGGAATGGCGCCTGGTGGCTGCGGCCAGCGCGCCGCTCACCGGAATCACCGTCGCGGGCTGCCACACCTTCAGCAGCGCCACCGTCACGAGCAGCGAGAAGATGGCGGACACGATGTCCACCAGCCCGACGTCCTGATAGTTCGACCAGTAGAACTGCATGGCCGCGAACGACAGGCCGCTCACGAGCACCGCCGGCCACACCTGCCACGTCTCGCGCCACCCCACCATGCTCCGCACGAGCCAGAGCGGCAGGATGAAGGAGAGCGGCGGCAGGATACGGCCCGCCATCGCGCTGAATTCGGCCTCCGGCAATCCCGTGACGCCGGCGAGCGTGCGGATCGGATTGCCAACCCCGCCCCAGGCGACCGGCGCGGTGTTGGCGACGAGGCACAGCGTGGCGGCCTGGAAGGGATCGAACCCGAGCCCGATCAGAAAGGATCCCGCAATCGCCACCGGGGCCCCGCCGCCGCCGGTGCCTTCGAGGAACGCGCCGAAGCAGAACGCGATGAGCACGAGCTGCAGCCGCTTGTCCGACGACAGCCCGGCGATCGAGTCCTTCATCACCTGGAACTGGCCGGTGGTGGACGCGACGTTGTAGAGAAAGATCGACCCCACGACGATCCAGGCGATCCGCATGACGCCGAACACGACGCCGTGCGCCGCCGCCGTGGCCACGAGCACGGCCGGCATCCGGAACACCACGAGCGCGAGCGCCACGGCCATCAGCAGTCCGGACAGCGCCGCCACCCACACGCGCTTCTTCAGCCCGACGAGCACGAAGAACAGCGTGAGCACGGGGAGCGCGGCCACCGCCGTCGACAGCACGCGGTTCCCCAGCGGGTCGTAGATCTGCGGCCACGTCATCGCGGCCATGTCATCTGGGCCTGTAAACCTTGCTGAACCCGTTGCGCGTATTGGTCACCGTGAAGGTGCCGTCCTGCTGCGCGGCAACTTTGATGAGATAGGCCGGCGAGTGCGCCGCTGGAGGCGCGCCGCCGCGGCCGGACGGAGGCGGCGCCGTCAGGACGTTCGCGACGGTGGCGGCGTCGTCCATGTTCGCGACAAAAGACGCCGGAGCGTTGTCGAGCCCCGCGTTGTAGGACCAGTGCAGCTGCCACAGGTCCTCGAGTCCGGGGGCCTCGTGCAGCACGCGGAAGACGTCCGGCGCCCCGCCCTTGCGCGTGCCGTTGTTCATCACCGCCACGCGCGGACGCAGCGCTTGCACCAGCGCCGGCGACCCGGACTTCTCCAGCCCGTGGTGCGAGGTGAGATACAGGTCCACCGTCCCGATGCGGTTCGCCGGGCACATCAGATCGAGCTCGCCGTTCCAGGTGAGGTCGCCGAGATCGATGGTGCGGAAGCGGCCGTAGGCCAGGACGAAGCCGGCCGATTCGCCGTTGTCGGGATCGAAATAGGCGCTCTCGTCCTTGGGTTTCACGCCGGCGCAGAACGCGTTCTGGCCGCCGCCGCCGGGCAGGTTCGATCGCAGGAACCGGTTCGCGGACGCGACCGCCGTGATGTCGAGACCCGTCATGCGCAGCGTGTCGCCCGGCTTGACGATGGTGCGCTTGCCGCGGCTCAACTCGTCGTACGAGGACAGAAAGGGGGCGGAGACGATGCGGTCGCCCGCGTGCGGCGCGCCGTGATCGTAAAAGTGCATCACGGGAACCTGTTTGGCCAGCGCGAGCAAGGCGCCGACGTGGTCGCCGTGATAGTGCGTCGTCCACAGGTGATCGATCCGGGTCACGCCGGCCGCCGTGAGCGTCTCGACGATGCGGCCCAGATCGCGGTCGCCGGCGTTGCCGGTGTCGACGAGCAGCGACTCGCCCGTGGGGCCGACGAAGAGCGTGGACTGCCCGCCCTCGGTGTCGATGTAGTAGATGCTCAGCGTGCCGGGCCGGGCCTGCGCCATCAGACCGGCGATCCCGGCGGCGAGGCAGAGACAGGTGACGAGGACTGCGCGCATGTCGTTTTTCACTCCTTCGTGATCGCGCCGTCCACCAGGCGCCAGATGCCGCGCGGGTTGCCATCCTGCAGCTCCGCCGGCAGCGATGACTGCGGAAAATTCTGATATGCCACCGGCCGGGCGAAGCGATGAATGGCCGCCGTCCCAACCGACGTGGTTCGCGAATCGGTCGTCGCGGGATACGGGCCGCCGTGCTGCATCGCCGCGCACACTTCGACGCCGGTCGGAAAGCCGTTCACGATCAACCGCCCCGCCTTGTCTTCGAGAATCGACACCAGCGAAGCATGCCCGGTCAGGTCCGCGGGCGTGCCGTGAATCGTCGCCGTCAGCTGCCCGTCGAGGCGGCGCGCGACGGCGTCCATCTCCTGGCGCGAGCCGCAACGGACGACGACGGTCGAGGGGCCGAACACCTCTTCGGACAGCTCCGGATGCCGCAGGAAGGTCTGCGCCGTCGTGTCGAAGAGGGACGGCAGCGCGCACGACTCCGGCCCCTG
>Ga0207644_10001745_pt1 | contig 14062 bp, 17 predicted proteins | sample KBSS73metaG_FD_184326 | JGI IMG/M metagenome (GOLD analysis project Ga0207644, IMG submission 184326) | Switchgrass rhizosphere microbial communities from Kellogg Biological Station, Michigan, USA - KBS S7-3 metaG (SPAdes) (version 2) | ecosystem: Host-associated > Plants > Roots > Rhizosphere... | reverse complement strand
CCCGCTCGGGCCCCGCTGGCTGCGCAGCCAGCGGGTCAGCGACAGGCCGTCCTCGCCCGGCATCATCACGTCGAACACCGCCAGGTCGAAATCGAGCGCCGTCAGCAGCCGCCGCGCGGCCTCCCCGCCGTTGGCGGCCGAAACCCGGAAGCCCGCGCGCGCCAGATACGCCTTCAGCAGTTCGCGAATGCGATCGTCGTCATCCACCACCAGCAGATGGCGCCCGCGCGCGCCGCCCTCGGCCGCCTCGATCATGCGCCCACACCCATTTCGTTTGACGACGGCCCTTTGGAGGGTTTCAAGAAGCGCCTCTGAAAAGAGCAGGAGTTCAAATGTCTACGGCGGCCTTCGACGATCGCGACGGTTGGATCTGGCTGGACGGCCAGTTCGTGCCCTGGCGCGAGGCGAAGGTGCATGTACTGACCCACGGCCTTCATTACGCCTCGTCGGTCTTCGAAGGCGAGCGGATGTACGGTGGCGAGATCTTCGAGCTGACCGCCCATACCGAGCGCCTTTTCAAGTCGGCCGAGATCCTGGACTTCGAAATCCCCTTCACGGTGGCCGAGATCGATCAGGCCTGCAAGGACACCTGCGCCCGCAACGGTTTGCAGGACGCCTACCTGCGCCCGATCGCCTGGCGCGGCTCCGAGATGATCGGCGTCTCGGCGCAGAACACCACCATCCACGTGGCCATCGCCGTCTGGGATTGGCCGAGCTACTTCAAGCCCGAAGAAAAGGCCAAGGGCATCCGCCTCACCTGGGCCAAGTACAAGCGGCCCTCGCCCGAGAGCGAGCCGGTGCACGCCAAGGCCAGCGGCCTCTACATGATCTGCACCGTCTCCAAGCACCTGGCGGAAAAGGACGGCTACACCGACGCGATGATGCTCGACTATCGGGGCTACGTCGCCGAATCCACCGGCTCCAATGTTTTCTTCGTGCGTGACGGGGCGATCCATACGCCGACGCCGGACTGCTTCCTGAACGGCATCACCCGCCAGGCGGTGATCAAGCTCGCCCGCTCGCAGGGCTACGAGGTCGTCGAGCGCCACATCCGCCCGGAGGAGCTCTCGACCTTCTCGGAGTGTTTCGTGACCGGCACTGCGGCCGAGGTGACGCCGGTCGCCGAGATCGGCGAGTACCGCTTCACGCCAGGCAAGATCTCGCTGGGCCTGATGGACGACTACGCCCGCATGGTCCGCCGCCAGTTCGCGCCGGCCTAAAGCGAGTCACGCCTCTACAGCAGCCAGCTCCGCGGGCGAGGATAGGCCTCGCCGCGGGCAAGGTAGATCACGCCGACGATGGCGCGCAGGGCGAACCACACGTGGACCAGGCCCAGGATCAGCCAGCCCAGCGCCAGGATTGGCAGGCCGACCAGGATCAGGCTCAGGATGGCGCCCCAGAAGATCATCACCACGCCGATGACGACCCATACGATCCAGAGCCAGAAGGTGCGGATCAGGAAGGTGTAGTGGGACTTCGCCGCCTCGCTCGCGCGGCCGCGGTTTGCATAGGCCACCACCAGGCCGATCAGCACCGTCAGCCCGTTGACCACGCCGATCAGATAGAGGGCGTAGACCACCGCCGGCAGCGTGCGGTCCTGGGCGTCGTCGGGTGCGGTCAAGGCGTCGCTCATCGGCCAGGCTCCGTGATGTCCACTCTCAAGGTGGGGAATGGGGCCCCGCTCCGGAAGGGAGCGCCTCGCGCGTCAGGATGATCTCCACGCCCGCCCCGGCCGCGTCGGGGGCCAGGGCGAGCGGCTTCTCGACCCGCACCCGCGCGCGGGTGACGCGAGGATCGGCGAGGCACGCCAGCGCCACGCGCTCGGCGAAGGCCTCCACCAGCTTCACGTGGCCTTCCGCGGCGATCGCGCGGGCGGCTTCCAGGATCGTCTCGTAGTTCAACGTCTCCGACAGGCGCATGGCGCCGGCGGTCGGGACGTCCAGCTCGACATCCACCGACAGCGGCTGGGTGCGGCCGAACTCGTGCCGATGAACGCCGATCTGGGCCTCGACCTTCAGGCCGGTGACGAAGATCCGCGTCATCTCCTTTCGCGGTGCGCTGGCGGAGCTCATGGGCGTTTTCAACGCCAGGCCAGGTGCTGGCCGGAATCAACCGCGATCATCTGGCCGGTCACCGAGCGCGCGTCGATCAGGTAGCGAAGGGCGTCGCCGATCTCCGATGGCGGGGCCGGATGGCCCAGCGGCGTGGCGGCGGCTTCGGCGGCGAAGTCTTCCGGCGCCTGGTGGATCGACTGCAGGGAGGGCCCAGGCCCGATGGCGTTGACGCGGATGCGCGGGGCCAAGGTCTGGGCCATCATCCGCGTGGCCTCCCACAGCGCCGCCTTGGACAGGGAATAGGAAAAGAACTCCGGCGTCGGGCGCCACACCCGCTGGTCGAGGATGTTCACAATCAGCCCTTCCCGGTCCCGCGGCAGGCGGCGCGCGAAAACCTGGGCCAGGACCAGGGGCGCGCGCAGGTTGGTTTCTAAGTGGGCGTCCCAGGACGCGCGGTTCAGCGTCTCGAAGGCGTCGTCCTCGAACACGCTGGCGCTGTTGACCAGCAGGGTGACCGGGCCAAGCTCGCTTTCCGCCTCGCCGACCAGCGCCACCAGCGCCGGCTCCTTGCGCAAGTCGCAGGAGAGGATCGCCGCCTTGCGTCCGCACGACCGCACCTGGCCCGCCGAGGCCTCGGCGTCGTCGTCCGGATTGCGGACATGGATGGCGACGTCGTAGCCGGCGATGGCGCACGCCTGTGTCAAGGCCCGCCCGATGCGGCGCGCCCCACCGGTGACGAGCGCGGCCCCGCGGCTGGTCACCTGGGCTTGAGCCTCAATCGATCCGGCCGAACTCGAAGAAGTTCAGCGCGCCGATGACGAGAAGGAAGATGATGATCGCGGCGATGCCGGACATGGAAGCTCCTTGGGAACGGGCCGAGCCCGGCTTTAGCAACGCCTCGACCTCTCGCCAAGCTTCGTGGCGCGGGTCACGCCTTGCGGCGCGCCTGCGCCCAGCCCAGCACCGCCATGCCGAGCGCGATCGACAGCACCGATCCCACGAGCACGCCGAGCCTCACTTCGGATCCGGCGCCGTTGGGGAAGGCGAGGGCGGCGATGAACAGGCTCAGGGTGAAGCCGGCGCCGCAAAGCACCGAGACGCCATACAGCTCCAGCCAGGTGGCGCCGGTCGGCCGCCGCGCGATCTTTAGGCCGATGGCCAGCGCCGTGGCGCCGAACACGCCGACCTGCTTGCCGATGAACAGGCCGAGCGCCACCCCGAGCACCGGCGCGCTCAACAAGGCGCTCGCCGGAAGTTGGCTCAAGGGGATGCCCGTGGCGGTGAAGGCGAACAGCGGAAGGATCAGGAAGGCCACATAAGGGTGCAGGCTTTCCATGAAGTCCTCCAGCACGCCCGGCCGATGCGGCTTGCGAGGGGCGATGGGTATGGTCATGGCCGCGGCGACCGCGGTGACCGAGGTGGAAAGGCCGGACTTCAGCGTGAAGGCCCAGACCATCACCAGGCCTAGGGCGTAGAGAAGGTAGGGCGCGCCTCGCCATCGGCCGAGCAGGGCCATCAGCGCCAGGGAGACCAGCGCCCCGCCCAGCGGCGCCCAGCGCAGGCCCTGATCGAAGGCGAAGCCGATCACCGCCACCGCGCCCAGGTCGTCGGCGATGGCCAGGGTGAGCAGGAAGGTCCGCAGCGTGGGGGGCAGACGCGGCCCCGCCATGGCCAGGGCGGCGAGCGCGAAGCCGATGTCCGTGGCGATGGGGATGGGCCAGCCGGACGGCCTGCCGCCGTCGCCGACGTTGAGCGCCAGATAGATAACCGCCGGCGCCGCCATGCCGCCCAGGGCGGCCAGCAGCGGGAGGGCGAGCCGGCGGGGGTTGGAAAGCTCGCCCTGCAGGACCTCGTGCTTGATCTCCAGCCCGACGACGAAAAAGAACACCGCCATCAAGCCGTGCTTTATCCAATCCGCGGTCGAATGGGTTTCGCGGAAGGCGCCGAACTGGATGGTGAAGTCCGTCTGGACGAAGGCCAGGTAGGGTCCCGCCCAAGGCGAGTTCGCCAGGATCAGCCCCGCCGCCGCAGCCGCGGCCAGGATCGCTCCGGCGGCGCTCTCGGTCTTGAGGAAATCGAGGGTGATCCGACCAGCCATGGCGCCCGGTTAGCACGACCATCGGCCAGGTGCGACAAGGGGCGGCCCGTAGGCCGCCCCCGTCAGAAAGACCGCGCCGTCCTCAGATGAGGTTCGGGGCCAGGCTTTCGTCGCCGCCCTCGCCAGTCCGTCCGCTCCGGGCGCCCGCCTGGGGTTGCTGGACGCGAAGGTTGTTCTGCACGTGCTTCACGCCCGAGACGCTTTCAGCGATGTCCTCGGCGCGGCGTCTTTCATCGCGGCTGTTGACCGAGCCCGTCAGCGTCACCTCGCAAGACGACACCTGGACGTCGATCTCACTGGCGTCGAGCCAGTCGTCGTCGGTGAGCCGATCGTTGATGTCCTCGCTGATGCGCTGGTCCGAGCGGGTGTAGTTCTTCGGCCCGCGGCCGCGATGCTGGCCGCCCTGCATGTTCGACCACATGGCGTGGTCGGTCTCGCCGTCGGTCACCCGCCGCACAGGCTCATTGTTGCCGACGATTCCACTCTGGCCGCGCCGCATGTCCTCCTGGCCCCTGCCGTAGGATTGCGCCTGGCGCTGGCGTTCGTCATAGGGCTGGCGCGGGCTGGACGGCCGGTACATCGCCTCTTCAACGCGCCCTCGATCCTGGCTGCGGCTATAGTCGGCCCCGTAGCCGGCGCCGAACCGCTCCTGGTCGCGCTCGTCGAAGCTGCGGCCCTCCTGTCGGCCGCCACGCCAGGGCTCGCCCTGACCGAAGCGGCGCTCGTCGCGCCGATCGACGCGGTTGTCCTGCCCGTAGCGACGTTGTTCCGCTTCGCGGTCGCCTCGGTTCCATTCGCTCATGGGTCGGTCCTTCCTGGTTGACGCCGCCCCTCCCCGCCTTGCGCTAACCCGCCTGTCCGCGCCGTGTTCCAGGATGAAACCAAAGTGAGGCCAAGGCGTCGCCGCTGCGGATGCGACTTGCTCCTGGGACCTAATGCGACCATGTCCGGCCGATGCCCGTTTCGGCCGACTACCGCCCTGATCCCCGGATTCTGCAGCTCGGCGACGCCTTCGCCGACCCTGTGGCTGCGGCCGCCTTTCCACGGACGATCCTGCGTTACCGCAACGGGCGCGCCGCCCGCACGGTGGGGCTGGACAGCCTCACCGACGCCGAGTGGATCGCCCACTTCGGCCGCTTCGAGCCCTTGCCGGACAACATCTTCCCGCCGCTGGCGCTGCGGTACCACGGCCACCAGTTCCGGGTTTACAATCCCGAGCTTGGCGACGGACGCGGCTTCCTCTTCGCCCAGTTGCGCGAGGCCGGGATTGGCCGGCTGCTGGATCTCGGCACCAAGGGCTCGGGCCAGACGCCCTGGTCTCGCCAGGCCGACGGCCGCCTGACGCTCAAGGGCGGCGTGCGCGAGGTGCTGGCCACCGCCATGCTCGAGGCCTTGGGAGTCCCAACCTCCCGGTCGTTCTCGCTGATCGAGACGGGCGAGGAGCTATGGCGCGGCGACGAGCCGAGCCCCACGCGCTCGTCGGTGCTGGTGCGCCTGTCGCACAGCCACATCCGGTTCGGCAGCTTCCAGCGGCACGCCTTCTTCGAGCACGCCGACAACGTGCAAGCCCTGATCGACCATGTGGTCGCCCACTACTATCCCGACCTTGCGGAGGCCGAGGACCGGGCCGCGGCTCTGCTGGCTGTGGTCGCCGCGCGGGTCGCCCGCCTGGCCGCGTCCTGGATGGCGGCGGGCTTCGTCCATGGCGTTCTCAACACCGACAACATGAACATCACCGGCGAGAGCTTCGACTACGGCCCCTATCGCTTCCTGCCCAAGTCGGACCCGGGCTTCACCGCCGCCTATTTCGACCAGACGGGGCTCTACGCTTTCGGTCGCCAGCCGGAGGCGGTGTTCTGGAACCTGCAGCAACTCGCCGGGACCTTCACCCTGGTCACCGGCAGCGATCCGCTGGTGGAGGCGCTGAACGGCTTTGGCGAGACGTACCGCGACGAGCTGACCGCCGCCATGCTGGCCAGGCTCGGCCTTGCGCCGCTTGGCGGTGAGGCCGACCGCGTCCTTGTCCAGGCCGCCTTCGCCGCCCTGGCGGAGGGTGGCGAGGCGTTGCGCTGGGAGCCCTTCTTCTTCGACTGGTTCTGCAAGGACGAGGCGAGGGCGCTCGCAGGCCCGCGCGGCGAACTCTATCGAACAGGCGCCTTCCTCGCTTTCCGCGAAGCCGTCCAATCCCATGAACCGGTGGGGCCGGAACGGCTGGGCCACGCCTATTTCGCCCGACCCGAACCGGAAGAACTGCTCTACGACGAGATCGAGGCGCTTTGGGCGCCTATCGCCGAGTCCGACGACTGGAGCGGCTTCGACGCCAAGCTGGAGTCGATCGAGACGGCTCGCCAGGCCTGGGGGCTCACGCCGGGGCCTTGACCGGTTGCGAGGTCCTTTGCGCCAGCACCACCCCGGCTAGCGCCACCGCAGAGCCTGCGATCTGCCAAAGCGTGAGCGCTTCGTGGAAGATCACCAGGCCAAGGATCGCCACGAGCACCGGCTGAACAAGGACGACCAGCGAGGCCGTCGCCGCCGGCAGGCGGCCCATGGCCCAGGCGATGGAGCCCTGTCCGGCGACGTGCACCAGCCCCAGGCCCGCGCAGGCGAACCAGCCTGCCGCGCCGGCAGGCGTGATCTGCTCGCCCAGCACGAGGGCGCACACAAGCACCAAAGGCAGGCCGATCAGGCTGGACCAGAACATCAGGATGCTCGTGCTCTCGCGCCGTCGGCCTGCGGCGATCGCCAGCATGTAGAGGGCGTACCAGACAGAGGTGGCCGTCGAAATCAGATTGCCCAGAGGCGGGTTGATCCCGGGTGCGCCTTCCCGCTGTCCGGCCATCATCGCCACGCCGAGGATGGCGATGGCGAGCGCCAGCAGGAACAGCCGCTGGGGCGGCTGCTTGAGGAAGATCCAGGCGACGGCGGTCACCACCACCGGCGTCAGGTTCGAAAGCACCGTCGCCAGGCCCACGGAGGTGTAGTGGATGCCGTAGTGCCAGAACGCCAGGTCGAGCGCGAAGGTCACGCCGGCCGCCAGCCCGAACCGTGAAGGACGGCCCACGGCGCCTTCAGCGCGTGCGGCCAGCACCGCCAGAATCGGCATCGCGAACAGCAGGCGCCAGAAAGCCGCCGCCGCGGGTCCCGTCTCCGTCAGCCGGACGAAAATAGGCGCCAGCGCGGTGACGCCCGCCCCGAGGACCAGGGCGCCCAGCGCGATCCAGCGGTTCTTGTCTTCAGTCAAAACCCAGCTCCTGGCGGATGTCGGCGGGCGTGACGCCGCTGGCGCGAAGCTCGCGCAGGGTCTCGGCCCGATCCCGCTTGGCGTACCGCCGGCCGTCCGGTCCCGCCAGCAGGCGATGGTGGCGGTAGGTTGGAGCGGGCCAGCCCATCAGCGCCTGCAACAGGCGGTGGATGTGGGTCGCCTCATAAAGGTCCTGGCCGCGGATCACGCAGGTCACGCCTTGCAGCGCGTCGTCGTGCGTCACCGCAAGGTGGTAGGCCACGCCCACGTCCTTTCGTCCCAGCACCACGTCGCCGCCAAGCTCGGGCCGCACGGCAATTCGTCCGTGCTCGCCGCCCGGGCCGTAGCCCTCTTCGAGGAAGCCGAGTTCGCCAAACCCGCCAAGCGCCGCCTCGGCCGCGGTCAGCGACAGCCGCCAGGCGAAAGGCTCTCCGGCTTCGAGCCGGCGCGCCTCCTCGGCCGGCGGAAGCGGACCGCCGCGAAAGGCCTCCATCGGCCCGTGCGGCGCCTGGCCGATCTCGGCGGCCACCTCCTTGCGGGTGCGGAAACAGCGATAAAGCAGTCCGCGTTCCCCCAGCTCGCGCACGGTCCGTGCGTAATCGTCGAGATGATCGGACTGGCGGCGGACGGGCTCTTCCCAGCTCAGCCCTAACCACCCCAGATCCTCGTAGATCGCCCCCTCGAACTCCGGCCGGCGCCGCGTGTCGTCGATGTCCTCGATGCGCAGCAGGAACCGTCCGCCGCACGCCTTGGCCGCCCGCCACGCCGTCAGCGCGGAGAAGGCGTGGCCGCGATGGAGGAAGCCCGTGGGCGAAGGCGCGAAGCGGGTGACCAGCACGCCGCGGTCTTATCAGCCCCGGGGCGGCGGGCGGTAGAGCCCCATCCGGCGCAGCACCGCCGCCAGGAAGGCGCGCTCGCCGCCCAGGTCGGTCTTGAGGTGGTCGAACTGCCGAAAGCCCGCCATTTCCGCCAGTCCGTGGGCGGCGCACCAGGCCGCGGCGATGGCCAGGTCGACATCGACGTCGGTGTACCGTTCTCCACGCACCTGGAGGCTGGCGCGGACGCGCGAATAGGCGGTTTCGTCGCCTCCGTGGGCCATCATCGGCAGCGCCTTGCGGTTGCGGGCGACGTCGTACATCAGGCGGTAGAGCGCCGGCTGCTCGCGGGCGAAGAGGACATAGGCCAGCAGCACCTCCGTCAGCCGGTCATCTTCGTCGGTGGCCCGCGCCGCGACCTCGGCCAGCGCATTGTCGAGCTCGAACCAGCCCTCGTCAGCCACCGCGTCGAGCAGTTCGGACTTGTCCTTGAAATGGTGATAGGGCGCCGCCGGGCTCACGCCGGCTTCCCGCGCCACGGCCCTTAGGGAAAGCGCAGCCACGCCTTCGCGCTCCAGCAAGCGGCGCGCCGCCAGGACCAGGGCGCGTCGCAAGTCGCCATGGTGATAGGGGCGGGGATCGCCCACCTTTTGCGCCTGGCTCGCCATCGCCTAGCGAGACGTCCGCGACATGGGATGTGGCTGGTCGATCAGGGCCTCCTCCCTCGGTTTTTGTTTGGCGTGGTCCGTCCGGCGAACCAGCCGGAGATCACCATACGCCCTATAGCCCTATCTAATCGCCGTAAAGAAACTTGACAACGCTTAGATGCGAGTCTATCTAAGCATTGTTCAAATACGTCTCCCCCCTCGAACGGGAGAGCTCCAACTCAAGGATGTGTGTCATGTCTCTCGCGACTGCCCAGTTCGAACGTGCCCTGGACCGGTTCGCTCCGGTCGTCCTGTTGGCGCTAGGGCTCGCCTCCGCCGTGGCCATGGCCATCGTCGGCAGCTAAACGGCTTTCGTCGCGCCATGTCCTCCCCGTGGCGTCCGGCGTGACTAAGGGCTCCCGCGAGGGAGCCCTTTTTGCTGTGTGCCGGCCGCTGAGGCGCACGGTCATGGAGCTGTCTTCGAATCTTTCCTATAGTCTGGAGCAGCTCACGTCGGGTTAGGAGGCTCCGTCTTCAGTCCGGATGCGTATTATTCCAGCGTAAGGCGTCGCCTGGGAGCCGGCCATGCAGGTGCTTAGCAGGCCTCCGTCCGGCTGCCCGGCTTTGGTGCTGAACGCCGATTTCCGGCCCCTCAGCTATTATCCCCTTTCGCTCTGGCCGTGGCAGGAGGTGATCAAGGCCGTCTTCCTCGATCGGGTGGACGTGGTCTCCACCTACGAGCAGGTGGTCCATTCCCCCACCTTCGAGATGAAGCTGCCGAGCGTCGTCTCGCTCAAGCACTACGTGGCGCAGGACAGGCCGCCCGCCTTCACGCGCTTCAACCTCTTCCTGCGCGACAGTTTCAGCTGCCAGTATTGCGCCGCCAGCGAGGACCTGACCTTCGACCATGTGATCCCGCGCTCGCGCGGCGGCCGAACCACCTGGGAGAACATCGTCACCGCCTGCGCGCCCTGCAACCTCAGCAAGGGCGGGCGCACGCCCGGCGAGGCCCATATGCGGCCCCGCATTCCGCCGCGGCGGCCTAGCGCCTTCGAGTTGCAGGACCGGGGCCGCCGCTTCCCGCCGCACCACCTGCACGAAAGCTGGCTCGACTACCTCTACTGGGACATAGAATTGGAAGCTTAGCGGCCGCTGTCAGGAACGATAAGCTCGCCTGGGAGTTATACCCAGATGGCCAAGATCAAAAAGCTTCCCCTCCTGAACGGCGATGGCGCTCTGCGCCTTCGCGGACGCGACGAACCCGTGAATTACGAGATTGCAGGAGAGCCCCAAACCTTGAGTTTGGGCCGAGGATCGCTGCGTGGGGCGATCTTCACGTCAAATGAACTTGCCGAGCAGGCGTTCCGTCGTGGCGATGCTCTACTGACGCTGGAGGGCGGGAAGGCGTTCCGTCTGACCATGCTTGGGCACTCGGCAGGGACCGGCACCGTATACTTCGAGATGCGGGTCTAGGGCCCCCTAGGAACGTTCAAGGCGTCGGGGCGCATCGCACCAAGAAGGCGCCTAATCCAGCACCCGCTTACTTAACGCCCCGGCGGGAGGTTGAAGCCCATCGCTTCTTCAGCTTAGCGTCTCGGGCGAGCATGCCTGAGTGGCGTTGACGAGAGCGGAGGAGCGGCGGCTTGAGCGTGTCCAGCGATTATCAGCAGGTTCTCGAGCTGGCGCATCTGTTCGGTCGCGCCAACGATGAGAGGACCGAGCTGGCCTTCGACTATATCGACCGTTGCCTCATCGAGGACGTCGATATGGACTACGGCCAGACTGGCCGTTGGAAGGGACGCGAGCTCCATAAGCGGGTGCTCAAGGCCGCCCAGACGGTGTTCACCTTCAGCCATCACATCATCACCGGTCCGATCATCCAGATCGATGGCGACCGCGCCCATGCGGAGCACATGATCTGCGCGCCTCATGGCGTACTGGCCGATGGGGTCCTGCACACGGTTTGGGCTGGGGGCGTCTACCTGCAGGACTGCGTGCGAACCTCCCACGGGTGGCGGGTTCGCCGCCACAAGTTCAAGCCCACGTGGGCCGACGGCAATTCCGGCCTCCTCGCCCGCGTGGCCGAGGTCGTGCAGGCGGTGATCGCCGAGCCGGTCTGACCCGAAAGTCGGATCGCGGCGCCAAACGGCCTGCGCCGCCATGCAAGACCCATTGTCTTTCAGCGGCGATTTCGGCGATATGGAGCTTGCTAAAGGCCTCGCGAGCGCATGCGGCGCGCCGGGCGCGATAGTGCAGCCGATAAGGAATTAGGGGGAAACTCAATGACCAATCTTGCCTGGTCGACGCCGCTGGAATTCGACCGCGTCATCGTGACGGGCGGCGGCTCGGGCATCGGGCGTGCGACGGCCCTGGAGCTCGCCCGCTGCGGCGTCACCGTCTATGTGCTCGGCCGGCGCGAAGGCGCGTTGCAAGGCACGGTTGAGCAGGCCAAGGGGCTGTCCGGCCGCATCGTCCCCATCAGTTGCGACCTTAAGCTCCCCGATCAGGTCGACGCGGCCTTCGCCAAGATCGAGGCCGACGGCGGCCCGGCCTACGGCCTTGTTCACGCCGCGGCCCAGCCCTTCATCCAGGTGGCGGAGAACATCACCCTCGATGACATGCAGTCGACCATCGCCTCCAGCCTGATCACCGGGTTCAACACCCTGCAGCGCTGGGCGGCGCCGATCCTCGAGGCGAACAAGACACAGGTGAAGAAGCCTGGCAGCGCCGTGATGATCAGCAGCGCGATCGCGGCGCGCGGCGGGCCGGGCGTGGCCCACAGCTCGGCCGGCAAGGCCGGCCTGGAATCCTTCTCGCGCGCGGCCGCCAAGGAATGGGCTGCCCGGGGAATTCGCATCAACATCGTGGGACCGGGCGCCTTCCCCGTCGAGAAGTCGGAAGAGATGTGGGCCCACCCCGAGATGGCCGAGACGGTGCGGGAGGTGATCGCCATGGGACGGGTCGGCCAGTTGCCCGAGATCGTCGCCCCGATCATGTACTTCCTGACGCTTGGGGCGGGCTTCACCACCGGCCAGACGCTCGTTGCGGACGGCGGATACGGGCTGGTGCCCTGGGGCATCAAGCCCGAGCTGCTCGCGCGCGGCCTGAACAACAAGTACTGACGGCCTTGTCCCGCAGAGGGCGTTGCAAATGGCCGCCCTCGCGATTTGGGGGCGGCGCAATGCCGCCGGCGGGCTCGACCTCAGCGGTTCAAGCGCACCCAGAGCTCCTCGCACGTCCTGAACTGGGTTCCGGCGAACACCACCTCCCGGTGCGGAGCGAGTTCCATGTTGGGAAAGCGCTCGCAAAGCACGCGAAGGGCCACGTCGATTTCGCGGGTGGCGAGGTTGCGGCCCAGGCACATGTGGGCGTTGCGTCCGAAGGTGAGGATGCTGGCCAGGTTCTCCCGATGCGGATCGAACCGGTCCGGGTCCCGGAACTGTTTCGGATCGTGGTTCGCGCTGGTGATGCACGCTGCCGTTCCGTTTTCGAACAGCAGCCGTCGCGCTCTCAAGTAAATGCTGAGAATTTCGCGGCCGCCGAGCTTCGTCAAGATAACGGCATCGGCCTTGCGTAAGGGTGAACACCGCCTCTGGGCCGTTTGAGCTGACAGTGCCGCTGGATGACCTCGGGAGATGAATCGAACCAGCGGAACGGGTTCTCGCGCTTCGATTGGCGCGCCATTCCGCACGCCTATCGCGCCGTCCTTACTGCAGGGTGCATTTGGGCTGACAGTGCGCTCAAAGATATTGCGAGCGCGCCACGCGCGCCGGTTGGGTGGCGCTTGGGCCGTACTCCGGCGTCAGCGCGCTGACCGCGTCGAGGCGTCTGTACTCCTCGTCCGAAAGCACGAGGCCGCTAGCCTTCAGATTTGCCGCAACCTGCTCGGGCCTCGTCGCGCCGAAGATGACGCTGGTCGTGACCTTATCGTGCAGCAGGAAGGCGAGCGCGATGTCCGCGGGTGTCGCGTCATGCGCGCTGGCGATCTCGCGCATCACGTCGAGGATGTCGTGAACCTTGCCAGCGTCCAGCAGCGGCGAAATCTGGCCGCCGAACCGGCCGGGCTGGTCCGAGGCGCCGTCCCGCCGGTATTTGCCCGTAAGCACCCCGCCGAGTAGAGGGCCCCAGGCCATGATCCCGACCTGTTCGGCGCGCGCGAGCGGCAGGATTTCCCGCTCGACCTCGCGGGTGGCGATCGACCAGTGGCTCTCGACCACCTCGAAGCGGGCGAGGTTTTCGCGCTCGGAGACGCAAAGGGACTTCATCACCTCCCAGGCATAGAGGTTGGAGCAGCCTACGTAGCGGACCTTGCCGGCGCGCACGAGGTCGTCGAGCGCGCGCAGCGTCTCGTCCAGCGGCGTCACCGGATCGAACACGTGCAGCATGTAGAGGTCGACGTAGTCGGTCCCGAGCCTTCTCAGGCTGTTCTCGCAGGCCCGGATCATGTGGCCGCGGGACGCGCCGCCGTTATTGGGATTGGCGCCCAGGGTCATGCCGCCCTTGGTGCAGACGACCACGTCGCCGCGGTCGAGCTTGAGCTCCTTCAGCGCCTTGCCGACGGCGATCTCGGACTCTCCCATCGAGTAGGCGTCCGCGGTGTCCAGGAAATTCACGCCGCCCTCGACGGCCCGGGCGATCACGGCGTTCACCGTCGTCTGGTCGAGTCCGCCTAAATTCTTCCAGAACGCATCGCCGCCGCCGCCGAAGGTGTTCGTGCCCAGGCACAGCTCCGAAACCAGCAGGCCCGAGCGACCAAGCTTGCGGTAGCGCATTCGACACCTCTTCCAATCCGCGAAGCAGCGACGGCCGGCATGGGCTCACGCGGTCCGGCGGGTGTCAACTTCGCGCGCCTGGGCATTGTCAGCCCAAATGAACCGATCTGTAAGGGCGTCGCATTTGGCTGGCAGTGCCCGGGCAGGTCCTGCGGGTCTAAGGCCAGTTGCAGGCCGAAGCGCCCCGAAACGCGCGGATTTTATTCTCGACTGGTCAGCGCCGAGCATCTGAGCGACAAAGCCGATTAGGCATTGAGGCTCGTGAGAGGACGGTCCGCGCGGCCGACGAACCCATGAATATCCAAACCCTTCGATCCCCGGCCCTGGCGATGAAGCCCCGGTGGGCGGAATCCGAGTTGATGCAGATCGCCTTCATCACCGACGACATGCAGGCCTCGCTCGACTACTGGTGCGGGGTCATGGGCGCAGGACCGT
>Ga0207644_10001739_pt1 | contig 14099 bp, 19 predicted proteins | sample KBSS73metaG_FD_184326 | JGI IMG/M metagenome (GOLD analysis project Ga0207644, IMG submission 184326) | Switchgrass rhizosphere microbial communities from Kellogg Biological Station, Michigan, USA - KBS S7-3 metaG (SPAdes) (version 2) | ecosystem: Host-associated > Plants > Roots > Rhizosphere... | reverse complement strand
GACGATCTGTGGGAAGGTGTACCCAGGCCCTGAAAAAACGGGGTAACATCAAGCACCTATCGAAGGGCGAAGAGCCGTAGGACATCAGACGCCCTTCCAGGTCTTGTCCTTCACGATCAGACGGACGGTGTCGTAGCTGACGCCGAACTGCCGCGCCAGCTCCGCGATCGAATCGCCGACGAGGTAGTTCATGCCGATCGCGATGACCTCCGCCCGCCCGAGCTTGGCCGCCGCATTGTGCTGGCCGTCGTTGCGCTTCAATCCCATCCGGCAGGCGTGCTTCATGTTTTCGCTCGCGGTGCAGAATTCGAGATGGTCGATCGAGTTGTTCTCTCGGTTTCCGTCAATGTGATTGATCTGGTGCCCATCCGGTCGCGGACCGTGGAAAGCCAGTAGGACCAGGTTGGCTACCCAATGCCGGACGGCACGGCCGTCGGAGTACAGCTGGACGCAGAGGTAGCCCTTGCCGTCCCGCCAGGGTCGAATCAGCTTCCAGCTCCCACGGCCGCAGGAGCGAACCCTCCCTAAGCTCGAGACCTCGTAGAGATCTGAGAACTGGGGGAAGGGGACCGCCCGCCATTCCTCGCCGGGTTCGGAGAGGGGCTTGGGTGGCCTAAGTGGGTGAACGTCGTGTAGCGGAGTCGGTTCCTGTAGTTCGTGAAGCATTTCAGACCTCGTCTTCGTCGGGCTCGTTGTTGCAGCCCACTTCTTCCGCGTACCTGTCGCAGGCACACGGATCTGCCAGGGCCAGCTGAAAGATCAGCCCGCCTCCAAACTCGCGGAGAGTCAGATATGACCCTTCCGGGATGACCTGAACGACTTGCCTGACGTGCTGGCCAAGGATGCAGACGCGCTGTGCTTCGAGAACTTGGCCGAGCTGTGTGTCGCGGGTTCTGAAACGGATGCCGTGACGCGCTCCCATCTGTTGTAGCCAGTCGGGCACTTCCTTGATCATCTATTCCGCTTCCATCGGCGACGTGTCGAAGCCGGGATGCGAATCAGGTCGCGCGAAGAGCCGACAAGTTCACCGATGCGGGAACGCAGTCGGCGCGCGAGACAAGTTCCAAACCTTGCGTTCGGCGAGCAGTCGCGGATCACGTCGTAGCTGAGCAGGACCCCCTCGTTGACGAGGTCTTCAACGGAATATGCCGCGCATGCGTAAGGCGTCACCGTGTCCCGGATCAGCCTGAGGTTCGAGAGGATTAGCCGGCGCGCAGCCTCGTCATCACCGCCGCGGGCGGCCTCGATGAGACGAGCTTCCTCGTCGGCGTTGAGCGGCGGGTTCGCGTCGATCACATCCGCAGGGAAGGGAGTCATGACCGGCCCCCTTCCCTCGGATACCTGCGGCGCTGAACCTGATCCTTGGGCGGACGGATCAAGCACGAACGACCTGCGGCATCCCGGATATGCACCGCGAGCGCGCGAAAGGCGTAGCCCATGAATGGAGTGCCGTCAGCTGCGTCGAAGGTATCGATTGCCTTCAGGACGCCCACGATCCCTTCGTGAACGAGATCCGCGAGTGGCATCGAAGGTGTCCGCCAGCGACTCGCGACACGAAGGCAGGCAGGAACAGCGTTCAGGACCAACGCGTCCCGAGCTTGTTGCTCGCCCGCCTGAGCGCGCTGCACGAGTTCGAGTTCCTCGTCTCGGTCGATACGGGACGGAAGCGCTGGGAGGCGGTAGCTCATGCGCGCACCCCCAACCGACGGCGAAGGGCGGAGATCGCAGATACCCACCGTTGCGAGACGGCGGCGCGAGAGATGCCTAGCCTGCGGCTGCTCTCCGCCAGGCTGAGATCACCGAAGAGGAAGAGTTCGAGAACCTCGCGTTGTTTATCGGGCAGGGTCGGGATAAGCCCCCGCAACCGAGCACGCAGGTCGCGCTCGATGAGGGATGTGAGCGGATCAGGTTCGGGTGAACGGGTTGTGAGTTTATCGGCGAGCGTGCGCGTTCGATCGTCCAGCCTGGCCGGTTGGTCGAGGCTGGCTACGACACGCGGGCACGGCGGCCGATAGTTCTTGGAGAGGGGCATTCATGGGGATTCCGGGCTTCGGGTTGGGTTCCGGAGGAACGCGGCAAGACACCGCGGGAGAGAGGGCGCTGGCGCGAGCGGACCGCGAAGCCCCCTACGGGGTGCAGCCCGCTGCGCATTCAGAACAGGCTGCTCATGTAGTTCGGGTCGGGCGGCGGGTCATCGGGAACAGGGCGGTGGTCGTGGTCGTACTCGGCGAGCGCCTCTTCGAACTCATCGAGCAGCTTCCACCGACGCGCGCCAATGGGCTCCGCGATCACCGAACACCAGAGTGAATTGATAGCCGCAAGCCCCGGGTCGGGCACCATCGTCCGCGCGCCTGCGTCGATCGAACTCGAATCGATCGATGGCTCCTGGCCGCCCTCCAGGCGGCTCGACTCGATCGAAGCGCCTTTGCCGATGGAAGGGATGATCTTGGGGGAGAGCTTCCGAGAGATCGCGGCCGCCACTCCTGCCGGATCGTGCTTCCACCGGTCCACCGACGCGCGCCGTTCGGCCGCCGTCCAGAACTCGGCGGTCTCCAAAACCACAAAGTCAACGCGTGATCGGTCCGCGTAGACCTCCGGACACTGCCGCCGGATGCCCTTCGAATAGGGAGTCACTCCGCCCACCAGGTCATCGAAGTCGGGGGCGGCGGTGCGGAAGGTCGCATGAATTCGGTATGTGCTCGGGGCAGACTTCACGAATATCGCGAACGTCTCAGGCATCTCGTCTCCTTTCCTGAGTCAGCGTCCCTGGCGTTTCTCTCCATCGGCCAGGGTTATGGGGAAGTCGAATCGAGTCGATCGAAGCCGGCCTTGCCCGGGCCGGCCCTGCCGTCGAATCGAAGACCTGGTCTTTAGAAGACCAGTCGATCGATCGATCGACGTACGTGCGGGCGAAAGGGGTCTCACTCGCGTGAAGGGTCCCTTATTCGACACTTCCGCGACACTTCGGCGACAGGTCCACGTTGTGCTCGACGCAGTACCTGAGGGCGGCGCGCAACTTCGCATGCTTCTCGCGATCGTAGGTCCGCTGACAGCTACGGCAGCGCGTCCTACATGCACCGCGCGAGGTCTTGAACGATCCGTGTGCGCGCCACGATGAGGGCGTGTACTCCGACTCGGGCCGGAACGTGTTGCACGTCAGGCAGAGCTTCTCCGGCTGACCGCTGTCGGCGGTGCGAGAAATCACACCGTCAGCGGGCGAAGTTGAAGTGCTCATGTGAGGGTACTCCTGTGAGGGCCGCTGGGAGCGGCCGGTGCGTCATCGGGGCGGGGAGCCCCGCGGAATCACTTACTTACGGTCGATAGTATAGCGACCGGCCCGCAGAGTCGGGAGAAAAAAGCGGCGTCGTTCCGCCGTTTTTGAAAAAAGTTCAAGAAAGTTTTCAGGGAGCGGGCGGGCACTTCTTGCAGCCGTTCATACGGTGCTCGCTCAGGAGCGCGCCGAGAATCCGGACTACCTCCGCGTGATCGTCGGGGTCGTTGAGTGTCGTGCCCCTTTCCTCGCCGTGTAGCCTGAGCACAGCCTTCCCTTCACCGTCCACGGTGTAGGTGAGGGGCGCGGCGGGAATACGTCCGGTGTTCGGGTTCGTGATCGGCTTGTTCGACTTGAGCGGCACCGGTCTACCCTCAGCTTTCAGTTCGCCGGATACGTGCGATCCGGACATCGGTCTCGGCGGCGGATTCCAGGAGTTTCAGTTCCCGGAGCATCTCAGCGTGACGTGCAAGAATTTCAAGGGTCTCGTCTAGCCGCTCGCGTAGCTCCCGGTTCTCGATTTCCAACTGCCGCGGGTCCTGCATGATGCCACGATTGTACGATCAGGCCGTCCACGCACCAGCGGTAATCGGACTTTTCTTATTCCCCGAATATTCCCCCTGACAAGCGATCGAAGTGAGCGGCTATTCACCATGGTCGTAGTCGGCGGCTGAGAGGCTAGCCGGCAGGCGACTGAGGGTCCTACCTACCCAGGGGCCGGTTCGTTGCGGCGGCTGTATCAAGCACAGACCTCCACGCCGTCACGTCAACGCCGGTTCCCGGATGCCCTCTTCGCTGTCACCATAGAGACGAGTAAGGTTGGCCACTACCAGAGACGTCGCTAGCCAACCCCCATCTGTCAAGGAGGATTTTCTTGTTCCTCGAGCCCTGGCAGTCAGCGCTTTTTCGCGGTCTTGCGGGCGGGGGCGCGGAACTCGGCCTCCCGGGCAATGAGCCGCTTGAGCCACGCAGACAAGCTCAACATCTCCGCCTCCGCCTTGGCCTTGGCTGCATCGCGTAGCGCCTTCGGAATTCTGATGTCGAGCCTGACGTCGGATTGCACGGCGGCCTCCGCGGACAATGTACGGCAGAAGTCCGGCATGGTGCAACTAACTAGAAACGCCGTCATGGTGCCCGGAAGTAGCCAGGGCACCCGAGGTGGCGGGCAGGCTTCCAAGAGAGCGGGCGGGCAGGCTCGAAGGCTAGGGAACGGTTTCACGCATAACAGTATGGCGTTGACCGCTCCAAGCGCTCGTAGGCAAGGCCTCAGCAGGAAACCCCGTAGGGTAGGGCAGAGACAGCAAGGCCCGGTCTATACGAGCCCCGGGCCTATGGTAAGGAATGAGAAAAGCTACAAGGCGTCAGTTTCTCGGCCGCTCGTTCGGAGACACATCCAAATCTATGTCCGAGCCGTGGCAACGGGGGCAGCTCGGGTCAAGGCTTGCTGTCGCGAATCTTCGGCCGCACTCCTGGCAGACAACAGGGATTCGATGGTCTATGGCGTCACTCCTCCGAGAACTCGAAGCGGTGAAGGAGCGCGCCGTCCCTGTGGACCTCGACGTATCCGCTCCCATCGGCCCGAACGAAGGCCGTGGAGAACGTGCGCCACGTATTGGCCTGAGCTTCGGAAGCCCGGGCGCCGAGCCGGTGGGCTTCCTTCTCGCGTGAGGAATCAAGGCCGCGACACTTCGCAATCGTGGCGGCCATCAGAGCATCCCCTTTTCCTTCAGGGACGCGAAGCCCTCCCGCGAAATCACGATGTGGTCGTAAAGCGGGATGCCGAGCAGATCGGCGGCCTTGCTGACGGCGCGGGTGAATTCGACATCGTCCGACGACGGAACAAGCGTCCCGCTCGGATGGTTGTGTACGAGCAGGAAGCCCAAGGCCTGATGGACGATCGCGGGGCGGAGAATCTCTCTCGGATGACTCCTTGTGGTGTTCAGCGACCCTATCGAGATTACTTCACGCGCGAGCAGGTAGTTTTGGGAATCGAGATAGAGCCCGATCAAGTGCTCCTGTTTCTTCGCGGCGTAGTCTCGAACGACGGCGAAGGCATCGGCCGGAGTTTGAACACGAGCGCGGGCGGCCGTGTTCTCCTGAACCCTCCAGGAAAGCTCGAAGAGGGCGGCCAGCAGTTCCGGCTTCGAATGTCCTCGAATCCGCTTCAATAACTCCCTGGGATCTCGTGGCGGTTTCGTTCTGTACATGATGAGATTCCTCCTTCCTAGGTGAATGACAGACGTTGTCTGTACATCCGTATACGACGAAGGAATCCGCTAGACAAGGGACAATGTCTGTACAAATACCAGAAGAGAGGCAAGACCTAACGCGCAAGCAAGCGGCAGTAGTGGAGGCCTTGCTGGACCCTGCAAACGACAGCATGCGGGCCGTTGCTCAGAAGGCATGCGTAAACGGGACCAGTGTCTACGAGATCCGACAGAAACCGAACGTTCAGAGAGCCCTACAAGCCGAGCTTGACCGCCGCTCGAAAATCGGCTCCACCGCTGAACGGATCGTGCGGCAGGCTCTGCGCAAGCTCGAAGGCTACCTAAACGGCCGTCCCGACGGGGTAGAACTCACCCGGGCGGAGTTCGAAGCCCTCGGAGCCCTCTGCAAGCTCTCGAACGACATTCGAAAGACCGAAGCGGAGATAGGCTCGGACTCATCGGAAGAGATCCCCCGGGAAGAGCGGCTCCGAGCGGGCGCGCAGATCGCCCGCGGCGTCCTCGTCGGAGTGCTCGTAGTTACAGCGCGGCCGGAGATTGCCGGAGAACTCACCGCGAAACTACAAACGATCCTCGAGCGTGCGGGCGTACCGCTTCCGTTCCGTGAGCGTTGTACTCGGGATCAAACGCTCAGCGAAGCTCAGGCCCCCGAGGCCCTCACGTCACCGCAAGGCGAAGCGATAGACGCGGAAGTGATTACGGGTCAATGACATGGAGCGACGCGCTATCAAGTCCGCGCGATCGGCAGCGGATCGAGCAACGCGGCAGACCCACGGGTCCCGGGGTTATCCCGCGTGCGCACATGGCGCTTCGCGCTGACCCCACGACAAATTTTTGAGGTCTTGTAGAACGTTGAACATACAACCTCTGATTGGCTCGGCGTCGGTACGAAGGCAGGGAGATGCCCTATGAGGACGTGTCTTTCTCCGTTTCATCGAGCGTCTTTGGCCTCGGGAGAAAGGCAATGATCCTGGCGAAAATGACGAGCGTCATGAACACTGCAACCAAAAGATGGGCGATGACCAATGCTTGTCCAGTACACGCATTCGGTGCGATGTCGCCATATCCGACCGTGGTCATCGTGACCATGCTGTAGTAGAGCGCTCCGATAGGCGTTGCAAGATGATCCTTTCCCACAAACGAGTCACGAAGGTACGAGTACGCTGCAGCGAACCAGATGACTGCCTCCACGTAGTTGTGAAGAGCGAGAACGACAGTTCGACGGTAACTGCGGAGGGCATAGTCCGAAACTCGACCGGGGTGGTTGTACGGATCCAACAGGACAACTCTTGCCTGATAGGTCGTGACCTCCAGTAATCGAATGGCTGCGTAAATCATGAGGCAGAGCTTTAGTGGATTCAGGCCGTCGCTCGTGACGAGAATAAGCGTAACGCCGGCCACGATTGGATTCAGGAGCACCCACGCATCTACCCAGCCATAAGTGCGTAACGCTGGACGTAGTCTCCAAATCCAATGCAGCGGCGACAGCCACCTAGCGGCACTGAGAATTCGGTCCCATAGTCGTATGACAAAAGAGTCCACAGCAATGATCCTCCGCAGAACAGCTACTCTGCCGAAGTACCGTGTGGTCAGTCAAGACAGGTGGTAATCCCGGTAGTTTGAGCACCCTCGCACGAATCAACCAACAGAGACAGCGGACCGAGGCGCGGCGCAAGTCGGTTGACGACCTCAACCACCTCTGCGTGGACAAGCTGGGGATCGGTGTCCTCCGCGGCGGGTTCAGCCGAGAGATGTGCTCCTTCCTCGATGAGAACAGACGCGAGTCGCGAGTTCTCCTGCTGGCGCCCCGCTTCTCCTACAAGACGCTGACAGTCAAGGGCCGGATCATCCAGGAGATCCTCGACAACCCGCACGTCACCATCGGCTACGTCCACCACACGCTCGAGAAGGCCATCCAGGTCGTCAACGAGGTGGGTGAGCTGCTCCTGAAGAGCCCGGAGATCCGCGAGCTGCTCCCAGAGGGCAATCGGCCGCCGACGAGAGGGAAGTGGCTCAAGGACGGGGAGTTCATGCTGCCCGGCCGCGGGTTCGGCAACCGGCAGCCGACGCTCAAGGCGTTCTCCACCGGGATGGATCTGACCGGTCAACACTTCTCACTCCTGATCGGGGACGACCTGATCTCGAAGCGGGCTGTGGAGGAGTTGAAGGGCGTCGAGTACATCACGCGCTGGTGGACGAGTACCGCGGTTCCGGTCATCGGCGCCACGGGGCGAGCGCTTCTGGTCGGTACGCGGTGGAGCTACGACGACCTCTACGGGGACGCGCTCAAGTCGCCTCTGTGGAAGTGCTTGCTCCGGGGAATCCTCGAGAGCGAGAAGCACCCAGACCCCCAGGGCCAGCCCATCGAACTGATGGTGCTGCTCAATCCGGATGATCACCAAGGAGCGATGCGCCCGCTCAGCAAGGACGACGTCATCCGCTACAAGATGCCGCCCCCGGATGGGATGGGCGCTGACTTCGCGCCCCAGATGTTGAACCTTCCGGAACCTGAGGGCGGCCGGCCTTGGATTCCGGCGACCCACGAGCACTTCGTTCGACTCGAGGACATCAGCGACTTCATCCGGCAGGTGATCATCCTGACCGACCCGGCGCCGCGGGGCTTCGGCAAGTACGACGCGAAGTCCGCCGAGCACGATTTCTGGGCCATCTCCGTCGTCGGCTACTACCAGGACGCGCCGAACATCATGAAGCGCACCCTGCTCGACGGGTGTGCGTCGAAGGATTGGATCGTCGACAACGGGATGCTCCAAATTATCCGCCTGCTACGGAGATGGAGCGCGTACAACGCCCTAGTCGTCGGTATCGAAGAGCCCCTTGGAGCGGCCCACAACGCCCGATTCTTCTGCACGAAGCTCGAGGAGATGGCGAGGGGCCGGCAGCGCGTGGAGGCCGTTCCCTTCCGAAGCACGCACAGGGGCAAGCGGGCACGCTTTGCTGATCTTTTCTCGCTCGCCGAGACCGGTTTCTTCACGATCGCGGACTCCTGCCCAACGGACTACCGCAACCTGTTCCTGGCTCAGGTCCGTGCCCATCCGCACCAGGCCGAAGGCCACGACGATGCGGCGGACGCGACGGCCTACGTGGACGATCCCGCGCTCGAGGACTTCATCCCCAAGGCGGCCATCGCTCGCAAGCGCCGGCTCGACGGCTTCGACCCCTACAACCTGATGCCTAACGAGGACGAAGACGCCTACGTCCAGCGGTCGCGGTACTTCGGAATCTGAGTCATGGAAGCTGTCGAGAGCATTCCCAAGATCAGCATCCACTCCGACGAGGCGATAGACGCCCTGTGCCGGAGGATCGTCGTCGCCGTTCCGTTCCAGGACAGCCGCGGAGTGCATCCCGAGCTTCAGGACATGCTGTTCCGGTGGAAGGCCTCGGGCGTGGAGACCATCCGCTTTGCGAACAGCGGCGGGTTCCTGGACGTCGTTCGCGCCCACGCGGCCCATGTCTTCGTCGGGGAGCACCGGGACCGGGACATCCTGGTCATGATCGACAGCGACGTGGTCCCAGAAGATCCCGCCTCGGTCATCGAACTCGCCACGTGGGAGGCTCCGGTGGTTGCGGCCGTCTGCGTCATCCGCAATCCCAAGGGCGAGCTGGTCGCGAACTTCGCGCATCAGGGGCCATGGGGTAACCGCAGTCCCCGACTGGGACAGCACGATCTGCCCTCGCAGGGCCTGGTGGAGGCTATTTGGATCGGGACCGGGATGGTCGCCATCCGCCGCGAGGCGCTCGAGAAGATCGTGGATCCGTTCCTGCTGCCCGACTCCATTCGCAAGGAAGCGGTCCGAACCGGTGTCTTGGCTGAGGCCGAGGACCAGTACTTCTCCCGGCAGGCACGCGAGGCCGGCCTTCAGCTTTTTGTGGATCCTGCTGTGCGGCCAGAACACTACAAGGTGGGTCCACTCGCCTGGAAGGACGCGGACTCCAAGTAAATGCCGATCAACCAGAAACAGCTCGAAGACGAGTCAGCCCTTCGCTGGACCCGTGCGTTCGTGGAGCACTCGGACCAGCACCGCCGGCAGCTGGGGCTGTACCAGGTTTGGGAGGAAGTCCTCACCTCCTACCTCGTGAGCCCCGAGTACAGCTCGAGCGGCAACACATCGTTGCCCCTGGGCTCGGCCCATCTGAAGCGGTCCAGCCGTGGCAATCCGGGACGGGACAACCCAGTTGCGGGATCAGAGACTCGCGAGCTGGTCGATGTTCTGTGCGCGAAGCTCATGCTCGCGCTCTTCGGCGGGACTCGCGATTTCGCCGGGGCAAAGCGCCGAGGGCAAGAGGACGCCAAGGCAGCTCGCACGGTCTCCGATCTCGTCCGCTACGTGTTCGGTCGCTCGGGCCACTACTTCAGCCTGAACACCGCAATCAAAGATTGCACGCTCTTCGGAACCGGCATCGTCTTTGGGACCTGGTGTCTCGAGGAAGGGCCGGTCACGAAGTACTCGATCGAGCGTCTCGGCGGCTTCGAGAGCGTCAACCCCTACACGACCAACGGCGCCTTCTACGACGACCTCAAGCTGCGGCGGTTGGACCCGGTGGACTTCTACGACTGTCCCGGATACGACCTCATCCAAGACATGCCCGGGGTGGCAAGACGCTTCACGATGACCCCGCCCGAGGCACTCGCGTACGCCAAGCGGGGCAAGTACGGCTTTGACGAAGCCGCCGTCAAGGAAGCGATATCGAAGGCTCCCGGCACGGACGAGAAGAGATCCACGGACACCAGCTGGCGCCGCGATCGTGTGCAGTCCGAGAAACCGCACCCGGACCTGAAGGTCATGACGGGCCTCGAGTACTGGGGTCAGGTGCCGTGGCTTCCTGCCGATGGCGAGCGCTGGCGCATCCTGACGGTTCTCAACGGCATCGTCGTCAGAAACGTCCCGTGGTTCTTGCCGGAGCGGGAGCTGCCGTTCTACGACATCCGCGCCAACGTGATCGGTGGGCGGTTCTGGGGGCTCAGCCCCGCCGAAGCTGTCCGCTTTCAGCAGGACGCGGCCAACGCCCTCTTGATGTTGCTCATGGACGGAACGATCCGCTCCGTTCATCCGCCCATCATCCATGACCGGAACGACATTCTCGACAAGGCCGCGCTGCGTGCGTGGCGTCCGGACACCCTGATTGCGTCGGACTACCCCGATCGGATCAAGACTTTGACTTACGGCGCCAACTTCCCTCAGGGCTGGAGCATGCGCGGAGCGCTCCAGAACGAGATCCAGCGCAACTCGGGAGCCCTCGGTTCGATCGCCGGCTACGGGCTCGGAATCAATCGAGCCTCAGCGACGGAGGCCAATCAGACGTTCCAGATGGCCCTCGATCGGCCCGAGTGGATGGCTCAGCTCATCGAGAAGGAGAGCCTTCCTCGGCTCGGCCGCGGGATCCTGCGCTTCTATCAGATGTTCTTGCCGGACTCGCAGGCCCTTGCTGATCGCATCGGGCAGCGTCCGGACCCCGTGCAGCTCGAGCAGATTCACGGGGACTGGGACGTCGAGTTCCTTGGCTCGCGCAACGCCCAGTCGCTTCAAGCGAGGCTCTCAGCCTTCGATCGGATCCTGGCGTTCAGCATGAACGGCATGGGTGGCGTTCAGATTCCGATGGACAAGCTGATCGTCCAGTACCTGGAGGACACGGGCTACGACGAGATTGCGCAGGACGTGGGTGACCCCGAAGTCATCTTCCAGAACGTGATGATGTCCCACATGACAAACGGTCAACGAGGCATGCCCGGGCAGTTTCAACCCAAGGCGCCCGGCGGGAACATCGCACAGCAGGCGGGCGCCGAGATTCCAATGAGCGCGGGTGGTGAGGTGATTCAGTGAGCTACGTGTCGTCGCTGTTGAAGCTCCGCCGAGCCCGTGAGGAAAAGCCTGACGTCAAAGAGCTGGCGGAGATCGAGGCCTTTGCACGCTTCGCAGCCGAGCCCTACTACGAGATCTTCATGAAGCGCCTGGAACAGAAGGCGCTCCATGAGGGTTTGGGGCTGACGGACAGCGAGGCGCTACGAGTTTCACAGGGGAAGCGAGAAGCCTTCCTCGAAATCATCAAGGACAACAAGCGGCTCGAGATGATCGCTCGCGAGCGTCTCGGCTCAGAGCCCGCGGAAGAATAACGGGCAACACCGACCTTGGGGCGCACGTAAGTCCGGACCCTGGGGCGCTGGAGAAGCAAGATCATGGGCAAGCTCAGTAGAGCGGAAGCAATGGAAGCGTTCGAGAAGGGTCCCAGCGCGGACACTCGAATCAACTTCGAGAAGGAAATGGAAAAGATTGCCGCTAGTCTCGATACCGGGACCAGCGGAAACCAGGGCAAGCAAGACGCGGACGACTCCGAGGCCGAAGTCCTCACCATCGAAGTACCGCAGGACACGCCCTCCTCCGAAGACGCCGCGGCTGGCAAGGACAAGAAGACCGAGGCCAGCCCCGAGCATAGGAAGAGCGATACCGACGCCTCTGCTAGTCAGGACACCCAGAAGGGCGACAAGCCCAAGACCGAGACCGTAGATCCACTCGAGGCTCGGCTCGAACTCATGGAGCGCGAGGCGAAGCTCCAGGAGCTGCGCGACGAGCGCCGAGATCTCGAGATCGAGAAGTGGAAGAACCTTGCACGTACCCGAGCCAGCGAGATCGGGAACCTCCGCAAGACCAAGCCCAAGCCCGGAAGCGATGAGCTTGACGAGCTGGTGGACGCCGTCGCCGAGACCGAGGGTGAGAAGCCCCCGGCCGCCGACGATTCTTGGCGGAGGATGGTCAATGAAGAGCTGATCGAGAAAGCACGGTGGGACGAGCTGCGGAAGTTTCACGACGAGAACCGCACGGCCGACAAGGACGATGTTGCTCAGATGATCCCTTGGATCGAAGCCCACAAGATGGACTACGCCGAGGAACTCAACAGCAACAGTCCGAAGGTCGTCCGCCGCGCCTACAACATGCTCCTTCGTGAAGCCTACATCGCCGTCCGCGAGGAAAAGTACGTTGGGGAACTGAACGGTCTCAAGGAACGCCGGACCAAGCACGAAGCAGATCTGAAAGAGAAGAAGCAGGGGGCATTCGTCTCCGGCGGCTCTTCCAGCGATGCGGAAGCGACCGGCAAGCCCAAGGTCGTCAAGTCCATCAAGGACCTGAGTGACGACGAACTGAGGGCCGCGCTCAACAGACGCTGAGCGCCTGACTTCAGAGACAACGAGGTAACGCAAAATGGGTATGGACACTGCTGCAAATCGCGAGCTTCAGAATGAGTACATCGAGCGGAAGTTCCTCGAGCAGCTGAAGCCTGCGCTTCAGTTCTACAAGTTCGCCACCGAGGGAGAAGTCCCCGGCGGAGTGGGTGACTCCATCCGCTGGCTGCACTTCCCGGAGTTCTCAGTGGACACCTCGGACCTGTCCGAGACCAACGCCGGCGACAACGAGATCTCCGCGTACGCGGCCACGGCCGTTTCGGGCTCGATCAAGCCGAAGGGCCAGTTCATCAAGATCTCGGAGCACTCGGCCAAGACGATGCCCCCGGGGGCGCTCGATCAGATCAGCGAGCGTCTCGCCTTCCTGGGCGCGAAGACGGTGGATACGCTTCTGCGTGACGCCGCCTACGACACCGTGAACTACTTCAAGGAGGGAGCGACCGCGAAGAACACGGGGACTCTCACGGCGGCGAACAAACTGCGGGCGACCACGTTCACGTACGTGTGCGCCGAGCTGAACACCTCCGGGAACATGGGGTTCGCTTCCGAGGGCGGGCAGTTCGCGTCGATTCTTCACCCGGTGCAGGCCGCGCACCTGAAGAACGAACCCACCACGGCCTCGGGTCTTCCGACCTGGTCCGAACTCAACAAGTACGTCCAGGGCTCGCAGGGCAAGACTCTCGCGGGTGATGCCGGTTCGCTGTTCGGCATCGCCGTCAAGGAGTCTCCGCTCATCACCAAGGTGGAGGTGGACACGGGTGTCAGCGGCTATCGCGGTGTCGTCCTCGCGAAGGACGGCCTCGGGCGCGCGGGGATCGGTGACATGCAGCCTGAGGTGATCATCAAGAACCCGGGCAAGACCGACACCAGCCAGGCCCTCAACACCTTCTGGACGTACGGCGTGAAGTTCCGCGCCGCTCACAAGCTGCTCAGCTCGGACCGCGTTCTGGTCCTTTACAGCGCCAGCTAACCGGCGCTGCTTCACATAGGAAGGGGTCTGGTGCGAGGGGTGCCGGACTCCTTCCGCCTTTTCATGTCTGAGAAACGGAGTCGTCTGAGGTGTCGGACCTGCTGTCCACTGTTCTGATCGATCCCTTCGGCGGGAACTCGATCGACTACAACGACCTGAAGAAGAAGCTCCTCGAGCTTCAGCCGAATCTCGTCTTCGATGAGGGCTCGGGGCGCTGCGTCTACATGTTCGCCGAAGGGAAGATGCGGGCCGGGCTCTACTACAACAAGGACTACATCAGCGCGGTGGAGCGCGGCGCCATTCCCGAGCTCTCGCTGTATGACAAGTGGGAGGATCAGGTCATTCCTGCTTCGCCTCAGGAAGTTCTCGCCGAACCGGACGGAACGAAGGCGTGGTTCGAGGAGATCTGGGTGACGCGGGAGAAGGACCCTCAGAACT